>Ga0160461_1000302_pt1 | contig 43393 bp, 36 predicted proteins | sample HID1975I_E6MG_FD_108266 | JGI IMG/M metagenome (GOLD analysis project Ga0160461, IMG submission 108266) | Enriched soil microbial communities from UW Madison campus, WI, USA - HID1975I_E6 MG | ecosystem: Environmental > Terrestrial > Soil > Unclassified | place: USA: Madison, Wisconsin...
CAAATGTTGTTAATGAATTCAATTGCAGCATCAAGGCTGATGCACCTATATTTCGTAAAAAATCTCTTCTGGTATTCATAGTCAGCACTAATTAAGGATGGATCTAATTATATAAAGATATGGGTTGACCTTCGATCATTTTATTTGCTTAAACCATTGCTAAACGACGCGTAACTTTCTTGGCATATAAAGGAAGCTGGCTTATCCTCTGCAATAGCACTCGATATCATGTCTATATTTTTCTTTTCGTGAGCAGCAAAGCAAGTAGGGCAATCGTTCCAATCGCTATATATTTACGATGTTCTTTGGGCTTTCCCGGGATTCCCCATCCGCCATGGGTGGAATGCCCATAATCCACGCTGTTAAAAATATTTCCGCTGGTAGGGGTGATTGTTTTTGCCTGCTTTAAGTAGCTATTAATTACTGCCGATGCAATTCCCCTGGTTAGCGAAGGAAGCAGACCATAGGATATACGCATCAAGCTTGAAAAACTTCCGACCATTTTCTCTGACCGGGGATGAATTGATAGCTCATAGATCGCATTCGCGAGGCGAAATGGATCATACACGATGGGTCCGGGTTTTAGTGCTTTCCCTGTGTAATTTGCGGCATGCTGCATACCTGGAGTATCAAGAAATCCTGGAAATGCATCACAGATATGTATGCGGGAATAAGATTTTAATTCTGACTTCAGTGCTGCTGAGAATCCGCGAAGCCCGAACTTGGCAGCAGAGTAGCCTGCGCCGTAAGGAACAGGAAGAAAGCCGCCAATGGAGATGTTATTGATCAAAATGCCATGGCCTTGTGATTTAAAATAAGGTAGGACCGCATGCGCACCATTCATGTATCCAATCAGATTGGTTTTGACTACTTGTTCGCTGATTTCCATTGGGGTAAGGTCGAATGCGCCGATAGAAAGCACGCCCGCGTTATTGATCCATATGTCGATATCCCGGTTTCCTTCAGCGGCAATTCCTGCGAGATTGATTACTTCGTGGTAATTGGAAACGTCGGTCGGTATAGCTTTTACAAGCACGCCGAAAGCCCTGCATTCATCAGCCAGTTCTTCCAGCGCCTTTGAGTGTCGGGCGGCGATGACCAAATCATCACCATTTTTTGCGAATGTCAGAGCGGTGGCTCTGCCGGCACCACTCGAAGCACCGGTGATCACTACATTTCTTTTCATTTTTTCCATATTCTTTTAACCATTTGAAACGACATTGGTTTGAGGAGATAGCCAAACCTACTTTATGCGCTTTGAAATGAGGTTAGATAACGTTTGAGAAAGGGAGCGGTCTTGCTTTCCTTGATCCTGGTGAGGCCGTGGGTGACTCCGGAATAGACGATATTCCCGCCCTGATCACCTGCTCCCGGACCAATATCGATGATCCAGTCGCTTTGCGCAATCACTTGCATATCGTGCTCCACTACGATTACTGTGTTTCCGGAATCAACAAGATGGTTTAGCTGGATGAGTAACTTTTCCACATCTGATGGGTGCAAGCCAGTTGTCGGCTCATCGAGGACATAAAGTGCGGAGCCCTTCTGGGTTTTTTGAAGTTCGGTAGCCAGTTTGATGCGTTGTGCCTCTCCGCCCGATAAAGCTGTAGCAGATTGTCCAAGTTCGATATAGCCTAAACCTACATCCCTAAGCAACCGAAGGGAGCGGTGAACACCAGGGTCATCATCAAAAAAAGCACACGCTTCATCCACAGTCATTTCCAATACCTCGGCAATGTTCTTCTTTTTATAGGTTATTTCCAGGGTATCGGAATTATATCTGGTGCCCCCACAGGTTGGGCAGGGGGTATACACGCTTGGCAGGAAGAGAAGTTCAACCATAACATAGCCTTCGCCCTGGCAGTGCGGACAACGGCCTTTGGCTACATTGAATGAAAACCGTCCGGCATCATACTTTCTCTTTTTGGCGAGCGGAGTACTGGAGAAACGTTTTCGGACCAGATCAAATAGTCCGGTGTAGGTTGCCAGATTAGATCTGGGCGTCCTTCCAATGGGTTTCTGGTCAACAACAATCAGGCGGGAAATTTTTTCAATTCCGGAAGTGATTTTTCCCTTTACAGGGAGGGATACTTCGACAAGTGGAAAATCTTTTGTAAACTCTGTATCAATCTCGACCTGCTGTCCAAGGCTACTGGCCACAAGCTCTACCAGTACCTGACTGACCAGGCTGCTTTTCCCGGAACCGGAAATTCCGGTGACGCAGGTCATCACACCCAATGGAAAGTCAATATCCAGACCTTTGATGTTATGACGGGTTACACCGCTCAGGCAAAGTTTTGATACAGGTTTTCTTGGTTCAACTGGAATATGTGGTGTTTTATCGAAAAGAAAATCAGCAGTCAGGGACTCAGTCGCTCTTTGTAATCCTTCAGGTACGCCGTTATAGATAATCTGGCCACCGTCCGAGCCGGCTCCAGGTCCTACATCGATGATCCAGTCTGCATGACGGATCACTTCGATCTCATGCTCAACGACGAAGATGCTGTTTCCAGCTTTTTTCAGTCTATCCAGGACATTAAGCAATGCCCGCGTGTCGGCTGGATGTAGTCCCGCCGATGGCTCATCGAGGACGTAAACTACACCAAAAAGATTCGAGTGTACCTGGGTTGCAAGCCTTAACCGCTGCAGTTCCCCTGGTGAAAGTGTCGGGGTGCTGCGTTCCAGGGTAAGATAGCCTAAACCAAGTTCAAGCATCACTGATAACCTTGAGCTGATGTCGGCGGAAATGCGCTGAGTGACAATTTGTTTTTCATTTTTCGCTGATAGCCCTGTATAATGGTCAAAAATCCTTGCTAAGGCTGAAAGCGGCAGACGGGACAGCTCCGCAATGTCTTTTCCCTCAAATTTTACTGAAAGGGATGCTTTGTTGAGACGTTTACCCTCACAGAGGGGGCAGGTAGTGCTGATCATATACTGTCTTACCCTATTTTTCATCAGTTCAGACTGGCTGGAGGAAAACGTTTTAAGGATATAGGGTTTGGCGCCGATGAAGGTCCCCATATAATCCGGCGTTTTTTTGTTCTGGATCGCTTTTGCGGTTTCCTTTGGCGTAAAGCCAGGATATACCGGAACTGTTGGCGTCTCTTCAGTGAAGAGTATCCACTCCCGATCATGTTTGGATAACTCTTTCCATGGAACATCAACGTTATATCCCATGGAAACCAGAATATCCCGCTGGTTTTGTCCTTGCCATGCTTTGGGCCAGGAGGCAATGGCTCCTTCACGAATGCTTAATCGCGGATCAGGAACCATGGTTTGCTCATTGATTTCGAAAACACTGCCCAATCCGTGGCATACTGTGCATGCACCCTGTGGTGTATTGGGTGAAAACTCTTCTGCATATATAATGGATTGATTATCGGGGTAGTCTCCTGCCCGGGAATAGAGCATGCGCAACAGGTTGGAAAGGGTAGTGACACTACCTACAGAGGATCGAGTGCTGGTACCGCCACGCTGTTGCTGAAGCGCAACTGCCGGCGGGAGCCCTTCGATAGAATCCACTTCGGGTACACTCATCTGGTTAAAAAGCCGTCGGGCATAAGGCGAAACGGACTCTAGATAACGTCGCTGCGCTTCGGCATATAACGTTCCGAATGCCAGTGAGGACTTGCCTGATCCGGAAATTCCGGTAAAAACCACCAGTTTATCCCTTGGGATTTCCAGACTTAGATCTTTTAAGTTTTGTTCCCTTGCGCCGCGAACGATAATCATTTTTTTACTGCTTCTTTCTGTCATAGCGGTTACAAGGATTATTATATTCTCATTATGATTACTTTTTGGTATCTGCCGGTTCCTGCACTTTTTCCATTTGAGCGGCCTGCATGCTATCAGGCGTAAGATTTCCCAAAGCCACCTGCACTTTATTTTTAAATCCTGAAACCACCATATCTTTTCCTGCCAGCAAAGCCTCGTAGCCGTCTTTTGCTACCACTGCCGGATCTGCCAGTTCTCCCTGCTGAACGATTTTTGATTCCAGCATATCTGCTTTGTTGAAGAAGTCTGTGTCTGTCGCCCCGGGTAAAAGTGAAGTGACGCTGACTCCGGTGTCTTTTAACTCGTTGCGGATGGCTTCATTAAAAGAATGTACAAATGCTTTTGTGCCGTGATATACCGCTTGATATGGCCCCGGGGCTTTTCCTGCTACAGAGGCAACATTGAGTATCTTACCTGATCCCCGGCTCACCATATCTTTGAGAAAGAGTTTGGTTAGGGTAACCAGCGAAGAGATGTTCAGCTGGATGATGTCAAGTTCCCGGTCCAGTTCGTTGTCTGTGAATTTACCATACACGCCCTGGCCGGCATCATTTACCAGTATTTCTACGTGCAGGGCTAATGCACTGACTTGGTGGTATACCTCCTGGGCATTCCCGGCTATGAACAAATCGGTGCTGATGGTCACCACTTCCACGCCTTCGGCTTTCAGCATTTCAGCAGTAGCATTGAGTTTCTGTACGTCGCGTGCCACAAGGATCAGATTGGATTGATCCCGAGCGAAGAGTTTAGCCAGTTCCAGTCCGATTCCACTGGTGGCACCGGTGATGAGTGCAAATTTTTTTTTATGTTCCATGTTTTCAAGTGAAGATGTAATGGAAGAACATTACCTGCCGCAAAAAGATTTAAGTTTAGCGCATTTATTATTTTGGTTTTATTGGTATGCGAATTGCCTGTATCATAAAAATTAAATTCACCTTAAAAAACACCATATCATGAAAGCAGTTCAAATCACTCGTCCCGGGAGTCCAGGTGTCTTAAAGTTGGTAGATTACCCGGATCCTTCTCCCTCAGATCAGCAGGTGAGAATAGCGGTTAAAGCCGCTGGTCTTAACCGGGCAGATATCGCACAGCGACAAGGGAAATATCCGCCGCCGGCCGGTGTTCCTGAACAAATCCCCGGGCTTGAGATTGCTGGTGTGGTCATTGAATGCGGGAAAAACGTAAGTCAGTGGAAGTTAGGCGATAAAATATGTGCATTGCTTGCCGGAGGGGGATATGCAGAACAGGTGGTAGTAGAGGAAGGACAATGTTTATCTATCCCCGCACATTTATCCTTTGCCGAGGCGGCCAGCCTGCCTGAGGCCATCTTTACGGTGTGGTCAAATGTTTTTCAAAGAGGCGCATTGACTAAAGGTGAACATTTTTTAGTTCACGGCGGCAGCAGCGGTATCGGCATTACGGCTATCCAGCTGGCCAAAGCATTCGGGGCAAAGGTTTTTGTAACGGTAGGTTCTGCTGAGAAAGCAAAAACCTGTATTTCACTCGGTGCAGACCTTGCAATTAATTATAAAACTCAGGACTTTCAGAAGTTACTCGCTCCGGAAGGTGTCGATGTAATTCTGGATATGATAGGGGGAAGTTATTTACCACGAAATATTGCCATAATGCGTCCGGAGGGTCGCCTGGTTTATATTAATGCGATGGAGGGTAATTCTCCGGAAATCAGTATTGGCGAAGTGATGAAAAAGCGGCTAACCATTACCGGGAGTACACTCAGGGGGAGGGAATATACTTTCAAAAAACAGCTAGCGAAAGAAATTGAGGAGCAGGTTTGGCCATTATTGGACACTGGTCAATTAAAACCGCTTATTTACAAAACTTTTAGTTTTGAGGATGTCATCCAGGCGCATGAACTGATGGAGTCCAGCGAACATATCGGGAAAATTGTTTTGGTGCGTGAGTAGCTAAATATTCGCTTTACACCAGCGTCTTGTTTGTATAGCTTGGAATCCAAATCAGCTTAACTGCTAAAGGAAGCAAATCTGGATTCCAAACAGAATAGCTGCCGGATGACGCCAGTGTTAATTTAAAAAGTATCCGGCTGTATGCATTAATATTCTATGACTATCTTACCGATAGACTTACCACTTTCTAGCAATCCATGGGCCCGTTTCAGGTTCTCGGTGCTAAATCCAGAAAGGCACTGATTGATTGTGGGGGTGATTGTTCCATTTTCAAAAAGGGTCGCCGCCTGGTTCAGAATGTGGTGCTGACGGATCATGTCTTCTGTCTGAAACATTGATCTGGTAAACATCAGTTCCCAGTGAAAGCTGACGCTTTTTCCTTTTAGCGCCCTTAAGTTTACGCTTTCTACCGGATCGCTGATCGATCCGATCTGACCTTGTGGCTTGATGAGGGTAACCATCGCACCCCAATACATATTGACGTCCACGAAGTCAACTATAAAATCTACCTGTTGGAAACCGGCCTGTTGAACTTCCTCAACAAGGTTCTGATGATTCACGACAAAATCTGCGCCCTGTTGCTTACACCATTCTTGACTTTCGGCACGGGAGGCAGTAGCGATGACGGTTAATCCGGCTACCTGCTTCGCGATTTGAATGGCAATAGAGCCCACACCTCCTGCGCCACCGATGATAAGCAATGATTTGCCGCTGTCACTTTCATTGATCCGGATCCGGTCAAAAAAAAGCTCCCAGACCGTAAGAAGGGTTAAAGGCATGGCGGCGGCTTCTGCCCAGGAAAGGTTCTTGGGTTTTCTACCCACAATGCGCTCATCCACCAGCTGATATTCTGCATTGCTGCCGCTTTTGGTGATATCACCCGCATAATACACGTGGTCTCCCTTTTGGAATAAAGTGACCTCGCTTCCGGTGTCTTCAACAATACCTACCGCATCCCAGCCAATTATTTTGGTTTGCTCAAGTACCTTATCTTTTGCGCTGTTCTGCCTTACTTTATAATCTACCGGATTGACGCTAATTGCGAGGATTTTAACCAGCAGGTTTCTGCCTTTGGCTTCAGGTTTTTCTGTTTCGAAGGAAATAAAGCTTTCCTCTTCGCTAATTGGTAACGATTGTCTAAATCCTATTGCTTTCATTGAAATATTTTTAAATACTGATAAGTGTTAGCGCTAAAAAGTGAGTAATTTTTACAGGATTTATTTTATAAAATAATCCAACTACTAAATTAATGGCATGCCGCATCATTAACAATAATAGCTCCGTCATTTTCAAAAGTTTTAGTTTTCGAACCGATACACGATTGTGGTTTTTTGAAAAACCATTTGCATCATTAAAGGGTGCTGAAAGTCGTTTCGGTAGCTACCAGTACCTTTCTGTACGATTTTCGCATGTCATGATTGGTTATAAGCTTTTCCAAGCCGCACAGATATGAGCGCTTTAATACCCTTACTGCCAAGGGCTTTCGGTATCGAAAACCAATTGCATAATCGGTGTGTTGTGAGAATAGCGATCAAGTTTAAACTTATATAAAACGATTATGGGAATTTCAATTACTAAGAGCAATCCTGGAAATCTAGCAGGCAGATCAGATAAATTGGCTGTTCACATGAAGGAGGAAATGGACCGTAATGCCCTGGAAAGTGACGAAGATACCCTTGAGGCGGAAAGTTTTGGTGCCACTACCGGAATAATAAATGCTGATGATCCAGATGAGCTCGATCAATGGGCAAGGAAATTCCAGATAAGTGTACAAGATTTGAAAGCGGCCATTATACTCCATGGCCATAAAATTCTGGACGTAAAAAAATATTTAAGCATTTAATATGGCTGAATTACCAGACCTTTCTGTTTTTGCAAAGATACTCTATAAGCGTTTTAAGGGTATGACTTTGGAGAAGGTAGAGGTTACTGTTGCTGAAAAGCTAAATGTAAGTATTAAAGAATTTAAGCAATGTTTGGAAGGACAGCGGCTTGAAAACGTATCCCGTGAGGGGAAAACGCTTCAGCTGCATTTCTCTGCCAACCAGGTGTTGGGTATACATCTGATGCTTCGTGGTGAATTGGTTTCGCTAGATGTCGAGGAGAGCCCGAAATATCAGATACTGGGATTTCATTTTAAGGGTGGAGAAGGTTTTGCTGTGGTGGACCTTCAAAAACAGGCTACTCCAACCCTCAACCCTCCAAGTACAAAGGTTCCTGATGCGCTGGAAATGGATGAAGTGTATTTTCTGGATCTGCTTTCCAGAAAGAGAACAAACTTGAAAACCCTGATGATGGATCAGCATCAAATGCGGGGGATTGGTAACTCCTATGCCGACGAGATTTTATATTATGCTGGAATCTCACCTTTTTCAATAGCAAAGGCCATTCCTGTAAAGGAAGCCAAAAAGCTTTTCAAGAGTCTGCGTCACGTGCTGGAGAATGCGATCAGGGATATTGAAAAAGAAAATGGAGATGAACTTAAGGGGGAACTTCGTGATTTCATGCGTATACATGGGGCCGGGATCAAAGAAACTGCAAAGGGGGAAGAAGTCTTGAGTGACAGAATCGGTGGCCGCAAGACTTATTTTGTAAAATCGCAGCATTTATACAATTGATATGTAAAGGCTGCGGATAGTGCAAAATAAGATCGGTTCAAAAAAATAGTACTTGTGTTTTTAATGCTCATCAGCACGATCACTCAAGGAATATGATAGTGCTGATGCTCACATTGATCCTCAAAAAGGAGATTCCATAGGATATGGCATATTGTATATGTCGCCTGATCAAATTTAGTTTTTGAAATCCCTGGATAAACAAAAAGCTATATCCTTCTGATATACTTATCCCTCAGATTTTTGATATTTTTTATTGCTGCTGCTGAGAAACGGAATGGCTTATTCTTGTCTCGTCTGGATGCCTGATCATAGATTAAAAAAAAGGAGAAGGGATCATCGAGTGACTTTAAAAGCTTACGCTTAAGACCATTTTTTTCAATATAATGTGATAAGTATGTCCCGGGGACATGACCACTTGAAAACGGTGTCCCCTTAAAGTAATCTCTGGTGCGTAAACTTTTCCAGCTACCTGCACCCATCTGAAATAAAGAATCCATTCGTGGAAGGATTTTTTTGCCCTCATCAAAAAATTCCTGGAAATATCTCTGGGTAGGCAATAACTTAGTTGCGGTATCAGTCATATATTTTTTATCCACCATATCAGCTGATCCCTCATTCAGTACCCTGTACATCGCCATTACAGCGCTCTCATCCTGTGGCTCTATATTGAATGTGGGTTGAGGGCGAAGCATATGATGAAGTTCATGTCCGCCCAATGCGCCCATTTTATTCTGATCATTTTTGAAAGCACAGAGCAGCGTGTAAATGATTAGACCTTCCTGCGCATGCGCATCATTATGAATAGGAATAATAGCTACTTTCAGATCGGGCAGCGTTTTATGGGAAGTTTTTGGGAGCGCCGAATAGGCATATTGATAAGAGGTTTCAAAATAAGACCTTGGATTTGCATCAATTGTCTTTAGATATGCTTTCATATCCTCCTCGTTAATTTTATACTGATTAATCATATAGGTAAGCCAATAGGAATTTGGATCAGCAAGTCTTTTCTTCAACCGATCGGCATTTTGAGGCATATACACGATTTGCATATTCTTGCGGTAAGACTCAAAATACTCATCATCTACACCCTGATCAGCCATATAGTCTTTAATGGCCTTATCAGAAATAAATGTTTTCCATGCCGACCGGCTTAAGGTATCGCCATTTTTAAGTTTTGCGGTGATCTCAAAATATTTGTAACACGTTGAGTCTACAAAGGATTGGGCAGACGAGTGAAGGGTTAGAGCTATAAGCCCTAAAATGATGATGCTTAGAAAATGATTTGGTTTATTCACTGCTATGTTGGTTTGGTTTACTTTTCGGTCGCAAACATACTAAAGCAAATGTTGGTTTTTAAATCCAAAAACTTTCTGGAATAAGATTCTTCAATTTTCACTTAAAATCATAGAATCATTTGTTGACAAAGGTTCAATTCGCAGAATGCCTTGGTATCAACGCAATTGTTTCGAGATATTTCAATTTAAGAATCCAGCAAAAATACAATTCTCAATGATGCTGGCAGCTCTACATTCCCGCCCATTAGCAAGCCTGATTAGGAATCAGGTACTCAAATTCAGCAAGAAACCAATTGGTATCATCTGTTGACAAAATCATTTAATGAGACTGCAAGTGCCGTCTTACATCTTTTTGCAATATTAGAATATATGGCTTCCACTGTCAAATTGAACCTTGATAGTTACCCTTTATTTTTCGGGATCCCAAAATACAATAAAACTATTGTTACGTATGCATAGATACTGTTTTAAGCTATAAAAATTGTTCTGGGGGTGTCACCCCAAATGGGGGTCTTAGATTTCTGAATTCTACCTATAAAGTTTGCCGAAAATCTCGCTTTGGATATAAGGTACTCACTCATAAGCTTGTACTATACTAAAAAATGAATCATAAAAATTTGTAATACTAAAAATATTAGTATAAATTTGTAATGCACCAAGGCAGGGTATTTATGATCAGGACGTTTGAAAATAGAGCAGAGCAAAAGATTTCGGGATTTCAGTCACCTGCTGCGGATTATCTGGAGGGGCGGCTTGATATCGCCTCTACACTGGTCGTAGATCCTCATTCCACCTTTTATTTTCAAATGAAAGGGGATGCCTTGTCTTCGATCGGCATCCATGACGGAGATATTCTGATTATTGATCGCAGCTTAAATCCTAAACATGGCGCTATTGTCATTGCCTTTGTGAATGGAAACTTTACCTGCCGGATTTATCAGATCGCAAGTAAGGTTCCGGTACTGAAAAATGATAACGATGTCATCTTCCAGACAGAAATAAATACTTTGCAAATTTGGGGCGTAGTAACTTCAATCTGCCGCAACGTATTGCCTAAATCACTTAAAACCGGGAAGTACCGCCATGTTTGCGCTTTGTGACTGTAATAACTTCTACGCCTCTGCCGAGCGTCTGTTTCGTCCGGAGCTTCAAGGTAAGCCTGTTGTGGTGTTAAGCAACAATGATGGCTGTGTTATTGCCAGAAGTGAAGAGGCGAAAGCCTGTGGCATCAGGATGGGGGATCCTGAGTTTTTGGTTAGAGACTTGATTAAAAAATTCCAGATCAATGTCTTTTCCAGCAACTATGTACTTTATGGTGATATGAGTGAACGCGTGATGCACCAGCTTGGACGGTGGTTCCCCAGACTTGATGTTTATAGCATTGATGAAGCTTTCGGCTGGCTGGGGGGCATCAACAACTTGAATTCCTATGTCCCAAAAATCAGAACAGCAGTAGTGCAGAATACCGGCATTCCCGTATCCATTGGTGTGGCACCGACCAAGACCTTGGCTAAACTTGCGAATAAGCTCGCTAAAAAATACAATGGCGTGTTGGTATTGGATACTGATGAGAAAATTGCCTCTGCCGTTCAAGACTTTCCTGTACATGATTTGTGGGGAGTGGGCAGACAATACTATAAAAAATTTGAGGCACTGAAAATAGAAACGGTCGCACAGTTGAGAGAAATGCCTGAAATGTGGTTTAAACAAAATATGACTATTATGGGCCAACGCATGTACAATGAGCTGTGGGGCAGGCCATCTATCCCGCTGGATGAAATTCGTGAGGCCACCAAAGGGATCACGGTCAGCCGTTCGTTTCGCAACTACATCGAAAGCCCCGAAATACTTTCAGAAGCATTGACGCTTTACGCGAGCAGACTGGCTGAAAAGCTGCGGGCGCAGGGGCTCCGTTGCATGTACCTACAGGTGTTCTTATATACCAATAAAAATCGCGAAGACCATCCACAGCATTTTCCCAGCCATACCCACAAATTACTAATCGCCAGTAACAGTACCACTGATCTGGTGAGCATCGCGGTCAAGGTAGCGCAGAAACTTTTTAAGTATGGCATCAAGTATCGAAAAGCCGGGGTGATCGCAACGGGGCTCATCCCGGAAAGTGAACTTCAGCTTAACATCTTTTCAGACCATGATGGTGGCAAAAAAGATACTGTTTCTGCAGTCCTAGATAAGCTCAATCTTGCCTATGGCAGGGGAACCCTTAGGATGGCGACTGAAGGATTTGAGAAAAAATGGAGACTCAAGCATGAATACCTCTCCAAGGGTTATACCACACGCTGGAGTGACATCATAAAAGTAATTTAAATTAAATGTCAACATCAAAATAATAAACGGCCTCAACTAAGAATCCACAAACACATAAAACAAAAAAGTAAAGGAGATATAGCGATGTGCGGAAGAACACTGATCGGCGAGAGCAAAGCCATGGCAGCAAAAGCAGGCCTCATCTTAGGCGGGGAAGCAAAACCAAAAGATACCAATCGTCCTCCGGGTACCGATATGCCTGTCATTCTGGATGCCCGTCCGGGTAAACTTCATTATATCAAGTGGGGGCTGATCCCATCATATTCCAGCGAAATTCCAAAGTTTAATACCACCTATTGCCGCATTGAAACTATGCAGTCTTTGCCCACTTATAAACACCTGGTCGGCAGGCGTCACTGCGTGTTTGTTGTGGAAGGTTTTTATGAGTGGGACAGGAATAGTGCTCAAAAACAGCCTTACTTTTTTGAACGCCAGGATAAAGCACTGATGCTGATTGCTGGTTATTGGGACAGCTGGAAAGATCCAAAGACCGGCATTGTCATTCCCTCCTGTACTATGATCATGCAGCCCGCCAATGAATTTATGTCCCGGATTCACGACCGCATGCCCTGCATGCTCACTCAGGGCGAAAGCGCCATCTGGCTTGATAGGGAACTTCCAGTTCAGGAAAGATTAAAAGTCTTGCATCCTGTGGATAATAATCTGCTGAAAGGTTGGCAAGTCGATAAAAAAATCAACAATGCCAGAAATAAGGATGATGATAATAATAAGCCCTCAGGGCCCGATCTGACGTTATTCAACTAAATGATGGATGAAAATGTCACCAATTAAAACAAAGGGAATAGTACGTTGTTATTTGTCTACATTTTACTTATAAGTAAATAGCTTAACTTCAAAAAACAATTTAAAGGCGGTCGTGAGATAGCCTTTTTTTGTTCCGCCTCTTTGCAAACTGATGGTATTCGATTAATATCATTTTTTATCTTTGCCAGTACACATGAACGGAATACAAGATATACAGGAAACTTTTGGAAATATTGATATTTATCTTTTTGATCAACTGCTTAAAGGCACCTATCAAAATTGTCGCACCGTCTTAGATGCGGGTTGCGGAACCGGACGAAATCTGATTTACTTTCTGAACAATGCGTATGATGTTCATGGAGTTGATCATTATCCTGAATCCATTAATCAAATAAAAAGTCTTGTTAAAGAAACTTTAAATTTAAAGGCTGCTGAAAATTTTCATATCGCTTCGGTAGAAGATATGCCGTTTGAAAATGACAAATTTGACCTGGTGATCAGCAGCGCGGTTCTACACTTTGCACAAAGTCTCGGTCATTTTGAGGGGATGTTGTGTGAGATGTGGCGTGTGCTGAAACCAGGTGGCTATCTGTTTTGCAGACTGGCGTCAGATATTGGAATTGAATCTTCCGTGCGGTTTATCGGAAACGGAAGATACATACTGCCTGATGAGTCAGAACGCTTCCTGGTCAATCAGGAAATGCTTATACGTTTAACCAAAAAGCTTGGCGGAATATTGCACGAGCCTATAAAAACTACTAACGTGCAGAATTTGCGAAGCATGACCACGTGGTGCGTGAGAAAGGGATAATGAGTAATTTTATGTTCTAGAAATATATTTAAAAGGTGAATTATGGCTTGCATAATGCCCGCTGAACTTGCACTGGTAGCGCGAAGATTGGAAGAGATATTTAAAAATTTCAATATTACGCTTAAAGTTGGTATTCCAAATATTATTGCCATCAATCTACCATACGAGATTTCCTTTAAGGATGAAAATGCTATGAAAGCGTTCGGTTATCAGTCACTAACTGCTGCAGGGATACGGTTATATTCTGATTTGGAATTGGTATTTATCGATTTTGCCAAGCGTGAAACTAGTATAATCTTAAAGGGGATACCTAGAGAGGACATAAATTAATAGTCTAGAATTTAATTTTTTAAAACCTTCTAATGTGCCATGATATTATGCTTCAACAGCTCTACTGTAGCTGGTGGAAATCACTTGATATAAATATACCGTCAATTAAAACAGTTTCCGCATTTTGGACATTATTAAACTATGGAAACAGCAGTGCCAGGATTATTCCTATTTCCGGATTTTATAAATGAAAGAAAAGAGAAAGATCTTCTTGATGAGATAGATAGCAAAGTTTGGATGGTTGATTATGCCCGAAGGCTGCAATACTACGGTTACAGAAACGAGTTGGAAAGCCCTTATGATCTGGTACCGTTCCCGGTACCACTTCCGGATCAAATCCGACTATTGTCAGATGATATTGTTAGAGAGGAGATTCTAGATGATGCGCCTGACCAGGTTATCATTAATGAATATATGCCTGGTGAAGGGATCAGGCCGCATAAAGATCGCAACTATTATGAAAATCAGATATGCGGTGTGAACCTGGGAAGCGGCTGTGTGATGAGATTTATAAAAGGTGCGAACCTGGAAACGATAGATGTTGACATACCGAGGCGCTCTATATATGTGATGCAGGACGATGCGAGAAGAAACTGGAGTCATGGCATACCTCCAAGGAAGAAAGATGTCCTAAATGGTATTGTCCACCACCGGGAAAGAAGGGTATCAATTACCTATCGAAAGATAAAAGCCTCCAGAGTTCATCCGATTAATCCCGAAGGGAAGGTGGCTGGAATGTTACAGCAGCTGTTCGGTATTAGCTCATAAGCCGTCGGATAAATGGTTGAATGCTTTACTCAAGGCTTGATTATTTAATTCTTTATTCAAGAAAATAGGACGGACCAGTATGTAGAAGCCGATTTGATATTCTTCTGATGTGGATTACCTTTCGGATTCTGCTTAAAGTTTCCAGCTGTATTTATGATGTAGCAACTCAGGTCAAGTGCATAAATTCCAAAAGTGGAGTGTAGGTGATGTTATTTTGATATTGAGCTTTGTAGCTTTGAGAAGCACTGAAATACACAATATTCTGAATCACTCCACTAATAGATTTCAGTTGTTTTATTTAAAAGGTATTGCGACTGAAAAGTGTTCATTTAGTCATCTTAAAATGACATGGGTAAAAGCGATTGCCATCGCTGATCCGATGTTTCCAAACTATTCTTCTGATGCTGATTCAATGGGCGTCATCGTGATGCATATAATGGTTGATTGAGTCGTTGCTGAGCCGTTGTAACTCGTTTACAACTTGTCTGGGATTTATATTTCTATTTTTGACGAATAATGAACTGCGTTTTATTTTCATGATCGAACGGGTCATGCATAAACAGCATAGTTTTGATACCCTGGTTTTTTAAGTTAGGTGTAAACCTTTGGTTTTAGCAAAAGAAAGTTGTCCAGGTTCAAAATGCAACCTTCCAACGCGCCTTCAAATCTTTTTATGAATAATCGCGATTTATCATTATGAAATGGATTCTCTGATTGTCGATTTTTTAATTTACAGCTGCTTTCCAAGCCTTGTTTTTACTTTTTTTTTCGGCCTTTTTCACTATATGCTTTGGCTATAATTCCTTAACTTTTTATTTTATTGCAGAATGATAAATCTTTATTATAAAAAAAGATTTTATAATGTAAACTCAATATATTTGATTCGGATTTTAAAGACATCATGATACAAGTAATTAATAGAGCTTTTGATATATTGGAATTTATTGCCCGTGAACCGGATAAACCAAAAGTTCTCGGTGAAATAGTACAAGCACTGGATCTTAATGCTGGTACTTGCTCCAACATCATTAAAACGATGATGAACAGAAAGTATATTGAGAAAGCTGAATTTAAAAAAGGGTATATTTTAGGTTCTGCTGCCTATAATTTAACGGGTAATGAAGGCTATCGAAAGGAGCTGATTGATATTTCCAGACCTGATATGGAAATACTCACCTCAGAATTAAATGAGAATTCAGAATTATCAGTATTACAGCAAGATTTGCGGATGGTTTTATTAAGGGTAAAAAGCGATCATGATGTACAAGCCCGTACGGCTTCGGAAAAACGTGCCTATGATACAGCAGCCGGAAGAATCATGCTTGCTTATTTAAGCGATTCGGAGCTGGAGGCTTTTGTTCAAAAGTATGGACTACCCGAAACCGGGGAATGGCCCGAGATCAAATCCCTCGCATCTTTTTTTGTTGAAATCTCAAAGATTAGAACGGCTGGATATTCCATTCAGATTAGTATAAACCAAATTGTCGGTCTGGCTGTACCACTATTCAAAGATGAAAAAATTATAGCCTGCTTAGGGATGTACATGCCAAACTATAGATACGATGCGCTTGGACATGAACGGATTTTGCAGTCGATCATCAAAAGCGGCAGAGCAATTAATGAAAAACTAAATACCATCTAATAGATTTCATTCTGATTTACGCAACCCATCCATCGTGATGGGTTTTTTTTTGGCGATTATATTTTAAATGAATTTAGTAAATAAAAAATAAAAATTTTGGATTTGTGAATATAATCTCTAAATTTAGTTATAATATAAAATACAATTTTATATTATAAAATTTTAACCAGTATAAATCTTTATTATTGCCCAGGATTCTTGCCATATTTTGGTATAACTCCAATCATTAATATTGATAGCACCCTCCTGAAAAAGAGGGGTTAAGTGCATATAACCAAATTATAATTCGATATGTATATGAGAAAACTTCTATTGATGTTAATAGTATCCTATCTGTTCACTCAAGTTGCCGATGCGCAGACGAGGCAACTGAAGGGGAAAATAACGGATGAGAAAACCGGGGAATCCCTGCCCGGTGTAAATGTTAGAGCCGGTGACAATATCCGGACGGTAAGCGATCAAAATGGCAACTATCTTTTGGCGGTTCCTGCATCAAACAACAGCGCTTTGGCTATTTCTTATGTAGGTTATATTCCTCAAACGATTCAAATTGGAACGAGAACTGAGATTAACGTTCGTCTGGTTCCCTTATCCCAAGGGTTGGAAGAGGTGGTTGTGGTCGGGTACGGGGCGGTCAAAAAACAAGACCTAACCGGATCGGTGGCTCAGGTGAATATTACGGATATGCAGAAAGCACCTGTTAAATCATTCGATGATGCACTTGCCGGCCGGGTGGCAGGTGTGGAAGTTTCCTCTAATGAAGGACAGCCGGGTATATCCAATAATATTGTGATTAGGGGAAACAATTCTGTTACGCAGGATAATACACCTTTGTATGTTATTGATGGATTTCCGATTGATAATCCCAATAATAATGTGATCAATCCTGAGGAAATAGAAACCATTACGGTATTGAAAGATGCTTCATCCACTGCAATCTACGGATCGAGGGGCGCTAATGGAGTAATCGTGATTACGACTAAACGAGGTGCTATCGGTGAGCCAGTAGTAAAATACAACGGCTATGTGGCTGTCCAAAGGGTTTCCGAAAGGGAGACAATGATGGGTCCTTATGAATTTGTTCGCTTGCAAAACGACCTTGACCCAATTACTACTGCTGCAGTTTACTTCAGCAACGGTCGGAATTTGGAATCTTATCGCGATGTTCAGGGTATCGATTTTCAAAATGAGCTTTACAGGGATGCATTAATGCACAGCAACAATATCTCAGTCAGTGGGGGAACAGCTAAAACTCGGTATAGTGTATCAGCTTCTGCACTTGGTCAAGGTGGCGTAATTATAAATTCTGGGTTTTCCCGTTATCAAGGGAGGGTTACACTCGATCAGGAATTAAATTCCAAAGTTAAAATAGGAATCAATGCCAACTACAGCAGTATCAACATTACCGGTACCACACCATCATCTTCTACCTCGCAGATTAACGCCAGTACCAATCTGATGTATAGTGTTTGGGGATACAGGCCAGTCAGTGGAAGCAATGCCGATCTTTTGAATGAATTATTTGATCCAGAGATCGATGAAACAGTAAACTATCGTTTCAATCCAATATCATCAGTAAATAATGAATACCGCAAAAATGTTAATAATAGTATTATTGCCAATGCCTACGTTGACTACGCAATTACATCTAAGTTAAAATTAAGGGTGACTGGAGGGTTGAACAACAACCAGAACAGAAGCGAAAGCTTCAATAATACCCTCACCCGTTCCGGAAGTCCTTTTGGCCCCTTAGGTGCATCGGGCGTTAATGGTGGAATTGCTTATCGCCAAGTAAATAACTGGGTAAATGAAAATACATTGACCTATAATAATAACTTTAATAAAAACCACAGTTTAAATGTGCTTTTAGGTGCAACCTTACAGGGGATTGATGCAACTGGTTATGGCTATACCGCTGTTGCAGTTCCAAATGAAAGTTTAGGTATTAACGGCTTGGATGAAGGAACGCCCAGAACGATTACCTCGAATGCTACGGGATCAACATTGGCTTCAGGCCTGGCCCGTGTAAACTACAATTACAAATCGAGGTATTTGTTCACCGCTACAGTCAGGGCAGATGGATCGTCAAAATTCAGGGATGACAATAAATGGAGTGTATTTACTTCGGGTGCATTTGCCTGGAGGATGAGCGATGAACCGTTCATGAAAAACCTTAAATTTATTAACGATGCAAAATTAAGGATCAGTTATGGTGAAACAGGAAATAATAGAATAGGAGATTTTTCTACCTACTCAACCTTCATCATAGAGCCAATGGCAGCTTATGCATTTAACAACAGTATCGTAAAGGGAATTATCCCGATAGCCATTGGCAACCCGGGTTTAAAGTGGGAAACTACTGCTACTACAAATATTGGTTATGATCTATCTCTATTTAAGGATAGGATTCAGTTTACTTTTGATGCCTATCGGAAAACAACTTTTGATTTGTTGTTAAATGCAAGTTTACCAACCACAACTGGTTACGCAAATGCCTTTAAAAATATTGGCAAAGTGAGAAACCAGGGTTTAGAGTTTACGTTGAACACTGTAAACATTAAAACAAAGGATTTTACCTGGTCATCAAATTTTAACATCAGTTTCAATGATAATAAATTGCTTGGATTGGCAGATAACCAGGAATCTTTGCAAACGCCTATTGTATGGGAGCGAAGATATACTGGTGTTCCACTGTATGTGGCCAAATTGAACAATCCCATCGCCGCGATGTATGGTTTTGTTTTTGATGGGATTTACCAGTTCAGTGATTTTGACCAGTTGCCGGACGGTAGGTATTCTTTAAGAGCAGATGTGGTCAACAATGGAAGCGCCCGGACGGCAGTTCAACCTGGAGATATTAAATACAAGGACCTGAACGGCGATGGTGTGGTCAATACACTGGATCAAACTCAGATTGGTAGGGCTTATCCCATTCATGTGGGCGGTTTCTCAAATAACTTCAACTACAAAAATTTCGATTTAAACGTGTTTTTGCAGTGGTCTTATGGTAATGATATTGTTAATGCAAACAGATTAGTTTTTGAAGGCAATGCAACTGGAGCTGTGGGACTGAATCAATATGCAAGCTATGCCGACCGTTGGACGCCGAATAATCCAAGCAATACTCTTAATCGTGTGGGGGGACAGGGGCCTGCCTATTATTCATCACGTGTGATTGAAGATGGTTCCTACCTGAGGTTAAAAACGGTATCGCTCGGATATAGTTTAGGTTCAGCTGTGTTAAAGAACATTAAAATAAGATCATTAAGAGCCTATTTATCGGCGCAAAACATTTTTACCATTACAGGCTATAGCGGTCCTGATCCAGAGGTATCAGTTAAAAACTCTACGCTTACACCTGGATTTGATTATTCCGCTTACCCTCGGGCCAGAACACTAACTTTTGGTATTAATGCAACTTTTTAGTTTAAATATAAAATCAGAAAGATGAAAATAAAATTATCACTGCTTTTACTTGTATTCGTATTCAGTATAAGTTCTTGCAAAAAATATTTAGAGGTGCTTCCCAAGGATTTTGTATCCCCTGAAAATTACTTTAACAATGAAACGGAACTCAACACCGCTTTAGTTGGCGTTTATGACATCATGGGAAGCTCAGCCTTATATGGAGAAATCCTCTGGTCACAATTTGAAGTGGCCACTGATGAGAGTTTCTACAGACAATCGACCACAACGTTGGGTGTGCAGGTTTACAACTATGATTCCAATAATAGCTCGGTTGCAGGGATTTGGAAAGCACTTTACGCAGGTATTGAACGGGCCAACATTTTATTGGCAAATATTGATAAACCATCAATGCCAGAAGCGAACAGAAGTGTAGTAAGAGGGGAAGCACTTTTTTTAAGGGCATATTACTATTACTTGTTGACTTCGAACTTTGGCGATGTGCCACTGATCTTGGAACCAACAAAATCTGTTAACAATCCTGAAATAGCACGTACACCCCTCAAGGAAGTTTATGGCCAAATACTGTCTGATATGACAACCGCTGAAGGATTGGTAAAACCGATTACAGCCCATAATTTTGCGGGTAGAGTGAGCAAAAGTGCGGTTCAGGGCATACTTGCCCGGGTTTGTTTAAAAATGGCAGGAAACCCGTTAAACGATAAAACTAAATATGCCGATGCCGCAAAATGGGCTAAAATGGTAATCAACTCGGGACTTCATAGCCTAAATCCTTCATATGAGCAAATCTTTATTAATCACATGCAAGATAAGTACGATATAAAGGAGGGCATCTGGGAAGTGGAATTTACGGGTAACTTATTACAATCTGGTGTAAATGAAACTGGCAGACTGGGTGTTTTAGGAGGATTAGCTGGAACAAATGATGAAATTGGAAATAGTTATGGTCAATGGAACGGAACCCGTGTATTGTACGATATTTATAAACCACAAGATCTACGTCGCGATTGGAATATTGGATCGTACTATTACAGTGGAGCTACTAAAACCAAAGTTTTCCAGACGGTTGCAGAAGCAAAAAGCGTTGGAAAATGGCGTAGAGAATACGAGTTGTTGACACCGAAAAACAGAAACTATAATGGTGCCAATTTCCCGCTGTTGCGTTATTCCGACGTGTTGCTGATGTATGCGGAGGCACAAAATGAGATTTCAGGGCCGGATGCGGAGAGTATAAATTATGTGAATTTGGTAAGGCAACGTGGTGCAGGAAAAATTTTAAATGGGACCAATATTTACGCTGTTAATATAGTTAACGGTGGCTCGGGATATACTACAGTTCCGAACGTTACGATTAATGGCGGTGGTTTTACCACTCAGGCTACAGCTACTGCAGCCATAGCAAATGGAAGGGTAAGTGCTATAACTATTGTTACACCCGGAGCTTTTTACACTTCAGTGCCAACAGTCACCATATCAGGAACTAGTGGTGCTGGTGCGACCGCAAATGTAAGCTTGTCAACTGCTACAGATGCGGATTTGATTCCTGCTGAAACAGCAAATCAAACTGCATTCAGGTCGACTATTATTGATGAAAGATCGCGTGAGCTGTGTTATGAAGGGCTTCGCCGGGGAGACTTGATCAGGTGGGGGATATTCGTAGAACGTATGAAAAATTCTGCATCAGTTGCTACATTGAGATATATTGCTGCCTTTAAATATGCTTCTCGTCCGGGTGACAACATATCTGAAAAACACAATCTTTTGCCAATTCCATTGTCAGAAATTTCATTAAACAGATTGCTAACCCAAAACCCGGGTTGGTTATAAACAAGGTGTAACTTCAAACAAAGAAAATGAAACATAGAATTTATCTTGGTCTTATCGCACTCATTGCGCTCGCCGGCTGTAAAAAGTTATCGGTTGATGCGCCTGAATTTGATGTGTCTATAGAAAAAACGACCTATAAAGTCGGAGAGGAAGTGAACTTTAGATTTTCAGGAAACCCTGATCTAATTTCTGTATATAGAGGCATTGCTGGAGAAAATTATGATTTTAGAAATAGAATCACTGCCGAAGGATTGCCTCAACTGAATTTTACTACGCTTGTACAAAACACAGGTGAAACGAACACGCTCAGATTAATGGCGTCCACCAATTTTACAGGTAAATATGATGTCGCGGGAATTGCAGCTGCATCTTGGACGGATATTACCTCGAGAGCCACGTTATCTACAGGAACGGATAATACGGCCTCTGGAACAATTGATCTCTCTAATTTCAAGGGGACAGGTAAACCACTTTATCTTGCATTTAAATATCAGGGATATTTCCATCCTACACTTAAACAACCATCCTGGTTTTTACGTACTTTTAATGTCAACAATGTTTTGCCGGAGGGAAGGACGTCTGTCATCACTGCTATCGGCCAGGTAGGATGGGTTGGTGTGGATGTTAAAAATCCAACAGTAGTATGGGGTGTGCCGGCCACCGGGCAAGCTACCATTAATGGAACTGGAGCAGATGCAGTAAATGAAGACAATGAAGACTGGATTATCAGCAGGCCGTTTAACCTTTCCTCAGTTTCTACAGATACTGGACTAGGTTTGAAAACTGCAACCACTTATTTAGCCAATTATACCTATGCTTATTCTGTTCCAGGCACTTATACGGTTACATTTATTGCGACAAATGCAAGTCGGAATGAGGATAGCCAAGTCATTAAACAGATTAAGTTGACCGTTGAACCCTAATTAAGAAACATGTTAAAAAAAATCAGCATCCCAACATTATTGATCGGAATTACATTAATTTCAGCTTGTGCTGTCCGTAAAAATAATACGAGTGTTCCAGACCAGAAATCGATCAAAACTGCCATGCGAAAGGTGTTCAATTGGCAGGTTGCCAATCCGGTTGTTGGCAATTCTAAAAATCACGACGATTGGGCACGAGGTGTGTTTTACGCCGGAATCATCCGTGCGTACGAAACCACAAAAGATAAAAAATATTTCATGGAGGCTGTTCGCTGGTCGGAGAGTTTGAATTATAAGTTAGCCGAACGATACCGACATGCGGATGATCATACACGAGGACAAACCTACCTAGGAATTTATGCCGTCACTAAAAATCCCAAAGCGATTGCGGACACCAGAAGTGTTTATGATTCCTTGATCAATAACCCAAAGCCGGGCAGAGAAGAGTGGTGGTGGTGCGATGCATTATTTATGTCGCCTCCAGTGCTTGTGAGGTTGGCTGAAGCGACTGGCAACCAGAAGTATAATAAGTTTATGAGCAAAATGTGGTGGGATACTACAGATTTTCTGTTTGATAGGGACGAAAATCTGTTCTATAGGGATAAGAGTTTTTTTCAGCGGCGGTCGCCGAATGGGAAGAAAATATTCTGGTCGAGAGGCAACGGATGGGTTATGGGTGGACTGGTTCAGGTATTGGAGCATTTGCCGAAAGACGATCCAGGCTATAAAAGGTTTCAGGATTTGTATTTGAAGATGGCAGAAAAAATTGCTTCGCTACAACAGGAAGATGGACTTTGGCGACCAAATCTTGCTGATCCGGCCGAATATACAAACAAAGAAACAAGCGGATCTGCCTTTTATGTCTTTGCCCTAACATGGGGAATCAACCATGGGTATTTGAATAAGAACAAATACATGCCAGTTGTTTTAAAGGGCTGGAGAGGATTGAACGCTCAGGTAACACCTGAAGGAAAACTTACCTGGGTTCAGAAAATCGGATCAAAACCTGAAGCTGTAAAGGGTGATGATAACCAAGAATATGGCTCTGGAGCATTTTTGATGGCGGGCAGCGAGCTCTTGAAACTTAAGTAATGAATAAATTAAAACTTGGTTGGTTTTTGGTAGTCATGACTTTGGGCTTTCACGTGGCCCAGAGTCAGCTGCCTTATCATCAGGTAATCAATAGATATAAAAATTTTTTAATTGAATTAGATACGACATCTACTCAAAACGTTAAAAACTGGTTAGCCACTTTAGATCAAAATGGGAAATGGCCGGATGTGGATTATGCAGATCAAAATTCTTCTGCATGGAAAACTACCGAACACCTCGATCGGATAGTAAAAATATCCATAGCCTATCAAAAAACAGGAAATCGATATTATCAAAATACTTTGGCAGGTGCGGTTATTTCCAGGGGAATAAATCATTGGTTAAATAATTTATATCGGAATCCCAACTGGTGGTATAACGAGATTGGTATACCACAGTTTTGGAGGGATATTATCACATTGGATGGAGATTTTTTGGAGGCAGAACTGTGTACAAAAGCGTTAAATATTTTAAGACAGTTTAAGATCAGGCCCAATTTTACCGGTGCCAATTTAACCTGGAGCGCTGATCTCTCCCTACATTACGGTTTATTTAGCCGGAATGACTCTTTGGTAAGCCAGGCCAGCAAACTGCTGGCAAAGGAAATTAAGGTCAGCAGCGGAGAGGGCATAATGCCCGATTACAGTTATCACCAACATGGTAACAGGTTGCAGACCCATCATTATGGTGCTGCTTTTATAAAAGAAAACATCAGGCTGGCCTATGAACTTGATGGAACTCCCTGGGCATTCCCGGCAGAAAAGGTTGTTGTAATGAAGGATTTTTTATTGGATGGCTGGCAGTGGATGGAACGTGGCATTTTTCTTACTCCAGGCAGTGTTGATCGGGCAGTAAGCCGTAAAGGGTTTCTAAAGCAGGATATTTCCAGGTTAATCCTTTATTTATCTCAATTAAATGAAGGATACAGAAGTCTGGATTTGGATGCCATGTTTCGAGTCCAACAAGGTGGTAAGCAAAATCTGAAAGGTTTTAGATATTTTCCTTTTTCAGATTTTTCCGCCTATCAGCAGCCCGGTTTTAGTTTCTTCCTCAAGACCATTTCTACCAAAACGGAAGTAGCCGAGCGAATCAATGGCGAGAACCATAAGGGTGCGTTCCTGAATTTAGGGAATACTTATTTTATTAGAAATGGAAAAGAATATACTGACCTGATGCCATTCTGGGACTGGAATAAATTACCTGGTGTCACAAATTTTAAATCTGCCAATAGCTTTACACGATCAAATTTTGCTGGTGGCGTGGAGGGAAAAGGAAATGGCTTTGCCGTAATGGATCTCGAATCCACAGGAGCAGATTCGAAGCTTTCTGCAAGCAAATTTTGGGCAATGCATAAGGGAAGGGTATTTTGTTTAATTGGGGACATCACTTTAACAGGATCTACCGACAGCATTTTTACCACATTAGAGCAAAGCCGAATGCAGCCGCCATTGTTTTTAAATGCGGTCAATAATATCCCTTCAACTAATGTTTCAGCAAGACCATTTAATTGGATACATCACCATGGTATTACCTACGTTCCCTTGACCGGGGGGCTATTTGACTTAAGCATCGGGGGTGTAAAAGGAAGCTGGTCTGATATATCAAAATCAGGATCGAAAGATATAGGAGAAGAAAAAGTTTTTAAAGTTGTGCTCCACCATCATAATCATACATCTGCGGTTTATATGGTTGACGGTGTAACACAGCCTGATCTGGTTCAGAAGAAAATTGACCGGCCTGACTGGCAAATTTTACAGAACACCAAACTTTGTCAGGCCATCAGTTTCAATGATGGCATTATGATGGCTTCATTCCATCAGAAGGGCACCTCAAAGTTTGCAAAAAGATTAATCAGTGTGGACAGGGCCTGCTTGGTATTGATTGATTCAGATAAAATATATGCAAGTGACCCGCTCAAAACTGGTGGAAAGCTGGAAATCCAAATTAATGGGAAGAAATTGATGCTTGATCTTCCTGCTGATGGTACTACTATAAATCAAAATTTATGAAAAAAAGATTTGCTATAATTTTCTTGCTGTGTTTCGTGAGCGTATTTATGGGCTCGGCTCAAGAAATTATTCCACTATACAGCGGTATCATTCCCGGATCAAAAACAGACGGGAAATATGTTGAAAAGCAACACATTGGTGACGACGGGAAACGTTACATTTCTTTTGTAAGCAATCCAGGCTTAACCGTTTTTGTGCCCAAAAAAGAAACGGCGAATGGTGCGGCAGTAATCATTCTACCGGGTGGGGGCTATCAGGTATTGGCTTTTGAACATGAAGGAGAAGAGTTAGCCAAAAGGTTTAACGAATTTGGCATTACCGCTTTCGTATTAAAATATCGCTTGCCAGATGATGCAATCATGACCGATAAAAGCATGGGTCCTCTGCAGGATGCGCAACAGGCAATGATTTTGATACGGGGGCAGGCTGTTAGGTGGAAATTGGATAAGGGCAGGATAGGGGTGGTAGGCGCATCTGCCGGGGGACATTTAGCTGCAACCCTGGGCACTCATTTCGATCAATCATATGTACCCAACCCATCAAAGGTAAATTTAAGGCCTGACTTCCTGGTGCTGCTTTATCCACGGATTTCTTTTGAAGTTGGTGTAGAGTCAAGTTCAGCCAAAAACCTGTTAGGACCAGAATTTAAGGCTGATAAAATGACTTTTTTCTCCGTAGATAAACAGGTTAATGCCAATACACCTAAAACCTTTCTGCTCCACGCTTCTGATGATCCTGTGGTAAAGGTTGAGCATAGCATTTTATTTTATCAGGCTTTGATCAATAAAAATGTTCCTGTAGAAATGCACCTCTATCAGGGAGGTGGACATGGCTTTGGCTTAAATAATAAAACAAACAACGACGATTGGTTTCTAAGGCTAATTAGCTGGTTGCGCCTAAATCAAATCATTTCAAAGAAAAATTAATCCAATAAGAAAATCCTTTACTAATACATGGGCAACATTATTCTCACTTCAGACGATTTTGGGTTAAGCACGATATATAACAGAGAAATTTTACTGGCGCTACAGTCTGATCTGCTCACATCCGTATCCATTATGGTTAATGGTCACCTTTCGAAGCAACAGCAACAGGTGATTTCGTTAAAATTGCTGGTGCAGGAAAAAAATATCAGTTTAGGTCTGCATCTTGAAATTGGAATCAATGAAAAAGATATCAGGAAGTTATGCCTCAATCAATGGAATAAATTTGTAAATATACTCGGGCTTCAGCCAGATTATATTGATATTCACAAAGATCATTTATTTAGACACCATTATGATGATATAGCCGGATTTTGTATAGAGAAGCATGTGGCATTCAGAAAATATAAAGAAACAACAATTAAACTGAAAGCACCAGATGACATGTTTATCGCCTCTTCTGAAAGTTTGAATAACATTGAGGAAAGATTAAAAGTAATCAAATCGAACGAGACACTCGAAATGGTATTTCATCTTGGTATGTATGATGAAGATGTGGTTTCATCATTGAATAAAGAACGGGCAGAAGACCGTAAGAAATTGGAATGGGCACATCAGGTAATCAATAAACTTGGTCTCAAAATAATGAGTTATAATGAATTGAAATAAAAGTATTTTATGAAAATAATTATATGGTTATGCGTTAGTGTTTTCTTCCTAAACCAATGTTTTGCCGCTAAACATTATTGCAACCCGATGAAAGGAAAAATGAGCAATGAAGGAACCTTTGATTCCCCTTGGAGCACTTTGGATTCTGTATTCCTCACTAGCAAAGCATTAATGCCGGGAGATAGCATCATTTTAATGTCTGGTAATCATGGTCAACCGATCATTTCAGGAAACCTGAACGGCGATCAACCGATTACGATACTTCCCGGAAAAGGGCAGTTTCCTAGAGTAAATAATTTGCAGGTGAGTGGTGGGAGATATTGGAAAATCTTCGGCTTAAAGATTTGTCCTGACGAAACTGGCTCATTTGAAAAACGGGATTTTGTTATCATCAAAGCTTCTTCCAGTTTTATTTTGATTGAAAATTTTAATATCAGCTCAACAGATAGTTGTGTCAATAATTGGTCTGAGGTAAAGATACTGGCAAGGGCAGGTTTAGGGATCAGGGTGGAAGGTGCAGATTGTTCGCTTATAAATAATACCCTTAAGCAGGTGAGTTTTGGTATTGTAGTTGCAAAAACGGCTACAAGGACTAAAGTAATTGGAAATAATATTTACGGATTTCTTCATGACGGGATACGGGGCTTATCTGATGATTCATTATTTGAGTTTAACCTGGTTGCAGGTTCTTATGGAATTGATGACAATCACGATGATGGCTTTCAAAGCTGGAGCAGCGATGAACAGGGAAAAGTTGGAATGGGAAAAGTATCAAATGTGATTTTAAGAAATAATGTCTTTATAAGTCAGCTTGATCCAGAACAACCCTTTCCCCAAAAAACAGGTATGCAGGGCATTGGTTGCTTTGATGGTTTTTTTGAGAACTGGATCGTTGAAAATAATGTTGTTTTGACCAATATGTGGCATGGCATCTCGTTTTATGGCGCACGGAATGTTAAAATCGTTAACAACACCGTGGCGAATAACCCCTTCACCGGAAAGCCATTCACGCCATGGATCGGGATTTATAGCCATAAAAAATTGGGTACGGGTTCTGGAAACATGGTTCAAGAGAATTTTACAACAGGTATAAGTGAACTGAATGGTGTAATAAATGAATCAGGCAATATTAAAGCAGCTGTGCATAGCTTAAATGAATATTTGGAAAACTGGGAATCATTTCAGATCGGGATAAAATCGAATGTAAAAAAGCGCAATAAAGTTGGTGCCGATACCAGGAAACTGCCTAAAATTAATTTACAATTGTACCAGTGTAATAAATAATAAATATACTATTGATATGGTGTCAACCAAAAAACTGGTTTTTATACTTTCCTTCATTTGTTTTGGGATGCTGTGCAAAGGACAAGATGTCCCGGTTAATCCTGAATTATTAAGAAAGCCATGGACGGCGTTTTGGATCACCTGCCCGAATGTAGCGCAAAGGGATTATGGTGTTTATCATTTCCGAAAAGATTTTACCCTGCATAAACCTGCTGAAAAATTTATTGTTCATGTTTCTGCCGATAATCGATACCGCTTGTTTGTAAATGGAAAAGATGTATGTAATGGTCCTGCACGGGGTGATCTGTACAATTGGTATTTTGAAAGTATTGATATTGCACCTTATTTAAAAGTCGGAAGAAATGTAATTGCGGCTCAGGTCTGGAACATGGGTACATTTGCTCCTGTGGCTCAAATTTCCAATCAAACGGCATTTGTTTTGCAAGGGGACAATGAGACAGAATCGGTGATTAATACTAACTCAAGTTGGAAGGTGATCGAAAATAAGGGATATCAACCCTGTTCAATTGATAACGGCTTACGTTTAAAAACATATATGGTGATTGGTCCTGGAGATGACGTATCCGCAAAACGCTATCCTTGGGGATGGGAAAAGCCTGAATATGATACAGCCAAATGGTTAACACCACAACAAATTTCAAGTCCTGTTACAATCGGTAATGGAACCGATAATCAATGGACACTGGTGCCAAGAAACATTCCGTTAATTACTGAAAAGATACAGCGAATGGCTAGGATTGCCAGGGTCTCGGGAATAAAAGCAGTAAATAATTTTTTAAACGGTTCAACCAGCTTAACTATTCCACCAAATAGTAAAGTTAGTATTTTGGTCGATCAGAACTTCAATACTGTCGCTTACCCTGAACTGGTCTTAAGTAAGGGTAAAGGTTCTTCAGTTAAGCTTACTTACGCCGAAGCGCTTTTTAAAAATGGAATTAAAGGCAATCGAAATGATATCGCCGGAAAGGAAATCGTGGGTAATTTTGACATATTCCGCCCGGATGGTATGAATAAAAGATTGTTTAGACCGTTGTGGCTTCGAACGTATCGTTTTATTCAACTTGATATCGTTACGATGGACGAACCGCTCGTGCTTAATGATTTTTACGGCATGCAAAGTGGCTATCCCTTCAAAGCGGTGGCAAGCTTTTCCAGCAATGATAAATCTCTTCAGGATATCTGGAAAGTAGGGTGGCGAACCGCTGAGTTATGCGCTGGAGAAACCTATTATGATTGTCCGTATTACGAGCAGTTGCAATATGAGGGAGATACCCGCATACAAGCGCTAATATCATTGTATGTTACTGGTGATGACCGATTAATGCGCAAGGCATTACTGGATTTTCACCACTCGAGAGTTCCAGAAGGACTTACGCAGGGAAGGTACCCAAGCAACAGGCTGCAAGTCATCCCTCCGTTTTCACTGTATTGGGTATCAATGATTCATGATTACTGGTTGCACCGCAGTGATGATGCGTTTTTACATCAGTTTCTTTTGCCGATGGAAGAGGTTTTAAAATGGTATGAAAACAACATTGATCAGCAGAAGCAGATGCTTGGACCCATGAAGTGGTGGAATTTTACTGACTGGAATACTGCATTTAACTTTGGTGTCCCTGATGGTGCTACTGATGGAAACTCTTCTATTATTACCTTTCAATATGCTTATACCTTGCGACAGGCGTCAAAGGTATTTAAATATTATGGAAAAGATGAGCAGGCCAGTCACTATCTTAAACTTGCAGAACGGCTAAGCGCTGCTTCTTACAGGTTGTGTTATGATGCAAAAAAAGGAGTGGTAGCGAATACACCGCTAAAGAATAGTTTTAGTCAGCATGCCAGTATCATGGCGATACTTTCCGGGGCAGTTCCCGAAGCTGAGGAAAAAGTTTTGTTAAATCAGGTTTTAACAGATACTACATTAAGCCAAGCTACTTTTTACTACAGGTTTTATCTAAATCAGGCCTTGAAAAAGGCTGGGATGGCAGATCTGTATTATACTCAGTTGAGGCCCTGGAGAGAGATGTTGCAGAATGGCCTAACTACATTTGCTGAAAATCCAGATCCTACCCGATCAGATTGCCATGCTTGGAGCGCCAGTCCGAATTATGATTTCCTTGCAACCATCTGCGGCATTATGCCTGATGATGCTGGTTTTAAAAGAGTATTGATCCAACCAGCGCTAGGGGAGCTTAATGAAGTCACTGGCCAAATGCCGCATCCTAGTGGAATGATCCATGTCTCACTGAAAAGAACTGGTGACAGAATACAAGGTCAGGTAATATTACCACCAAATGTATCCGGGGTATTTAAATGGAAAGATAAAACAGTCAAACTGGTTGGAGGTGCGCAGAAAATAGAATTCTAACAGTTTATACTTTAGTAAGTTGCTTAAAATGGTTGAGCGCTTCAAGAAATTTGGGAAAGAAAAACTGAAGGAAAAAGCTCAACAAGAATATTGGTAACATTTTGATTCCTGGTAATAATGATTTCAGGGGAGGCACATGGGCAGCATGACTAGGGTATTAACTTAGCAATTTCGTGAATTAATGATATGCATATCAAATGCTGGATTATTGAACTAAGAATCAATACTGGTGGAAATATGTATCCTATTATTGCTGGTCTGAGCGACCTGATTGGGAAAGGAAGGTTGGTGGTTTTCTCAGGCCGGATAAACAATCTGATGGAAACTGGATAATTAAAAATGCATCGCTTTATGTTTGGCGCATAAAGGTGTCGCCCGTCCGGATCGAAGGCTATGCGATCAAGAAAAACCTCCCTATTACTGTGCCTGTAGGCTCCACTACCGTAACTTCTGGTGAAATGACAGGAATTACAATAGGAAGGGAAAAAAATCAATTCGTATCGATGTTTTTGATAGAGGTCTTAAAACTAAAAATTTGGGGTTTGTACTGAATAAATGCTCCGGTCTTAATTTGGCAGTAAATTATGCTCCAGTCAAAAATTGTAAAATCTATCCGGAAAATATAGCGCCGGAAATTCTTATCCTGCATGGTATAATTCCGGAATTAGCTGATAACTTAAAGTTAAAGGAGCGCTGATCTGGCTTAGAAAAAACAGATAGATCAATAGCAAAAATAATGAAATAACGAAGTTGACATACTTTCGATTGCTAAATGGAATATCTTGATAGAAAAAACACAATATTAAATCTCAAATGGGGCTTTTATACTCTGCAGTTTCGGAGTGCCTTTGCGTATACTTGATTTTGGGGAGAATGATTAGTCCCTCATATGGGTCTCCAACCGTATCATACTCATCAGCCAAAAAGAAAAGTCCACCTACTGCTGCACATATAGCATCAATCTCGTCATGACTGATCCGGGTTTTTGAAAATTGCCCGGTTAATCCAAATTCTGCGAGACCTGTAATGAGGGAGTTAAGGTTTTTCTGTTTTCTGGGAAGTCCAAGTATATCCTGAATTCCTCAGGTGATGGGATGTTTTAATCCCATCTATGACGTTTACTCCTCCCTCGGATGCGGTGAGCTGCGGTTATGAATCTTTAGACGCACGACGAGCACCTCGCTAGTTAAAATTTTAAAATTATTGGTTTTTATGTTATCTTTATCTGGTCCCGCTAATTAATGTATCAGTAAATTAATTTCTCATGAGGACAGGAGTCATAGTTTCCTATAACAGTGTGATTAGATGTGGCGTCATTAAAGATGGCAATAAACAAAAAATCAGGTTTTATAACGAGCATCCAGAGGTGATGTTCAAGGTACTCGATGTGGTGAGGTTTTCCATTGGTTTTGTTGACAATGCGCTGAAAGCTATTAATATAGTTCCTGTAGTTGACAAAAGTGGGTCAAAGGTTTCGCTGGCAATGTTAGTCAACTAATGATAACATTGAAAAGATGCCATTTAGTTGAGGTCTTCTGAATGGTTATTGAAATTTCTTCTAAATCGTTTATTGAAATTAAAAATAAAGTTACGCCTAAGTTGGCTCACTTGTGGGCTGATAGTGCGTTGACCGGGGCAAATCTTAGTTATAAAATTATTAATTATCAACAATCGCTCAGTTTAATTCCAGACATCGTTATCACTTTAACGCCTTTAAAAACTTAATGCGTTTATGAAAAGCTAAAAGTCTCGTGTATTAGAATTTTTGTTTATCATGTTTTAGCTTGAAAAGTTAACACTGATAAAAAAAAGAAGTGAATTGGTACGTTAGTTTTTTGACAATCTTAGATTTGAATGGTATTTAGATTAAAAAAACACAATTTTAGATCTGAAGACTACTCAAAACAGACTATGACCAGCGGCATCAATTATACACAAGTTAAACCCGATGAATCACTTTCAGACTTTGTGGAGAGTTTTTGGGTGCTGCGCAATGATTCGGAAAAATGATAAGGAGACCGTCGGATTACCGGACGGAAGAATTGATTTATTTTTCATAAAGTCAGATGACCAACCTTTCAAAATTGTGCTTCTTGGTTTAGGTACGCAGTACCATGCTGAGGGGTTAATCCCTGCTAAAAGTTTAAGATTTGCCGTGAGTTTTAAGCTGCTTGCCGTAGAATATGTTTTTCATGAAAGTATTTCAGATATTGTTGATAAGGGCAAAACATTATCTCATGATTTTTGGGATATGGGTCCTGATGATCTTGATAGCTTTGAAAGCTTTTGCGAAAAGGCATCACAGAAAATAAAATCTCGTATCCCAAAAGAAATTGATCTTCGCAAAAAGAAATTATTTGATTTTATCCATTAAACGCATGGTTCTATTACCGTAAAGGAGCTTTCTGAAAAAGCTGAATGGAGCAGCCGACAGATGAACCGGTATTTTAATCAGCCATCCGGCATTTCATTAAATTGTTTTGTAATTTTTGAGCCGCCACTGGGATGGGTTTGAAGTCTCCAAAATGGTTTTCAAAAACAGGGTATCCGGGTGGTGATGGTTGTACAAAACATCATGGGTGAGAACGGTAGTTTTATGAAGATTCATTTGCCGGATAAAATGCAAACCGCAAAAGGGGAAACGATCATTATAGATAAAAAAGGAACTCGAAAGTCTTATTATTTAAAAAGCAAAGTGTCTATGAATGATAATCCCAGTAGCTGAAGATTGGTTTATTAATGGAATATTGAAAAGGAAACCTTATCATTTTGGGACTACGACAATAAATCCAAAAGTTTTGTTTTGAATCTTTAGTTTATTAAAGGCTAGTCTGAACCATCGCTCTAATAGCGGGCGTCGATTCACTAAAACGTATAGTATGAAGTAGTCAAGAATGGACTGCGATACTTAAGATTGATGACAACTGGGGTGATAGAAACCTGCAAATGTTTGCCAATAACACTAATTTACGATTTATAAGTCTGTGACTAGGTTATTCAAATCTGAGATTTAGTATCATTTTGTATGTAATAAATAGTCTAAAATAGTTTTTTAAAATGCCTCAAAGCTTACATATTGTACAAACCTAGGCTGATCGGAGTGGTTTGGGCTTGCGGCATGAGGCAAAGCTTCAAGCCAGACAATTAAATCACCTTTTTTACCAGCAACTGCAACCTCACAGTTGGCTGTTCTAAGCTGTTCAATCGCCAGCTCCGGACTTGAATATTCGGAGAGGAACGTTTCAATTTGATGGTGGAAGCCAGGAATTAAAGTCAATGCCCCTCTTTCAGCAGGAACATCATTGAGGTAAATCAATCCTTGAATATGATATTGAACCCCTCTGTTAAAATCTATGTCCCAGTGAAGCGGACTTCCGGCAAAGCGGTACTGCTCATTTTCAGGTGGATTGTAACTTAATTTCTCAGTATTTGGAATGATATTTTGGTTTCCGTAAAGCTGTGCGAATACAGCCTGGAGGTTCGGATTGTCACGGATTTTATAGATACAGTCTGCCTGGTAGTGTTGGAACATCAAGCCTTGCAACGACTCATGAGGCTGATACCAGCTCTCAGGATCATTACTTTGAATACCTAAATGGTTTTTAATAAAGGAAACCACTTCTTCACAATCCTGATCAGGCACTAATCCGGAAACTTTAAGATAACCATTTTCTGCCCAGAAATCCATTTCTGATTGACCAAGTAACTGCGGTAGACATGCGTTTTTTGCTACGCCAGCACTAAGCCATTCATTAAAATCCTGTACTGATTTTATGTACATTTCTATGCCGTTAACTCCAATCAGCCAATCGTTAAAATGTGTTGCATCTCTACAGTCTTGGTATAAGAATTGGTAGGTATCAAAAATACCGACTTTAAAAAATGCAAGGAACATCTTTTCTGTCAGCATCAGCTGGTCATCTTTTTGTTTAGGTACCACGTTGGGACGGTGATTTTCGAAATACGTCCTAATGAAAGGGCAATCTGGTTGTGGGATTTCGACAGACTGATTTTGTGTTAGGGAGCTCATGAATTCCGGTTTACGCAAATTGGGAGGTATGAAGTTGCAAAATTATTTGCTTTAGGCCAAATCGTTTGCTAACATTACAATTAAATCCCTAAAAATTGTTAAATTATATTCAGTTTCAGCATCAATATGATGTGGCACAGCTGCAGGCAGAACTTGCCATTTGTTTAAAGAACGAATGGAGCGATCACTTTAATCAAAAAGATTATCAGGGTTGTTGGCAGAGTATCTCCTTAAGATCTGGCAGCGGTAAAGAATCTGATATTTATGCAAATTATGGCGTGTCAACTTATCAGAATACCCAACTGTTGGATCGATTACCTTATTTCAAGGATGTGATTGAGTCATGGGCTTGTGAAAAAGAAACCATTCGTTTGCTCGCTTTGCATCCTGGAAGTGAGATCAAACTCCACCGCGATTTGGGTTGTAGCTATCAGGATGGGAATTTTCGCCTACATATTCCAATTCAAACCAACAATCAGGTTATTTTCAAAGTAGATGAAGATGCCATCTCATTAAAAGAGGGCAGTTGCTGGTATGTTGATTTTAGCAAAACGCATAGTATTAAGAATGAAGGCAAGGAAGTTCGAATTCATTTGGTAATAGATGGGTTAAGAAATAAATGGACAGACAAAATTTTTTCAGCGCATGGTTATGATCTTAAAGCAGAAAAATTGGAAAATCAATATGATACAGCAACCAATGCACAGATTATTGCCGAGCTTGAACGGATGAATACCGCTACAGCCCGGGAACTGATGGAAAAGTTGAGGGCGGGGAAATGACTGCGGATTTAAAAAATTGGATTCCCTACCATATCGGCTTTGAAGCGGAGAATTGGCATGTAGATTGGCTTGATTTGGGTAACCATCACATTAAGGAACCTTTTTTTGATGAAACCATTTCCCTTTGCAGGGCAAAAATGTTAAACCGATCGAGGTTCAGTTCACGAAGTAATCTCGTTTTTTTAACTGAAGTGGCCGATCGGGTAAGTGGTATGGAGCCCACAGCATTTATCTTTCATGTGTCTCGCTGCGGCTCTACTTTATTGTCGCAAACCCTGAGTGTGGATCAAGATCATATTGTGATTGCGGAGGCGCCTGTATTTGATCACGTGTTGAGAATGCGGGAAAAGGATTCAGGCTTATCGGAGGAGGAAATTAAGGTGTATTTTTTTGCTTTGATTAAACTGATGGGGCAGAGCAGATCAGGCAGGGAGAAAAATTATTTTATCAAGTTGGATAGCTGGCATCTGCATTTTTATCCAATGCTTAGAGCATGGTTTCCACAAACCCCATTCTATTTTTTATCGCGTGAGCCTGGAGCGGTTTTGGCATCACACCATAAAAAGAGGGGAATCCATAGCATTCCAGGTTATATCGTGCCTGCTTTATTTAACATGGAACTTACTCCGCTCCATTTCGAAAATTTCGATTTTTATACGGCTGAGGTATTGGTCGGTTATTATGATGCACTGAAAGCATACCAGGCGCTGAATTTTCCGCACAATTACTTCTACGATTATAGCTGGGGGATGAAGGCTATGCCGGCCCATTTTTTTAAGTCTATTGGTCAGCAATTTGCGCATCAGGAGATGATGGGAAGAATTAATTTTCATAGCAAATTTCCCGATGTGCCTTTCCAGGAAGAGTTAAAACCTGATCCATCATTTCACTATGAATTTGCTAAAGCAGCTTATTTAAAATTTTACGAAAAATTAAGCATTCATGGCTAATATTATTCAATTCACAGGCTTATCCGGAGCCGGAAAAACAACTCTGGCCAATCAGGTGAAAGAAGAGTTAAGCCTGGATGGGTATCGTGTGACCGTGATAGACGGAGATGTTTACCGCCGGGGGTTGTGTAAGGATTTAGGGTTTAGTCGTGCAGACCGCATAGAAAATATCAGGCGGCTAGGTACTGTGGCAGGAGAAATGAGTGATTATTATGATGTAATTATCATCTCCGCTATTAATCCTTATCAGGAAGCACGGGATCTTTTGAAGCAGCAGTATCAGGCACTTTTAGTACATATAGATTGTGATATCATTACTCTGCGGCTCCGAGATACAAAAGGGCTCTACAAACGGGCCTTCCTCCCAAACGAGCATGAAGATAAGATCTATAACTTAACGGGCGTAAATGATGTTTTTGATTACCCTGAATTTCCAGACTTCCGGCTTGATACAAACAATATCGATATAGCTTTGTCTGTCCAGCTACTCAAAAAATACATCCTTTCGGCTGTCCTATAAAATTTTGATGTAGTATTACGGATACATAAATTATAAAACTGTATGCTTTTGGCTATTTTACAATGGGTAGATTTCGACAAATTCTTTATTTAAATCTACCTTAATGAGCTGTTTATCTATAATTGTTGATATTTGTCAACAACTGGAAAATAAGCCTATTTCAAATAATAATTTTATTACATATTTGTAGGAATTAATCCTCCTTACAAACGCTTTTATGAATACAGATAGAAGATCTTTCCTTCGGAAAAATCTCTTTATTAGCAGTAGCTTGCTATTAGCAAATTCGCTTAATGCTCTTGCAGGCGTTGCGAAATCTATTAACACCCATGGTGTAAATCAATCTCAATTAAGTATCATGTACACTAACGACCTTCTTGGGAAGGTTGATACTGCCTATCAGGATTTTGGAGGGCTTCGCCAGTTACACAACACCATTAATAACGATGAGGTATCTTCTTTATTGTTTGATGCAGGCGGATTCTTAAATGCGAGCCATAGCCAGGCTGATCAGCTACGGGGCATCGATATCATGAATAAGATCAACTATCACGGTGTAAACCTCAGTGCAGGTGATTTAGCAAACGGTATAGAATCATTTAAATCTCTGGTGCCTTATATCAATTTTCGTTTATTAAGCTGTAATTATCATTTTGAAGATCCGCTTTTAAGGAAAACAGTTAAGCCCTATCAAATTTTAAAATACGGTAAATTTAAAGTGGGTGTTACTGCTGTAGGGGAAAAGGCAAATGTTGCTGGTTTAACAATAAGTAATCCACAGACTGCTTTGAATAGGGTTAGCCGTTTATTAAAAGAAAAGTATGAATGTGATTTGGTGGTATGCCTGGCTCACCTTGGCTTAAACGACAAAGCAAAAATCAATAACAAAACTCTGGCGCAATCTTCAAACGATGTCGATTGTGTAATTGGTGGGAATGCTACTGAAGGCAAAAGCCAGTTATGGGTAGTTAAAAATCAAAAAAAGGAAGAGGTATTGCTGAGCCATAATTATCATAAAGGTTTATCAACAGCAACACTAGCCATTGCCTTCAATGAACAGCAGCAAAAAGTGGGTTTGGAATTGAAACGTCATGTGCCGGGTTCAAACAATCAAGAGAATAAGCTTTTAGTGCTTGCTGCCTTGGCAAAACAATCTAAAAATTTAATGCTTAACACAATTTAATAATATAATAATATGGATGTTTATTTAGGATTTATTGCCGCTTTTGGCTATACTTTTGCGCCAAGAGGTTGGATGCTTTGTCAAGGACAGACGCTACCAATAAGCCAAAACACTGCTCTTTTTTCTCTTTTGGGTACTACCTATGGCGGCAATGGACAAACCACTTTTGCGCTACCTGATTTGAGAGGTAGGACGCTTGTTGGTATGGGCCAGGGTCCTGGTCTTTCTAATTATGTACAGGGTCAAATTGCAGGTGTTGAAAATACAACGCTGTTGATTGGTAACATGCCAGCACACAATCATACCGGTACCTTAAATCCAATTGCTGATAATAGTGTAGGTAACAGCTCATCTCCAGTGGGGAATAGGTTAGCTAATAGTCCAAAAACAGGTTCAGGACCAAATGCAAGTACATTGAATACTTATACAAGTGCAACCGCTACCCCAGTTTCTATGTCAGCACAATCAGTTATAATAGGACCAAACGGTGGTAACCAACCGTTTTCTATTATGCAGCCATATTTAGCCATAAACTACAGTATTGCAGTGCAAGGCCTTTTTCCTTCTCGAAACTAAATTGAACAGACCACTTAAAGTTGGCTTTTTGATGCCTTATTCTGGTATCTATCCATATTATGCCCAGCATATCATGGCAGGGATCTACTGTGCGGCAGCGAAAATGATGCTTAGTCAGCAAGAGTTTGCCTTTGTACCTGTTTATGTTGGGCAGGGTGGAACAAAAGCCATTTTAGAAGCCCTGCAAAAACTGCTTTTTTTCGAGGGAGTGGATGTTGTCACAGGCATGATTAACATCAAAGTCTTAGATGAAGTTCGCCCCCTGTTGGAAAATCACAACAAGTTAGGTTTGTTTTTCGATATGGGCGAACTTGTCCCTTCACCTGCGGGTTATGGGCCAAATATTGGTCTAATTTCCATGGATTTTTGGCAAGCGCAATATGCCTTGGGCCAGTGGGCAGTGCAGGCGTTTGGTAGAGATGGACAAATCGTAGCGCCTATTTACGAAGCAGGCTTTAATTTGAATGCCGCTTTTATGAATGGTGCAGGTGCCGCCGGTGCAGAAAAACTACACAGCATGGTATTGCCAGAAAACTTAGCGAGTAAAAACGGACTGATTCTGGACGATTTTTTTGCTGCCCTCGAAAAAAATACCCCCCATTTTGTTCATGCTATTTTTATTGGCAACATGGGTAATCAATTTTTACAGCAGTGGCGCAATAGTAGGTTTTATGATACTGTTCCGCTTTTGATTGCCGAAAATATGGGTTATGATGACATGCTTGATGATGTGAAACATCTGGGCATGAAAGTATATTCAACCTCTATCTGGAACAGAAAAGATGAAACTGTTCACAACCGGAAATTTGTCAAAGATTTTGAGGATTTCGGAAAACAGCAAGCCAATGTTTTTGGCATGATTGGCTATGAGATTGGCCTTTCGCTCACGATCATGATGTCCTTACTTAAAAAAGGCGAAGTAAAAAATGCCTTAACAGATTTAAAAAACCAGGGCGTAACTGGCCCTAGAGGAATTTTAGATCTGGATACCAATGGAAGACAGCGGTCAAACATCGACATCATTAAAATTATCACAAGTAACCATAATATAAACCAAACAATCATTGCACAAACATCGGCAGTAGGTTTAGATACTTCTTCTTTGTATCACGAAACTGTAAGTGGCTGGCAAAACCCCTATTTATCCGTTTAGTAAACGCTCCACATGAAGAGATTCTTTACAAAATCAGGTATTGTCTTATCGACTATACTGTTTTTTTTGGCTACGGCCATTCCTGCGCTGGCTCAATATAACGAAACCATTCTCGAACAGGGCGGGCTTTATAGTGCGCTGGCTAAAGATGCCGATAACAATATTTACGTAACCCGGGTCAAAAGTGGCACCAATGGACAAACCTATGAAGTGGTTAAGTATACCAATCCATTAAGCAATCCTGTTGCCACACCAACAGTGGTATATACAGGGCTTACACACGGTGTTCAGGAATTTCCCTGGGGCCTTGCGGTAGCTTCCAATGGCGATGTATATATCTCTACGGATTTTACTGACGCGAACAAAATGGGCGAAATTATTAAGGTTACGGCAGCAAGTAATTATGCTACTTCATCTTCCTATCTCACCGGAAAGTACTTTACTGCCATTGCCATTGCCAACAACCAGCTTTACACGGCACAGTTCAACTCAACAACAAATCAATATGAGATTGTCAAATATGCAGCCGCAGCTGCACCTGGTACAGGTACAGTGATTCGTGCCGGTCTTGGTGGTTCAAATTATTCATATATCACTGGTTTGGCAGTTGACGGAAATGGTACCGTATACATCGGGGCGCCTTTTGATGGAACGGATAAAGGTAAAATCATCAAAATAACATCATCAGGAACAGAATCAAGTTTATCCGTTGATACTTATCCATCAGCGCTAGCTGTTGATGCGCAAAATAACGTTTACGCAAGTGAGCATAATGGTGGTGCAAATACAACCTATAAGTTAAGTAAATACAATACTGCTGGAGTAGCCACAGTAATTAAAACCAATTTAAGCCAAAATGGCTTCTATTATCCATGGGGAATTGCTGAAACGAATTCATCATTGTTTGTTCTGGATGGAGATGATGGAACAAATGGGGGTAAGCTATTGGTATTAACACCTGTTATTGCTGCACCATCAACGCCAGCACTGGCTGCGGGTAGTGATTCGGGTACATCCAATTCAGATCTGATAACCAATGTGGTCAAACCGGAATTAACAGGTACAGCAGAGGCAAATGCAACAGTTAAGTTATATGAAGGCGCAACTTTGCTTGGATCTGCACCTGCTGGTGTAAATGGTACTTGGTCTATAACGGTTGGAACAAATTTATCCGCTGGCATTCATAAATTTACAGCGACTGCCACCAACTCAAGCAACATCACAAGTGTTTCTTCAGGCGAGCTAACTGTTAACATTGATTTAACTGCGCCGTCAGTTACCGTTACAACAAACGTTCAAACCTTAAAAGTGGGTGAAACTGCGCAGTTGACATTTACATTTAGCGAAGATCCTGGAAATACCTTTACCTGGAATGGATCTACAGGAGACCTAACCATATCAGGCGGTACGGTAAGTGCAATTTCTGGTACTGGATTAATTAGAACAGCCACCTTTACGCCAACGGCTAATACAAATAACGGTGTGGCCAGTATTGTTGTTAATGTAAATAGTTATAATGATGTAGCAGGAAATTCAGGTGGAGCAGGAGTAAGTCCATCATTAACTTTTGATACCCAGGCACCAGCAGCACCATCAACACCGGTACTGTCTGCCGCAAGCGATACTGGTCAGTCAAGTTCAGATGGAATTACCAGCATCACAACACCTACATTTACCGGAACAGCTGAAAATGGTGCAACGGTAACTTTATATAGAAATGGCAATATCGCAATTGGTACTGCGGTAGCAGCTGGCGGGATTTGGTCGATTACGTCCACTTCACTTACGAACGGTTTATACACTATATCTGCAGCAGCAAGTGACGGTGCTGGTAATTTAGGATTAGCATCCGCTTCGTTGTCCATTACCATTGATAATCAGCCTCCCGCAGTACCCTCAAAACCTGTTCTTGCCACTTCAAGTGATAGCGGAACTTCAAATACTGATGGCATTACCAATGTTACTAATCCCACTTTTACAGGAACGGCAGATGCCGGAACTACGGTTAGGCTATACGATTCAGATGGTACGACCATAATCGGTAATGGCGTAGCTACAAGCGGCATTTGGTCGATCACAACCATTCCTTCCCTGGCGCAGGGTAGCCATACCGTTACTGCCAGAGCTACGGATGTTGCCGGGAATACAAGTATTGCATCGGCTGGTTTAAACATCAACATTGACACTACAGCACCTATGGTAACCGGCATCACAAATAACGCCAGTTATACCGCCCCAACATCTAAACTCATTTCAATTAACGAGGGCACTGCGACATTAAATGGTAATTCGTTTACTAATAATACCAGTGTAAGTGCGGTAGGTACATATATATATGTTGCTTCTGATGCAGCAGGGAATTCAACAACCATTAATTTTAATATTATAAAGGCCACACCAGTAATTACCTGGGCTAACCCGGCAGATATTACGTATGGCACCGCATTAACAGCAACGCAATTAAATGCCACATCAAATGTTGCTGGAACATTTATTTACACACCAGTTTCAGGCACTATCTTAAACGCAGGTGCAAATCAAAACTTAAAAGTAGATTTCACGCCAACGGATGCAGCAAATTATGCAGCGGTTAGCAAAACGGTAACGATCAATGTGAGCAAGGCCACGCCAGTAATCACCTGGGCTAACCCGGCAGATATTATTTATGGCACCGCTTTAACAGCAATGCAATTAAACGCAACTTCAAATGTTGCTGGAACATTTGCTTACACACCAGTTTCAGGCACTATTTTGAGTGCCGGTGCAAATCAAAACTTAAAAGTAGATTTCACACCAACGGATGCAGCGAATTATGCAGCGGTTAGTAAAACGGTAACGATCAATGTGGTTAAGGCTACACCAGTAATCACCTGGGCTAACCCGGCAGATATTACGTATGGCACCGCTTTAACAGCAATGCAGTTGAATGCCACATCAAATGTTGCTGGAACGTTTGTCTATACACCAGCCTTAACCACTATATTAAACGCCGGTGCGAACCAAAACTTAAAAGTAGATTTCACGCCAACGGATGCAGCAAATTATGCAGCGGTTAGCAAAACGGTAACGATCAATGTGACCAAGGCCACGCCAGTAATCACCTGGGCTAACCCGGCAGATATTATTTATGGCACCGCTTTAACAGCAATGCAGTTGAATGCCACATCAAATGTTGCTGGAACATTTGCTTACACACCAGCCTTAACCACCATATTAAACGCTGGTGCAAATCAAAATTTAAAAGTAGATTTCACGCCAACGGATGCCGCAAACTATGCAACGGTTAGTAAAACGGTAGCGATTAATGTGGTTAAAGCTACACCAGTAATCACCTGGGCTAACCCGGCAGATATTACTTATGGCACCGCTTTAACAGCAACGCAATTAAACGCAACTTCAAA
>Ga0160461_1000304_pt1 | contig 43139 bp, 32 predicted proteins | sample HID1975I_E6MG_FD_108266 | JGI IMG/M metagenome (GOLD analysis project Ga0160461, IMG submission 108266) | Enriched soil microbial communities from UW Madison campus, WI, USA - HID1975I_E6 MG | ecosystem: Environmental > Terrestrial > Soil > Unclassified | place: USA: Madison, Wisconsin...
CAGGGTGACCGCGCCGGTGATCGGGTCGATCGTCAGGCCCGCGTCGCTGCCCGCTTTCAGCGAGAAGGTGACGCCATGGCTGATGTCGCCGCTGTCGGTCGCCGTGGCGGTGTAGATCACCTGACCCGCGCCGCTGTTTTCGTTAATCGCCGTGGCCGTGGCACCGCTGGTGATGGTCGGGGCAACCTCATCAAGGTTATTGATCCCCAGGGTGACCGCCTGGCTGCTGGCGTTACCGGCCGCATCGGTGGCGACAACGGTAAAGCTGTACCCGGCTTTGCTCTCAAAATCCGGGTTGCCGGTCAGGGTGACCGCGCCGGTGGTCGGGTTGATCGTCAGACCCGCGTCGCTGCCCGCTTTCAGCGAGTAGGTGATGCCTGCGCTGATATCGGCGCTGTCGGTCGCGGTGGCGGTGTAGATCACCTGACCCGCGCCGCTGTTTTCGTTAATCGCCGTGGCCGTCGCACCGCTGGTGATCGTCGGGGCGACCTCATCGAGGTTGTTGATCCCCAGGGTGACCGCCTGACTGCTGGCGTTACCCGCCGCATCGGTAGCCACAACGGTGAAGCTGTACCCGGCTTTGCTCTCGAAATCCGGGTTACCGGTCAGGGTGACCGCCCCGGTGGTCGGGTTGATCGTCAGACCCGCGTCGCTGCCCGCTTTCAGCGAGAAGGTGACGCCTCCGCTGATATCGCCTGTGTCGGTCGCCGTGGCGGTGTAGATCACCTGACCCGCGCCGCTGTTTTCGTTAATCGCCGTGGCCGTGGCACTGCTGGTGATGGTCGGGGCAACCTCATCGAGGTTGTTGATCCCCAGGGTGACCGCCTGGTCGCTGGCATTGCCTGCCGCATCGGTGGCCACAACGGTGAAGCTGTAGCTGGCTTTGCTCTCAAAGTCCGGGTTGCCGGTCAGGGTGACCGCCCCGGTGGTCGGGTTGATCGTCAGGCCCGCGTCGCTGCCCGCTTTCAGCGAGAAGGTGACGCCCCCGCTGATATCAGCGGTGTCGGTCGCCGTGGCGGTGTAAATCACCTGACCCGCGCCGCTGTTTTCGTCGATCGCCGTAGCGGTTGTGCCGCTGGTGATGGTCGGGGTGGCATCATCGAGGTTGTTGATCCCCAGCGTGACCGCCTGACTGCTGGCGTTACCCGCCGCATCGGTGGCAACAACGGTGAAGCTGTAGCTGGCTTTGCTCTCAAAATCCGGGTTGCCGGTCAGGGTGACTGCTCCGGTGGTCGGGTTGATCGTCAGCCCTGCGTCGCTGCCCGCTTTCAGGGAGAAGGTGACGCCTGCGCTGATATCGGCGCTGTCGGTCGCCGTGGCGGTGTAGATCACCTGACCCGCACCGCTGTTTTCGTCGATCGCCGTGGCTGTGGTGCCGCTGGTGATCGTCGGGGCGGCATCATCGAGGTTGTTAATACCCAGGGTGACCGTCTGGCTGCTGGCGTTGCCCGCCGCATCGGTGGCGACAACGGTGAAGCTGTAGCTGGCTTTGCTCTCATAATCCGGGTTGCTGGTCAGCGTGACCGCACCGGTGGAGGCATTGATGCTGAACAGCGCGCTATCACCGGTGCTGCTCAGGCTGTAGCTAAATTGGCTGGGGTCGGTGGCGACAGCAGTCCAGACCACCTGGCCTGCGCCGATGTTTTCATCCACGCTGGCGGTCGTGGCGCTGGTGAAGACAGGCGCATGGGTGTCAATAATGAGGCTGAGGCCGCCGGACGTGTCAGTGGCGGCCGCTGCGCCTTTAATCAGCAACGACTGCACCCCATCGGACAGACTGCTACTGCTGCCGAGTGTGGTTCCGGCAGTGATGGTGTCAAGGATGGTCTGGGTGGACGCACCGGCGTTGGCTTCCGCCCCGGAGAATGCCGCCAGCAGGAGGCCATATTTTTCACCGGCACTCAAGCCATCGGTCGCGTCATAACTGCCGCCGTTGGTAGCAACGACCGTGGTGTTCAGAATGTCATCCACGCCAAACAGGCTGCTGATGGCGGCGGAGGTGTCGGCTACCTGCGTCGCGCTCAGGGTGGCTGGACTGTCAGGCGTGCCGCCGATGGCTTGCTGGGCCTTGGTATAGGCGAGGGTGGTCAACACGTTAATATTGAGAACGAGGGTACTGTTGTCCCCGGAGATAACACCCATGCTCCAGAGCTGAGCTGAGAGGTCTTTGCCCGCGCCAGTCGCTTCGTCCAGGTAGTCCGCCGCACTGCCGCTGTTGACGAGCTTAACAATGACCACGCCGCTGTAACTGCCCGCAGATACGGTTACCGAGCCGTTTGGCCCCAGCGTCCCCGTGCCAATCAGCGTTTTGCCATCGGCTTGATAAATTTCTACGTTTAAATCGTTACCGCTGAGCGCCGGGCCGCCGACAAAATTAAGCTCGACGTTGTTCTGTACCGTGGCTTCGCCCGCACCGTTGTCGTGCTTGTCGCCATTGCCACCGCCACCACCGCCACTCGCTACGGCAACCCCGACCACGCCCCCCAGTCCCACTACTCCGGCGAGGTAGCCCGTGTAAGAATGCGATTGAGGCAGGTAGGTTACCGGATGGCCAGACACGACCGAGCCATTCTGCAGGCCGGATAAGATACTCTCCAGCCCCGGATGGCCTGAGGTCATGCTGGCCAGCGCGTCCGGCGAACCGTGCGCATAGAAAACATGGCTGCCGTCGGCCAACGCCGCCCCTTCGGTGCTGGCGGGCGTCATCAGTTGGGTAGAGGTGCCATCAGCAGGCAGGGTTACGCTGGTATCGCTTTGCGTAAACCAGTCCTGCAGGGTCAGCGTGGTGCCGTCGGCATAATCCAGGTGCAGATCTTGCCCGTGACGCGAAGCCACGACGTCATCGGCCAGATTTTCCTGGTCTTTTTCGCCCTTGCGCTTGAGCACCCGGTAAGTTTCACCCGGTGCAGCCTTGTGAATGTTGGTCTGCCCGGCCTGCAGGGAGATACGAGTTTTACCGGTACTGAGCGTATATTGGCTTGGCTTCATCTGGGCCTCGGGTTGCATTGTGTGTTATGTCCAATTGGGGCGAACAGGAAAATCGGGTGCAACGACAACCTGCGGTGTCATCGCTCCTGGAATGATTCACTGAGTGTTTTACGCAAAGGTTTAAGTAAAAAGTCCATCAGCGTGCGATCGCCGGTACGGATGTCGAGCTGAGATGTCATGCCCGGCAGGATGTCCAGCTGGCGACCCGTCGTACTGCGCACAAACTGTCCGTCTTCCTGATGGTCTGACTGACCTTCTGCATGGTTTTTCAAACGAACATGGACGCGGTAGTAGATCTCCTCGCCACGTTGCGTGTTTTCCTTAAGGGTATCGGCCGACACATAAATCACTTCCCCCTGCAGTGCGCCATAAATGGTGTAATCGAAGGGATCAAGGCGGACGGTGGCCGGCAGTCCAACCTGCACGCGGGCAATATCAGCAGGCAGAACCTTAGCTTCAATGATGAGGGCATCATCTGACGGGACGATCTGCATGATCTCATCCCCGGCACGTAATACCCCACCCAGGGTGGTGACGCGGACGTTTTTGACTATCCCAGGCCCCATGGCCGTAAAGACCGTATCGTGCACCTGCTGGCGACGGCCGGCCATCTGTTGCAGTGTCTGGCTCAGTTCATCTTCTGCCTTGGTGAGATCGGCTCGCGAGTCATCTAAAAACTTATTGCGCCGACCCAGCAGGCGGGCACGGGCATCATTGAGATCGCGCTGCGCGTTAAGCCGCTCGCTGGTGCTAACATCGCCTGAGCGTTCAAGTCCGTTCACCAGGTTAAGCTTCTGATTGGCTAAATTCACCGCAGTTTGCAGGGCAGTGATATCTTCCTGCAGGCTCTGACGGCGTTGTAAAAACAGTGCACGTTCAATGTCTGCCTGCTCGCGCAATGCCGGGCCGGGATCGGAAGGGAAGCGGGGAGTTGACTGTCCCGTTGATTCTGCGCGAAGTCGGGCAATTCGTGCCCTGAGACCGACGATCCGCGCGTCCACTTCACCCGCCGCTGCCTCAACGCGGGTGGGATCGAGGCGAGCCAGAATCTGCCCCGCCTTAACATGGTCACCCTCTTTGACATGCAGCTCGGAAAGTACGCCCCCGTCCACGGTCTGGATGATCTGCACCCGACTGCTGGCGATAACTTCACCGTGTGCCCGGGCGACTTCATCAATGTGAAAATACATCGCCCATATGACAAAACCCAGCACCAGTGCAACGATGCTCCAGATAAGCCCGGCGGAGATTCGGTTACGGTGGTAGTTTTCCAGTCGATGCACGCGCGCGGCGTCAGCGACCTCGTCGTCAAACAGTTCAACGGCCATTAAGGACTCCTGCTGAATTTGATGCTGCTGGCATACGTGTTTTTACGTTCATTACCTCAACGGTGGGCCGGGAGGCCGTGGCGCGGGCCATCAGTCCTGGCATCACCTTGTCCGGCGCACCATCGCGTACGACGGTACCTTCCTGCACGACCAGTACGCGGGTGGCCAAATTAACGGCAGCCATCGGACGGTGAGTGGCGACGATGAGGATATCTTCTGGCTGCAGCCTGGCTTGCAAGGCTTTCCAGACCCGGGTCTCAGCTTCGCCATCAAGCGAGGCCGTCGGTTCATCCAGAAGCCAGATACGTGGACGAGACATCAGCACACGTGCCAGGCCTACCAGCTGGCGCTGACCGCCAGAAAGACCCGAGCCACCTTCACTGATAGCCATATCCATTCCCAGCGGATTACCGGCAGCCACCTGATCCAGCGCCAAATCGCGGGTGACCTCCGTCAGCGTGGTGTCGCTGACGGCACCCGCCAGCATAAGATTGCTGCGCAGCGTACCTTTGAAGAGCTGCACCGCTTGTGGCAGATAGCCAACCTGAGCGCTGACCAACTGGGGATCAATCTCCCACAAATCGGCATCTCCCAGACGCACGCGGCCCTCACCGGGGCGATACAGCCCGGCCAGGATCTTCAGCAATGTCGATTTGCCGCCGCCAACGGGCCCTAACAGCAGAACGCGTTCACCGGCGTGAAAGTGGAGTGCGGGAATATTGAGTTGTTGTACCGGAGACTGCGGAAAGGCGAAGCGCAGCTTTTCCACACCAATATGTTGTGGCAGGCGATCGGGTAACAACAGGGTCTGTCCGGGGCGGCGCTCCGTAGGTTTGCGCAGCAGGTTGTTCACCATATCCAGCGCTTCTCTGACCTGCTGCCACTGCATCAGGTACTGAACGCCCTGACTCACCGGCCCGATGACACGACCACCCAGAATACTGCACGCGACCATGCCCCCGGTGGTCAAATATCCTGCCTCGACGCCCCAGACTCCCACCACAATCCCCATAACATACGCCAGCGTCGACAGACTGCCGGTGGTGTTAGTACAGAACTGGGTAAGCGATTTTTGCTGAATGCTGTAGCCCGCAATGGAATTACTGAGCGTCTGCCAGTCTTGTGCAAAGCGCCAGCCAGCATGACTGGCGCGCAGCGTCTCGGCGCCGCGAATACTGTCCACTAACAGGCCCAGACGCTCGTTGCTGCGAAGCATCTGTTGGCGCGTGAGGCGGCGTAAGCGCAGTCGGGTATACAGGCCAAGCGCCAGCGCCACAGGAAGCATTCCGAGGTAAACCCAGCCAACGGGCCCACCGATCAAACCAATAAGCCCGATAAACAGAAAGGCAAACGGCAGATCCACGATACCGAAGACCAGACCGGCAGAGACAACCTGTCGTACCGAATCCAGGGCCCCCACCTGTGCGGCCAGCGTGCCAAGACTGCCGGGCTGCTGGTCGAGTTGCAGGTGCAGCAGGTGTTCATAGACATGCTGGGAAAGGCGTTTATCCACACTGCTGGCAACGCTGTCCATGATGCGGGCACGCAGTGTTTTAAGCAGCCAGTCCAGCCCCACAACCAGCACCATCCCCACCACCAGAGTGGTCAGTGTTGCCCAGGCCAGGGTGGGAACCACGCGATCGTAGACCTGCATCGCGAAGAGCGATGTGGGAATCGCCAGGATGTTCACCAGCAGCGTGGCGGCCACGACCCGGAATACCCAGCTGCGGTCGCGCAACAGTTCTCGCCAGACCAGGCGCATGGCCGGGTTTTCGCTATCAGAGAGGTTCTCTGACTGTACATGTGAAGCCAGGCTGAACCAGAGTACCGCCGTTTCGTCACCCGCAGCCGTACCCGGCGCACCGGTCACAATGTCGTCTGGCGCCAGCGTTCGGGATTCGGCACCTTCACGGGTCAGCGTAAGGGTATCGGTATTCCCGCCCTCAATGTGACGTTCGGCCAGCCACCATGCCTGTTCGTGCCACATCAGTGCCGGGAGATGGCGGGGATCAAATCGCCGCCAGGGAAGCAACGCCAGCCGGACATCTTTCATCCCCGCGTCCGACAGTAAACCGCGCACCTGATCCTGTGGGCGATCTGTCAGCGGAGGAACGGTCTGCGCACGCGCATACGCCTGCGTTAATGCCGCTTTATTCACTGGGGCGTGTAGCTTGTCCAGCAGGGCCAGTAATTCAGAGAGAGGAACAGGTATCATCAGGGATGGCTCGCAGACGTGTTAGCTAATTGTGTGCCCGTGGGCAGGGCGCCAGTGGTATCGTCCATACGGCCCGTACGTGCGGCCAGGCGCAGAGAGTCGGCCCGCCATGCCGATCGCGCCGATACCAGCGCTTGTTGTTGTTCGGTTAATTCACGCACGGCGTTGAGGACATCCAGCCAGCTCTTGTAGCCCGATTCGTACTGGCGACGGAACGATGCCAGCGTGTCGCTGAGTTCGATGACAGACTGCTCATAACCGGCTATCAGCGTCTGGTTAGCATCACGACGATCGAGCAACTGGCGTGTCTCAATCTCTTCGCTGTGGCGTTGTTGGGCCAGATCCTGTCGTGCGGACTCCACCCGCTCCAGTGCCGCGTTCTGCAGGCCGCGGTTCACCAGTCCCAGACCTTCCATCGTGCCGGTCACAACAACATTGATCGTATTGTCATTTCTCTGGTTGGGGATACCCGAGTAGTCGTTGCGAGAGGCTTGCAGGGAGACGGTCGGCAGCGATGAGGTGCGCTGACGTTCCACATCCGTTTCGGCCAGCGTGACCCCCGCTTCGCGTGCTCGCACGCTCGCACTCTGCGCAAGGGTTTGTTCCTGGATAGCCTGATCGGCAGGCAGTTTGAGGATGCTGCCAGGCACCGGCAGATCGCTTGCGATCGGCTCCTGAGTCAAGGATAACAGCGTGGATTCGGCGGTTAGCAGGTCCGATTTTGCCTGTTCGAACGAGGAACGTGCCTGCAACAATCGGGCCTTCGCCAGGCTGACATCAGCTGAAGAAGCCAGTCCCCCCTGCGCACGGCGCTGGATCTGTTCCTGCAACGCCTGATGGTTGTTAACGTTCGCTTCAGCAACGGTAAGACGCTCGCGTACACCCTGCACATTCGCGTAGGCCACTGCGGTCTCTTCCAGCAATTCACGACGCGCAGCCCAGGCCGTGGCTTGCTGAGCAACGGTGTCAGTGTCGGCGTAGTCAATGGCACTGTCGATACGCCCAAACGCCCATAACGGTTGCGATACGCTTAGCGTGGTCGAACTGGAATCATTGTAACCCGAAATTTGACCCGTCCCCGCGCTGGCCCCAAGCGTGGGCAAACGTGCCGCGCGGGCGCTGTCGGCGTTGGCCTCTTTGGAACGCACAAGCGCCTGCTGACTGGCCAGACCGGGGTGATGGAGCATTGTGCTCCGCAGTGCGGCAAACAAACCGCCCGGCGAGGTGTCGTCAGAAATATGCTGCGAGGGGGACGAAGGTGCCCTCGCCTGAGCCATCGTCACAGAAATGACAAAGGGTAAAGAAAGTATGATTGCAGGAAGGATGTGGCAACCGTATCGACCAGGAAGAAACCCCATTGACTGAAGAGACCTTTATTAAAGAAAGATTAAAAGACCCGCCGATCATGATTTTTCTCAGGATATCCCGACATAACAATGAGTTGATAAATGGCACGGCCGGAATAACGAACAAGAAATAAGATAAACCTTATTGCTTTACGTAATAATTACCGATCGGCAACATCCGTGTCAAGATGTGTAATCGTGTAATAAAAGCTGTAATTTATGGTTAATTAAGAAGATAAGTTCACTTAACTCAAATATCCGCAGAGTGAGGAAAAAACATTATCGGCGGGCTATTAGATAAGTCAGTGAATAATGGGTCAGAACCAGAAAGTGGCAGTGGATAATGGGTCAAATCCGGAAGCGGCCGTGGGGTGGGAGGGTTGTTCGTCCAGTTACGCAAGAGAGTGTCGCTGGCCCCTTAGAAGGCGTGACGCTTGATGGCAACCTCAAGGTGACTTGATTCTGGTTAAGTACGATTGAAACCAGGAGACGAGAATTGGGCTTTGCGTTGATGTACACAGACTAATAAAGAGTTTAAATGGGTGCCGGTAAAAGGCGTCTAACCTGCGGTCTAAGACTTACAAGTTAGAGGGGTATTATTAAATCTATTGCTATCAGCTTTAATATATCTTTATCAAACAGTGTAATAAATATGCTGTTGCTTTTAGGGGGGTTATCTGTAGCTATAGGTTTTTGAATAAATATATCCTCCCCTGGGTAACTCCATAATGTATGCGTCGACTAATTATTTACTGGTCGAGAAAACCTAATATCAGATACGGAACGATTAAAATACCGTCAATGACTTCTACTTATCTCAAATACAGCTAATGCTCAACGGGTGCATTGGGGGCTAATTTGCCTCTATCTGCGACTGAAGCGGGACTATCTCTGTTTGCCCTCTTGCTGATTGATGAGCATAAAGGGCTTGAAAGCTCGAATCTGTAGCTCATGTAATGGCAACGTTTTTTTGTTCTGACCTGAAACCAACGTCAGGGAGGTGAAGCGTACGGTTAGGTCATCCTCGCAGACGGCTTCGCCTTCCAGATAGGATGTCTGGTAGCGGGTTGCCTCCGAATCGCCAAACGCATCGACGTTCAGCGTATCGATGGCGACGACTACGCCTTGAGCATTCACCAGCTCTACACCAATCTCCAGCGGGCCCACCTCTGTCATACCGCTGTCCAGCATGAAGGTGGCGCTACACATCCCCTGATTTGCCCATACGGTGTTTGAGTGCCAAATTTCCAGCGCGCTGGCGGGTGCCACAAATAGCAGGCCAGCCAGCATTGAAACGACTTTGAGTGGTTGCTTCATCATATAACCTGTCATTAATCGGCATATCCGTAGGTACCGTCGTCGCCGGTATCCGATTCCTGCACCAGATTTTCTCCACGATAAGTCTGCGTCAGGAACCCGCCGTTGGTGCACTCTTTTTTCATGAGCAATTTGGCGTTTTTATAGACCTTCAGGCCGGTAAATTCCCAGCCTTTGCCTATGCCGCTGTACACCACATAGCTATATACGCCATTAATAAAGCGGTAATAGGAAGCACCGCCGCCTGAGAAGGCTACCTGTCCGGCGCGAACCTGGGTCTTATCCCCTTCGGATTTGGGCAGGGTCATTTCGACTTTATCGATCGAACCGTAGTAGTAGGTTGGTACGTCGTTATTGAGTCGCACGACCACCACCTTGCCATTGGATAAATCACAGTTGAAAAGCAGTTCAGGGTCAGGCGGCGCCGCAACGGCCTGGTTCATGAGCGTTGCCGTTGCCAGTAGGCTTAGGGCAATCAGTTTTGTTTTCATGGTGTTTTCCTGAGAAATAGAAACCTGCCGGGTCTGTGCCCGGCAGGTCGTGCACGTTACTGGGTCGCCAGGGTGGCTTGCAGATCGGCTAACTGGCCCTGCAGTTTTTGCAGCTCCATCTGTTTTTGCATGACAGAGTCGCTCGGTCGGTTTTGTGCCTCTTTGATACTTTTTTCGAGGTCGGCAACCTGTTTTTGCGCATCGGCGCGTCCGGCGGTTTTCGTTTTCAACTGTGCCACCAGTTTATTCAGCGAGCTTTGCAGCGCCTGTTGCGACTGACGTTTGCTGGCAACGCTGGCGTTGCTCTGCGCTTTCTCTTTCTCAATGGCTTCGTTAACCGCTTTAAATTCCGCATTCAGAATTTGCTCGTGCGCGAGCGTGTTCTGTTTGTCATCCACGCGCTTATCCCAGGTACCGGAATAGTTGCAGTTAAATTTGGTGACGATACTGACATCGCCCGTGGTCGGGTCGCAGTCGCGTGCATCCGTCGCACAGCCGCTCAACAGCAGCGCGCCAACGGCCAACAGTAAGTAACGCATTCTGCTCTCCTTAACCCACTTTCAGCGCGGTACGCTGGGTGTACAGGCTATCCAGCTCGCCCTGAAGGGAGCCGATTTTGTCATGCATCAGCGCAATTTTGCTGTCAAGGTTTTTAGTGTCGCTGCCGGTTTTATTCATACCCGCAGAGACGTCCTGCCACTGTTTTTCATGCTTTTTCATATCCGTGATGGTGTTACGCAGATAGGCGATATTGGCATCTACTCCTTTAATCTGCTTCTGAACCGCGTCTTTTTTCGCGGTCTTTGCGGCCATCTCTTTTTCAATGCTGGCCAGCGTCTGTTTGTCGGACGCGATTACCGATTTGGCAACGTTAGTGGCGTTCTGAATACGGGCGTTTTCGCTTTCCACATCTTTGATTGCCGCGTCTAACTGCAGCTCTTGCGAGGCATACTTCTTACGCTGGTTATCCAGATAGGCGTTGGCACCGATCCCGACGCCGCAACCGGCAACCGCTGCCGCTGCCATACACACGGCTTTGTTACTGGAGTTACTGACGGCACACGCCAGCGCACCCAGTGCCGCTCCGCCGGCGCAAGCCTGCCAGCCAGATTTGTTAAAAAACTCGACATCCTGATTATTGGCGAGACGTGGGTCTACGCCGCCGCCACTGCTGCTCCCCGTGCTTTGACAACCCACCAGAACCACCATCAGACCTGCAACTGCTGCTGTGCGTAATGCTTTAAAAGTAACCATTACCTACTATCTCCTTGTCAAAATTAATTATTTTTTTTGCATGCCATCAGCCACGCATCGCGCGCGACTTTGCCATCTTTCCAGTAGCCCTGAAGGTTGTTCCAATAGGTGTCCAGGTAGCCGTTCAGGTTCGTTTTCCCGCGCGCAGCCATCTGCTGCTGGACCACGGCAATCTGCGGGTCGATAAGCGGTTTGTTGTAGGTGGAGCCCATATCAACCAGCGTGTCAGCGTAGTAACTGGAGATAAAATCCAGCGCTTTCTGGTGTTGACCCAGCTGTTCCTGGCGGCGCGCGCAGTTGGCGTCCAGCTGGCTGTCGGCGGCGCAGGTTTTGCTGTAGAGCTGGTTCAGACGCTCGAGAAACTCCCCGTCATCTTTCATTTTGGTGCAGAGGAATGCGCCCAGTTGCAGCGAAGTTCGAATGGCCTGGTCGCGCTGCTCATCGCGCAGTTGGCTGTTGGCGCGCAGCTCGCCGCGCAATTTATCCAGCTCTTTTTTAAGCCCGTCATCCTGCACTTTGGCAGAGATGGCGTTCAGGTTTTGCAACGAATCCGGCGCCTTGCCTTGTGCGGCGGTTTTTGGTCCGCTACCAAGGGCTTGCCACTCTTTCTCGATCTCTTTCACGCGATCGCGGGAGGTGAGGGTGGTGGAGACCATCACCAGGCGCACGCCAGTGGTTTTACTCAGGTTCTCGCCGCTGTCGGTGTAGTAAGGTTCTTCGCCGCGCAGGGCGCTACGAATATCCCCCTGGGTGGTGACATAGCTGCCGCCCCGGACCACATAGCCGCCTGCTTTACCGTGCAGACGATCGAGCTTGTTGAGGCGGAAAGGTTCAAACATCATCTCAGCAACGTTGCCCAGAATGTCATGCAGGCCGAGAGGGTTCGGTTTTAACAGGCCAGTCAGTTGCAACTTGCCGTTGGCCGACTGCGCGCCGGCAAACCAGACGTAGTCGTTCAGCCCTTCCGGCATAGGGAAGTACTGATCGCGAAACTCAGACGGCGATACCGCCAGCCCGCCACGTGCGGCAAACTCCCACTCGGTTTCCGTCGGCAAACGCAAGAAGCCTGGCTGTCCGTCGTCTTTTGGCAGTGAGGCGAGCTTTTCTTTACGTAGCCACAGGTTGTACTGGTTGGCGAACGCCATCGCATCCATCCAGCCAATGTTCACTTTCGGCAGGCGGCCTTTGATGTCTGCTTTCGGGCACTCGCCAGAGAGGGCGCGGAACTGCAAATCGCTCAGTTCGTACTTTGCTATCAGGTAATAGCGGCCTTTGTTCTTCGGATCAGGGAAGCTGCCAGCAATATGCTCCTGCCGGGATTGCTCCACGAACCCCCACTCATCGCCCTCCTGCCCGAGGACGATGTTGTAGTCTTCTAACGGTTTGTTTTGCGGGATGGCGACTTTGCGAAACGCCATCGCACCGTCGCACGGCATCGGCAAGATCACATCGTCTGCCAACGGTTTCGGGTTCCAGAACTTCTCATCCCAGGTGGCCTGCACTGCGCAGGAGTAACCCAGCCCGATCAACGACAGGCCCAGTGCCAGTTTAAATTTCACGTAAACTCTCCGCAGGTTCGATCTTCAAGGCGCGTAATGCCCCGATCGCGGCAACGCTGAGTGCGACCACCAGCACGCACAGCAGCGCCGCCAAATAATGAAGGGGTTCGAGGTGGCAGACAAACGCCTGATTGGGCAGTGAAGCGCCCAGTACCCGGTTAAACAATGTGCTGCCCAACAGATAGAGCGCCAGCCCGGCAGTGAACGCCACCCCGGTCAGGAACAGCGCCTGGATAACAATAAATAGGGTGACGGCGCGACGGCGAAAACCGAGCAGCCGCAGTATCGCCATGTCCTTTCTTTTGCGATCGATATTGGCGATAAAGGCACCCATCAACGAGGCGATGCAGCCCGTCGCTGAAATCCAGGCGATTACGCCGAAGATGACGCCCAGCACGCGATCGATCGCCTGCACGGCCTCAATCTGTGCCGCCTGGGTGACCGCTTCGATGTGCTGCTCTTCCAGCCAGCGTGCCAGCGCCGGGACATCATCCAGCGAGCTGGCATACACGCGGGCACGAGAGAAGCGTGTGCGCTCCCGGGGCGGTTTGCCCTCGCTAACCTGTAATAGCGGCACCTGGTAGCCGTCACGATAGTCCTCCAGCGCCACCAGCAGCGGCAGAGTGACAAAGGCGCCTGGGCGGGCAAACCGGGCGTCGTCCAGTACGCCGCTCACCGTGAGGGCGAAGGCCGCGCGTTGGTTTTGTCCCTCAACTTTTCGGTTGACCATCAGGCGGAATGACTCGCCGGGTTTGAGATCGAGCCGGCGGGCTGCGCTGGCGCTCAACACCACCTGATGATCCTGGCGAGGCACCGTAACGCCCGCCAACAGCGGATCGCCGCTGCCGGTGGGGATGACTTCAGCGCCCGCAACAAAGTGCTGACCATCGCGCACCAGATCCGCCTGGGTGTTCAGCGAGCGGGTCAGGGGGATAGAAAAGCCCACTTCCGGGCGTTCCGCCAGCCGTTCCAGCCAGCTGAAATCGTAATTTCCGTTGCCGGTAATCCGCACTTCTCGGGTGCGGGGATCGTCCAACAGCTGGTGGCGCAGTTGGTTGACGATGCCGTTTTTCAGCCCGAATAGCAGAAGCAGCGGGGCAATCACGGCAATCAGAGAAAAGATAATGCACAGGGCAACTTTGCGATCGTGAATCAGATCGCGCAGTGCCATACGCCATAGCAGACCGCGTTCAGAAGGCCTGTCAACCGGGCAGGAAGACACTTTTCCCCTCCTCAATGTTGGCGGTGTAACGTTTAAGACCGAATTGATCAACACGCTGCCAGTCATGGCTGACGACGATCGCGGTCATCTCCAGAGTCCGTACCATGTCAACGATCAGCGCAAACAGGCGGCTGGCGTTGTCGGGATCCAGTGCGGCGGTCGGTTCATCCGCCAGCAGCAGGCGCGGTTGGTGGGCGATGGCGCGAATAAACGCCACGCGCTGTCGTTCACCAATGGAGAGCCGGGAAGGCAGGCTCTTCAGCAGGTGACGTACGCCCAGGGTGTCGATGGCCGTCGCCAGCCAGGAGGATTGGGTGGTGAGGCCCGCCAGCCGTCGCGCCAGGGTGATGTTTTCCATCACCGACAGCCATGGCAGCAGCCCACCATGTTGCAGCATAAAACCCAAATCGCGGGCGCGAATAGCGGCCAGTGCCGGCTCGTCTTCGGCCAGTAGCGGGGCGGCAATATCACGCTCGCCCAGCTGATAGGCGCCGAGGGTTCCGGGACGCAGGATCGCCCCGATCATCTCCAGCAGCGTGCTTTTGCCGCAGCCGCTGGGGCCAGTCAGCGCCGCAACTTCGCCGGGCCGGAGCGTTAACGCTGGCAGCGAGACGTAGAAGCCCTGAGCTCCCCCACGGCGGATGTCCATATCGCGAATGTGGAGCATCAGGGAAGGTTCTCCAGCGGAACCGGGTAGACGTTATCCCGCGGGTCGCTGTCCGGTGCCAGCGCGACCCAGCGATCGGCATCTTCGTTGTAGCGCTGGTAGTAGTTGAGTTTGGTGTTCAGGCGGCGAATGAAACGCTCCTGCTCCAGGCCATCCCAGCTCTTCCAGGTCTCTTCATCGAGGCTTAGCACTTCGCTCAGGTAAGGCAGGCTTTCGATGTACTCACCCAGCAGGCCCATTTCACCGAGGCGGGTCGCATTTTTACCTTTTGCCTGGTTCGGATCGTTGCCCATGGTCGCGGCCAGCGATCGCAGGCTGGCGAACATGTCATCCGGCGAGATCATCCCTTCGTTGGCGGCGTTAACGATCTTCTTCATCACGTCGCTCAGATCGCTCAGCTCGCTTTTGGTCAGCAGGACGCGGACTTCGGTGGCCGGGAGGTTCTGATTTACCAGATCGCGATCGCTAATCCACGATTTAAACACCGGCGGCACCTGCGTGCCCTGCTTTTCACCGAGGTACGCCAGACGCATGGCTTTGCTCAGTTTCTCGGCATCGCTCAGCAGTGGATCGGTTTTTTTACCGGCGTATTCCGGGCTGGCGCCCAGAGCGCTGCCTGCGGTCTCTTCACCGCTCCAGGCCGTTTTGATCTGGGCGGTAATGGCATTTGACAGGCTGTCGACGATGGTGCCGAAGCTGTTCACATCGCCTGAATCGATCGGGTAGTACAGCGGTTTATGCAGGAATGGATTAAGCGTCAGCTCCTGATATTGCGCAGCGGCAGAGGCGTGGTTTTTCTTCCCGTCTGGCGTTTTCAGGTGCAGGGTGTACAGCGCGACGCCACGGTACGCCGCTTCCTGGCGCACCTGCTCCGCACTCAGATGGGTTGAAGAGAGGCTATCGGTGCCGTCCAGTGCGCCTGCATCGGTGATCAGCACCACATAGCGCGCGCCGAACTGTGTCCAGTCGACTTTATCCAGTGCGGTCATCACCCCGGCGTATGCGTCTTCATCCACTTTGCTACTGGAGACGGTCGCCTGCTTCAGGTCATGCACTTTGGCGAGGAAATCTTTGCCGTCTTTCACCGTGTTAGGATCGACATACATTTTGGCATCGTATTCCAGTCCAGGCACCGCCTTCACGCTGGAACGGTAGGCCACCAGGCCAAATTTCACTTTGTCCTGTAACTGCTCTTTTTCGATCTGTTTGTAGATCTTGTCGATCGCCTCTTTAGTGCGATCAATGTACGGTCCCATCGAGATGGTCGAATCGATCACGAACACCACCGATGCCGAGAAGCCCTTCATCATGTTCTTCTCGTCGGTCGCGTTAGCAGGGGCGTTGGCGCTGCCATTCTCACTCACTGAAGCCACGTTCAGCACCCGTACCTGGAAACCGGTATCGGTAAAGACATCGTCAGAACCCAGAACCGGAAGCAGGTAGAAGTTTTTCAGCTGATCGACCATGTAGTCTGGCTCACGGGCCAGCACCTGCGGCACCGGTTTTTTCTGATTCAGACTGGCGATCATCGGCTCAAGCGCGGCGGCAGGTTTAGCGTTGTTCAGCAGCGACTCCACATCGCCTTTCTCTTTGAAGAACAACATCGGGTGGCGTCCGGCGGGGTTAGTAAAGGCCAGCGTGAGCTGCACTTTCCAGTCCACGGTGCATGAGGCCTTCATCCAGCCAGAGACGTGGCCGAAACTGTCCGGCCCGATCTGCAACCACTCGTCCTGGCCCTGTTTTTCCCGCTGGTAAACATAAAAGCGGCTGAACGCAGGCTGCTCTTTGCCCGCTTCGCCCGCTTTAGCGGCCAGCTGGCAGCCCGGATAGGTGAGTATGCGCTGGAACAGGGTGTGTTTACCTTCCTGTAGCAGTGGCTTTGTGTCAGCGGCGTGGGCAGGTAAACTTAATGCCACCGCGCACAGCAGGCCACTGAATCCATAACTCTTTTTCATTCCTTAGTCCTATTTTTTCAGCTCAGCTAAACGGGCTTTCGCCTCGGCGTTTTGCGGATCCTGATTCACCACCGCTTCGTACCAGTAGCTGGCCGTTTGCGGGTCAGGGCTGAAACATCCCTCCGCCTGGGCGGATTTCGGGTCGTATTCCTGCGCGTAGCGCATTGCCATCTGGCTATCGCCGGACTGCGCCTTGTAGGCATACAGGCGTTGAGCGACGTCACATTTTTTGTCGGCTTTCGCTTTGGCAATCACATCCAGCAGCTGGGCGCTGCTTGGCTGGCTGCGCAGACAGCCTTTGACGAATTCCATGGCGTTGCCGCTGTTCATAAGGTCATCACCGCAAGGGCCGCTGATTTTGGCTACCGGGGCAGCAACAGGGGCCGGTGCGGGCGCGTCGGCCCCTGCGGGTGTACGCATAAACCACCATCCGGCGGCAGCTGCCGCCAGCAGCAGGGCGATTATCGCGAGGATAATGGCCACCGGCGCTTTGCGGCTTGCGGGGGCCGCAGGCACATCAACAACCGTCTCTGTTGCCGGGGCGTCCACCACCGGCTCAGGCTGGGCGAGCGGCGTGACATCCAGCGTCTGGCTGTTCTCTGCCAGTGGGTTTTCCCCTCCTGCCTGGGAGCTGAGCAGGCCGTCAGTGATGGCCAGAATGCCCACATCGCGGGTCGCGCTGTCTTTAATGGTGATGCGATACGCTGCCTGACGGTTTGCCAGCAGCGGGTCGATAAACGACGGGCCAACCTGCACGGCGGGCACCTCGTCAACGAGGCTCAGGGCGGGCAGGCCAAGGAACATTTCACCGCTCACCCAACCGCCGCGGCTGTCGAGGTACAGGCTGTCCTGGTTGCGCAGGATGGAGATCTCAACCCCCTCGGTACCGCCTTTCCAGCCCTTAAGCAGCAGGGTGGCGTAGCCAGGATTGACGGGGTTTAAGGGTTTTAATTCGGGTTTGATCACGTCCGGTTACTCCTGTGAACGCTGAATAAGGTTAAGGATGGCTCCCAGCTTTTCATTCTGCGCCACGCTAATTTCACGACCGGCGGAGTGCCCGGCGTTCTCGGTGATGAGGGCTTCCAGGCCGATCAGCCAGTCAAGAATGAAATAGCCGCTGTAGTTCAGCTGTTGCGGCGTAAGGCTGACCAGGCGTTCATCATCCTTCCACACCACGCTGTCGCACTGGGCCGGACGGGTGAAGATCGGTTGATCGGGCTGGTTCTGGCGGGTTGGACGCTTCTTCTCCGGCACGCTTTGATAGCCAAGCCAGGTCATAAAATCGCTCATGACGTGCAGAACGCGCGACACCTGACGATTCACCATCCAGTCGCGACGCACGCCAGCCTGGTCGGTGTTTTGCATCACCGCAACCAGCGCCTCTTCGGCACGCAGACGCAGCAGACCGGTGATCAGTTCATCGACCAGCTCTTCGGCGGTGGCGCGTGGCAGGCCAATGTAATTGAGCATTGCCGGGGTTTCCGGCAGGCCGCGCAGGTGGTTGATCCAGTGCTGAACGCTCTGGCGGGCAAAGGCGACTTCGTGGCTGTGGCTCTTGATGCCGGAGGCGCTGCTACCCTGGGCGTCGTCGAGGCCGATATCAAACACATCTTCCTCTTCTGCCGCATCAGGCAGGCTCACCTGCTGCATGTACAGGGCGTGCAGCGAGCGGCGCGTCGGCACCAGGCGCGCCAGCAGTTCCCCGTGCATCCCGTTGCGTTTTTTCACCGCCGCCACAATCTCCTGGGCGATACGGGCTTTCTTCGCGACTTCTTCGTCGCCATCCGGCTGATACCAGTTGCCCAACCCGCCTTGCACCAGCTCGTGACGGCTCTCTTCGAGCTGTTCGGCGATGCGTTCCAGCTTGTTCTCCGGGCGTGCGACCTGGCTCAGGTAGCTCGCCATGCGGTTCATGCCACCATCATTGAGGCTCAGCATTGCGTCCCAGGCTTCTGCCGGCGAGGCGATGTAGCGGTTCACGGCGTCGTCTTCCACGAAGGTTTTACGCATCAGCGTCAGCTGATCGGCGTTGTCTTCACTTAAGGCGACTTCGCTCCCACCGCTCATACGAATGAATGGCGTCGGCATGCCAGGTTTACGCACCAGGAAGGTGTTGTTGAAGGTTTCGCCCTTCTTCCATTCACTCATCCAGCTGTATTTGCCGAATTTCTCCAGCATCGCCATTTTGATCATCCCGCCCTGTCCCCAGTACTGACGCAGCAGGGCTTCTTCGTGTCCCAGCGCGCCGGTGACGCGGTTATCGAACATGGTCAACGCCCAGACCAGCCCCGGCAGACGGCGGCTGCGCACATCTGCATCGGCGCCCTGGGTGCGAGAGATCCACTCGTCCAGCGCATCGCCCACATCGCTCACGTCCGACTGCCTGGCGGAAGGAGTACAAAGCACCAGGACGTTCATCTCCTGGTTTTCGGTATAGCGCTCAAACAGATAAGCCACTTTGCCGCGCAGGATCAGCTCTGCCAGACGGCTGCCGCCTTCACTCTCGGCCGACTTCCCGTTGAATGTGTCGATAGACATGCGGCCGCGGTAGCCAGGGAAATCAAGCAGATCCACCTGATCGAACAGCGGCTCGGTGGTCGGCGCGGAGAGCGGAACATGCAGTTCCGCCGTCAGCACTGTCAGCTCGGCCAGCGAAATGGTGACAGGCGCCGCCAGCTGGCCATCCTGCAGCGGACAGACTTCAATACGTGGGTCGTGCGGCTGGTTGAGATGCTCCAGCATGTCCACGTTCATGATGCTGTTTTTCTGGATCAGCAGGCCGTTCTCTTCAACCACCAGCGTGCTTAACGGGGCGCGCACTTCCTGCACACTGCCGAGGCGTTGCAGGGTCTGGGCAAAATGCCCGTAGGCGCGGGTCAGCTCCGGCACTTCTCCCCACAGCACCGAGAACAGCTGGGCGCGATCGTCAGTAGTCAGCCATGGGGCGAGGTTTACCGCCTGCGGCCAGTAGTGCAGGGCGAAGCGGCTTTGGGTTTTTTCCGCATGACGGACGAGGTAGTCCCAGAAGGAGACCACGTCATCCTCCGTGACGCCCGGCACGCGCGTCGGGCGGCGGCGTTTTTCCAGCGTGGCCAGCAGGTCGCCAATCCGTCCTTCGTCATAATTCCAGTCGAACTTCTCCTGGTTGAAGTCATGCACGAAGGCGTTGGCGAGGATTTTGGCCATCTCCACTTCGCTGAACAGCTGCAGTCTGACCGGCCAGTTTTGGTCGTCGTCATGCTTCAGGCGGCTGAAGCGGGTCACCAGACCGGTGGCCTCTTTACCACCGCCTGGCGGGTTGATATGGGTCAGAAAATCGAGCTGACGCCCGCCGAGCACGGTGCCCAGCTTGCCGTTTTCACCGGCGGCCAGCGCCGAAATCAGGTACGACTTGCCTGCCTGCGACAAACCGAAGAAGCCGATGGTCATCGGACGTGCGGCCGCCTGCGCCAGTCGGCGGGCTTTGTTGCGGCTGCGACGCAGGTTCAGCGTCAGTCGGTCGGCTTCGGTGTTAAGACGCGGCGCGTCCTGGCGAACGGCGCTAATCCAGTCAATTGCCTGACCAGCACCTTGCTCAACGCCCTGCCAGCCCTGAATGATATTTGCAGAATTATGGGTACTCATTAGCTTTTGATACTCCCGCTATCCAGCCAGTAGTGCGTCTCGCTGAGACCGTTACCGACCATAGTGTTCAACTGGAATGCCACGTCTTTGCGGTTGTAGTTGCGACGTGCATGTTCCATCTCGAGGGATTCAATGCGGAACTTCTCGGGACTGACCGCCTCGATGCCGTTGCGCGGGCGTCCCTGTTCAGCGGTGAGTTCGATGCGCATCATGGCGTCCCCGGCCAGCTCGTTCGCGAGGTTAGGGTTGGCGATTTTCAGCGTGTAAAGGGCTGAGGCAGGCCAACGTTCGTTATCCAACTGACGGAAACCAATGCGCACTTCGCCACGCGCTTCAAAGCCTTGCCCCTGCGGAAGCTGGAACGCCTGCGCGTCCAGGTCAACATCGCGATAGAAGACGTTGCTGTCTTTGATCAGGTTGTTGCCGTCCAGCATCCCGAGATAGCGGATGGTGGAGTAGGGCACAAAGTTCTGGGTGCGGAAGAAGAAGCTGCTCAGCCGCGAGTTCTCTGCCAGCAGGTACAGCATCGCCCCAACCGAAGCGGTGGATTTCGGGTCGTCGATACAGCCTTTTTTGTTGAACGGATACCAGCCGCCGGTCTCATAACCATGCAGAGGCAGCACGCGCGATGGCGGCACTGGCTGGAGCTGGCGGATCAGCGCCTGAATTCCCGGCAGACGCGACGGACGTCCGGTCAGCAGCAGCACGTCGCAGTTGTAGTGCCAGAGCACTTCGCACAGCGCGCGCAGGCTGTGGCAGATGTTCATGCGGCCACTGCGTGGGTTGATAAATTCGTTGTGCAGGTTGGCCAGATCGATCTCCAGCGGCACATCGAGGATCGAGAATGGCGCTTCACTGGATACCTGACCCATGCGCACCACGTCATTCACGTAGTCCTGCACTTTTTGCGTCGGCATGTTTTCGGTCAGCAGGTCACGGAACGTGAAGTTGAGCTGCTCGCGGCCAGTCTCCGGTGCGTAGTCTTCATAGCGATGCAGGATCGCCAGCGCCAGTGGGGCAAAGATCTGCAAGGTCAGCTGCTGACGCAGAACCTGCTTGCCCGCCTCGATGGATTCGCTGCCAAACAGCTGCGACATCATCGATTCTGCCGACATATCGCTATGGCCGACCTTCACGATCGCCGCTTTCACTGCCGGTTGCAGGTACAGGCGAATCACATCCAGCAGGATGTCGTCTCCCGCCACTTTAAAGCCTTCACGGAACAGCTGTTTTGGCGTGATACGAACGTTGATCCCTTCGCCGTCATCCAGCGTATAGCGGGAGATCACCAGGTCGGTGGTGCCGCCGCCAATATCAATGGAGGCCACCTTCAGGCTGCGAGGCGCGTTGGCGGCAGGCTGGTTGTCCGGGCGACGGGTTGCAGCAAAGAACTCATCGGTACGGCCGCCGAAGTAGGTCTGGGTTTCGTTGTACAGATAGACCATCTGTCCGCAGGTGGCTTCGTCCCACTTGACGTGAACGCCAGGTCGCGGGTGTTTCAGCTGTTCGGTCTCTTCGCTTTCGTCGTCCATCTCTTCCCAGCCCAGCGCTTTCCACACCAGACGGATGGCATCCAGCATGCATTGCTCAAAGATGGCGCGTTCAGGTTTTGGCATCGCCGGTGGCACGGTCATGATGACATTGCGCAAGCGACGCGGCGTGCTGGCATGGTTCATCTTCAGGCGCTGTGCCGGGCTGTTGATCTGCATCAGCGCCTGGCTCAGGACTTCCGACAGCATCATGGTCATCAGCGAGCTGCGGCTGTAAACCGGGGAGAAGACCGGCATCCGCTCATCTTCCGGCAGGCGAATCAGCAGCTTGCCCTGATCGTTCAGCATGTACAGCATCGGGGCGGCGGTGGCGAGCGGCTCGCGATCGGATTTTACGAACGCCTGGCTGAATCGCCAGCCGGGTGAGTAGGGCTGATCGTCCCACAAATAGCGTTTCGGGCTGGAGATCCCGGTCGAGCCTTCGGTCCCCAGGCGTTGTGCCGCCATGCGGAAAGCCTCATCGCCCACGCGGCCAATGGTCGGCCAGGTGAAGGCGTCGCTGCGTCCGCTTTTCAGCGAGAAGTCCTGCTTGCCAAACTCGGCCTGCGCAAACTCGAGGCGGCTGTCGAAGGGTTCGTTATAGACGTTCTGCGGCTGGCTTAAGTCGCGAAGTTGCAGCTGGTAAAGCTGCGACAGACCTTTGTTGTCATCGCGGTGTTCTTCAATCAGGATCCCGCAACTGCGGGAGTTGCCGATATCCAGCACCAGATCAACCGGAATGGCCGAGTCGCGGATCTTCACGTCGTTGACCTGCACTTCCGGGATGCCCACGGTGGCATCGAGGATATTCAGCAGGTTGAGATAGTGCGCCTGGTGCTCTTTTTGCCGTAATTTTTCATCAATGTCTTCCGCATGCTGGCGCAGCACGTCGCGCGCCTGGATGCTGAACACTTCGCGCAACCACTCGTCCACCCACGGGAGGGTCAGGAAATCGCCCATCTCGTGCGGGTGCAGTGCCAGCGCAAAACCGGCGCCAGATCGCACGTCATCTTCGCTGGGGGCCAGATATTGGGTGTTATCGCGATCCGGGAAAATTTTGGTATCGAAGATCAGGATTGCACGCCAGGTGTTCCCTTTTTCGTCGGGTTCTGCCAGTTCGTGGAACTGCACGCGAGCCCAGTTGGTTGGCCCGTGTGCAAACGCACGCGGCGGGTTAAAGCGGAAGAAGGGCAGTGGGAGCCACAGCCCCTGATAGAGGCGCAGTGACTCTTCCGTGGTCAGGGAGTAATCCGACTCGGCAAAGCGCGGCGCGGCATTGTCTGCTGCCGGGATCTGCAGCTTATCTTCGCGTTCGTTATAGACCAGGCGCAGAATGGCGCCATCGCCGTTCTGGCGCAAAAAATCACCGTATTCTTTACGGGCAGGCAGCGTAAACGCGAAATCCAGGAACTGGATGCCGCTGTCACGAATAATTTTGACCTGCTTTTTAAAATCAGTAAGTTCAGCGAGCATTTACTTACTTGCCTCCTGCTTCATCGAAATAGGGAAAAGGGTGTTGGCGTCGTAACGGCCCTTACAATCCGCAATGTTCTGCGCGCCTGGTGCACACTGAACGTCAGGCATTTGATAGACCGAGCCATCGGAGCATTGGGCTTCACCCTGGTTATTGATCGCCAGATTGCCAGACTGGATGGCCGCATTGACCGCGCCACGACATGTCACCCCATCGCCACGCACCATCTGAACTTCGCCTTTGCCGTCGTTGATCTGGTAATTCAGGCTGAGAGGCTTACCGGTACGCTGATCCTGGATGCCTGCGCCAGCGTGCCAGCGTCCGTTTAAGAAGTCGGTGTTTCCCTGCGCCAGCGCATCGGTGGGGATAGTCAACGGCGCTTTCACGCCCGGCGGGCTGTTGCCGGGCGTGACATCCGGTGGCGTCAGGCCTGCGGCGGCGTCCGGGGTTGGGGTTTCAGCTGCGCTTTCCGGGGCGGCAGGATCAACCGGTGGTACGTTCTCTGCAGGTGCTTCATCCGGCAGGGCGGGCGCAGCCGGCGTTTCGCCGTTGACTGGGGTCTCGCCATTGGCAGGCGTTTCGCCATTGGCAGGCAAAGTTGCTGACGGGAGCGACGCGTCCGGCAGGTTCGCGCCATTGCCACTGCCGTTCAGTAATCGACCGCTGTCACCCGTTCCGGTTGGAGTATGCAGGCCGGTGTTGACCGTTGGCACCTTCAGATGTGCGTCCGGCAGGCCCGGCAAGGTGGCCGAGAAACCCGGGATAGAGAGACCGGGAACACAGCTGCGCAACAGCAGCATGATCAGCAGGGCAAGCAGCAGCAAAGGGAGTAACCAGCGCAGCCAGCCAGGCAGTGTCCACCACCAGCCCCGGCGAGAGACCTGGCGTTCAGTCAGGGGTTCAGCGGCCAGCGGAGCGGCCGGTGCTGCAACTACAGGGGCCAGCGGGACGGGCGGGCGCAGACAATCGAGCGGGTCGATACGGGAGGGATGGCGGGCATTAACGAAGCCCCAGAAGCTGATGACCGGTTTACCGCCCACCAGCCAGACATGGTTCTGGTCGGGGAATTGCAGCGTCTTCTCCAGCAGTTGGCCGAACAGGCGTTGTTCCGGGCTGGAGTGCTGGCTGTATTCAGCGCTGAGCTGGCGTAAAACGGCGTGGCTGTTTTCCAGTTGACTTAGCGCGGCCTGGCGCTCGCTCTCGGTGGCGGCTGACCACGGGATAACATCACCGGCGGCGGGAGCGTACCAGTCGATGCGATCGCCCTGTTCGTTGACCTGCGGAATTGCCAGCGTATCGGCAACCGCGCTCTGTTTTCTCAGACGCAGTGTTTCGCGAAGTTGCAGTGCGGAAATATGAACTGCCTGACCGTTCTCACCCATTGACTGATATTTGTCGAGCCTGTCACTGCACAGGAACATCTCTTTCACGTTGGCCTACCCTTACTGGTAATTATTCGGGTTAACTCTGCTTTATTGATATGTACAGCATCCTCGACGGCGTCAAATCGCAAGCGATGTGAATCACCTTCCGGGAAGGATAAAAAAAATGAGCAGAAACATTATCGGCAGGTGGCAGTAAACGTTTAGCCATAAATTAAATTTTGGCGGCAGTGACTGTGGCCTGCACGAGAAAACACATGTGATTTCTCACTGAAACTATATCGGCATTAATCTGGCAAGGCTTGTCAGGTATTAGTCGCAGCCCTCGGGTATGTATTCTTTAATTGCCTGGTTCATCATTTCATTAAATTCATGGGTATTGTTGACGGCATACACCGAACCACCTGTATGGCTGGCAATACAGTTTCCGGCACCTGTATTCATAATATCGACCACGTTAACCTGCAGGCGGGGTTTGCTCTGCTTGAGCCGCTGCGCGACTTCGCACGGGTCGCCGCCGCAGGTCTCTTCACCATCGGTTATCAGCACGATAATTGCATCACGATCCACGCCGTCGACCAGCTTGCCCGCCTTCTCCAGCGCTTCTGCCAGCGCGGTTTTGCCTACCGGTTGAATCTTATCGATGGCGTGTTTAAGTTCGTTGCGCTGGGCAAAGGGAAGGGCTGAAGTAACAAAGACTTGCTGGCAGGTTGCCGCCGCTACCAGGCTGATATCAATGTCTTTAGGCACCTCGTCGATCACCTGTTTTGCCGAGCGGTGCGCAAGGCTAATACGCCGGGGTTCGCGATCAAAATTCTCCACCGGCTCATCCTGCATCAGACGGCGCAGCTCCTCCGGCGTAATGTCCATGCTGATGGACATCGAGCCTGACGCATCAAAAATCAATACCATTTCAGGGGCTTGCTGCTTGGTGCGGTTTATCGGGCAGACCTGTTTTACCGGCAGCGGCGCAGGCGCATGCTGGACGGGTCGTTCTGCCGTGGGCATGCAGCCGCGTAGCAAAAGCAAAGCCAGCAGCACGAGCAATACCAGCAACAACCACAACCAACGGCGACCCGGACGAGCAACTGGCGTCGCTGGCACGGCGGGTCTTTCGCTCCAGGCTGTGATGACCGGCTGGCCGTCAACAACCCAGACGCCGCGCTCATCGGGTTGACGACTGGCGAGCGACAGCACCTGCATGACCTCGGCAGGTGCAGAATTATTTAGCGAGAGTATTTGATAAAGCTGTTCAATTACGATTAGCTTTTGCTGTAACAAGGCCCGCGCCTGTTCTTTTTCCGCTGGTGGTAGCGCAATCAGTGAAACAGGTTGACCGTTGATATCGCTGTACCACTCAATCGACCCGTCCGAGGCAAGGTGGGGCCGGGCAAACAGATTTTTATAGCCAGCAGAGAGATGCCGATCAATGAGGGAAATAAAGGCAGGGTAGAGATTGATATAATTTTGCACAGGAATACTGTGCTCAACAGTCCTTGTAATTCTAATCATCGAAATCGCTGCGCCATCTGCACAAATCCACAGATTAAAATATGAACAGGAAAAACAATTATTAATTATAAGAATGGCTGCAGAAATAGATAACTACTAAAATTAATAGGAAATTCGAAATGACCCCATCGAGATAGTTATGCCGGTATGCTTTCTGATGAATTCATTGTTCAGCGAACTGAAGACTGATTTCACCACCGCATTCTATCAGCAGTTGCCACGCCTGCTCATGCTCGGGGCCTGGTTATCATTGATCAAGCATCGTTGGCAATCTTTTCGACTCCGTGACCACCTCGCGAAGTCTGGTAACCATCCGGGCGAAGATTTCAAAAGAACCTATATCTGATACTTTTGGCGTGGTAGATACACGGTTTGTATTGCCCGGTTTTGTTACCTGGTGTCGCGCAGATCCAGAGGGATCTTGCGATCACCATAGACTCATCCCGATTCCAGCCAGAACTGTTTAATCTGTCCTGTCAGTCTCAGGTCTACCTGATGGCGTGGTGAATGCGGCTGCTGAAGCCAGGGTATTAACTATCTCACTGAAGCCTGTTCCGTTCTTCCACAGTTCAAAAAACAGATGCTTTTCCATTGCTGTAAATGTCCGTCTCATTCAAAAACCTTCCGCAACCCCATGTTTTCACATGACTGTTGCGTTGACCAATTGAATCTACAGCGGCTTTTTTTAATATGTCCCGTTCGACGGTAACCCGCTTCAGCTGCCAACCCATTGAGCAACAAATGTCCCTCTGGGGGAGAGAATCCGTCCGTATTCACTGATTGAACCGCGCTGCGGGTGATGCTCCAGACGGGGCTTTTTTACTTCCGCAACAGGGCAACCGTCTCCTGCCAGGCTTGCCAGCGGGTTTGTAGCCGGGCATGACGCGCCATATCCGGGCTGAAGGTGACATGTTCCGGCAGATACTGGCGCAGCTGCGAGGTGGTCAGGTTAAACAGCGCCTTACGTGCCAGCAGGGCAGCCCCCATCGCCGACAGTTCTGCGACGTCGCTGCGCATCACCGGGCAACCAAGCAGGTCGGCCTGATACTGCATCAACCAGTCATTTTTCGTCGGTCCGCCGTCGACCATCAGAGCATTGAGGGTAAAGCCCGGATGGACGCGCATGGCCTGTATCACATCGGCAATCTGGTAGGTGATGGACTCCAGCGCCGCGCGGATCAGGTGCGCCCGCTTCACGCCCCGGCTCAGGCCGTGGATCATGCCGCGCGCATTCTCATCCCACCAGGGGGCACCAAGTCCGGTAAGTGCCGGCACAAAATAGACCCCAAGCGTAGAGTCTACCGAACGGGGGAGGGTGTTCAGCTCATGGGCCAGCTCTGCCTGCGATAGCTCGCTGAGTCCGGTGCTGTCCGCCATCCATGCCACGGCATCACCGGTATGCGGAATGTTACCTTCCAGGCCGTACACCAGCGTCTCACCGTCATGCCAGGCCACGGTGGTCGCCAGGGCACTCACGTCGCAGCGGGCAGAGGCAACCGGCGCCATCACCGACGAGCCAGTGCCGTAGGTCGCTTTGACGCCCCCTTCGGCACCCAGACCGTGGGCAAACAGCGCGGCGTGAGAGTCACCAATCATCGCCATTACCGGCAGTCCGTCGGGGATCGACGGGCAGCCACGGGTGTAACCAAACAGGCCGCTGGAGGGTTTGATGGTCGGCAGCACCGCGCGCGGAATGCCAAACAAAGCCAGCATTTCCGGATCCCAGTCGGCGGTGTGCAGGCTCATCAGCTGCGTGCGGGCCGCGTTGGCATAGTCACAGCAGAAGGCCTCACCCTGCGTCAACTGCCACAGCAGCCAGCTGTCGACGGTGCCAAGGCAGATCTCCCCCGTTGCGGCCAGCTCTGCACCCCGGGGGGTGTTATCCAGCAGCCAGCGCATTTTCGACGCCGAGAACAGCGGGGCGACGGGCAGACCGGTTACCGCTTTAATGTGCGGGCCATTGCCGTTTTCGCGCAGCTGATGGCAAAAGGCCGCCGTGCGCGAGCACTGCCAGCTAAGCGCCGGGGCAATCGGTTTACCCGTTGCCCGGTACCAGCCCACCACGGTTTCACGCTGATTACTGATCGCCAGCGCGGCAACGCGGTCCACGCCAACAGTGGCAATGGCGCGGGCCACGACCTCAAGAGAGGCTTCAACCAGCAGTTGGGCAGATTGCTCAACCCAGCCTTCATGCGGGGTCTGAATCGCCAGCGCCCGCGAGAAGCTGGCCACCACGTGGCCCTTCGCGTCCAGCGCCACCGCTTTCGCATTGGTGGTGCCCTCATCGAGGGCGATGATGATGTCCTTACTCACCGACATAGCGGCCTCCTGCCTTTAGTGGTGGAGATAGGTTGAGACGCCGAGGTAGCGGGTAAACGCCTCGTGCAGGATCTCAGCGCTGGCCGAGTGGTTCATCGCCACGTGGTGCTCAAAGCCGTTGCGACAGATCCAGTTCAGCAGGTTTTCCAGATGTGGCACCTGAATCACCGCCCGGCAGCCGACCGTGTCCAGCGGATCGTCCACCGACTGGCCCTGGCCGACGTAGGCTTTGATCTCGCCAGTAAGATCGTCGGTGCTCAGGCGGAAGTAGGTCAGCGGGCCGCTCTTCAGGCGACCGTGAACGGCGCCGCAGGTGTTCTCTTTCCCGACGGTGGTACCGATGATATCGGCGGTGCCCATATGCGGGGATTCAAGGCTTGAGGCAGCGAAGTTACCGCAGTGGAACAGCACGCATTTGTCGCGATCGTCGCCGAAGTTATTGTTCCAGTCGGCGATGGAGGCCGGATTCATATTGCTGCTCGCCAGTGCGAACATCGACAGCGCGCCCATCACATCCACTTCACAGGCGCTCGGCATCAGCTGGCCGGACATCACGCTCATGATCGAGCAGACGTTAATCCCCAGGTTCTCCTGCAGCGACGTCCAGCACTGGATGGCCGTGGTGTCGATATCATTGGCGACCACCCATTCACTGATGACCACAAACAGCTTCGCCATGGTGACCAGCTTGTCAGCCGGAATGCCGCTGGCGTCGGCGTTATCGATCAGGATGCGGCGTTTTTCGTCCACGCGGATGTCGTCATCGCGCAGCGTTTTAATGCGGGTAAAGACTTCGGACAGATCGAGGGTTTCAACGGCAATGCCGAGGCGTTCCAGCAATTTCTCGCTGTAGCGCACGGTATTAAAGCCCGCAGGACGTGCGCCGATGGCACCCACGCGCACGCCGCGCATGCTCGTCACCACGCGACAAACCTGCTCGAAGCGACGTAAATCCTGTTCAAACACCTCGCCGGTGAGGGCGCAGACGTGCTGGGTGGTTAGGGTAAAGGGGATACCGTACTGGCGCAGGTTGTTGCACAGGGAGATCTTGCCGCAGAAGCTGTCGCGGCGGGTGGCCAGCCCCATTTTATCAAGGTTATCTTCTTGTGCCTGCACCAGCACCGGTACGTTCAGGCCCGAGAGACGCAGAGTTTCAGCGATTGCTTTTTCATCACCAAAGTTAGGCAGCAGGACCACCACGCCATGGATGCGGTCGCGATGGGCGCGAAACAGTTCGGCGCAGGTTTTGGCATCCTGACGGGTTTCAACCCCGCCGAGCTCAGTCTGGCTCGGGTCGAGCATAATGGTGTTGATACCCAGGCGGGCAAACAGGGCAATCGCCTGCTCGCGCGCTTCTGCGACCAGATAGCTTGGGAAAAACCCGCGGTTGCCGATAACTACGCCCATGGTGAGTTGTTGAGGAATTCGGGACATTGCTTTTCTCTCCAGTAAGATGTTGTTTTTATTTTCAGGAAGCTCGTCGCGCCAGCATTTCCCGGGCGTGTTTCACCACCCCGGCGACATCAATTTCGTGGCGTGCCCGCGTTGATGCTCTGTCGGCAGCAATCGCGTATTGTCCATCCATAATCCCCAGACGTTTCAGCGGGATGGCGCACCCGGCCTCGGCCAGCACTTCAGCCACCAGGCTGCCGACACCGCCGTTGACGTTGTGCTCCTCGACGCTAACCACCGCCTTACAGGGCGCAATCGCCGCCAGCAGCTGTTGGGTATCACAGGGACGAATAGATGGAACGTTGATAACAGTAGCGTCAATACCTTCTTGCGCGAGTTGTGCGGCGGCTTCCACTATTTCATGTACGGTGGAGCCCATTGCCACCAGCGCCACGTCATGGCCTGCACGCAGGACATCAATCTTGCCTGGCGCAAAGCGGTAGGTTTCGTCATGCAGTTCCGGCAGGGCTTTACCGTCAAGACGGATATAGACCGGGCCAACGTGGTCGAGGGCGTAGTCAATAATCTGGCGGCACTCGTTTGGGCTCGACGGCGCATAAATCTCGATGTTGCCAAAGCCGCGCATGATGGCGATATCGTCGATGCTGTGGTGGGTACTGGCGAGTGGGCCGTAGCTGGCACCCGCGTTCAGGCCAAACAGCTTCACGTTGGTGTTGTTGTAGCAAATGTCGACCTTGATCTGCTCGTTGGCGCGTGAGATCAAAAACGGTGCGGCGTTGCAGGTGACGGCAATTTTACCGCCAATTGCCAGCCCGGCGGCGGCACCGACCAGCGTCTGCTCGGCAATCCCGACGTTCACTAACCGGCCAGGGAAGCGCTGCATAAACGGAGAAATTTTTGCCGTGGAGGTCGAATCCGCCACCACCGGCACCAGGTCCACGCCGCGATCGACGGCATCAATAAAGGCATCAACCATCACCGTAGCGAGATGTTCGCTTTTACTCATCTTTCAGTTCCTCCAGCGCCAGTTCAATTTCTTCGCCTTTTGGCACGCGGTGGTGCCATTCAGGACGCCCCTGAATAAACGAGATCCCGGCACCTTTGGTGGTATGGGCGATCACCACGTGGGGTTTACCGCCAGGCTGCAAACCTTCCAGGGTGGCGACCACGTCGGCCATGTCATTACCGTTGCAGGCGGTCACTTCCAGCCCGAACGCTTTCCATTTCTCATCCAGCGGGTCGGTATTAAGGATCTCTTTGGTTGAGCCCGCCAGCTGCAGGTTGTTTTTGTCGTTGATGATGAACAGGTTATCCAGCTGATAGTGGGCGGCCACCAGCGCGGCTTCCCAGTTGCTGCCTTCTGCCAGTTCGCCATCACCGGTCACCACAAACACCCGGCGCTTACTGTTGCTGCGCTTCGCCGCCAGCGCGATCCCCACCGCCACCGGCAGGCCGTGGCCCAGCGCGCCGGTATTCAGCTCGATACCCGGTGTTTTATGCTTCACCGGATGGCCGGGCAGGTGCGAGTCGGCATGCTGATAGGTGGATAACCATTCGACGGGGATAAACCCGGCCTCGGCCAGCACACAGTAGTACCCGCCAACCGCATGGCCTTTCGACTGAATGTAGATGTCGCGTTCGTCGCTGTCCTTCAGTTGAGGAGAGCAGTTCAGAATGCGGAAGTAGAGCGCGGTAAGCAGTTCGACCTGCGAGAGATCGGCGCCAGTATGGCCGCCTGCCGGGCTTTCGGCATTCAGCACGATGATCCGGCGGCGAATCGAGCGCGCTCGGGTTTCAAGCTCCGCGATAGAGAGCGAGAACGGATTCATAACATACCTCCTGAATTTATAATCTGTTGTGAATAATTATTCCAGCCGGGTAAAGCAATCCCCCTTTGCAGGATCTGAAACACCGTAACCGGTGCTACAGCAGGGATTTCATGACCGCTTTGAATATATATTCAATGCTGATTTATTATTCATGATATGTAAGATATGCCTTGCTCCGGGGTTTGTCTACGGTTTGAGCAGGCAAATTTCGAAGAAAGGAGAAAAGGATCACATTTGGCTGGCCGATCGCGATCGCCCTTGCTTGTTAAATATTCAGGGATGAATAAAAATAACGACAGCCGATTGAGGGGAACGTTATGTCTAAGCAGGATGAACAGCGATTACTGGTCAAGATCGCGACACTTTACTACAGCGAGAACAAAAAGCAGTCCGAGATTGCCTCGCTGCTGCATCTCTCCCAGTCCTTTGTGTCGCGGGCGTTAACGCGCTGCCAGAAAGAGGGGCTGGTCAAAATTACCGTCGTCCAGCCGACCAACATTTTTGTCTCGCTGGAAAAGGCGCTGGAAGAGCAGTACGGCATTCGTCAGGCGATTGTGGTGGACGTGGGCGAAGACCCTACCGGGGCACAGATTAAGCACGCCATCGGCAGCGCGGCGGCGCACTATGTTGAAACCCGTCTGCGCCCGGAAGACCTGGTCGGCATCTCCTCCTGGAGTAGCACCATCCGCTGCATGGTAGATGAGATGCACCCGCAAAATATTCGCGCGGCCGGGGTGATCCAGCTGCTGGGTGGGGTGGGGCCGAACGGCAACGTGCAGGCAACGATCCTGACGCAGCAGCTGGCGGCGCACCTTGGCTGCCCGGCGGGTCTACTGCCGTCCCAGAGCATTGAACACTCGGTAGAAGAGCGTGCCCGGCTGGTCAGCAGTCCGGACGTGGCGGATGTGGTTGGCAAATTTGCCGAAGTGGACGTGGCGATTGTCGGTATCGGCGAACTGGAGCCCTCTCAGTTGCTGAAAAACTCCGGTAACTACTACAACGAAGATATGCTCAAGCTGCTGGCCGAGCGCGGGGCGGTGGGTGACATCTGCCTGCACTATTACGACGCCAAAGGCGAGCCGGTACTCACGCCAGAAGAGGACCCGGTGATCGGCATGGAGCTGGCCCAGATCCGCGCCTGTCCGCAGGTGATTGCTCTCGCGGGTGGAGCAGAAAAGCGGAATGCGATCCTCGGTGCGCTGGAGGGAAAATATATCGATGTCTTGATCACTGATTACCCGACAGCACGTGACCTGCTCAAAGCATAAATCCTATCCTGTTGAATTATATTATTTAAAAAAATGCCCGAACCCTCGGGCATTAAATTAATATTGACTAAGTTCACAGATGAAACTTAATGACCTTCACTTTGTTTCCTGTGTTTACTAATGTTGGGTCGCTGTCCCCTACAGTCCACAATCGGAAGGTGAAAAAAAATGAAAAGCGCCGCCATAACCCCTGTCAGTTTTCGAGAGAAAGTGTGCTACGGCCTGGGAGATACCTCGGCCAATATCTTTATGGGCATGACGATGATGTTCTTGTCCATTTACTATACCGACGTGTTTAAACTCAGCCCCGCAGCAATGGGAACCTTGTTTCTGATTACGCGGCTGATTGATGCCATCAGCGACCCGATCATTGGTTCGCTCTCGGATCGCACCCGTTCACGCCTGGGCCGCTACCGCCCCTGGCTGCTGTGGTTTGCCATTCCCTATGGCCTGAGCTGCGCGGCGGTCTTCTTCTCGCCGGAGCTGGGTGAAACCGGCCGCACGCTGTATGCCTATATCACCTACATAATTCTGGTGTTGAGCTTCAGCCTGGTGGTGGTGCCGTATGTCTCGCTGCTGGGGGCGATTTCCGCCGACAGCGGAGAGCGTATCCAGATTAATGCTATTCGTTTCCCGCTGGCTAAAGTCTCTTATTTAATCTGCTCCCTGTTGGTGCCTGCCTTAATTGCGCTGTTCGATAACGATGTGGTGGGCTATCGCGTGGTGATGTGCGGCATCGGTATTTTGTCTACCGTGCTGGTGTTGATCTGATATTTCAATACCACCGAGCGCGTGCTGCCCGATAATAGCGACGCCCTGAGCCTGAAGCAGCAGGTGAAATATGTCTTTAAAAATGACCAGGCGATGATTGTCTTTGCCGCGCAAACCGTGGTGATGGTTATGAATACCCTCAAATTTGGTGCGGCAGCCTATTTCGTTAAATATGTGCTGAGTATGCCGACCTCATTTTTAAGTCTCTTGCTTACCGCCGGTTCGATTGCCGGGATCCTTGCCCCTTTATTAACCGGTTATTTTCTGAAAAAAGGCTGGGTTAAACGGATCCCGCTGCTGGTGGGGAGCCAGATCGTCGGCGGTATGATCACCCTCGCCATCGGCCTGACGCCGGTTAGCGCTATCTGGTTCCATGCGCTGCTGTTTGTACTGGCGACGCTGGCCGTAGAACTTATCGCGGTGATTATCTGGGCCACGGTTGCCGACGTTGCCGATTACGGTTTCCACCGTTTTGGGGTACGTATTAACGGCATGATTGGCGGCGGGATGTTATTTGCCACCAAAGCCGGGATGGCGATTGGCGGGGCGATTATTGGTTATGTGCTGGCCTGGTTTGGCTATAACCCCGACACCATGAGCAGCGCCTCTGAAAATCAATTATCCGCGTTTATGCTGCTTTATGCCTGGCTGCCCGCGGTCTGCATGTTTATGGCCGCCGCATTATTCTCTCGCTACAAACTCGATGAAAAGGCGTGCCAGACCTTTATTCAGGACAGTGAATATTCAACATCAGGAGTGGGTTATGAAAAAGCTGCACATTGAGGGAAGAAGCTTTTATGACGGTGACAGCCAGCCTTTTTTCTGGACGGCATGCACCGCATGGGAACTGTTCCATAAATTAACCCTCCCGGAGGCGGAGCGCTATTTACGTAATCGCGCGGAAAAAGGGTTTAACGTGGTGCAGGCGGTGGCGGTATGCGAGCTGGACGGGCTGCACACTCCAACCTATGAAGGCGGGCATCTGCCGTTTAGCGACCTGACAACGCTTAAGCCCAATGAGGCCTACTTCGACCATCTGCGCGCCGTCACGGTGTTGGCTAACCAGCTCGGCATCACCCTGGCGCTGGTGCCGATGTGGGGTTCGCACTGGAGCGTCAATAACAGCTGGGGGCAGGATAAAGCCCCGCTGTTTAATCGACATAACGTCGCAACCTTCTGCCGTTATCTGAGCGATAAACTGGAAGGCACCGGCATTATCTGGATGATTGGCGGCGACAGGGCGATAGCCAGTGATGACCAACGCCAGCTGCTGGAGGAGATGGCAAGCGGTCTGCGGTCGGGCAGCAGCGGAGACGCGCCGATCACCGTTCACAGCCAGGGTGGGCGCAGCACGCTGGATATGACAGGTGATCGTCCGTGGCACGATTTTGTGGTCTGGCAAACCGGGCATATGGGCCAGGCTTATCCGTCATGGCGGCCCATTGAGATGGATTATCAGCGCCAGCAAAAGCCGGTACTCGACAGCGAGCCATGCTACGAAGCCCACCCGGTGATGTGCCAGCACCAGTTCAAACGTTCGCAGGATGCCAGCCGCTTTACCGACCGCGAAGTGCGTCGCACCAGCTACTGGTCGGTGTTTGCCGGTGGGGCGGGCATTACCTACGGTTGCTACAGCCTGTGGCAGATGCGCCGCCCGGAAGATGACGCTGTCGCCATTCCGGAAAGTGCTGCCAGTACCTATCAGGGGGATGCCATCCCTTACTGGTTCGAGGTGCTCAATTACCCTGGGGCGTTCAATATTGGCACTTTGCGCCGGTTTATCGAATCCCTGCCGCGCTGGTGGCAACGTGAGCCGGATCAAGCCTTGCTGCTGAACGCCAACCCCACCGACCGCAAGCACTGTCGCGCCATGCGTGATAGCCAGCGGGGCTGGATTGCGGTTTACATCCCCGAGCAACAAAACGTGGTGGTCGATGTGCGGGATTTTGCCGAGAGTGGCTTTACCATCAGCTGGTTCGATCCCCGCTACGGGGTGATGAACCGGGTCAGCAGCGATATCTCGGAGACCTTTTTCCTCAGTATCGATCCTCCTGATACCGGGACGGACTGGGTGCTGGTGTTAAGCAAAAAAGAGAACTGAAATTGCCGTGCTCCATGATGTTATGATAGCGGCGCGATGAGGCATTGATGCGCACAGAGGCTTAACGTCATGGATTATAAAAAGCAGATCCTCAATATCCTGCACAGTGAAAACGAGTCGCGGGCGGAAATGACCCGCCGACTCGGCGTCACCAAAGCATACATTACGAAACTCACCTCCCAGCTTCTGGCAGAGCGCCTGATCGAGGAGCGGGAGGTGAAAGACGTCACCTTTGGCCGTCCCCAGCAGATGCTGGCGGTAAAAAGCTACGCCTGGTACAGCGTCAACATCATGCTGCGCAGAGGCAATGTGCAGGCCAGCCTCAACGACTACAACACCCAACTCCCGCCCCTGACCACCCACACCCGCATGTTGCCAGAGGTGATGACCCCGTCTGGGTTAACCGCTGAACTGGTGGCGTGCGTGAAAGCCCTGTGCGAATCGTCGCAGCTGCCGATGTCCAGAATCAAGGTTGTGAGCGTGGCACTGCAGGGGGGGATTGAACATTTCACCGGCGTTGTGCGCTATTGTCCGCTGTTTGTTGATAACAACGTCAATCTCAGGGCATTAGTGGAAGAGAGCACCGGCATCCCGACCCGGGTATATAACATTGCCCACTGCACCACCTATCTGCTGGCGAAGCTTTCTCCGGGCATGTCCTGGGTAGCGTTTATGCCCGGCTTTGGCAGCCTGGGCTATGGCTATTGCATGAATGGCCAGACCGGGCTTGGGGAAAACGGCTTCTACCCGGAAATCGTGCATCTGCCGTGGGAAGGGGGGATTGAGCAGGCGTTTAACGTCGATGAAAATCGCCAGCAGGAGACGCTGCTCACCACCGCCAAGGCGCTTTATTTCGCGATTTGCTGCACCGCGCCGGTACATAATATCAAAACCGTTATTGTCACCGGGGAGCTGTTCGAAGATTACGGTGATGCCATTTTGCCGTTGGCGCAGAGTATGCTGGACAACTCTTCGGATCGGCACATCAGTGAGATTCGCATTCGTCACTATAAGACGGGCTATCACTATGGGGTGAAGGGGCTGGTTCAGCTCAGTGCCGACAGCATTACCGATCTACTGGTGTAACGGCGGGGCAGTGCCCCGCCGCACAGAGCCGCTATTTGCCCTCCATTACCGCCTTTTGCGCCACCACCGCCGCTTTCTGCTGCATCCGGTTTTGCATCTGGTCAATGATCACCGCCACGATAATCACCAGCCCTTTGATCACCATCTGCCAGAACTCGCTGACCCCCATCATCACCAGTCCGTCGGCCAAAAAGCCAATCACAAAGGCGCCAATCAGGGTGCCAAGAATAGTGCCACGCCCGCCGGCCAGCGACGTTCCGCCCAGTACCACCGCGGCGATGGCGTTCATCTCAAAGGCGGTACCGTTGGCCGGATGGCTCGCCAGCAACTGGGCGGAGACCACAATCCCGGCGATGGCGGCGCAGAAACCCGACAGAGTGTAGACCAGGATTTTCACCCGTTTGACCCGCACCCCGGAAAGCTCCGCTGCGCGTTCGTTATCGCCGATGGCGTACACGTGGCGGCCAAACGGCAGGCGGCGGGCGATATAGGCGATCACCAGCGCCAGCACAATCATCATCCAGATGGCCCACGGAATGCCGAGCAGCGTTCCCGCGCCTATTTCATCAAAACCGGTATTGCCCAACTGCGGATTGCCGGACAACCCTGGGAAGGTCTGCCCGTCGGAGGTGAGCATCGCGGCACCGCGTAGCACGTACATGGTGCCGAGGGTGCAGATAAAGGGCGCGACGTTATAGCGGGTGATGATCCAGCCGTTTATCGAGCCGATAAAGGCGCCAATCAGCAGCACAATGGGCACAATAACCCACACGCTTGGGAAGATGGCGATGCCAAACATCGGCAGCACAATGCCTTTGGTGATCATCCACCCGGCGATCATCCCGCACAGCCCCAGCGTAGCGCCAATCGACAGGTCGATCCCGGCGGTGATGATCACAAAGGTGATCCCCAGTGCCAGGAAGGCGTTGATGGCGATGTGTTTAATCATAATCACCAGGCTGCCCGGGGAGAGAAAACCGGGCACGGTCATGGTGAAAAAGCCGACGATTAAAAACAGCGCAATGAAGGTGCGCATCTTCAGCAACAGCAGGAGTAATTTTTCCCGGGAAGGCGCGGCCCCTTTTTGCGGCATCAGCGCGACAGATTGTGTTGTTTTCATATCAGAACCCCTGAGCACTTGCGGTTACCAGTGCCGATTCTTCGGCCCGATCGCGAACAATATCGGCGGTGAGTTTGCCGCCGGACATCACCAGAATGCGGTCAGATACCGCCATAATCTCTTTCAAATCTGAGGTGGAGAACACCACCGCAATCCCCTCTTGCGACAGCTGCACCATCATGCGAAACACGTCCGCTTTGGCGCCCACGTCGATGCCGCGCGTCGGTTCATCCAGAAACAGCACCTTCGGGTTGGTCAGCAGCGAGCGGCCAATCACCACTTTTTGCTGATTACCGCCGCTGAGGGCCTGGATCTCCACCTCCGGAGCTGAGACCTTGATCGACAGGTTGCCGATGGTGCTGGCGACCACTTCCTGCTCGGCTTTTTGCTCGATGGCAAAGCCGCGCTGCAGACGCCGCCACAGGCTGGCGATGGTCAGGTTGCTGGCGACCGACGAGCCCGGGAAAATCCCGGTGCGTTTACGGTCTTCCGGCACCAGGCTCATCCCCATGCGGATGCGCTCGGCGGTGGTCAGCCGCTGCGGCACCGGCTTGCTGTCGAGCCACAGCTTGCCCAGATAGTTGCGTTCGGTGCCGAGCATGCATTCGAACAGCTCGGTACGCCCGGCGCCCATCAGGCCGTAGATCCCGACAATCTCTCCGGCATTCACCTGGAAGCTGACGTCGTTAACCACCGTGTTCCCGGCCCCGTTGACGCAGGTAATGTGCTCCGCCTCCAGCACCGGGGCACCGAAGGTGCGGCCGGGCTCGAGGAAGTTACTCACCGGGTCACTGCCGAGCATCTCGCGCACAATCCACGGCACGTCGATGTCCTGCACTTTCGCCTCGGCCTGGAATTTGCCGTCGCGCAGAATGGTGATCACATCGCCTATCGCCATCAGCTCTTCCAGCCGGTGGGAGATATAGATGATGGAGACGCCCTGGCGGGTCAGCTCGCGGATCACCCGAAACAGAATATCGACTTCGGTTTTGCTCAGCGCCGAGGTCGGCTCGTCGAGGATCAGGATGTCTGCGTCCTCGGCCAGCGCTTTGGCGATCTCGATCAGCTGCTGCTGACCGACTTTCAGATTGCCGACCAGCTCGCGCGGGGAGATAGGCTGATCGAGGCGTTTCAGCAGCTCCGCTGCGCGGCTCTCCTGCTCGGCCTCGTTAATCGGCATCACCCCTTTTTGCAGCTCGCGGCCAAGGAAGATGTTCTCCGCCACGCTGAGATTTTCAAACAGGTTCAGCTCCTGATGCACCATGCCAATCCCGTGCGCGGCGGCATCGCGGGTGTTGGCGATCTTCACCTGTTTGCCGTTCAGCCACATCTCGCCAAGACTTGGCTGCTGTACCCCGGCGAGGATTTTCATCAGCGTTGATTTTCCGGCGCCGTTCTCGCCGATAATCACGTTCACTTTGCCGCGCCAGACGCGGTAATCGACCTTGTCCAGCGCCACGGTGCCGGGGAACAGCATCGAGATGCCGTGGGTGCTGAGGATAATGTCCTCTGCCGGGTTGTCGCTCATCACGGCGTCTCCTGTTTCAGTTCCAGCGCCGTCGCCTCGCTCGCTTTCCCGGCTGTCAGGGTGGTGGCGAACAGGACGGTGGCATTTTTCCCGCTCCAGCTGTCATCGATCTTCGGCAGATGCTTCACCGCCTCGCGATTTAACGCGCGGGAGAGTTGGGCATACTGCACCTGGTTGGTAAATTCATCGAAGCGGAATCCGGCGGCATCGCGGATGGCGTTGCCGCGCATCACCGACCCGGCCTGGATGGCCAGTGGCTGACCGTTTACCGTCATCACCAGCTTCTGTTCACGTTCGCTGCTGGCATCCACGCGCTCGACCTTCCCGGTCAGCCGGACGAAGACGCTCTGCGGTTTCTCAGAGGGCGTGTTCAGCTGGGTGGAGAGCGCGCTGGCGTCCAGCGCATGATTTTTGGCGGCATCAAGGATCCGGGGCTGCCAGGTTTGTTGCGCGATCTGCTCGGGGGTCTGGTTGTCAAAGCTGGCTTTGGCATTGGGATCGGCAGGCATTATCGGCTTGCCGTTCTCATCCAGGTCCACCACCGTGCAGGCCGTCAGCAACAGGGCAGCTGCGCCTGTCAGCGCAGCGCCCCATTGTGTTAAACGCATACTGCCTCCGCTTATTTGCTGAGGTTAAACAGATTCAACTTGCTGGCGTTGGTCTCATCAATCAGCACGCAGTCCATCAGCTGTTTCTCGTCTTTTTGCGCTTTGCCGTTTTTCAGGTAGTAATCTGCCTGCTCAACGGCCATCTGCGCCTGCTGCCAGCCCGGCTGCAGAACGGTGGCTTTGATGTTGCCTTTTTTCAGGATCGAGTCGCGGGTGTAGTCGCTGCCATCAAAGCCGACCACAATCACGTTGTTTTTCCCGGCGGCTTTCAGCGCCGCTTCGGCACCCAGCGCCATGGTGTCGTTACCGGAGATCACGCCCACGATATCGGGGTTGGTTTGCAGGATGGCTTCCATACGGGTGAAGGCTTCAGTCTGGCTCCAGTTGGCGGTTTGCTGCGCCACCATCTTCATGTCCGGATAATCATCAATAACGTCGTGGTAGCCCTGCGAACGCACGCCAGCGTTGGTGTCTGACGGACGGCCCAGCAGCTCAACGTATTTCCCTTTGCCGTCCAGCAGCTTGACGAACTTCTCGGCACCGAGCTGCGCGCCCTGATAGTTGTTCGACACAATCTGCGCCACGGCGACGCCGGTTTTGTTGATTTCACGATCGATCAGGAAAGCAGGGACGCCTGCCGCTTTGGCCTTTTCCAGCGGACCGACGGTGGCATCTGCCCCGGCGTTATCGAGGATAATCGCTTTCGCTTTACGGGCGATGGCGGTTTCAATCAGCTGGTTTTGTTTGTTCACGTCATCGTCGTGCGAGGCGACAAGCGTGGTGTAACCCAGCTCTTTCGCCTTCGCCGCCGCGCCGTCGGCTTCAGCCTTGAAGAACGGGTTGTCGTGAGAAGGGGTAATAATCGCAATGAGTCCGTTATCGGCGGCAAACAGGGAGCCGGAAGCGGCGATCATTGAGGCCAGTAAAGCGGATTTTACAAAGGTCTTGTTCATTCTTTTTCTCCACATTGAATATTTATTCAATAATGATTTATTATTCAATGTAACGATAAGTCTGCCTGATTAAACTGTCTACGGTTTAGGCAGCTAATTTCTTAAAAGGAGAAAACGATCACGATCCTGAGCGGTTATTCATCACAAATCAGGGTTACCACCATCGCGTCAAGGCGACACCAGTGCAGGGTAAATGGCTGATTTTGTGCAAAGGGTGGGAGAGGGCGGGTCAACGTCAGCGTCAGGGTGTCGGCATTCAGCGCGGTGATGCGTGCGCTGTCAAAGCCCATCCACGCCTGCACCTGCGGGAACAGCGCCTTAAACAGACTCTCTTTGGCGCTAAAGGTGAGGGTAAAGGCCAGATCGAAAGGCAGACCGCTTTGGGTCAGCAGCTGCGCTTCCTGCGGATGAATTACGCCGTCCTGAATTTCACGCGATTCTTTTTCGTCAATGATCGCTTCGCAATCGATGCCTGTTAACCCATTTTGGCGACATATCGCCACGGCCTGCGTTCCGCTATGGGAAATACTGCCGGTGATGCCTGTCGGCCACAGCGGTTCCCCATTGTTGCCAATGCCAGGAACGGTCTGCCCGTTCAGAGCATGAAAGGCGGCGATGCGCCCGGCCAGGTGATCGGCTTTGCGCTTGCGCCCGGCGTCTGCCAACTGATGATAATGCGGGAGCCAAAGCAGATCGGCGTCGTTGAAGGTTGAGGGATCGAAGGTGATGTGGTGAACAGTCTGTCCGGCGAGAAGAAAGGTGGCGTGGGTAGTGAACATGGGCTTCTCGTAACGGACAAAAAAGGGAGGTCTATGTTAGCAATGCCTGCCGGGCTGATACAGGGTATTTCATCGTTTTAAACCTCCCGACGTTTGATGCAACGTTCAGGAGCCAGGGTTCAGTACAGCCTCGGTGGATGCAACCACAGAGATTAAGGCCGCGCTGACTGAGGCCGGTACGTCAATCGGTGCGAATTGAGTCTGTCCGCTCTGTGCCAAGAGCAGACGTTGGTCACATCATTGCCCATCAATCAATTGACAGTTATTAACTTTATATATCTGTAAGATATAGACGGTGGGTAACTTTATCGACATCTACTAGCGGAATAAAGCCAGCACGTTCATAGAAGATGAATGCTGATTGAGGCGCGTTAGTGTTGATAAAATCAAACCAGCGGCCAGAACCCTCCAGTATTGCCCTGAGCAAAGCAATGGCAACTTGCCTTCTTCTCCATTCAATTCCTACATAGAGATGACGGAGTCGTCCAGTCCGAACTGAAGGCGTGTAGGGGTCTTGGTTTAATCCACACACGCCAATGAGTAGCCCGTCGGCATAAAAACCTAACAGGTTCTCACCTGCCTTATCAAAGCGGTTTTGCCCGTTCAGCCAGTTTTCTTCCAGTCTGTGTAGCATGTTAAATCCAGCAGCCATGCTCTCTGCTTTTAACGCAAAAAAGCCTTTGTTATCCGGGGTAATGCTCTCGATAAGAATATTCATGAGTAGTCCCTTTGCATTTAAAGTATTAAGTATCCCGAATAGCTGACTGTGCGCCAGGAGCGGCAGTTAGATCCGATAAATGCAATCAGTACAATGACTTTGAGAAACAGACGGCTTCTTCTCTGCCTATGTATGGGCCATAATTATCAATACGAACATATCCATTTTTCTCGTAAAAATTGACAGCCTGGAGGTTGATATGTCGGGTTTCCAGCTTAAGTTCTCGATATCCCATTTGCTTTGCAGAGGTTTCCAGAAAAGTAAGTAATGCACTACCCACGCCTGGCTCGCTTCGGTCCGAAAACATTCTTTTAAGCTCAGCTATGTTTTGTGTTAATGGGCGGATTGCACCGCATCCTATCGCGTCGCCATGTGCATTTTTTGCCAATACCCATAATGCTTTGTCATTGTTCATAGTTTCAACGGTGAAGTTGGTTTTGCCATTCTCGCCAGTAATAGCGGCAAGTTCAGCTGACAGCATTTCGATTAAGCGATGGGATTCTGAAGAAAATGGATCTGATTTCTCTACTGTTATCATGGTTATATCCTGTAAAGGGAGTTTAACCAGAATAAAGTATGCTGCCTGAAAAATCACCATATTGGAACAGATAATGGGACAACCCTGATCCTTGGCTTTATCGGGGATGCAATGCCCGCTCCTCGCTCACAGCTGACCTTCTGAACGACACGTCCGCTCCGTGCCTGAGCGGACGTTGTTGCCTCAATGTACTTTAGCTACTCTTATGCTAATAATTTGACGGAAAAGAAGGGGCATTCATGCGG
>Ga0160461_1000359_pt1 | contig 37348 bp, 31 predicted proteins | sample HID1975I_E6MG_FD_108266 | JGI IMG/M metagenome (GOLD analysis project Ga0160461, IMG submission 108266) | Enriched soil microbial communities from UW Madison campus, WI, USA - HID1975I_E6 MG | ecosystem: Environmental > Terrestrial > Soil > Unclassified | place: USA: Madison, Wisconsin...
CCTCAAGGACATCATCGTCAAGTCGCGCTACCTGGCCGGCTTCGATGCGCCCTACGTGCCGGGCTGGGATTGCCACGGCCTGCCGATCGAGATCGCGGTCGAGAAGAAGTGGGGCAAGGTCGGCGTCAAGCTCGATGCGGTCGCGTTCCGCCAGAAGTGCCGCGAGTTCGCCGAAGAGCAGATCGAACTGCAGCGCCGCGACTTCAAGCGCCTGGGCGTGATCGGCGATTGGGACAACCCGTACAAGACGCTGAGCTTCGATTTCGAAGCCAACGAAATCCGTGCGCTTTCCAAGGTGTTCGCCAACGGTCACATCGTGCGCGGCGCCAAGCCGGTGCACTGGTGCTTCGACTGTGGCTCGGCGCTGGCCGAAGCCGAAATCGAATACCAGGACAAGACCTCGCCGGCGATCGACGTGGCCTACGTCTCGCGTGACGCGCAGCAGCTGGCCGAACGCTTCGGCGTGACGCTGCCGGCTGATGTCGAGGTTGCGGTGCCGATCTGGACCACCACCCCGTGGACGCTGCCGGCCTCGCTGGCGGTGTCGCTCGGTGCGGAGATCGAATACGTGCTGGCCGAAGGCCCGGCCCACAACGGCAAGCGCCGTTGGCTGGTGCTGGCCGCCGCGCTGGCCGAGCGTTCGCTGCAGCGCTACGGCGTGGAAGGCCTGGTCGTGCACGGTCGTGCCACCGGCGCCGCGCTTGAAAATCTGCTGCTGGCCCATCCGTTCTACCCGCAGCGCGACATCCCGCTGCTCAACGGCGCCCACGTCTCCGACGAAGACGGTACCGGTGCGGTGCATACCGCCCCGGGCCATGGCCAGGAAGACTTCGTGGTCAGCCAGCAGTACGGGCTGATGGACAAGTACAACGCCGGCCAGATCAACCCGGTCGACGGCCGTGGCGTGTACCTGTCCTCGACCCCGCCGGCCGGCGATGTCGAGCTGGCCGGCGTGCACCTGTGGAAGGCGCAGCCGCTGATCATCGATGTGCTGCGCGCCTCCGGTGCGCTGCTGGCCTTCGTTGAGATCGTGCACAGCTACCCGCATTGCTGGCGCCACAAGACCCCGGTCGTGTTCCGCGCCACCCCGCAGTGGTTCATCTCGATGGACAAGGCCAACCTGCGCCGCGACGCGATGGCCGCGATCGACAGCGTCGGCTGGTTCCCGGGCTGGGGCAAGGCGCGCATCGGCTCGATGGTCGATGGCCGCCCGGACTGGTGCATCAGCCGCCAGCGCACCTGGGGCGTGCCGATCGCGCTGTTCACCCACCGCGAAACCGGTGAGCTGCACCCGCGCACCGTCGAATTGATGCAGCAGGTCGCCGACCGCGTGCAGGCCGAAGGCATCGACGTGTGGTACTCGCTGGACAGCGCCGAGCTGCTGGGCGAGGAAGCGCCGCAGTACGAGAAGGTCACCGACATCCTCGATGTCTGGTTCGACTCGGGCGTGACCCATGAAGGCGTGCTGCTGGCGCGTGGCTTCGGCAAGCCGGCCGATCTGTACCTGGAAGGCTCTGACCAGCACCGCGGCTGGTTCCAGTCCTCGCTGCTGACCGGCGTGGCCATCGACAAGCAGGCCCCGTACAAGCAGTGCCTCACCCACGGCTTCACCGTGGATGAGAAGGGCCGCAAGATGTCCAAGTCGCTGGGCAACGGCATCGAGCCGCAGGACATCATGAAGACCCTGGGCGCGGACATCCTGCGCCTGTGGATCGCCTCGGCCGACTACAGCAATGAAATGTCGCTGTCGCAGGAGATCCTCAAGCGCAACGCGGATGCCTACCGGCGCCTGCGCAACACCGCGCGCTTCCTGCTCGGCAACCTGGACGGCTTCGACCCGGCCCAGCATCTGGTGGCCCCGGCCGACATGGTCGCGCTGGACCGCTGGATCGTGCATCGCGCCTTCGAGGTGCAGGAGAAGATCAAGGCCGCATACACCGGCTACAACATGGCCGAGATCGTGCAGCTGCTGCTGAACTTCTGCAGCGTGGATCTGGGCTCGGTGTATCTGGATGTCACCAAGGACCGCCTGTACACCATGCCGGTGGACTCGCGCGGCCGCCGCTCGGCGCAGACCGCGATGTACCACGTCGCCGAAGCGTTCACGCGCTGGATCGCGCCGATCCTGAGCTTCACCGCCGATGAGCTGTGGGGGTACCTGCCGGGCGAGCGCAAGGAGAACGTGCTGTTCGCCACGTGGTACGTGGGCCTGGCTCCGTTGCCGGCCGATGCACCGCTCAACGCGGCCGACTTCGATCAGCTGCTGGCCCTGCGCGAGCAGGTCGCCAAGGTGCTCGAGCCGATGCGCGCCAACGGTGCGATCGGTGCGGCGCTGGAAGCGGAGATCACCGTCGCCGCCGATGCCGAGACCGCCGCGCGCTGGCAGCCGCTGGCCGAGGAGCTGCGCTTCCTGCTGATCAGCGGTGACGTGCAGGTGCGCCCGGCGACCACCGATGAGGTGTTCGTCAGCGCCCAGCCGACCGGCAAGCAGAAGTGCGTGCGCTGCTGGCACTACCGCGCCGATGTCGGCTCGGTGGCGGCGCACCCGGAACTGTGTGGCCGCTGCGTGACCAACATCGACGGTGCCGGCGAAGACCGGCGGTGGTTCTGATGGCCGCCGCCCGTCCGCGTCCGAACGCGCTGATCTGGCTGCTGCTGTCGGCAGCGATCATCATCGCCGACCAGTGGAGCAAGGCCTGGGTGCTGTCCAGCCTGCCCGAGTACGAGCCGGTGGTGGTCATCGAGGGCTTCTGGAACTGGTACCGCACCTACAACACCGGCGCGGCATTCAGCTTCCTGAGCGATGCCGGTGGCTGGCAGCTCTGGTTCTTCACCGCGCTGGCGGTGGGCATCAGCGGTCTGATGGCCTACTGGATGTGGGGCACCGCGCGCGGTGCCTGGCGCAGCGCCGTGCCTTACGCGCTGGTGATCGGCGGGGCGATCGGCAACGTGATCGACCGCCTGATGCACGGTCACGTGGTCGACTTCATCCAGTGGCATATCGGGGACCATTACTGGCCCTCGTTCAACATCGCTGATTCGGCGATCGTGGTCGGCGCGGTGGGTATCGCCCTGTTCGGCCTGTTCGACGGCAAGGCGGCCAAAAAAGCGGGATAATTCCCTCCTGTATCCGTAACAACCCGGCTTACGCCGGCCGGAGTATCTGACCGATGGATGTGTTGCTCGCCAATCCGCGTGGTTTCTGTGCCGGTGTCGATCGTGCGATCGAGATCGTCAAGCGCGCGATCGAGACCCTGGGTGCGCCGATCTACGTGCGCCACGAGGTCGTGCACAACCGGTTCGTGGTCGATGACCTCAAGGCCCGCGGCGCGATCTTCGTCGAGGAGCTCGACGAAGTGCCGGACGACAACACGGTGATCTTCAGCGCCCACGGCGTGTCCCAGGCCGTGCGCCAGGAAGCCGACCGCCGTGGCCTGAAGGTGTTCGACGCGACCTGCCCGCTGGTCACCAAGGTGCACCTGGAAGTGGCCCGCCACTGCCGCGCCGGCCGCGACGTGGTGCTGATCGGCCACGCCGGGCACCCGGAAGTGGAAGGCACGATGGGCCAGTGGAGCCGCGAGCGCGGCACCGGCCAGATCTATCTGGTGGAGGATGTGGAAGACGTCGCCACGCTGGTCATCGACCAGCCGGAGAACTTCGCCTACACCACCCAGACCACGCTCTCGGTGGATGACACCCGCAGCATCATCGACGCGCTGCGCACCCGCTTCCCGGCGATGCAGGGCCCGAAGAACGACGACATCTGCTACGCCACGCAGAACCGCCAGGACGCCGTGCGTGATCTGGCCAAGCGTTGTGATCTGGTGCTGGTGGTCGGTTCGCCGAACAGCTCCAACTCCAACCGCCTGAGTGAACTGGCGCGCCGTGATGGCGTGGAGTCCTACCTGATCGACGGTGCCGACGAGATCGACCCGGCGTGGGTGGCCGGCAAGAAGCACATCGGCCTGACCGCGGGCGCCTCGGCACCGCAGGTCCTGGTGGATGGTGTGATCGCGCGCCTGAAGGAGCTCGGCGCTACCGGCGTCGGTGAACTGGAGGGCGAGCCCGAATCGATGGTGTTCGCGCTGCCGAAGGAACTGCGGCTGCGGCTGGTCGACTGACCCGCAGCATTCCGCCACGCATGCCGTGGCGCTGCCCGGTAGTGCCGGCCGCTGGCCGGCAGCGCACCCCGGTTGGTCCTGATCCCGTCCGGCAGACAGAACGTCACTGCGCGCCGCTGTGCCAATCATGGCCGCAACGCGACGCATGACCTTTGGCCATGGGGCAGGGCGCAGGCGGAGGGCTAGGATCAAGAGCTTCCCCCGCTGGAGCCTGCCTGATGAAGATGCGTGCCATTGCCCTGTCCGTGTTGCTGGCCGTGTCCGCCACCGGCGTGCAGGCGCAGACACCGCCGCCGCAGGACGTGGCCTTCCCGGGCCTGCTGCGTATCGACGTGGACGCGCGCGACATCGGACGACGCATCTTCAAGGTCAAGGCCACGGTGCCGGCCAAGCCTGGCCCGCTGACCCTGCTGTACCCGCAGTGGCTGCCCGGCGCACATTCACCGAGTGGCCCGATCGACAAGCTCGCCGGCCTGGTCGTCACCGCCAACGGCACGCCGCTGCAGTGGACGCGTGATCCGTACGACGTCTATGCCTTCACCGTGGAGGTCCCGCAGGGCGCCAGCGAAGTGGTGGCCGAGTTCAAGTTCCTCTCTTCGCAGGGCGCCCAGGGTCGCGTGGTGATGACCCCGGACATGCTCAACCTGCAGTGGAATGCCAATTCGCTGTACCCGGCCGGGGTGATCACCCGCAACATCCAGGCGCAGGCCACCGTCACTCTGCCGCCGGGCTGGTCATATGCCACCGCGCTGGATACCGAGCGCCGCGAGGGGGACACGGTGGTGTTCAAGCCGATCAGCTACGACCACCTGGTCGACTCGCCGCTGTTCGCCGGGCGCCACTTCCAGCGCTTTGATCTGGATCCCGGCGCGAAGGTGCCGGTCCATCTGAATGTCTTCGCCGATGAGGCCAAATCGCTGGCGGCCAAGCCCGAGCAGATCCAGGCGCATCGCGCGCTGGTGCAGCAGATGTACAAGCTCTACGGCGCACGCCATTTCGACCGCTACGAGTTCCTGCTGGCGTTGACCGACAAGCTTGGCGGCATCGGCCTGGAGCATCAGCGCTCCAGTGAGAACAGCGGCGACACCGGCTACTTCACCGAGTGGGACAAGACCTGGCTGGGCCGTGATCTTCTGCCGCACGAGTTCAATCACTCCTGGAACGGCAAGTACCGTCGTGGCGCCGATCTGACCACGGCCAACTTCAACGTGCCGATGGGCGACAGCCTGCTGTGGCTGTACGAAGGCCAGACCCAGTTCTGGGGCCAGGTGCTGGCCGCGCGCTCCGGGCTGTGGAGCCCGCAGCAGACCCGCGACGTGCTGGCCAATGTGGCGGGCACTTACGACCGCGGTCGCCCCGGCCTGGCCTGGCGCAACCTGCAGGACACCACCAACGACCCGACCATCGCCCAGCGCCGCGCGCTGGCGTTCCGCAACTATCAGATGAGCGAGGACTACTACTCCGGCGGCCAGATGGTGTGGCTGGACGTGGAGGGCAAGCTGCGCGCGCTGACCGGCAACAAGCGCAGCCTGGATGATTTCGCCAAGGCGTTCTTCGGCATGAACGACGGTGACTGGAACGTCCATCCGTACACCTTCGAAGAGGTGGTGAGCACGCTCAATGGCGTGGCGCCGTTCGACTGGGCCAGCTTCCTGCGCGAGCGCCTGGACGGGCACGGGCCGCTGACCGGCGGTCTGGAAGCGGCCGGCTGGAAGCTGGTCTACACCGATACGCCGAACGAAGCGTTCAAGGCGCAGGAAACCCGCGGCAAGAACAGCAACCTGCTTTACTCGATTGGCCTGTCCGTCAGCGAGTCCGGTTACATCGGCGACGTGCTGTGGGACAGCCCGGCGTTCAATGCCGGCCTGATTCCCGGCATGAGCGTGGTCGCGCTCAATGGCCGCGTGTTCAAGGCCGAGCAGTTGAAGGAGGCGATCACCGCGGCCAAGAGCGACAAGGCGCCGCTGACGCTGCTGGTGAAGAGCTTCGACCGCATCGATACGGTCACGCTGGATTACCACGATGGGCTGAAGTACCCCTCGCTGGAGCGCATCGCAGGCAAGCCGGATCGTCTGGCGGAGATGTGGAAGGCGCGGTGAGTGCGCTGCGTGGAGGCCGCCGGATCAGTCTGCGGTCTCCACCTCCTCTGCACTGTTGCATACCCGCTTCGGCGCGCACAGTCGATCCAGCAGGGCCAGCGTGACGCCGTTGCTCCAGCCGAAACCGTCCTGCAGCGGGTACTCGCCGCCACCGCCGCCGGTGGCCGAACCGTCCACCACATATTTCTCCACCAGCTTGCCCTCGCGGTCATACACCGTCTGCACCGTGCGCAGGAAGCGCGTGCCGATCCGGCGGGCGAGGGTGTCCTGCCCATAGCGCTGCAGCCCGTCTACCGCGACCCACTGCAACGGTGCCCAGCCATTCGGGGCATCCCATTGCTGACCGGTCGCCACGGTGGTGGTCAGCAGCCCGCCGTCGCGGAGCAGCTGCGAATCGACTGCCTGGGCGGTACGGCGGGCCTGCGTGCGGCCGGCGACGTCCAGCCACAAGGGAAACAACGCCGCCGCGGTCAGGGCAGGGCGGGTCTGGCCACGCTCCAGGTCGCGGTCCACGTACCAGCCTTGCTGGTCATCCCAGAGCAGCTGGTTGATGGCGTGCTGACGTGCCTTCGCCAGTCCGGTGAAGGCGCGCGCAGCGCTGCGATCGCCGGCAGCCCTGCTGGCGCGGGCTACGGTCGTTTCCAGATGGAACAGCAGGCTGTTCAGATCCACCGGCACGATCGCGGTGGTGTGGATGCTCGCCAATGCAGGCGGCTCGGCGAGCCAGCGCGAGCTGAAATCCCAGCCGGACTCCGCGCCGGCGCGCAGATCGCGATAGATCTGTGAGGGCGTGCGCTGCGGTGCCTGCGCAGCCGTGGCCAGGTCGTCCATCCAGGATTCGGTACGCGGCACCGCGCGGTCGTCCCAGTAGCGGTTGAGCAGTTGCCCGTCCGCCAGCCGCACGACGCGTTCGCGCGCCTCCCCCGCTGCCAGCGTTTCCGCGCCGCGCATCCAGAATGCATGCTCGATGCGCAGCTGCGGCAGGTAACGGCGGTAGGCGTCATCGCCTTCGTGGGTAGCGAGCAGGTCCACCATCAGGCTGAAGAACGGCGGCTGTGAGCGGCTCAGGTAGTAGCTGCGATTGCCGTTGGGAATATGGCCGTAGCTGTCGAGCTGGAACGCGAAGTTGTCCACCATGTCGCGCACCTGCTGCCAGCGGCCACTGGAGGCCAGGCCGAGCAGGGTGAAGTAGCTGTCCCAGTAGTACACCTCGCGGAAGCGACCGCCGGGCACCACGTAGGGCTTGGGCAGCGGCAGCAGCGAGCCGTTCGGATCCACGGTGCCGGTGGTGCGGGTCAGCACCGGCCATAGCCCATCGATGTGCGCGCGCAGTGTCTCGCCCGCGGGTGGCACGTAGGGTTGGGTGTCGCCGGGCACGGTGAAGTGCTCGGCTACGAAGGCTGCCAGGTCGAACCCGGGCTGCGTCCTGGCGCGCTGCCACTCGGTCAGGACGGTCGCCGCCGGCTGGCGGGGCACCGCATCGGCGAAGGTCTTCTGATCCTTGAACAGGTGCGCGCCCTGGACCTGCTGGAACAGGGGCTGCCACTGCTGGTCCGGGGGCGGCGGCGCCGACACCGTGCCTTGTGCCTGCGCGGCGGCGCTCAACAACAGGGATGACAGCAGCAGGCCAGCCAGGCGGGAACAGGGGCGCATGGGATGCCTCCGGAAGTGGGGAGCCCACTGTAGGGGCCGGCGCGTCAAGGGCTGGTGCGGCGGCAGCGGGTCGTGCCGGGGCATTGGGGCATGGGCGCTTCCATGGTGGAGCGCTTCCCTGATTGACCAAAGTGGTCGACACCCCCTAGAATTCACGACCTCGCCGGAATAGCTCAGTTGGTAGAGCGGCGCATTCGTAATGCGTAGGTCGTAGGTTCGATTCCTATTTCCGGCACCAGATACAGCAGAAAGCCCCGGCCTTGGCCGGGGCTTTTTGTTTGTGGCTCGCTTGGTGGTAGTGCCGGCCAGCGGCCGGCAACCCCAGGTCCGTTCGACGCACCCCGGACTGACATCGGCACCTCGATCCGGTTCGGCTTCGCTGGCGCTTAGCGCCAAGGGCGTTGCTCACGTCAGGATGGTGTGGTCGGCCTCAATCGCCCCGTTGGATTCATGGCGGGTTATTCCTGTGCTATGAATACCCTGCCTTGCTTCAAGGCTCTTTCAGGGATTGGAAGGATGCGCAGGATCGGGGAAACTGCAAGCGGCGTGTCCACCCGCTTCGGGAGATTAAAGGATCCAGTTCGGAAGCTTGGTTCCGTAGGCGCATGGCTATGCTTTGTGCTGTTGCTGGGTCTGGCTGCTGTGCCAACCGCAAGCGCACAAACGGTCACCTACATCCATACCGATGCCCTAGGCTCGGTTGTAGCCAAAAGTGATGCCAATGGCAACGTGATCGAGCGCATCACTTACGAGCCTTATGGCGCTGTCGTAGGTGCGCCGGTTGCTGATGGCCCGGGGTATACGGGACATGTGAGTGATGCGGAAACTGGGCTGAGCTACATGCAGCAGCGGTACATGGATCCGCAGTTGGGGGTGTTCCTGTCCGTCGACCCGGTCACGGCGTATGGTCAGCCGGTAGGGCAGTTCAATCGATATCGTTACGCGAACGGGAATCCGTATCGCTTTAGTGATCCGGATGGGCGACAAGCAGCAGAGCGTTTTGTCGAACAGCATCGTAAGGACATGGAGGCTGGCAATGGCGACGTGTACAAGCCGTTACAGCCCTTTGCGATTGCCGTAACAGGTGTAATGCTTGCCCCCGTGGTAGCTGAGGTGGGCATGGCAGCGCTAGCCAATCCTGCTGCTGTAGCTACCGCGACCGAAATCGGGGCTGGCGCTGCGGGAGTGACAGGGACCGGCGCAGTTGCTGGGAGGATAACAGGGTACACCAAGCACGGTCTGAATCAGGCGATTTCACGTGATGGCGGCAGGGGTGTATCTCCAAAAGCAATTTTGTCGGCAGTTAGAGAGCCCTTAAAGGTAGCGGAGCAGGCCGGAGGCAAGACGGTATACACGGGGAGGGATGCCAAGGTTGTTCTGAACGGTGATGGAAAAGTGATAACTACAATTCCTCGAAATAGTAATGGTGTGAGAGACCCAAAGGTGAAGTGAAATGAGTGGAAAGATGCCGTTGCATTTGCGCATGCTACTTGTGGAGATTTGCGCCAAAAATGGCCGTGATCTGTCATTTGAGAAGCTGGAGGGCGACGAGTGTTTATTCGATGGCAATGAACGGGAGTGGTTGGTTGATGCGCTTGTTCGAGAGCTCTCCGACACTGGCCTGAAATTGGACGATGAACCCAATGAGCGTGGGTTGGAAATCGAAGCTTTGATTGATTTTATCGGGCCGGACTCTGGCACAGGTCTGATGAATCAGTGAGCTTAAACGCGTTAATTGGAGGAGTAGAGCGCTGCGGACGATCCGCATCCAAGCACCGCCTCGCATCCTGTCCTAAGTTGGCCTTGAAGCCACTTACTGACAGTCTGCCCAATGTCATCCGTCCTCACCAAGCGCATCGTTCTCACGTCGGTGCCCCGAGATCGCCCCCTATGAGCTCAGGGACGCCCAGGTTCGTGGTCTGATTCTTCGCGTGCAGCCCTCTGGACACAAGGCATGGATCGTCACCTGGGCGCACGGAAAACGTCGCACACTGGGGTCGCTCGAACATCTGACACTCGACCAAGCCCGCGACCAAGCCCGTCAAGCCGTTGCTGAGTACGTTCAGTCGGGATTGCCGACGCTCGCGAAGACCAAGCCCAAAAGTTGCACGCTCGAGACGCTGCTCAATGATCATTTCGAACCCTGGGCGGTTGCTGAGCTCAAGGGTGGTCGTCAGTATCCGGATCGCATCCGATCAGTCTTCCCGTGGCTGTTACGCCGTCAGATCATTGAGATTGACGTTCCGACCATGGAACGGTGGTGGCGCGGGCGTGTCACTGGCCCTGATGCCGTCACAAAGGCTACCGCAGCGCGCGACTTTGCTTGCCTGCGGTCAGCGCTTTCGCGGGCTGTGGAGTGGAAGTTGATCGAGACCAATCCCCTCATGGGCATGCGTCAGCGATCAGCAGCTAGCCGCAAGGTGATGGCCCGGCGTACACCGGGCATGTGAGGATTCGGCCACCGGGCTGAGCTATATGCAGCAACGGTACATGGATCCGCAGTTGGGTGTTTTCCTGTCTGTGGATCCGGTGACTGCGTATGACCAGCCGGTTGGGCAGTTCAATCGATACGGTTATGCGAATGGTAATCCGTACAAGTTCAAAGATCCTGATGGAAGGTCCGCCACATGTGGTGAAATGTCATGCACAATCGAATGTACCAGCGGATTTACGTGCGCCATAGACTATGTATACGTTGGGACAGTGTATGGAGGGCGGCTGCTTCGGAATGCGGTCGAGTCGATTCTGCCACTTATTCAGCAGTCTCAATCACCCAAAGGTGATGCTCCTGCGTTGCCTGGAGGATTGGTAGGAAGTGAAGATAAGGGAAGCAGGCAGCAGGGAGGGCGTGTCAATAACGGCCCGCTGGCGCCGGAAAATGGTGGGGCGGGGGATGGGCTGAAAGATTTCGGTACTTTAACCGGCGGGAAGTTCGGTCCAGCACCTGAAGGTTCACGATTGCCAGAGGGGACGCAGGTTGGTGAGAACGGTGTAATCTATCGACCAGGAAACACTGGTTCTGGCCCTCGAGTCGATATTCCGGCAAATGGTGAAAAGCCTCATGAGACGCTACATTACCCCAAGCCGACTCCGCTGCGAGAGAGGTCGGACCTGTGAGCGATCTTAACTATCTGTTGGAGTCGCGCCTGGCCGATGGCTCCGATGTCTATATCGATTCGGGCATGAATCCGAGCGAGTATCTTGAAGGACTTGCGAATGACATCAGGCGGAATGCATGTCAGCCTTTTGAACTGTCTGCGGTGGTAATGGCGCCAGGTATTCCGGGATTTGACGATGGTGAAGAGATCACTGGGGTGTGCGTCGCCAAGGAGGGTGGGCGCTGGCTGGTCTACCGGGCGAAGGAGGATCTGTTCTACGCGTTTTGGGGGGCAAGGCCCGAGCAGCTTGGAGCTCACGGCGTTTTTGGAAGTCCGTTGTACTGCTGGTCAGCGTGAGGGAGGTGCGGGAGATTGGCGGCGGCGATCCGGGACAGCCGCCACGTAAGCCGGGCGAGGTGATCCCATGATGCGGGGAGCGATATTGCACCGGCCGCTGAGGCTGACTGGGCTGAAGGCGCTGGTTTTGTGTGGGCTCGCAATAGCGTCGCTACAGGCGCAGGGACAAACGGTTACCTACATCCATACCGATGCCCTGGGCTCGGTTGTGGCCGAGAGCGATGCCAGTGGCAACGTGATCGAGCGCATCACCTACGAGCCATATGGTGCTGTCGTAGGTGCGCCGGTTGCTGATGGCCCGGGGTATACGGGGCATGTGAGTGACTCTGCCACTGGCCTGAGCTACATGCAGCAGCGGTACATGGATTCGCAGTTGGGCGTGTTCCTGTCGGTGGATCCGGTGACGGCGTATGAGCAGCCGGTGGGTCAGTTCAATCGTTATCGGTATGCGAACGGGAATCCGTACAAGTTCAAAGATCCTGATGGACGCATTGTCGAAACCGTATGGGACGTTGCGAACATTGCGATGGGCGCGACCAGTGCCTACTCGAACTTTAGCCAGGGTAATGTGGGGGCGGGTATTGTCGACTCAATCGGTGTGGCGATTGATGCGACGGCAGCTGCAGTGCCCTTTGTTCCAGGAGGCGCGGGCACGGCAATCAAGGCCGCCAGAGGACTTGAGAAGGCTGTCGACGGTGCGCGCACAGCAGACAAGCTCGGCGACGCGGGCAAGATGGTTGGAAATCTTCCAAAGCCACCCACTGGACCGGGGTCAGTTCCAGTTGCACAACGAGACCCAAAGCGGTTGTTCACTGATTCCGAACGAGAATCCAAGCGAGCTGAACAAGGTGGAAAGTGCGCGACTGGCTGTGGAACGTCAATTGATCGGAGCAATTCCCGCGGGCATCATGTCGAGCGACACGCCGACGGTGGTCCAACAACATCCTCCAATCATGCCGAGGTCTGTTTGGACTGCCACAAGCAATTGCATGGGAGAGATTAGCAATGAATGAGACGACCATAGCTAAAGATGGTGAGAACGAGATTGCGGTGCCGCAAGCTTGGCGGCCCACGCTCGCAGCCATCGTTGATGCGCTGATCCAAGGGGGCGAACCATCGCTACCGCAGGTAACCCTTCAGGACCCAGATGTGTGGGCAAGCGCGCAAGAAAGCATTCGCGCGTATGGCGCACACTTGAAAAAGCTGCCAGACGAGTCCTGGAGCTCTTCCGTATGCATTTGGTATGGAGATTTTTGGAACGTTCTGGTTGATCTTTACACAGAAGAGGAGGGGAGGAGTGATCTAGTGCTTCAGACTCACGTGTACGAAGTTGGCGAAGGATATCGATACGAGGTGGTTTTGGTGTACGTGCCGTAGAGCCTGTGGATCTGTTCGAATTTCATCGATTTTCAGCTTGAGTTATAACTGAACTGGCGGCTACATGGGCTGGGGTTGTCCACTGCGGACGATCCTCATACAAACACCGCCTCACATCCTGTCCTAAGTTGGCTCTATCGCCACTTACGGACACTCGGTCAATGTCATCCCCACTCACCAAGCTCATCGTCCTCACAGCTGAGCTCAAGGATCTCCAAAGCGAGCTCAGAGAGATGAAGGCAGTGGGTTATCAAGCGTTTTCTGAAAGCGTAAAGTTTCAGTCGGCGTGTCAAGTGACTAGCCTTAAATGTGGCGATGGTGTCGCGCGCGAGATGTTGACGATACCCTGGGAATACAAGGGGCGTGAGGGCAGCTTGGAGTTCATCAAGGATGCAGATGGTGCCATAAGTCACCGGCTGTTCAAGCCCGAAAAGGAGTTGTGATCGTGGTTCAGTATGTATGGTCAGAACAAATCGATTCGATATTGGGCGCAGGCGAGTCTTTGGAAATGCTGGGTGTGCGTAATTGGGCGCTTGATCAGGCTGGAGCGCTGGATGCAGTGGGGAGGCTGAGTTGTCAGCAGATTGCCGTCACCGGAGGTGACGTGTACAGGCCGAAGAATGGCCGCCTTGAACCGACTTATGACAATTGGTATTGCAACAGGAGCGATGGTGAGCGGATGTGCGAATACGTTGAGCGTAGCATCGATATTGCGAGGAATTACATATCCGACTACCCCAACTCGGACGGTGGAACGTTCTTCTCATTAGTGCCTTTCGCTTGGTGACCAGAGTCGTGGATCTGCCCTGTTGAAAGTCTCGGAGTGAACGATCCGCATCCACACACCGCTACGCATCTCTAAAGCGCGGTCGGTAGGGGCTCGCAAAGCGATCTGCGTATAACGCGTGGTTGACGATGTTTAATGCCGACCGGTGGGTTGGAGCCGGGCTTCTGCAAACAGCTGCTTGGCGCTTGGAACTCTCGCCCGAATCGGTCGGTCGGCTTCGTAATGCGTAGGTCGTGGGTTCGACTCCTATTTCCGGCACCAGATACAGCAAAAAGCCCCGGCCTTGGCCGGGGCATTTTGTTTGTGGCGACACGGCCGTTGGTAGCGCCGGCCGCTGGCCAGCAACCCAGTAGTGCCAGCCCATGGGTGGCAGTCATGAACTGCCAGTCGCCGTTCAATCTCTGGCGAGGCGTCGCCTTTGGCTTCGTTGGTTCTCATAGCCAACGGTCTTGTCCAACATGCTTGACAGATATGCACGTTAAGTGAATATTGGCGTCGCCGATAACAGGGGATGTACGGATGCAGGACAGGAAGTCAGGCTGCCATAGCGCGGTCAAGGGAGCTGTACGCGTGGGTCTGGCTACGCTGTTGATGGGAGGCAGCGTCGGAGCCGCGTATGCCCAGACGATGCAGCCTTATCAGGAGTACGACAAGCGCTTGCGCACGGCCGAGCAGGTTGGTGCGCTGAAGTCGGATTTGTTTGGCGACGCGATCAATATGTTCGATCAGAGCGTCGCGTTTGAGCAAACCGACATCGATATTCCTGGCACCAACACGCTTCCGGTGAAGCTGACCCGGAAGTTGGTCATCAGGCCAACGCCGCTTGCGGGTATAGCTCCGCATATTTACGGAGGAGCCGGCGACTGGAACATCGACGTTCCCTACATCTCGGGCGTCTTTGACTCAGCTTACGGATGGAACGTCACGGTTGGCATGCGCAAACCACGCTGTACGGACATTTTCTATCCTTATACGCTTCCACCACATCGCATAGAAGATATCTGGTCCGGGTACTCGGTAAACCTTCCTGGCCAAGGGGCTCGATCGCTCATCGCATTGCCGCCTGCACAATTCAAACCAGACAACCGCCAGGCAAGTGTATGGACGACCAGTGCGCTGGATTCGATCACCTGCACGCCAATGGTTGCTGGCTATGAGGGCGAGGGCTTCGTACTGCAGACAACCGATGGCATCACCTACACGTTCAACATCGGGACCACACGCTACGCAGGCAACATGGGGCAGGACGTCAAGAATGGCGGTGCGCGGCCCCGCGTCGAGGTTTTCTGCTTGCCAGCCGAATTGAAGATCGTTTTGGAAACTCGGTCGCGATCGCTTACAACAGCAATGGCCACCCCACAAGCATCACTGCGAGTGATGGCCGAGCCATAACGCTCCAGTATGCAAACAATCGACTCGCCAGTGCCAGCGCACATGGTAGAAGCTGGATCTACGCTTACAACGGAGAGTTATTGCAACGCATCGTGCAGCCCGACCAGGCGGCATGGGAAATCAACCATCTGTCGGATATGCGCGTTTCATATATGACCTGGACCGAAGATCCAGGCCCGGGCTGTGGAAACGTCGCACCGCTGTCACCCAAGAGCTACAGCGTACAGATGAAGCACCCATCCGGAGCTGTAGGCACCTTCCGCTTTGATCATCAGCGTCACTATCGCGACGGTGTGCCAAGCGTTCTTTGTCAAGGTGAGGCGGTCAGCGGCTCGGCAGAAAACAACTCTGCCATGGTCCACCATTTGGCCGTACCAATACACTTCGATGTACTGGGACTGACGCGTAAGACCATCGAAGGTCCCGGACTGCCCGCGCCTCTGGTCTGGAGCTATGAAGGTGCCAACGGTGAAACGGCCCTCTGGTCAGGTGTGGTCCCGCCCTGCACCGCCTGTACTGGTGGAAAGAGCGTCGCCGTCGCGCAGCCGGATGGCAGCGTCCTGCTGGAGCACTACGGCACGGTCTACTCGCGCGATGAGGGCAAACTACTGGGGCGCAGTACGGTGGAGGCCAACGGTACCAAGCTTGAGCAGGAGGAACTGACATATGTAACTTCCGCCCAGGCCAAGTCCATGCCGTTTCCCGACCGCTATGGCTCGCGCTGGGGTGGGAATGACGAGTCATCCGTGCTGGTGCGTCCGTTGGCGAAGAAAGTGATTACGCGTGATGGCGTTACCATGTCTTGGAATGTGTCCGCGTTTGATGCCAAGGCCCGCCCGCTGCAGGTAGTGCGCAGTAGCTCGCTGGGCGACAGTCGAACCGACGTGACCGCCTATTACGATGATACGGCGCGTTGGTTGTTGGGACAGACTGCCAGGACCACCAACGTAAACACGGGGCTGGTGGAATCCCAAACGAGTTTCAACGTACTGGGCATGCCGCAGCAGAAGCACCAATTCGGCAAGCTCGTTCAATCGCTGACTTACCACCCCGATGGCAGTGTTGCCAGCTTCGTCGACGGGCGTGGTAACAGCACAGTGTTGAACAACTGGAAGCGCGGGACACCTCAGTCCATTGGATTTGCAGATGGCACTTCGCTCAGTGCCAGCGTAGATGACAATGGCTGGATCCGCGCCGTCACCAATGAACAGGGTTACCAGACCAGCTACGACTACGATGCAATGGGGCGCATCACCGCGAAGACGCATGGAGCGGGCGACAGCGTAGCCTGGAATCCGACGACACAGGTCTTTGAGCGGGTGGACGCGGTGGAGCATGGCATCGCATCGGGACACTGGCGGCTGACGAGCAGCACCGGGAACCATCGCAGGTTCACATGGTTCGACGCTCTATGGCGCCCGGTGCTGACCCGTGAGCATGATGCAACCTTGGCGGAGACGGAGCGCTACCAGCGCTTCACATATGATCATGCTGGGCGAGCCACGTTCCAGTCTTACCCTAGCAGCAGCGCGAACCCGACCGCCGGCGAATGGAGTGAGTTCGATGCGCTCGGCCGGCCAACATCCATTTCCGCAGATAGCGAGCTGGGGCTCTTGACGACAGTGACTGAGTATTTGTCGGGGCTGCGCGTGCGAACGACCAATCCGCGTGGTCAGAAGTCAGTCACCAGCCATCAGGTGTTTGACAGTCCAAACTATGACGCCCCGACTCGTATCGAGCATCCCGCTGGAGCCTTTACCGAAATTGCACGCGACCGGTTCGGAAAGGTTCTCTCGATCAAGCGGCGTAACGCTGACAGCAGTACCTCGCTGACGCGTTCGTACGTGTATGACAGCTTCCAACAGCTTTGCAAATCAGTGGAGCCCGAATCCGGCGCAACGGTCATGACGTACGACCCGGCAGGCAATCTGTCTTGGAGTGCTGCGGGATTGACATTGACCTCTTTGAGTGATTGCGAAACATCGGTTGCGCAATCATCTGGACGGCGTGTGGATCGCAGCTACGACAGTCGCAACCGGCTCAGTCGGCTGAGTTTCCCGGACGGCAACGGCAGCCAGGACTGGAGCTACACCGCAGACGGCAAGCCATCGCAGGTAGTTACAGCGAATAGTGGCGGTCGGCAGGTCATCAATACCTATGCTTACAGCAAGCGCGGGCTGATAGTCGGTGAAACGATGCAGCAGCAGGGCGTGGGAATATGGACAATGGGCTATGGCTACAACGGCAACGCGGCACTGGCCAGCCTGCAGTATCCAAGCGGTCAGGTCATCGCCCTGGCGCCGAATGCGTTGGGGCAGCCGACGCAGGCGGGACCTTACGCATCAGGAGCTCGCTATTACCCGAACGGGGGGTTGCGATCATTCACTTATGGGAATGGCATCGTGCGCAACATGGTTCAGAACGCACGGGGCATGCCGGCACGAGCAATTGATACAACCGTCCTCGATACAACCTTCAGCTATGACAGCAACGGTAACGTCACCGCTACGGTGGACGCTGTCGAGCCTGCCAAATCCAGGCAGATGCAGTATGACGCGCTGGATCGCCTGACACAGGCAACGTCGGCATCATTTGGCGGCGACACGATTTACCGCTATACCTACGACGTGCTGGACAACCTCCGCAGTGCCAAGCTAGGCGGTGTGAAGCAGCATAACTACTGGTATGACGCCCGTAATCGGATGACCAACGTAAACCGCGATGATGGCAGTGCGATCGTTGGTCTGGACTACGACGTTCAGGGAAATCTGGCCAAGAAGAATGGTGAGGCATTCCGATTTGATCTGGGAAATCGTCTGCGCGATGTGGCCGGGCGGGAGACCTACGCCTATGACGCGCACGGTCGTCGCGCGGGCAGCTACAGCAGCCAGGAGGGCGACATTCTGTCGTTCTACGCCAATGACGGAGTGCTGCGTAGGCAGGACAACAAGCGCACGATGAAGGAGATCGAGTACATCAGCTTGGGGACCCACTTGATTGCGCAGATTGAGAAGAACACCGGTCTGGCGGTGCCACGCCTCGCAGGACCGGCGACCGTGGAAACTGGCAGTTACACCCTTTCATGGGGCGCTGTTGCGCAGGCCTCACGCTATGAGCTTCGCATGACGGCCAATGGCGGGCTGAGTTGGCGCACCTTGTATACGGGGAATGCGCTGTCCTATGCGCTCTCCGGTGTCCCCAAGGGCGTAAGGCAGTATCAGGTCCGCTCCTGTGATGCGAGCCGATGCAGTACGTGGAGTGCCTCCATGATCGTCCGGCATCTTCCTGTTCCCGTTCCTGATGCTGCGCCGTTGCTGGCGGGGCCTGCCGTGTCAGCCGGGAGCTACCTTTTGAGTTGGAATGAAGTGCCGGGCGCAACGTTCTACCGCCTGCAAGAGCAGGCTCAAGGTGGCGGCTGGTCGCTGATCAGCGACGACGCAGCGACCTCTCATTCGTTTGGCAGGCGTTTGCCCAATCGTTATCAGTACCGTGTCGCGGGTTGCAGTGAGGTCGGGTGTGGTCCGTGGAGCAATACAGTTGTCCACGAGGTGCGATTACCTCCACCGCCGGTTCCGCAGGGCGTGAAAGAGCGAAGCGTCAACCTTGATTGGGATTCGGGTGTAGAGGTGTCTTGGACCGCCTCTCCTAGCGCTACGTACTATGAAGTCAAGGACGTGTTCTTCAGCGGGCACGAGCAGATTCATAACGTTGGGGCTGCCTTGAAGAAGGTGTGGAACGCCTCTACGGATGGTCTGTCATTTGGTGATTACTTCGTGAGGGCCTGTAATGTATCGGCCTGTTCGGACTGGGTGCCTGCGATGAAGGAGAATCGCTAATGAATCGCAATTTGATTCATCACCTTGTGCTCAAACTGCTAGGTTTCCTTGTCGTTGCGACGGGGCTCACTGATTCCGTCGCAGCGCAGACTGTCACCTACATCCACACGGACGCACTGGGCTCGGTTGTGGCCGAGAGCGATGCCGGCGGCAACGTGATCAAGCGCTATGACTACGAGCCTTATGGGGCTGTCGTTGGCGGACAGGTCACGGACGGGCCTGGCTATACAGGGCATGTGAGCGATGCATCCACCGGGCTGAGCTATATGCAGCAACGGTACATGGATCCGCAGTTGGGTGTTTTCCTGTCTGTGGATCCGGTGACACCAGACGACAATCCTGGATCATCCTTCAACCGATACAGATACGCTGCAAACAATCCTTACCGGTTTAATGACCCTGACGGTCGTCAGGAGCGCGCGGCCGAGCGACACGCTGATTCGGTAGCAAGCGATCCTGCCGCGTACAACACATTTGGTCCCGCAGCCCTTGTGTTGACCTACGCGATAATTCGAGCAACTCCCGTCGTTGGTCCTACCGCCGCCTCGTTGATGACAGGCGCGATCGACTCTGCACAACAGTCTCGGTCACTACCTGCACCAACAGCAGCGGCATCAACATCTGCTTCAGTTGCCGCTCCAGCACCTGCTTCCTCTCCAAATTTTGTTGTCTCATCAAACGGAACCGCGTTCCCTGTGCCCCCAGGCTCAACAGGGCCCTCTCCAGTGACAAATCCGGGGGGCAAGCAAACCGGTGTCGCCTTTACAGGTGGGGCGGGGGGCGCCAATCGACAAGTGGCAACCATGCGGATGATGGATCCGACGCCGCCAAAGGGGGCCAGTCCCGGATACCCGGCGGGCTACATAAAATATGAGAATGCAGGTAAGCAAGGTGTTGATCCAAACACAGGAAAGACCTTGCCCAATTCAAAGTCGCATTTTCAAATCAAGTAGGGTGAGATACATCAGATGAACGAGCATCGATCAGACACTTTTCAACATCTCAAGGGCAAGCATGTAACGTTGACCTTCGAGGAAGAGCAGGTTCAGGTTGGAACTGATGATGGATGGTTCCTTCATATTTATAACGGATACACGCTCTCCTGTGATGAGCGTGCGGACCCGCTGACACATACGTCGCTCCGATTGAAGTTGGTCGATTGTCTGGTCGATGATGTAAAAATGACGATGGTATTTTCGGGCGACAAATTTCTCACCGTCGACTTGACAGAACACGGGTACTCCGGTCCAGAAGCCATGCAACTGAACGGGCCCGACGGTAGCATCGTCATCTGGAGCTGAGCCTGCTTGTTCGTGCAATGATAAATAGCGCAGGGCCGAAGATACTGTAATGACAAGGACTATCTCATCCCATCTGCTTGCGGTGTTGGTTGAAATTGCATCAAAAAATCATTGCGACTTGCACGTGCGTGGCCTCGGATATCTCATTGCCCGTGACCGCGATCTGCTCGTCGATGTCTTGGTGAAAGAGCTTTCATAGGATGGGCTAAGGTCCGATGATGAGGCTCCGGCAATCTCTTTGCCCACCAACAACGGGAGCGGCGGATACCAGGTCACCTGGAATGCCGTCCCGGGTTCGGTAGAGTATGTACTCGAGGAAAGGGTCAACGGTGAAAGCTGGATTCAGCTGCAATCGGAGGCGGCCACCCTTTACGCTGCCACAGGCAGGGGCAATGGCGCCTATGGCTACCGTGTGCGCGCCTGCAACAGCAGTGGTTGCAGCGGCTGGTCGGCGGAAAGAACAATTACGGTACTGCGTGCTCCGGTTGGGCCAATCCTCACGACGCCAGCGACGAACAATACCGGGGCATGGATGGTCACATGGCCCGTTGTGTCTACGGCAACGTCGTATCAGCTGGAGGAAAGTGTTAACGGGACTGCGTGGAAAAGCGCGCAAACCTCCGGCGGCTTGAGCTGGGCCACCACCGGTCGTGGTTCGGCCACCTATGGCTACCGTGCGAAGGCATGCAATACCAGTGGATGCAGTAGCTACTCGGCAACGGTCTCCACGGTGGTGACTTTGCCGCCCAGCGGTGTGCCCTCCCTGAATCTTCCGGGAAGCAGCACCAGCGGCGCTTATACGCTCTCTTGGGCAAGCGTAGCGACGGCAATCAGCTACTTGATCGAGCAGCAGTCCAACGGAGGCGCGTGGTCGTCAGTGAAGTCTACGAACGAGCGCAGCATTGCCTTCAGTGGTAAGGGAAATGGCACCTACGGATATCGAGTAAAGGCCTGCAATGATGGCGGTTGTGGCACATGGTCGCCGACGGCGGCCACCGCAGTACTGCTGAAACCGAGTGGCACGCCAACCCTTGCCGCTCCGACCGGCACCAGTGCTGCCTATACGGTTAGTTGGACCACTGTAGCCACCGCAGGCACCTATGTGCTGGAACAGAACATCGACGGTGGGGCGTGGAGCGCGCAGCAGGACACGGCCGCCACAAGTATCGCCCGCGATCCTGCCACCTCCGGCAAGTACGGTTATCGGGTAAAGGCGTGCAACGGTTCTGGCTGCGGAAATTACTCAGCTACCAAGGTAGTGACGGTCCTGAAGCCGCCCCGCGGCACGAATGTGGGCTACGCGCATCAACGCAACTACTACGCGGGGCCGCATAACAGCGAGTACTCCCTGTGCACGGTCAGCTGGTCGTCATCGCCATATGCAGATCGATACGAGCTGAGCGCGCCTGGTGGGCTCAGGCTGCTCTATTCGGGGTCGGCGACATCGGTGACATCGCCGATGTACTCGGCCAGCTATTGTGCGCCCAGCTACATCGTGCGCGCGTGCAACGCAGCAGGCTGTTCGGGGTGGTCGCAGCCCTATACCGGCACGTTCGAACAAGAGCCACACCCGGGCGACGGCGATCCGGGACAGCCGCCACGTAAGCCGGGCGAGGTGATCCCATGATGCGGGGAGGGATATTGCACCGGCTGCTGAGGCTGACTGGCCTGACGGCGCTGGTTCTGTGTGGGCTCGCAATAGCGTCGCTACAGGCGCAGGGACAAACGGTCACCTACATCCATACCGATGCCTTGGGCTCGGTAGTAGCCAAGAGCGATGCGAGCGGCAAAGTGATCGAGCGCATCAGTTACGAGCCTTATGGCGCTGTCGTAGGTGCGCCGGTTGCTGATGGCCCGGGGTATACGGGGCATGTGAGTGATGCTGCTACTGGACTAAGCCAGATGCAGCAGCGGTACATGGATCCGCAGCTGGGGATGTTCCTCTCGATCGACCCTGTGACGGCGTATGAGCAGCCGGTGGGTCAGTTCAACCGATACCGGTATGCGAACTCGAACCCTTACAAGTTCACGGATCCAGACGGGCAGAGTGCCACGCTTCTCATCCCTATCGTGGTTATCCCGATCGTAGTCGCAACCACCTATTACGCTACGACAAGTTCAGAACAGCGTGCAGATCTCGGCAATAAATTGGAAAGCGCTGTAAGGGGGGTGTTCCAGAAGTCCGAGTCGACCCCGCAGCAACCAGCTCTTCAGGGCGATGGATCGATAGCGTCTGAGGGCGCCTCGGGGAATCGATTTCCTGATCGAGCGCTGCCAACCAAGCCTAGTGGCGAGCCAGCGCCTGATCCTGATGCGGGCGGGCCCCATACTCAATTGGGACAGAAAGAAGGCAGAAACGGAAAGTATGACCAGGCCCGTGAGTTCGATGGGCAGGGCAGGCCGGTCAAGACAATCGACTTTACTGACCATGGGAGACCTGGAAGCCATACAAGTCCCCATGAGCATCCTTACGAGTCTAACGGTACTGGTGGGACACCATCCCGGGCGAAGGCCCGGCCACTCAATGGAGGCTGATCGCGATGAATACTGACGAATGGGGTTTTCCGATAACCGGATCAAAAGTCAGCCAGGTGCTCAGAGGGCACTTCAGCCCGGAGGATATCTGGGAGCTGTCCTCCTTGGATGTTCCATCTGGAGAATTGAAAGCTCCGTCGCTCGATGTACTAAGAGAAAAGCTCTCTGAACAAGGTTCTCGCATTTCTACCGCAGGGTTATGCGAGGCTTTGGAAGGTGCTCCCCAGGTCTGGATCCTTGACATTCGCTTGGCTTCCGACAGAAATGTCGTGCTGTACATTGAAGATGGCGAAATATTCGAGATCAACCTTGAACGAGCCTAGGTACGCTTTGTACCTGGTGCGCATGTGGTAGGTCGTAGGTTCGATTCCTATTTCCGGCACCAGATACAGCAGAAAGCCCCGGCCTTGGTCGGGGCTTTTTGTTTGGGGCGGCGTGGAACTCATTGATTGGTGAGGGATTCGTTGCGAGCCGATCGTCGCAAGCATCAATGCTGCTCGTTGCGGAAGGTTTGCATCCGTATGGGTGTTGAGGGGCGCATTCGGAAGCCTGGCTTCCAGAGCACTTATGACTGAGCAGGGTCGGACCCTGACCAAATAGCTCGAAGACATGAAGCTTGGAGCTTTAGTTTGCAAGAGCGAATGCAGCAAAGTGCGGCATCAATCCCCTAGACTCGCCTTTAGTCGCCAGGCGATTGGAGAAAGCAGCAATGGGCTATCAGTTGTGGACCCGGCCTTTGCCGGATCTGAAGTGACGACCAAACTGCTCAACTTCAGTGATAAATCCGGCAAGAATGTCGAAGCGACTAGTGGCCGAAGAACGGTGGAGCAAAACCGAACGGTGGGTGGCGCTAGTCGGAGCCAGCACTTACAGGACAACGCGGCAGACGCACGGATCAATGGGAGCACAGCTAAGCGGACCGCTGATGCGGCCCATGGTTCCGGCGAATTCAACCGGGTCAATCAATATACTGATGGCCGCGGCGTTCATGTGGATCTTAAGCAGGATGGAACGCAGGGACGTTTCACTGACTGGAAACCCAAAAAATGAAGATCATCTCCGGCGGAGCTTGGCTCATGATGCTAGTGGCATGCAGCCCTGCTCCCTCCGACGTAAGGGATCTGGCCAAGCAGACGCCTACTGAAGCTGTCCCCTTGGTGGCAGGCATTGATGCCAGCAGTGGCTCCCTTGCGGGCCTGCGTATTGGGATGACCAAGGACCAGCTTTTCGCAGCCGGCAATCCCATCATTAAACGTTCGGTTATGCAGGAAGGAGACGAGTACATAGTCATGGATGTCTCGTTACCCGACGGTCTGGTTGTCGAATGCTGGTTCGACCAAGGCAGGATAGAGAAGCTGCGGACCATCTCCGAGGGATTGTTAGATGAGAAGGGAGTTGGTGTTGGCTCCACGTTGGTGGCGCTGAAGGCTGCCTATCCGGACGGTCGTCTTGTCACGGGAAATGAAGACGGCAGGCGCTATGCGAACTTCGTCAACCGCTCCAGAGTGGTCTTCGAGATGGACATGGCTGGGCTTCCACAAGCGTGTTTCCACGATGAAAGCAAGGAATGCGAGGTGCATCCGAACTTGCGTGTGCATGGCGTTGTCCTGTATTCCGGTCCAAGCACGTAGGGCAGGTGTTCCAGGCAAGTCTAGTGACTGGATTGGCCTGGGATGTTCAAGGCCATCTCCAGCTACGCAATGGGCGGAAGTCCGACTTCAACTTTGGCAATAGGCTGCGTGAAGTGAAGGAGGAGGCGGAGCGCTAGGCCTACAATTCCTATAGGCGGAGTGCGGTGGCGCACGATGCCCAGGGGCAACGCCTGCGCGCGATGTATTCGTTGGCCGGAAAGGTGGTGCACGAAGAGCGACGAGGAAAGGGCGCCTCGGAGTACATCTATGCAGGTGGTCGACTGCTGGCGACCCGCAGCTCGACAGGTGTTAGCTGGACGCATGTGGATGCGTTGGGCAGCCCGGTCGCTGTCACGGATCGCACAGGCAGCGTTGTCGAGCGCGGCCGGATTGAGCCGTATGGTGCCGAGTTGGGTGGGCAGGTCAAGGATGGGCCTGGCTACACCGGGCATGTGAGCGATTCGGCAACAGGTCTGGTTTACATGCAGCAGCGGTACATGTATCCGCAGCTAGGGATGTTCCTGTCGGTTGATCCGGTGACGGCTTATCAGAAGCCGGTTGATCAGTTCAATCGCTATCGGTATGCGAATGGCAATCTGTAATAGTTCAAAGACCCTGACGGTCGCATTGTCGAGATCGTATGGGACATTGCCAACATCGCGACGAGTGCGATCAGCGCTTTAGCCAAGGCAACGTGGGGGCGGGTATTGTCGCCGGCGGGCTACATCAAATATGAGAACGCAGGTAAGCAAGGTGTTGATCCATATTCAGGAAAGACCCTGCCCAATTCCAAGTCGCATTTTCCAATCAAGTAGCGTGAGAAACGTCACATGAACGAGCATCGATCAGACACTTTTCAACATCTAAAAGGCAAGTATGTAACGTTGACCGTCGAGGATGAGCAGCTTCGGGTTGGAACTGATGATGGATGGTCGCTTCATATTTATAACGGATACACGCTCTCCTGCGGCGTGCGGATGGGCGCACTGACACATGCGTCGCTCCGATTGAAATTGGTCGATTGCCTGGTCGATGACGTCAAAATGACCATGATGTTTTCGGGCGATAAATTTCTCACCGTCGACTTGACGGACGACGGATACTCCGGGCCGGAGGCCATGCAGCTGAACGGGCCCGACGGTAGCATCGTTATCTGGGGCTGAGCCTGCTTCTTCAGATAATGATGAATAGCGCATTTCTGAAGATAATGAAGGGCAAGGACGAACGCATCTTAGCTGCATGCGGTTTCAGTGAACTTGCCCGTGCGTGGGCGCGGTGACGGCTTATCAGAAGCCGGTTGATCAGTTCAATCGCTATCGGTATGCGAATGGCAATCCTTACAGGTTCACTGATCCGGATGGGCGGCAGGCACTTAAGATGCCTATCCCTTGCATTATCACTTTGCCTTTAGATAATCGTGGCGGGAACATCCAGCAAAACGAAGACTCATCACGGGGGGTGGGGTGGGACTAGATAGGATGACTGGTTGTTTGCGGAAGCTGAAGTTGCTCTCGGTTCTGTCGGATGCGCAACCGCCAGACAATCCGATTATTGCTAATGGCTGGGCGGGGATTGCATTTGACAGAAATTGCTATGCGGATCTTGCCCCGACAGACGTTTGGAATGCCTGGTTGGATGTGCATATACGGCAGTCCCGCTCATCTAGCGCAATAGGGATTGCGTCTTTGAAGACCTGGCTGCCGGCAAAGAAGAATGCAGCGTGGAGCCCGATCTTGACTCGCTGCGCCGGTATTGGATGGAAGGTGAGCGGTTTCTGCGCGATCACTACCTTTTTTCGTCCTCGTTCAACTGGGTGGTTCGCCTCGATCAGGACGTGACACTGTTTGCGGCAGAGCGAGATTTCATGCGCGAGGTAATCGACCGTCTTCATGGTTTGAACAGTGTCATGGATCGAATGATCGAGGATTTTGACCCTGGAGAAGACGATCCGGTTGGGTTGCAAAGATTTCTGTCTGACATCACAGATGAGCTGCGCCGTTGACATGCTCGTAAGTGCCTTGCCATAAGTTTGTCGATGAGACTTTGATGGCGAATGGCGCATCTGTACATGCTGTATTTTGAAGTGCAACCGTATCTATGCAGCAGGTGATGCAGCCAGCTTCAGCTTGGCAGCAGGCTCAATTTTCTGCCCCGGACACCAGATGCAGCAAAAAGCCCCGGCCAAGGCCGGGGCTTACTTGTTTGTGGCGAAGCAGCCAGTCACCTCACTCCGCACCACTTCCCGCCGGATGCGACGACCGCCGCCGGAACTTCCGCGACAGCCAATCCCCCGCATCATCCACCACGGTGAAGGCCGCCGGAATCACGATCAGGCTCAGCAGCGTGGAGGTGATCAAGCCACCGATCACGGCGATCGCCATCGGTGCACGGAAGCTGGAATCGCCGGCAAAGCCCAGCGCGATCGGCATCATGCCTGCGCCCATCGCCAGCGTGGTCATGATGATCGGCTGTGCACGCTTGCGGCAGGCATCGATCAGCGCGTCATGTTGGCTCATGCCGTGCTCGTCTTCGGCCATCACGGCGTAGTCCACCAGCAGGATGGAGTTCTTGGTGGCGATGCCGATCAGCATCAACAGGCCGATCAGTGCCGGCAGCGAGAGCATGTTCTGGGTGATCAGCAGGGCGCCGAACGCACCGCCGGCGGACAGTGGCACCGCCGCGAGGATGGTGACCGGCATCAGCGCGTGGTTGAACAGCAGCAACAGCACCATGTAGATGCAGATCAACCCGGCGGCCATGGCGAGCATGAAGCCGATGAACAATTCGACGAACACTTCCGCATCGCCGGTGTTGAGGAAGGTCACGCCCGGCGGCAGCTGTTTGACGCCCGGCAGCGCCTGCACTTCGGTCATCACATCGCCCAGCGGGCGACCGTTAAGCTCGGCGGTGAGGGTCACGTTGCGCTGGCGCTGGTAGCGCGAGATCTGCGAGGGACCACTGCCTTGCTGGATATCGGCGACCGCCGCCAGCGGCACCGGGCCGTTGCGGCCGGGCACGCGCAACTGGCTGATCAGGCCCGGGTTGGCCAGCGTGGCTTCGGCAAAGCCGACCCGGATCGGTACCTGGCGGTCGGGCAGGTTGAGCTTGGCCAGGCGCTGCTCGTAATCGCCAGCCGTGGCGATGCGGGCGGCCTCGGCGATATCGGCAGTCGCCACACCCAGGTCCGCGGCGCGGGCGGGGTTCGGCACGATCTGGAGTTCCGGGCGCAGCAGCGAGGCGGTAGAGGTGACGCTGCCCAATCCCTGGATGCCGCGCAGGTCGCGTTCCAGTGCGGTGGCGGCGTCCTGCAGGCGCTGCGGGTCGTCGCCGGAGAGGACCAGCTGCAGCAGGTTGCCGGGCTCGGAGCTGACATAGCTGACGCGCACGCCGGGCAGATCAGCCAAGCGCTCTCGCGCCTCACGTTCCAGCACGCGCTGGTCGCGGTCGCGCCCGTCGGCGCTGCCCCAGTCGAGCACCAGGGTGGCCTTGCGCGGCTCACCGACGCCGGTCGCACCCGGATCGCCCAGGTCGAGCACGCTGCCGACCGCGGTATAGACCTGCTTGAGTTCGGGCATGTCCTTGAGCAGTGCGCGCGCGCGTTCGGCGACGGCCACGGTCTCCTGCAGGCGCGTGCCCGGCGGCAGCTCTAGATTGAGGTTGCTGCGGCCCAGATCGGACTGCGGGATGAAGGTGGCCGGGATGAACGGCACCAGCGCCAGCGACGCGACGAACAACCCGGTGGCCAGCCACAGGGTGCGGCCGCGATAGCGCAGTGCGGCGTCCACCCAGCCCAAGTACCACGTCATCAGCCTGGATTCCGGCTTCTCCTCGCCATGTGGCTTGAGCAGGTAGGCGGCCATCATCGGGGTGAGCAGACGGGCGACCAGCAGCGAGAACAGCACGGCGGTGGCGGCGGTCCAGCCGAATTCGCGGAAGAACTTGCCGGCAATGCCGGGCATGAAGGCGACCGGCACGAACACCGCCGCCAAGGTCAGCGAGGTGGCGATCACCGCGTTGCCGATCTCGCCGGCCGCTTCGCGTGCAGCTTCCAGCGGCGGCTTGCCCATGCGCAGGTGGCGCACGATGTTCTCGATCTCCACGATCGCATCGTCCACCAGGATGCCGACCACTACGGAGAGCGCCAGCAGCGTGATGATGTTGAGGGTGAAGCCGAAGAAGTACATCACCGCGAACGTCGGGATGATCGACAGCGGCAGCGCCAGCGCCGATACCCACGTCGCGCGCCAGTCGCGCAGGAACAGCCACACCACCAGCAGCGCGAGCAGCGCGCCTTCCCAGAGCATGGTCATCGAGGAATCGTAGGAGCGGTGGGTCTCGTCGATCGCCGTGGTGACCAAGCGGAAGTCGATGCCCGGATGCTCGGCCTTGATCTTGTCCAGCGCGTCATGCACGCCGGCTTCCACCTTGACCTCGCTGGAGCCGCGGGTGCGCGACATCGAGAAGGCCACCACGCCCTTGCCATCCAGCAGGGCGGCCTCGGTGGGGTCGGCGGCGCCATCGGTCACCGTGGCCAGCGTGGAGAGCCGCACCGCGCGCCCGTCCGGCAGGGCGATGGAGTAGTCGCGCAGTGCCTGTGCGTCACCGACGGTACCCAGCGTGCGGATGGTCTGCTGCGCGCCTTCGACCTCGGTCTTGCCGCCGGCACGCTCGACCTGGATGCGGGCCAACTGCTGGGAGACATCGCCGGCGGTGATGCCCATCGCGATCAGCGCATTGGGGTCCAGATCCACCCGCACCTGGCGCTGCACGCCGCCCACGCGGGTGACGCGCGCGACACCGGGCACGCCGTACATCGCACGCGAGATGTCACGGTCGACGAACCAGCTGGCTTCATCGGTGGTCATGTGCGGGGCGACCAGCGCGTAGGTCATCAGCGAGCCGCCGATATCGACCTTGGAGATCACCGGTTCCTGGATGTCCTGCGGCAGGTCGGTACGGATGCGGGTAACCGCATCACGGGTGTCATCCAGCGCGGTCGCCAGATCGGCTTCCAACTGGAACTCGATGGTGGTGGTGCTGACGCCTTCGCTGACCGAGGACATCACGCGCTTGACGTTGTTGACGGTCGCTACCGAGTCCTCGACCTTGCGGGTCACCTCGGCCTCCAGCTGGCTGGGCGAGGCACCCGGCTGGGTGACGGTGACGGTGGTCATCGGGAAGGCGATGTCGGGGAAGCGCGCTACCGGCAGCTGATGGAAACCCCACAGGCCGGCCACGCACAGCACGAAGAAGATCAGCAGCGCAGGCAGGGGGCGGTTGATCGCCCAGGCGGAGATGTTCATCGGGCGGCGGCCTTGGTATCGGCCACCACGCGCACGCGGTCGCCCTCACCGAGGAAGCCGGCGCCATCCACCACCACCTGATCGCCCGCCTTCAATCCTTCAAGGATCGCGGTACGGCCCTTGACGGCCTGGCCGGTGCTGACACGGTGGCGGGTCGCCTGCTGTTTGTCGTTCACGGTGAACACGTAGTTGTGGCCGTCGCGCTGCACGATTGCCGCGGTCGGGATGGTCAGCACCGGGCCGTCGCCGGTGACGATGCGGCCATCTACGTAGATGCCCTGCTTCAGCGGGCCGGGGGTTGGCAGGTCGGCATAGATCGTGCCGGTGCGGGTCTGCCCATCGACACCCGGGGTGACCGCGCGGATGCGGCCGCTGACCACCTGGCCGCCGTACGGCAGCTCCACGGTGTTGCCCACGGCGACATCCGCCAGCTGGTTCTCCGGCAGTTCCGCGCGCCACTCCAGGCGGCCGTCGCGGATCAGGCGCAGCAGTTCGGTACCGGCGGAGACCACCTGGCCCGGCTGCACCAGACGCTTGGAAATCAGGCCGTCCGCCGGTGCACGCAGGTCGGCGAAGTCGCGACGCAGCTTGGCCGCGTCACGCGCGGCACGGGCGGTGGCGGTCTGCGCTTCGGCATTGATGCGCGAGGCACGCAGTTCATCCAGGCTGCTTTCGCTGATCAGCTGCTGGGCGGCCAGCTTGGCGCTGCGTTCGTAGTTCATGCGGGCCAGCTCCTGCGAGGCCTGCGCCTGCCGCAACGAGGCGTCGGCCTGCGCCAGCTCGCTGTCCAACGTGCGATGGTCCACCTGCAGCAACACCTGGCCCTGCTTGACCCATTGCCCCACGTCCACCAGCAACGCGGTGACGCGCTGGCCGCTGATCTCCACCCCCAGCTGCATTTCTTCATAGGCGGTTACCGGCCCGGAGACCAGTACCGTGCGCGCCATGGTCTGCTGCTGCGCGGGCGCCAGTGAGACCGGCAGCGCCGAACTGGCGGCCGCGGCCGCGGCCTCGGCGGAGGCCTTGTCGTCCTTGCCGCCACACGCGGACAGCAGCGCAGCGACCAGGATCAGGGAGAAACTGCGGAAGGAGGGTGCACGCATGGAGTGGCTTTCCGGGTCGGAACAGCGGGAAAAGAAAGGAATGGGGCAATCAGGATGCGCGGGACAGGCGCAGTGCGATGCCATCCAGCATCAGGCCCAGCCCCTGCTCGAAGCGGGCGTCGAAATCGACCTCGCTCCACACGTCACGGGCCTGCCAGCAATGGGGAAAGCGGGCCTCGGCCAGCGCCATGAACGCCTCACCCAGCGCTTCCATGCTGCCGTCGCCGGGCCAGGACTGCTCCTCGATGACGAAGCCCATCGTGTAGTACACCAGGTCCATCGCCGCGGTCGCGGCAAAGCCTGCGGGCGCGCCGGCGCCCATCAGCGCGGCGATGCTGGCCTCACCTACGCGCAGCACGTTCTCGGTGGCCAGGAAGGTGCCGGCATACACCCGCGCACCATCGCGGCGCGCTTTGAACGCCAGGCGGAACTCGCGCCCGATCTGCAGCAGCGTCTGCCGCCATGGCTGTCCGTCGGGAATCACGCGAGCCACGTCGCAGATCATGGCGTCGGCCATGGCGTCGATCAGCGCCTGTTTGCTCTTGAAGTGCCAGTACAACGACGGCGCCCGGATGCCCAGCGAGCAGGCCACCTTGCGCAGGGTAATACCCTCCAGACCGGCCTCGTCGAGGATCCGGAAGGCCGCCTCGACGATGTTTTCCCGCGCGATGGGTTGGCGCACTGTGCTCTGCCCTAACGTTGTTAGGCGGCGAATCTAACAGTGTTAGGCTGGCGCGGACAAGTGCCGCCCGCGTGCCTCAGAGGTTGATGAGGTCGGCCTGCAGCGGCGCCATCCGGACCCGGTTGCGCCCGCTGGTCTTGGCGTCATACAGCGCCTCATCCGCCCGGGCGATCAGCGCCTCCAGCAGCCGCTGGTCGCCGCCCGGCAGCGCCTCGCCGATCGCGCCCCCGACGCTGACAGAGACAGTAATGCGCTCGCCGCCCACGAGGATGGGTTCAGCCGCCACCGCACTGCGCAACCGTTCGGCGGCGGCGGGAATCTCATCGACGGCGGACGCCGCCAGCAGGGCGATGAACTCTTCGCCGCCGAAGCGGGCGAACAGATCGCGCTCTCGCAGGGCGTCGCGGCAGCGCTTGGCGACCACCTTGAGGACTTCATCGCCGACCGGATGGCCGTAGGTATCGTTGATCTTCTTGAAGTGATCCACGTCCACCATCAGCACCGCGACGGCGCGGCCGTTGGCTTCGCGGGCGGCGATGATCTGGACCGAGCATTCTTCGAAATGACGGCGGTTGGGGACGCCGGTCAAGGGATCGGAGGAGGCGAGGCGGCGCAGCTCGGCGGCCATCAGCAGATCGGCGGTGACATCGGAGAACAGCCAGATGCGCCCGTGTGCGCCGTTGCCGCGCACCGGATGGGTGTCCACGTCGAAGGTGCGCTCGCCCAGGGTCCAGTTCTGCTTGGCGGCGAACTGGTCGTTGTTCATCTGGGCGCTGTAGGCCACTTCCAGCTCGGCGTGGTTGTCGCAGCGTTGACGCAGGGCGCGCATCGGGCCGGCCAGATCCGCCGCGCGGTGATTGCCTGCCGTGCAGCCCAGCAGCTCCGCGGCGTGCTCGTTGACAGCCGCCCCGACGCCATCGCCGTCGATCAGCACGATGCCCGCCGGCACGCTTTCAAACAGATCCAGGAACTGATTGCGGACGATCGTGCCGCGTGCGGCTTCGCGCCGTGCGGACAGCAGCCGGGCCACGCTCGTGGCCAGCAGTGGCACCTGTGCCGTCAAGGCTGCCGGGGCAGAGGGGCTTCGCCAAAGCAGCAGCAGGCCACTCAGCGGCGCGCCGTGGGAGGGGGCCGGAACGTACAGCAGGCGGGCGGGGCGGCCTTCCAGGGCATGGATGATCGCCGTCGGCAGCCGGAAGTCCGCTGCGTCCATGGCCTCGCCGGTCCAGCGCGCCTCGAGGATGCCGCTGCGCGCCAGGTTGAAGCTCGGCGAGGGCAGTGCCGGGGCTGACACCGCCCAGGTCGCCCTGCCGCCGACGTCCACCTCCACCGCCATCACCAGGTCAGCGTGGGAGGCGAGGCGGGCGAACTGGCACAGGGCCGCCAGCGCGTCACTGTCGGACGTCGTCACAACGCGGTGCCCGCCAGTCGCTGTTCGAGGATGCGCATGACGTCATCCGGCGCGGTCATGTGCGGAAGATGACCCGAGGCATCGATCACATCCAGGGTGGCGCCATCGATCGCGTTGGCCAGCCAGTGGCCGACGGCGACCGGTACCGCCACGTCGTGCGCGGTCTGGATGAGGTGGACCGGCGTGGAAACCCGCGCAGCCAGGCTGCGCAGATCGGAGGTGAAGATCGTGCGCGACGTATTGAGGGCGATATCCGGGCGCATCTGGAACAGCGTATTGGAGAAATCGGCGACAACCGCGCTGTCCTCCACGCCGACGACCATCGGGGCGAAGCCGGCGATCCAGGCCTGGTAGTTGGCGCGCATGCTCTCGAACAGCTGCTCCAGGTCCTGCGGCTGGAAGCCGCCGGTGTAGCCGTCGTCGTCGAGATAACGCGGCGACGCACCGATGATGACCAGGCGCTCGAACAGCTCTGGGCGTGCAACGGCGGCGGCCGCGCCGATCATGCCGCTCATCGAGTGGCCGATGTAGGTGCAGTCATGCACGTCCAGCTCGTCCAGAATGTCGATCAGATCGTCGGCATAGCCGAACAGCGAACCGTGCCGTTCGAAATCGTAGGTCTGCGCACCTTGCGGACCGCAGCCGGCAAGATCGAAGGAGATCACATCAAAGCGTGCTTCAAACCAGGGGCGCAGGGCGTTCCATGCGGTCTGATCGGTACCAAAGCCGTGTGACAGGATCGCGACCGCTTTACCCGCACCGCTTCGGCGCCCGTTGAACCGCTCGAAACTCTTCACGCACATCCACCCATGGCGTCTTGCAAGGGCCGAATACTAGGTCACGGGCGCGCGTGGGTCCAACGCGCCCCCGTGCTGAATACCAGTTGGCGCAGATAACCGCCGATGAAACCTGCGATGGCCCCTGCGAGCGTATCCAGCAGTAAACGGGCCGCGGCGCGGGCGATACGGCTGGCATGCAGCCGTACCCACGGCAACAAGGTCATCGCCTGGGCACCGATCAGCAGGATCAGCACATCCAGCCCCAGCGCATCCACCACCGGCAGCAGTGGTGCAAGCAATGGATTGCAGGCCATCAGGGTCACGATCGCGGCAGTGATTGCGAACAGGGCGCGTCGGCCCACCGGCGTAGCGGTCCAGCGGAGAAGGCGGGCAGTCAGGGACACGGCAGGCTCCAGGCGGTTGGCCGGAGTGTACTGCGGTATGGTCATGCTCGAACTCCCGGGGATCACCCTCATGAAGATCGCAGTATTCAGCGCCCGCCCGTACGACCAGCAGTTTCTCGATGAGGCCAGCCAGCGCCGCGGGGCAGGGCAGCCGTTCGAGTTTCTGTACTTCGATGCCGCGCTGGATCTGCATACCGCGGCGCTGGCGCAGGATTGCGAGGCGGTCTGCGTGTTCGTGAATGACCGGCTGGATGCCCCGGTACTGCAGGCGCTGCAGGCAATGGGCGTGCGCGCGGTCCTGCTGCGCTGCGCCGGCTTCAATAATGTCGACCTCGCAGCGGCGGAGCAGCTGGGCCTGTTCGTGGCCCGTGTGCCCGCGTATTCGCCGGAGGCCGTGGCCGAACACGCGCTGGCGCTGGTGATGACGCTCAACCGCCGGACCCACCGCGCCTACAACCGGGTGCGCGAGGGCAACTTCATGCTTGATGGCCTGCTGGGCCGTACATTGCATGGCAAAACAGTGGGCATCGTCGGCACCGGGCAGATCGGCCTGGCCACGGCCCGCATCTTCAAGGGCATGGGCTGCACCGTGCTGGGCCACGATCCGTATCCGTCGGCGGCGTTTGCCGCGATCGGCACGTCGGTCGCGCTGGAGGAGCTGCTCGCCCGCGCGGATATCGTCTCGCTGCACTGCCCGCTGACGCCGGACACCCATCACCTGATCGACGATGCGTCACTTGCCGGGATGAAGCCCGGGGCGATGCTGGTCAATACCTCGCGCGGTGGGCTGGTGGATACCCATGCGGTGATCCGCGCGCTGAAGTCACGGCGCCTGGGGCATCTGGCCATCGATGTGTACGAGCAGGAGAGCGGGCTGTTCTTCCAGGACCGGTCCGGCGAAATCATCGACGATGACGCGTTCCAGCGCCTGATGACCTTCCCCAATGTGCTGGTGACCGGGCACCAGGGCTTCTTCACGGTGGAGGCGCTGCAGGAGATCTCGGCCATCACGCTGCGCAACCTGGTGGACTTCGTCAGTGGCGCAAGCTGCGCCAATCAGGTACTGCCCCCCTGAGCGCCGCCGCCGGCGAGGCCGGCAGTTGCAGCCCCGGAGCTGACCCGTTCATGTCTATACAAGGGCCGAAATGTTGCCGAATCGGGTCATTGCCCGGCACTGCGACAACGTGTCGCAGCCCAAAACAGGCCTTTCCTGCGCTGGATCATTGTCAATGCCTTTCTTAAATGATGCGTGACGGCCTAAAATTGGAAGGCTGACATGATCGTCCTTCGTGCCTGTCCCCTTGGACCGGCACCACCGGCTTTGGCTGGGACGGAGGCGGGCTTGAACTGGCATTCCCTACGCAATTGGATCGACCGATGATTCCGTTGAAACCCCTTGGACGCTTCCTGCGTCCGGGCCTGCTGTTTGCGTTGTCCGTGTTCCTGACGGGCTGCAACTCGGCCATCCTCAACCCCAAGGGCCAGATCGGCCACGACGAGAAGACCCTGCTCATCACGGCGACCGTGCTGATGCTGCTGGTTGTCGTGCCGGTCATCATCATGACCCTCACCTTCGCGTGGAAGTACCGTGCGACCAACACCAAGGCCCGCTATGAGCCGAAGTGGTCGCATTCCACGGCCATCGAAGTGGTGGTCTGGTCGATCCCGTGCATGATCGTGCTGGTGCTGGCCGTGCTGACCTGGCGTTCCTCGCACGCGCTGGATCCGTATCGTCCGCTGGACTCGGACAAGAAGCCGGTGGTGATCGAAGCCATCTCGCTGGACTGGAAGTGGCTCTTCATCTATCCCGAAGAGAACATCGCCACCGTCAACGAGATCACCTTCCCGGTGGATACCCCGCTGAACTTCAAGATCACGTCCGATACGGTGATGAATGCGTTCTTCATTCCGCACCTGGGCAGCATGATCTACTCGATGACGGCCATGGAGACCAAACTCCACCTGATCGCCAACGAGACCGGTGAGTTCCCGGGCATGTCCTCGCATTACAGCGGCGCGGGCTTCAGCAAGATGCATTTCTCCGCGCACTCGGTGACCGAGGCGGAGTACCAGCAGTGGCTGACCAAGGTGCGTGCCGAAAGCGCGACCCTGGACAAGACCGCCTTTGCTGCGCTGACGGCCGAAAAGAACCATGACTGGCACCCGGTGACCTACTTCGGTACCACCGAGGCCGGCCTGTTCGACTGGGTCATCGCCAAGCACATGGGCGACAACCAGCACTACGGCATGAAGCACGACCACAAGGCCATGAAGCATGACGGCGCCGAGGGCGAAAGCCACGAAGGCCACACCATGCCGGCCGCCGGTGAATCGCACGACGGCCACGCGATGGCTGAAGGCGATGCTGCTGCACACGCCGAACACACTGCAGACGAGCACGCCGCAGCCGGTCACACCGGTCACGGCGGCTCGGGAGAATGACCATGAATCTGTTGGGTAAATTGACCTTTGCCGACATCCCGCATGACCCGATCATCATCACCACGTTGATCGGTGCTGGTATCGGCGGCCTGCTGGTGTTGGCCCTGATCACCAAGTTCAAGCTGTGGGGCTATCTCTGGAAAGAGTGGTTCACCTCGGTCGACCACAAGAAGATCGGCGTGATGTACCTCATCGTCGCCTTCGTCATGCTGCTGCGCGGCTTCGCCGACGCGATCATGATGCGTGTCCAGCAGGCCATGGCCGCTGGCGGCAACGAGGGCATCCTGCCTCCGCATCACTACGACCAGATCTTCACCGCCCACGGCGTGATCATGATCTTCTTCGTGGCGATGCCGCTGATCACCGGCCTGATGAACGTTGTCGTGCCGCTGCAGATCGGCGCACGCGACGTGGCCTTCCCGTTCGTCAACTCGCTCAGCTTCTGGCTGTTCGTGGCGGGCGCGGGCCTGGTGATGATCTCGCTGGGTGTTGGTGAGTTCGCGCAGACCGGCTGGCTGGCCTTCCCGCCGTTGTCAGGCAAGGAATACAGTCCAGGGGTAGGTGTCGATTACTACATCTGGGGCCTGCAGGTCGCCGGCCTGGGTACGACGCTGAGCGGCATCAACTTCTTCATCACCATCTTGAAGATGCGCACCCCCGGCATGAAGCTGATGCAGATGCCGATCTTCACCTGGACCGCGCTGGTCACCAACGTGCTGATCATCGCCGCCTTCCCGGTGCTGACCATCACCCTGGTGCTGCTGACCCTGGATCGTTACCTGGGCACGCATTTCTTCACCAATGACGGTGGCGGCAACGCCATGCTGTACATCAACCTGATCTGGATCTGGGGTCACCCGGAAGTCTATATCCTGGTCCTGCCGGCCTTCGGCGTGTTCTCCGAGGTCATCGCCACGTTCTCGCGCAAGGCGCTGTTCGGCTACAAGGGCATGGTCTACGCCACCGCCTGCATCGGCGTGCTGTCGTTCCTGGTCTGGCTGCACCACTTCTTCACCATGGGCGCGGGGGCCAACGTC
>Ga0160461_1000365_pt1 | contig 36497 bp, 38 predicted proteins | sample HID1975I_E6MG_FD_108266 | JGI IMG/M metagenome (GOLD analysis project Ga0160461, IMG submission 108266) | Enriched soil microbial communities from UW Madison campus, WI, USA - HID1975I_E6 MG | ecosystem: Environmental > Terrestrial > Soil > Unclassified | place: USA: Madison, Wisconsin...
AGCATGCAAAGCGCGTCCAAGCAGCCGCAAAAGCTGCCCCGGCTGATCGTTGCGCTGGGAGTGGGCCAGATCATTGCGTGGGCCAGCAGCTATTACCTGTTGGCCATTCTGGCGCTTCCCATGTCCAGAAGCACTGGCTGGATCGAGCTGCCATTGTGGGAACACAAACGAACTGCTGCGCCGTCTTTGAACGCACTTTGCTTGAAGTAATTGCAGATTTACGTGGCGCCGGGTTGCAGATTTACCTGCTTCGTCAAGGGAGGCAAGACTCGGATCCACAGCCAGACCAGTCTCAGACTGCCAAACGTCATTTCGCATAATGTATAAACGACCGACTTAATCGACATGGGTAAATCCCTTTGGCGCAGTGATTATTATCGCGAAGTTACTCAACCGGCAAGTTCTTCCATTTAGTGGGGCAAGAAGAGGATCGGCGTTGAGAGTTATGTCAGCCGCTGGAGGCTTCCCAGGACGGGTCCAAACCGTGACGGCAGAGCGGGGCATCCATGCCCCGTATGCGCAGGGGTTCCACCCCTGCACCCCGGTCCCAAGTTCGCAAGTGGGCCGCCCGGGTCCGGCACACAGCGTCATGACTTCAGCTCAATGACGTGACCGTACCCGCCGAGGCGAGCCAGCTTGGAAAGCTGTTGCTGTGCATGCGCAATGGACCTGCAGATATCTTGGCGAGCGCCAGCCATAGAAATTCGCTCGGAGAGCGTCACGGAACCCTGCTGTTCGGATCTGAGCGCGTCTACGGCATCGAGCATGCGGTAGTAGGATTCCAACAAGGTGCGGTAGGTGTCAGCGCGCTTATCAGGGTTGCCCTGGTGATGGATCACAGGCCACCTCCGTCGATCACAGTGACGGGCGCATGGCCAGCAAGACGCGCGGGCACACCAAGATGCTCGACGGCACATGCCTCGCAGTAGTGGCCTACGCCCACCTCGCGCCAGATGTAGTCCCCAAGCCGGGGATCGCGATCGCAATGCCGGCACGGCTCGGTGGTCATGCGCTGACGGCTACGATGCTGCAACCAACGGCTTTGGCGGCCAAGGTTGAGGGTGCGATGGCGTACAAGGGTCATGCCGCACCCCCAGGAGAAGCGGGGCGGGAGATAGCAGATTTCGGGCGTGACTTGTGGGTCAAGCTATGGCTCCCCCGACCCCCTCGTGACAAGGGGGGGCGGACGTCCTTAGCTGGACCCGTGGAGCCGATGCTGGCATCAGTCGCTCCACCCTCAAATCCGACCTGCGTGGCTTGCCGACTGCCAGGGGTCTGAGGCGCCTCACTGGCGACCTTGCGGTCGGGGAGGCTAGATGCTGCCGATCCTACCTGCCTCAGAAGGGACTTGGCAACCGTCGCTGACTCCCAAGCCTCCGAACCGTCCTTACGTCCGTTTCCGGAGGCATGGGAGTCCGCTACCAGGTGTCCAGGTCGCTGCTTGCGCATGATCGAGCGGAACGCCTCAGCCTGCCTGATCGCAAGAGACCACCAGGCCAGGTCGGCCGCGGGAAACGTATGGCCCTCAGGCGTGTGCAGAACATCGCCACGGACGTGGAAGTTGGTCCAGGCATTGCTGGCCAAGTAGCGGCCGCTGGCGAACATACGCAGCAGCTTGAACGATGCGTGCGGAATGCGCGTACGACCGGCCTCCCAGTTCTGGATCGTGCGCACGCTGACCTGCAAAAGCTTGGAGCAGGACTGGTGCGTCAACTGAAGCTGAGAGCGGTCCTGACGGAAGCGCCTGGCCCGATCTAAGCGAAGAAGAAGTTGCCGGTTCCGGGCCTTAGCGGAGGCATCCGGCATTTCGCATAATGTATATTATGTAAATATGCGGCCAGACTGGTGGGCTACTACGGCGGCTGTCGGCTTTCCTAATTGTTGTCATTTTTACGCTTAACCCTGCCAGCCATTGATTTCATTGAGGTTTTTTTTGCTCAGATGACAGCATCTAGGGAAACAGAGTGGCCGCATAAGAGCGTTCGCCCTGGCGCCTTCTCCATAGTTCCGAGTGCCTATAAGGCACCCCGAAGAAATTGGGGTACGCTCTGACAATGGACAAGCCCAATGCCCGACCCCCCGAATTTGGCTCTGCTGAGGATTTTGCTGAAAAGGCAAAGAGCCACACTCAGTGGTTCCAGGCAAAGGTCGAGCGCGCCCTGGCTGACAGTAGGCCGACGATTCCGCACGACCAAGTGATCACTGAAGTACGCGCCGCAATCGCCGCTGCCGCGAAGCGGAAGACACTCACGTGAGCCTATGGTGCCTTGGGCGTGGCCTTCTTAGCTCGTTTTGAAGCTTTCTTAGGAGATTTTTGAGCTTGCTGATTTCGCCGAAGCGCTGCCTCGAATTCGGCGGGCAGACTTTGGAGCCTCGCAAGTTGCTCCTCAAGCGCGGCGCTCCTTCCGCGCTGGTTGTCCGCCTCAGCGGTTGCCGAACTGGCTGCGGCTTGCGCTCGCTCCACGGCATGCCGGAGGTCCGCCTCAACGCCGGCGTGTTTCTTTACCGTCGCAGCAAGCTGCGCTTGCAGCAGTCTGACTTCTTGCCGGGCCTGATCTACGTCGCGTAGCGCTCGATCCTCGGCAGATCTGACGTACTGGCCAAGCGATTCTCGCTCAGATCTCGCCAACTCCTGGACTTCCTGCACCCTAGCGTCGAGTGAATCCCGCGCTGCCTCCAGCAGTTCCACACGCTGATGACTAGATTTCAGTTGTTGCTTCAGCTCGCCGATCTGGGCATGGAGTTGCTCCACTAGTCTCTGAAGTTCTGTCGCACGTGCAGTGGCAAGCTTCTCCGAAAGATCGGCTGCCTCTGAAAGAGAGCGCATCTCGCTCGCCTGTTTTTCTACCTCCGCCTGCTGACGGTGGTGCTCTTCGCGCTCAGCTGAGAGCTCCCGCCTGGCCTCGGCCAGATCTTCCAGGGCCGCCTCTCGAGCATGCTGTAGGGCCAGCGCCCACCACTGCCCGGCGAGCTCCGCAAGAACGGCAGGAGCGTCCTTCAGATCTGGCCGCTCCGGTTGCAGGCGAGTGCCTAGATTTTTCCACCAAGTCTCCAGCCAGCGCGTCACCGTGTTGGGTGACCCCGTACCAAGGTGGCCGCGGATGCGCTCTACCGTTGGTCGCTCGCCCCTGGCGACCAGCTCGTCAGCGGCCGTGTGGACGTCGGATTCGATGATGCCGCGAGCCATAGAATTGCCTCCTGTATGGGCACCCTGCCCCGTTGGTTCCGTACTCGCGATAAGTGATGATTATCGCGGGTATAAACTCTAGTTCGTAGTATACATTACATAGTATGAAAGATAATTCTATGCTTCCCGTACTCGGCGCGACGGCCGCCAGCTTGGTGCTGCCGGAACAGCTGGCCCAGCAGGCCGCCGACGCGGTCCGCGAGCTGCTGGCCGAAGCCGCCGCCGAGAACACCACCCGTAGCTACACCAGCGCCCTGCGCTACTGGGTCGGCTGGCATTCGGCGCGCTACGGCATCGAGCTGGCTTTGCCTGTACCCGAAGCCACCGCGCTGCAGTTCGTGGTCGACCATGTCCAGCGCCGCTCGACCGAGGGCGAATTGGCCTGGGAACTGCCGCCCACCGTCGACCAGGCCTTGGTGGCCGCTGGCCTCAAGGCCAAGCTCGGCCCGTGGACCTTGGCCACCGTGCGGCATCGGGTCGCCGTCCTGTCCACGGCGCACCGGCTCAAGCAAGCACCCAACCCCTGCGAGCAGCCGGCGATCCGCACCGTGCTCAGTCGCGCCGCGCGGGCGGCAGTCAAGCGCGGCGAGCGGCCGCGCAAGAAGACTGCCATCACCCTGCCCGAGCTGGAAGCGCTGCTGGCCACCTGCGATGACAGCCTGGAAGGGATTCGCGACCGTGCCCTGCTCTGCTTCGGGTTTGCCAGTGGCGGCCGCCGACGCAGCGAGATCGCTGCGGCCGACCTTCGTGACCTACGCCGCATCGGTGAAGCGGGCTATATCTACCGACTGGAACACAGCAAGACCCAGCAGGCCGGCGTCACCGCGACCTCCACGCCCGACAAGCCGGTGCTGGATCGGGCTGCCCTCGCCCTCCAGGACTGGTTGGAGGCCTCCGGGATCACCGAGGGGGCGATCTTCCGGCGGCTGTGGAAACAGCGCGTGGGCCCTGCCCTGTCCCCGGCGGCGGTGGGTGAGATAGTGCAGCGGCGGGCGCGCCTGGCTGGGCTGGAGGGGGATTTTGGCGGGCACAGCCTGCGGTCGGGGTTCGTGACCGAGGCCAGCCGCCAAGGGGTAGCGTTGCCGGCCATCATGCAGTTGACCGAGCACCGATCGGTGTCGAGCGTGGTGGGCTACTTCCAGACAGGCGGGGCCACGGCGAATCCCGCCGCTCGTCTTTTGGAGGACGATTAGGAGTGGCGGAAACAGTGGGACTTCACCCCCTATTGACGTGCGGGCCATCGAGCAGCAGCACCATCGTCCACGGAGCAACCATGGATCTGAAAGACCTGACCAAACTGGGTGACCTTTCCAGCCCCCTGGAACTCCTGTCGAAGGGCCCCAAGGCGTTGGCGGCTTGGATGGAGAAGCGCACGCGGGAGCGGTACGAGGAATTTGCCCGCTCAGCGCTGGATGGCGGCGTATTCCCGGAGAACGCGGAGGCCATGACGCCGGAGGACTTCCTTGCCATGATTCGAGCCCTAGAGTTGGACGTTGAAGCCGAGAAGGCGACCGTTTACGGTCGCTTGGCCTGCTCCATTGCCACGGGCAAGGTAAAAGGCCACTTCAAGCGGCACTTCATCAAGGCCCTCAGTGAGCTGTCTTTCGGGCAAGTCGATCTTCTGCGCATGGCTTGGATTGCCAAGCGCTTCGACGTGTATCCGGGCGGCGGTGGTGGCAGCCGAGAACCCAGAGAATTCTTGGGTTTTGATTCGAAAAACAGCATCAACCGGCTGACGTTCGAGCGCCTAGGGATGCTCGGAGAGAAGGAACTGAGCTCGACGGGAAGTCAGTTCGTGGAATCCTGTTTCCGCGCCGACGAGCTGGAACCGTCGTCAGTGGGCTTCCGTTTGTGGGCTAAAGGCATCGTCCATACGGTGTGCAACGAGATTGGTATCCCCGGATGTGCCCCATTCCTTCGCGAAATGTCAGAAGGCTGCCACCGTGAAGCGATACGCAATCCGAAAACGGCGGCCCGGCGAGGACACTCCACGCGCGCGATGAGGCTCGGCCCCTTGATGGTCGTCCTGCTCGCTGAGGATCCCCAGAGACTTATTGCAGAATGGACTGCCGTTGGGGATGTCATTCGCGGGGCAGACAAGGTGATGGTGGCGACGACTGATTCGACCGCGGTTCTACCACCCGAGATGGAAGGCTTCGAACGAATCGATGCGTCGAAGGAGAACCTCACCTCTGCGGTGAACACCGTGCTTGCCAGGTTCGAGGAAAGCGGCTTGCGATAGAGCTACCCTGAAGTTCCCTGAGCATTCCCGGGCCAGCGGGTGAACACGGCCTTGCGTAGCTTGTTAAAGGCCGCCTGGGCCTCAGGACCAAGTGATGCCATGTAGCGGGCCAACGCATCGATCTGACGCATCGCAACCGATCTGGCAATCATGTCCGATGGAAGTTCGCCTTCAGCGATGAGAGCTTGAATGTCAGCCTTGACCCTGCCCACGGCCACGTGAAGTCTCTGGGGAATGACCTGAGGCCATTCACCGGGGCCTCTACGATAAAACCCGGACTCTAAGGAGCCCCGCTACTGAAGGCAGAGGACGTCATTCCCACTTTGCTGCACGCACGTACCGGGATCGAAACTTGACGACGGGAATACAACGAGGAACGACCGAAGAAGATCCTGGGAGGTCTGACGCCGGCCGCCTATGCCCAACAACTCGCGGCCAAAACCGCCAAGACTAAATCTGGACTCTAAAGGGCCCCGCTACTGAAAGCGGGGGGGGGCGTCGGAGGCGGGCTATATCTCTCGGATGGAGCACAGCAAGAGCCAGCAGGCCGGCGTCACCGCCACTTGGTCCCCGGACAAACCGGTGCTGGATCGGGTCGCCCTCGCCCTGCAGGATTGGTTGGAGGCCTCCGGGATCACCGAGGGGCGATCTTCCGGTGACTATGGAAACAGCGCGTCGGCCCTGCCCTGTCCCGTACTGTGGTAGGCGAGATCGTGCAGCGGCAGGCGCGTCTGGCCGGGCGGGAGGGGGATTTTGGCGGGCACAGCCTGCGATCGGGGTTTGTCACCGAGGCCAGCCGCCAGGGCATGGCGCTGCCAGCGATCATGCAGCTGACCGAGCACCGCTCGGTGTCGAGCCCTATGCTGTGGCCTGCTCTTCTGCAGCGCCCATATTTGCCGAGTAGTGATCGCCAAACCCTGCGGCCACGAACACAGCCTGGAACTTGGTGAAGTAGTAGCTCAGATCGTACTGATTGAAGTCCATCACCGTGATGTTAATCCCATCCTTGTGTGATCCTCGATCTAGGTAGCGCGCCAAGGGAGCGAAGGTTGCGTCTTCGTCGCCGACCTTCTTTAAGGCCTCTTTGAACTTGTCCTCTTGATGCGTGAACCAGAAAAAGTGTTCGAGGATGCAACGCATGGCGTTGGGCACCATGATCGCAGGCATGTTGGAGTCGCGCGCGTCTCGTAGCACTTGCCACAGCGCCTGGTAGTCGTTCATGAGCTCGGCAGCCTTCATGGGCACGACTTTGGTGTGCTCGGACTTCACAACACGCAGGAGCTGGCACTTCTTTGACGCCTTGGCAAGATCGGATCCGCCGATCGTCTGCCGAAGCACTTCGTGCAGGAAGAACAGATTGTGTGTCAGGACGATCACCTGGCGCGGCCTGGGTGTTCCATCTTCCGGCTTGATCAGCTCTCCGTAGATGATGGAGGCAATGTCAAACACAAAATTGTGAGACAAGCTGGATATAGGATCATCAATGACCGCAATGGTCCTCCCGAGATCGACAGCGCCGGCTTCGGCGGTGTCTGAGCCGCCAAGGCATTCCAGGTAGTAGAGAAAGGAAATGAGAGTCTTCTCGCCTTCGCTCAATGACTTCATATCTCCTTCGGCTTGCCCGGGGCGCGCTAAACAATACAGATTTCCTTCGCCGGCTTTCCTGGCGATCGAGTATGACGCAATCCCCATCCGCGCGAGGCGCGAATTGATCTTATCCACCGAGGCACCAACACCGCTTTGCACACGACGCAGTTCCTTTAGCCGGGCGGCGACAGCCGTCAGCGCCTCACTTACCTCCACCTTTTCTTCCTTGTCCTTCTTCAGCACCTCCACTAGCGGGTCTTTGCCCGCTTTGTATGTGTCATAGACGGGCGCCCGCTCCCTTCGCATGACTTGCCAGAACATGGTCTTGATGCGCTCACGCTCAGCCACTCGATCCGCCACTCGGGTGTTGAACTGAGTGATCCGTTCGTTCACGGTAGCGATCGCCTTCGCGAAACTCTCAGTATCACTGGCTTCCAGCACAACACTCTCGCCCGGCTTTTCAATCTTCGACAGCATCGAGGCGGCGTTAGCCTTGATCTGCGCATGAAATAGATCCCAAGCCTGCTCCAGCCCCGGCTCTTCCTTGGAGAACGTCTGTTCGAGCATGGTCTTAGCTGCCACCTCGATCTCGGCAACACGCTGGGCATAGGTGTCGGAAAGCGACTGGATCCGGTCGAGCTTCGACTGCCTGTCTCCGTCCAGTAGCAACGCTAGATCTTTGGCGAAGCCAGCCGGCAGGTACTGCTGACAGAACGGGCACGCTGGATCATGCGCAAACTTTCGCCCCTGGCCCACCCAATCGCTATTACCCCACTTTTCGATGAGCGGGGCCAGACGACTGGTCGCAGAGACGACAATCACCTCGCCCCAGATGACGTCAGCTTCAACGATAGCGAGTCCAGTTAGATTCAGAGAAATCTTGGGCTGGGAACTCTCTGTGCTGTTGGCGTCTGCCAGTCTTTGCTTTAAGCGATCAAGGTCGTCTAGCTCTGCATCGTCAGCAACGGTGCAAGTGCCCAGCTCCTCGAAGAACTTCTGACGATCAGAGTGAAAGCCCTTCATCAAGTCCCGGAATGGCCCTTGATCGTGGTCAGAATGTGCCTTCCAAGCACCAGCAATGGCAATGTCCCGAACTGCCTTGCCTGCGTCAATCGTCTGCTGGATCTTCGCGTCCAACGCCGTCGATTGCCCTTCAAGCTTTTCGGCTTCGGCTTGCTTCTCTTCGATCTCAGCCTGGGTGGCGGCGTCTTGGACGCCAATGGTGAAGATTCCGGGCACACCCTCGGCCGTGCGGATTACCTTATCTACGAAGCGCTGGTTATAGACGAGAATTCGATAGTCAGCGTTATTGCTAGTTTCCAAGGCGCAGTGGGCAAACTCTGCTTCGTTCCCAGCCAATCCTTGGATCACCTCGCCGATGGCTGATTTGCCGGCGCCATTGATGCCGTAGAGAAAAACTGGCTGGGGCGGCGTGTTCGACTCAAAGTGGATGGGGGTAGCTGTCGTTGGATGGAAGCTCTTGTATCGGCGAATGGATAGCCCCGTGATCACTGCGCACCCCCTGTGCTGACCTATTCCCCTGATCATAGTCCTATCCGGGCCGCCAAGGGAAAGGGAGGGCTTTCCGGTTCTCACCTACCCTGCCCTCGACTTCTGGCGATTAAGGGGGGGCGGATCTGTCGCGCCTGTTGAGCTGCTTGCGGAACTGACATCCTTCATGCCGTACGTGTGAACGACAACATCTGGGTCGCATAGCTGGACCGGCACAGGCACTGGCAGGCGTCGGGCCTGTCTGCGCCTACAGCAACTATGAGCAAGGGCGGATTGGCGCGAATACATTGGTGGTCAGCCACGATGCGTGCCTACGCGCGGATGTCCAGCAAATAACCGCACGGCGGAGCGCGGTCTCGGCGAGCAGGTTGGCAAAGGCCATCCTCCCACACCCGTTCGGCTGGATGGGATAGGCGCCGCCGGCATGTAGTGTCAGGCTACATACTGCAGAAGTGCGTCACAGAGTCCTGTTACGACGCATCTTGGTATCTGACAGAAGCGAGTGAACGAGAGAGTTGAAGTCCTTGTCAAAGCCTCCGATCGACGAGGTTTTGACGTCCGGGAAGCACGTCTGCAGATACGTCGAGGGTACCCATCCTTCGTACTGAGGGGCGCCCAGACCGCCAAAGACATCCGACATCGGATGTATGGTCATCGCTGCGACAGCATGCTGGAAGGTCTCTGCTCCGAAGACCAGGTAGGGGACTCGCTGCTTCAGGTCGGCCGGCAGCCCAGACTTTTCAAGTCCTTCTGTGACGAGACGCTCCAGCATATCGGTAGCGACGTTGCTGAAAAGCAGCCAGTCCTCAAGCGTTATCACAATGGAGAATATGCGGCATTGTGCATCATTTGTTGCGTCAGGTTTGCTAGTTTCCCGGTCAATGTTTCGGTAGTTCTGAAGGATGGCGTTGGCTAGGTACTGAATTTCGCTGCGCAAATCCTCCAGCTTCTCTGCAACCCGGCCGCGCAACGCCAGACGCTTCGCCTTGCACTCGATGTACGCCCTGCTTTGATCTTGGTCGATTATGAAATCGGCGCCAGCGAACTCGAGCTTCCCGACTCGCTGTTTGGCAGGCTGGGAGACCGAGTAAGTGGATGGAAGAGACTGCAGCATGCGGCCAATGATGTACTCGACCCCATCGCCATATGCTCTCTCAAAGCCCGCGCCCTTGGTGGCTACGTCGAAGAAGATGCCCTCGGTGAGCCTGCTCTCCACTGCGTATGGTAGGGGGCAGATCAGTCTTTCGGGATGGTCCGCATCAAAAGCGACCAGCGGCTTGAAGTGAAGCGCGTTGAACGTGTATTCCCAACAGTCGCCAAGGCGCTGGTCATCTATGAGCTTCTTCCGAATTTCGTCAGTCGTTCCCACGACTCTTGAAAAGAACCGCTCAGCAGAGCCCGGATCGATGCCCAATACTGAATAATCTGTGAGTCGGTTACTGCAGGGCCGCTGAGCTGAAGCACTAATCACAGCGAAGGCCATTACGAAGTAGGTGTCTACATCAATTCCGATCTGCGTCTCAAAAAAAGGGGCGAGACTATGGAAGCGATACAGCGCAAGGTAGCGCCCCATTTTTGCGCTGGACAATCTGCTGAACCGTGGGAGCTGCTGATGCGCGATCCGGTGAAGCGTCAGCATCACGCCCCCCTTCTTATCACCGTCGAACACCGCATCGCCGTAGTAGTAAAGCGCGTTCATCGCCCTTGCCAAATCATTCCATGAGGCCAAGGTGCGAACAGACGGCTTGCCGGACCGGTCCGCATGGAGCATCAGTTCCCTACCCAGTATGTCGAGCTGGTGGGGGAATACATGCTTCTCAAGACGAATGTGCACACCGCGACCGTCGATATGCTGGTACTGATGTGGCAGTGGAATGCCGTCACCGGTCAGCCGGCAGTAGTGCCAGAGGTGAATCAACGAATCCTCAAGTCCGAGGCCCCTCAGCGCTACCTTCACTCTTCCGTAGTCAGCAGACAACTTCCTCACTCCTTGGAATAGGGCGGCATCGGGGCTTCATTGATGGTGCCTGGCACCGGAAAAATTCCAGGCCTGGTACAGCGCTAGCAACAGTTTCACGCCATTGTGCCGGAAAAAAGGGAATGGGCAACTGGCTGTTTAGCAAGGTTAGGCTTGCTTCCTTTCGCTGCTGGACTTGACAAGAGAGGGACTTTGCCTACCCCCGATAAATCTTCCTAATCCCCTGCCCTCCGATGTACGCTTCCTGCCAGTACATCGCCATCGTAGAAGACGGCCAATAGATGCCCTCGCACTGGTCATGAGACTAGCCAGAATGGCCAGCGCGGTCATCCGACGATCGCTTGCCCAAAAAAAATACGGGGTAACGAGGGCGACCCCAAGTGGCTCAGAGCTTTGACTGGGCCGCCCAGTGCGGAGAGGAATAGGACGTCACGGTTTGCTCAAGAAGATGCAGTGCTCTTGCAGCCCGGCCCCTTCTCCGGAAAAGAAAGCCACGTAGCTTAAGCGCCTGAGCCATGGCCTCTGGCGTCACAGTCAAGCAAACGAGGCGGGGCTCAGGAAAACGGCGATAAGACGTATGACCACGGTCAATAATCGTGGTATCTCGATGGGAGCTTGCTCGAACCAGTCTTCGATAGATTACGTCCAAGCCTGACTTCGGACCCTCTAGATACTGCAAAAAAATTGCACCATCAAAGACCACGGTGCCCGTAACACCCCACCCTGCATTCGCCTGCTCCGCCGCTTTCCAAAGCTCGGGAAAGTTCTTGCTTTCCAGCCCCGGGGCGACAAGGCTCGTGAAGATCAAATACGAGTGCGGCATTGGTCGAGCTGCGTGTGGCGAGAAAGGGGCTTTCGGCACTGGGAAATGAAGCATCCGTACATGCTCAAACTATACGTCATCCCCGCCAGAAGCGAGGCAGGAAGATGATCAACACAGTGAAGAGCTCGAGTCTACCCAGCAGCATCGCGAACGACAGCACCCATTTGGCTGCGCTTGGCAGCGAAGCGAACGTCCCTGCTGGCCCAATGGTCTCCCCTAATCCCGGCCCTACGTTGGACAGCGCCGTGGCCGCGCCGCTGGCGCTGGTTAGGAAGTCCAACCCTAGCCCAAGCAGCACGACCGTAATGACGGCATAGCAGACCAAAAACACCGTTAGAAACGCCACCACTGAGCCGATCACCTCGTCGGAGAGCGGCTTGCCGTCGTAGGACCGAGGAAAGACCCCATTGGGATAAAGCAGGCGTAGGAAGTGGACGCGAAGCATCACTGCCATGACCTCGAAGCGAAAGATCTTGATGCCCCCGCTCGTGGAGCCTGTGCACCCGCCAACAAACGTCAACAGGAAAAACACCCCTACGACGGCCGCTCCCCACTGGCCATAGTCCGTTACGGCATAGCCTGTGGTGGTGACCACGGAAACCACACTGAAAGCCGCGAATCGATAAGCCTGCTCAAATCCATATTGGCCGGATGCAGCCAACCACGTTCCAATCCCACCCACCGACACTGCCAGAAGCCCCAGCAGAGATTTGACCTGGCGATCAAAGAACGCCCTCCGGTCCCCAGCCAAGAACCGCACATACAAGACGAAGGGCAAGGTCCCTGACAGCATGAAGAGCGTGGCAAGCCACTGGATCCCGTTGTCTTGCCATCGACCGAACGATTGATCTGAGGTCGAATATCCGCCCGTCGCAATCGAGGTGAGCGCATGCACGATGGCATCAAAGGGGTTCATGCCTGCCAGCCAATAGGCCAGGCCGGCCACAACCGTCAGACCAATGTAGGCATACCCGATCGTCGAGGCGATCTGCCGAACCCGGGGCATGGCCTTTTGCGAGCGATCTGAGGACTCCGTGCGAAACAGCTGCATGCCGCCCACGCCGAGCGCGGGTAAGATGGCAATGGCAGTCGCGATAATGCCGATGCCACCCATCCATTGAAGCAGCCCTCGCCAAAGCAACAAGCCTGGGGGCGCGGTATCAAGACCCGTCATGACCGTGGCGCCGGTCGTTGTAATGCCGGAGATCGCTTCAAAAAATGCGTTGGCAAGATGTCCGCGAAGCTGCGGGTGTTCCGAGAAGAGAAACGGCAGCGCACTCACGGCGGACACGGCAGCCCAGCTCAGTGGCGTCAGGGCGAAGGCCTGCCTCAATGTCAGGCCCGACTTGCCCCACTTCCCGCGAGAGCGCCAATAGCCCCAGCTCAGCGCACTGCCACAGGCGGCTGAAACCAAAGAGGCCATCCCAAACGCCAACCAATCCCGGTTGTCGTAATAGAGATCCGCCACCATGGGCAGCAGCATGAAGGCAGCTGTTGCCAACAGCACTTGCCCAATGATCGCCCCCACCAGACGAAAGCCGTTGCGTGGTATCGACGTCTGACCTGGTGCCCAACGCATCCCGCTACCGTTGGCTTTCAAAACGACCGCCCGCCCGCTCCGCCAAGAAGCTTCTCTGCAACATCGATCTCGCCATATGCCACGACCAGCACGACCCTGTCACCGGCATTGATCCGGGTCTCGCCTGTCAGGTCAAGTGGGTGGTCTTCTCGAATGACGGCACCGACTTTAATGCCTTCTGGTAGACCGAGCGCACCGATGGTGTGCGTTAAAAGTGGCGAACTTCCGGCACCAATCGTGGCTTCAATGACTTCACCAAAGTCCTCGCGCAACGTCTGCAAACCGACAATGGCCCCTCGACGGACGTGCCGCAGCACGGTCGAGACCGTCACCGCGCTCGGACTGACGACTGCGTTGATGCCCATTCCGGGAAGAAGTGTGGCGTAGGTGCTCTTGTTGACCAATGTCACGGCTTGGCGGCAGCCCAATTTGCGCGCCAAGAGCGAGCAGAAGATGTTGGACTCGTCATCGTTGGTGACGGCAACCAGAGTTTCCTTCTGATCGACCCGAGCCTCTTCAAGCACTGACCGATCGAGCGCATCACCATGGAGCACAACAACATCGCTGCCAAGTGTTTCGGCCGCGTAGCGCGCCCGATCCCGATCCCGTTCAATGACCGTCATGCGCGCCTTTGGAAGCAAGGCGCGGATGTTTCGAACCAGGTGCATGCCCACATTGCCAGCACCTGCGATCACAAGTTCGGCAATGGGGCGCTCGCGGTGCCCGAAAAGCGCCATCGTCGCCTTGCGCCGCTCTGACCGCGCGAGTATGTAAAGTTCGTCAGCCAGCTCAACCCGATCCTGCGGCGTGGGGATGAACGTAATGCCCTTGCGGGTTATGGCAAGGACCGTGATGTGCTCAAACTTGCCGTTGGACTCAAGGTCACAGATGCGCTCACCCATCGCCGGACAATCTGGATCCGCCACACCGAGTCCGATCACCTCCAACCGTCCGCGAGCCAACGGCAGGATCGTAAAGGCACCTGGCGTGCGAAGCCGCCTGGTAATTCCCTCGGCAACCTCAGCCTCCGGGGAAATGATCACATCAATGGGCAGATGCTCAGCCGCAAACAGGCCGTTTGCATCGCGCGCGGTGTATCCCACATGGCGAAGACGGGCGATTCGGCGCTTTACTTTAAAAAGCGAGTAGGCGACTTGGCAGGCGACCATATTGACTTCATCCGAACGGGTCACCGCGATCAGCATGTCAGCATCCATCGCGCCAGCTTCCCGGAGCGTATCCGGGTAAGAGGCATGCCCGACGACTCCGCGAATGTCGTGGCTTTCATCCGCCCGCCTGATCAGCTCGGCATCGGTGTCAATGATCGTGATCGCCACACCTTCCGAGGCCAACTGGCGCGCGATCGTCATCCCCACCTGCCCCGCGCCGCACACAATAATCTTCATGGATAAAGGGCTGACAGGACATGTGCCAATGTCAAAAACCCAAGCTCCGAATCGGTCTGAGAAGGTCAATTTTAAGGGCCTCGGGCAGGGAGTGCCACCGCATGGCATTGGCGCCAAAGCCTCTGGGTGCAGCCTGCTCACCTGGTATTGACGCACAAAGGCCTGATCGACTGGGATACTGTCAACACAGACAACGAGCAAGCGTCCGATGATGACAAAGTGGCGGCTAGCCCTATTCAGGATTAGCAGGAGGATGTGGTTCCGATCCACCCTCTACGGCGTTCTAGGCGTGGCTACTGCCTTGGCCGGTGCGGGCGCTAAATTCGTGCTGCCGGAGGGGCTGGCTACGCAGATTGGTGCCGACTCAGTCGGCAACATCCTGGGTATCCTTGCCGCGTCAATGCTGACAGTGACGACCTTTGCCCTATCCACCATGGTCGCTGCCTACGGCTCGGCGTCGACCAATGCCACGCCGCGCGCGTCCCGGCTCCTCATTGAAGACACCCGTGCGCAGGGCACGCTGGCCACATTTATCGGTGCGTTCTTGTTCTCCATCGTCGGGCTCATTGCGCTGAGCACCGGCATCTACGGCGACAGCGGGAGACTTGTTCTCTTTGGCGCGACCATTGCGGTCATCATCGTCATCACCGTCACGCTTCTCCGCGCCATCGAGCAATTTTCCCGCTTTGGACGACTCGGCGAAACGGTCGATCTTGTCGAGCAAGCCACCTTGAAATCCATGAAGCAGCGTGCAGAAGAGCCCTTCCTTGGCGCTACGCCCTACTCCGGCGTCGCTCCGAGCAGCACGGTCGATGTCTTCGCTGCGGATGTAGGCCATGTTGAACACATTGATGTGCAGCGCCTCAACGCCGTTGCAGAACAACACGACCTCATCATCTATGTGACCTGTCAGCCCGGCACGTTTGCAACCCCAAATCGTGCGCTGCTCAGCGTCCGGGGCACCCTTCACGATGACCAGAGAACGCAACTGCTTGCAGCTTTCACCATCGGCGGCTCTCGTCGAATAGAGAACGATCCGCGTTACGGCTTGGTCGTCCTTGCTGAGATTGGTGTGCGAGCGCTGTCGCCGGCCGTCAATGATCCAGGGACGTGCATTACGGTCATCGGCACCTGTGTGCGCCTGCTGCTCAAATGGGACGCCTTGTCATCCGAATCCGAGGCCAAGGACGTTCAATATCCGTTCGTGCACATGGCGCAGCTTGATGTGGATGACCTCTTTGAAGATGTGTTCGCGCCCATATCGACTGATGCAGCAGGGTCGCTTGAAGTCAACATCAGGCTCCAAAAAGCTTTCGCCGCACTGTCTGCTGGCTGCTCATCCGCCACGCGCCAGGCGGCGCGGCGCTATGCTGATCTGTCTCTGGAGCGCGCCTTGCAGACGCTTCGCTTCTCTCAGGATCGCGACAAGCTTCGAACCATCGCCGCCCTAGAACACAGAAGGGCGCAACAGGCTGTCGCCCCCCAGGCCGCAGCGGAACCGAACTGATGTCGATGGAGCTCAATCGAATCCACTTGGCGTTATTCAATCCTGACCGCATCTGGAACTTGGGCCAAGATTTCTACTAGGAATGACGGGCTGAGATTGGGCTGGTCGCTCCGAATGGAAACAGGAAGATCAATCTTCTTTGCGACGCTCACCAGCGAAGGGATCTCTCTATCAAGATCCAACCACCACCCCTCAGGCAATCGTATTCCATTTCCATCGCGATCGTAAAACCGCACTCGATTGGGCACATTGCTCTCCTTCAACTGGCCGCACGCGCGATGTATCACTACTTCCGACAGTCGTCCGCCACGCCCTCCCCTCGTTTTCACGGGCATCATGGTTCCATACCGCCCCAATGCGTCCCAGTTGTCGCCTAACCATGCCGCGCGCACCATGCTGAAGATAGCCCTCGCTTGGGTGGCTCGCGCCAACGCGCTAGACTTGGACGCTTTCATTCGCAAAATGGAGGCCACGGGACACTATCGTGAAGGTATTTCCCCTGATTTTTCTGTGTGCTGCGGCAACGGCCACAGGCACAATCCACGCTCAAGCAGCGCCCGACACTCAGGTTGAACCGTTTGTCGATGTGGGTGGCGCCGTCCGGTTCAATTATGGCTGGCTGGACTACGGCCCCACAAGTCGCTTGCAACTTGAACTGCTTCGCGCAGACGTCAAAGCCGGCGCTGGTCCCTTTTTCTTATCGGCCCAGTATCGCTGGTATGACGGCTTCGATGCCGTCCATCATGCCTACGCCGGATGGAATTTCAACGACCAAACGCAGCTCAAAGCGGGCATCCAGCAGGTCCCCTTCGGACTTCTGCCTACCGTTTCCCAGAGCTTTTGGTTCGGCTCAGGCTACTACCTTGGCATTGAAGACGATTACGATCCGGGCGTGACGGTTAGCCATCGGAGTGGCGACCATCACTGGATAGCCGGCTGGTTCTCGGGCGATGAATACGGAAGCGGCTCCCGCTACGACCGATACTCCTTTGACGTGGCCCAGACCGCTGATCTGCCCTACAAGGAGCGGGAGCGCGTTCATTTCAGATACGAACACACCAGCTCCTTGCATGACGGTGAGCTGCTGCTCGGGGCTTCTGCATTCAGCGGTCAGGTTCAGAACACCACCACCCGCCGTCACTATGGCCACCAGGGTGCAGCGCTGCATGCCCAGTGGAAACGCGATGGCTGGACGACTCAGCTGCAATGGGCTCGCTACCGTTACAGCGTGCCAGGCGACAGGATTGCGATGTCAGCGTTTCTTGCCCCTTTCGAGATTGCGTCGGAAGCCGATGTCCCCAGCGCAAACGTGGCCTACTCCTTCGGTGAGAAGCGTTGGCTTGATGACATCACCTGCTACAACAACCTCAGCATGACGCGCCCGGTGGGACGCAGCCAAGGCGTGAGGGAGTCATGGCAGAACGTCACCGGATGCAGCCTGCAAAAAGGGATCATGTTGACTTACGTAGACTGGATTGCTGGCAAGAACATGTGGTTTGCAGGCGGCGACGGCATCGGAATCGATGACGGCGGCCCCTCCCGCTGGCATAGCCGACTCAACCTCAACATCGGGTTCTATTTCTAAGCGCAAGTCGCACTCCTGCTTCAACGATCATCAACCGGAGGAATTTATGCAGAGCCCAGCTCCGCCATCCACTCCTGTTCGCCAGCGCATCTTGCCGCAGGTGTTCATTCCCACTGCGGCCATCGTGCTTTTACTGTTGGCGCTATCCATCTTCGTTCCAGAAAAAGCGACGACTTGGTTCACAGCGGCCAAGAACTGGACCGCCAATGACGCGGGCTGGTTCACCATCTTATCGGTCGCAGGCTTCCTGGTGTTTGTGGTCGGTGTAGCGATCAGTGGCTACGGGCGCATCAAGCTCGGCCCAGACCACAGTCGCCCTGATTACAGCTATGCCTCCTGGTTTGCCATGCTCTTTGCCGCAGGCATGGGAATTGGCCTGATGTTCTTCGGTGTGGCTGAGCCGATCATGCACTACGCCACCCCGCCGACAGGCACGGCCGAGTCTGCCGAGGCAGCTCGCCAGGCGATGCGTATCACCTTCTTCCATTGGGGCGTGCATGCGTGGGCCATCTACGCCGTTGTTGCGCTGGCACTGGCCTACTTTGCCTATCGCCACAACCTGCCGTTGCGGGTGCGATCAGCGCTCTATCCGCTCATCGGAGAACGCATCCACGGCCCCATCGGACACGCGGTGGATACGTTTGCGGCCCTTGGCACCATCTTTGGCCTGGCCACGTCGCTTGGCCTCGGGGTAATGCAGATCAACTCCGGACTGAACTACTTATTTGGCCTGGAAGTGAGCACCCTCGTCCAGGTGTCGTTGATCGGCATCATCATCCTGGTGGCCACAGGGTCGGTCGTCGCGGGACTCGACAGTGGTGTCCGTCGCCTGTCTGAGATCAACATGATCATGGCCGTGGCACTGCTTGCATTTGTGCTTGTCTGCGGTCCCACAGTCCACCTGATGCAGGCATTTGTCCAGAACACCGGCATGTATGCCTCCCAGCTCTTTTCAATGACCTTCAACCTGTATGCCTATGAGCCCAGTGGCTGGCTTGGCGGCTGGACGTTGTTCTACTGGGGGTGGTGGATTGCGTGGTCGCCCTTCGTTGGGATGTTCATCGCCCGTATTTCGCGAGGCCGCACGGTGCGTGAATTCGTGGTTGGCGTCTTGCTGGTGCCACTCGGCTTTACGTTCCTTTGGATGACCATCTACGGCAACTCCGCCTTGTTCATGGTCCGATCCGAAGGTGTTCAAGAGCTCGTCAAGGCAGTGTCAGATGACAGCTCAATGGCGTTGTTTGAGTTCCTGCGCCATCTTCCGCTGACGATGGTCACCTCTTCGCTTGCCGTTGTCCTCGTCGCATTGTTCTTTGTCACATCCGCTGACTCCGGCGCGCTGGTCATAGACATGCTGACCTCCAAGGGCGAGGAAGAGTCTCCGGTTTGGCAGCGCATCTTCTGGGCGCTACTGGTTGGCGGCATCGCTGTTGCCCTGCTCATTGCAGGTGGCCTTGAATCACTCCAAGCTGCGACTATTGCCAGCGCCCTCCCCTTTACGATCGTCATGATCTTGATGTGTTGGGGGCTTCTCAAAGCCATGCATCTGGACGCAACCAAGCGCTCGATTTCTCGTGATGCACGATTGCTTCCGGGCACTAGCGATGACTGGCGCGCCAGGCTTAAGCTGCTCGCGCATAACCCTGTCAAGATCGAGGTCGTCGGCTTCATCAAGGATCAGGTGCTGCCCGCGCTCCAAGAGGTCGCGGTGGAGCTGCGCAAGCAGGATCTTCCGGTTGAAGTCACCCAAGGTGATGATGGGCGCGCCTGGCTTCGCGTAGGCCATGGCGAGGAAATGGACTTCTTCTACTCGGTGCGTCCCCAGCCTTACGAGCCGCCCACCTTCGCGTTGCAGGACCCGCGTCGCCCGGTGAGCGACGGCACCCGCCACTATCGGGCTGAGGTCTACCTGCGCGAAGGCGGGCAGGACTACGACGTTATGGGCTGGCCAAAGGTGCAGTTGATCCACGATGTGCTGGACCAATACGAGCGCCACCGCCAGTTCCTGGATCACGTTCGCTGATCAATGCCCCGGCCAACCGGATTCGGTTGGCCGGGACCTGGGCCAAGATGCCTTAGATACAGATCGGCAACCTGTTCTAGCTTCGGGGTGCAAACCTCAATAGGACTGCTCCCAGCAGCGCGGAAAGCAGCGATCCGAGTAAAATACCGACCTTGGCGTCCTCAACGAACGCAGGGTCCAATGGGAACGCGAGCGAGCTGATGAAGAGGCTCATCGTAAAGCCAATCCCGCAGAGCAAACTCACGCCGTAGATTTGTAGCCACGATGCGCCCGTTGGCTTTTCAGCAAGCCCGGTCTTGACCGCAAGGGCAACGCCACCGAACACACCAATTTGCTTGCCGACGAAGAGCCCAGCAGCGATTCCCAACGGCAGCGGTGCCAAAATGGCGCTCATCGAAATTCCAGACAGATCCACGCCGGCATTGGCAAAGCCAAAGATCGGCACGATCACGAAGCCAACCCAAGGAGCAATGCCGTGCTCCAAGCGAACCAGTGGCGACTTGGCACTGGCGCCGTAGGGGATCAGGAATGCACCGACAACGCCTGCAATCGTGGCGTGGACGCCTGAAAGAAGCGTGGCATACCACATGGCCAAGAGCAGAGCCAAGTAGGGCCAGAGCCGCTCCACACCGCTTCTCTTTAGCGCATACATGGCAAGCCCCGCGCCGATTGCAGCCGCCAGAGCTCCGATGTCGAGGGACGAGGTGTAAAACAGGGCAATGATTGCCACTGCACCCATGTCGTCGATGATGGCCACCGACAGCAGCAAGAGCTTCAAGCTGGGAGGCGCGTGCCGCCCCAAAAGCGCCAGCACCCCCACCGCAAAGGCAATGTCTGTGGCCGCAGGAATGGCCCAGCCGTTGGACAGGGAGGACTCGTGCCGAGATGCGATCAGAAAGATCAGAGCAGGAAGTGCCATGCCGAGCAGCGCAGGCACAGCTGGTAGTCTGCGCTGCTGCCAGGAGGACAGCCGCCCACTGATAAGCTCGCGCTTGATCTCCAAGCCGACAAGAAGAAAGAAGATCGCCATCAACCCGTCGTTGATCCAAAGATGCGGCGTCATTGGCCCGAGTTTCTCACTGAGAACCGGGCCGGCATGAGCATGCAAAAATGCTAAGTAGCTGCCCGCAGCTGGACTGTTGGCCAGCAAGATGGCGACCATCGACGCCATCATTAGTGCGACACCCGCAGATGCCTCGTTGGCGAGCATGCGCGCAAAGATGCTGGGCGGTCGGTCTATCGTTGTCATCGTGCTCCCTTAAAGCAAGGAGAGAACAAACCGGATAGGTACGACCAGACTCGACGCACCTGAAGGGTTCGTCAGCTCATGGTTGATCGAGGTGTGGAAGATGCCATCCAGCCCAAGCCTGTGAGAGCTGTGAGACATCGAGATGGTCGGAACTTTGGAGTATCAGCATGCGTAGACTCGGAAAACGACAGGTCGTTCTCCGTAATCGGGACCTACCCCCGGGCGCACGCAGCACACGCCGTAAGTCAATTTTACGGATCACGTCGGCAGGGTCAACTACCTACTGCCCGTTGCGGAGATAGTGTTCAGACGGCAGATGTCGCGCGATGCTTGGTCGCGGACAGGCTGTGGATTGCTCGCCGCGCGCAATGCGCCAGCGACAGGCCGATTGGCAGTTCAACTCGAGCCTCGACCTTCGTCCGCTTTCAGCAAGAAACGGACATCCGCCCTACCCCTGATAAACATCCCTGATCCTAATGCTGGATTGCAGTTCCCCTACCCTACCCGTTGGGCCAGGGTCCGCTTCCGGCCAGAAGCGGACCACTGACCACCCACTCCGCTCAGATTCCGGCGAGCACGCCCGGATCACCGGTCCTCCAGACGTTGTCCACTATCACATGCTTGATCTCCCACCCCGCGTCGCGGCGGGCCAAGAAAACGTCATAGCGGTTCTTCATCAGATACTGGCGTGTGCCGTCGACCCTCGATACGTGCTGCGCTTCGACCAACACATCCACCCGGGCCGTATCACCGTCCACCGCCACCCTCGGGTTGCTGAACGAGTGGGAGGTATCGAGCCCGTTGAGCGAAGTGGACAGCGCCTCGACGATGGTTTCCCGCCCCTGCAGCACCGGGTACTCGAAGCCCGCCTTTGCGCCAGCGGGGCGGAAGTCGGAGATGGCGTCCTCTGTAAAGGCCGACGAGAGCAGCTTGCGGTCGCGAAGATCGATACCTGCGGCGAAGCGGTACAGCGTGTCGACCACGGCATGTATGTCGTGAAGAGTATCGGGAGCGTTGAGGTGCAGCGACATGAAGTGGATTCCTTAGCGAGCCGTGGGGGTGGTTGGGTCAATGAGAGTGATACGGGTGTCGGCGATGGTCTCAGCGAAGCCGCTGCCGAATACACCTACAGGCGTCTGGAAGCCTGGACGCGCCTCCCCTGCCAGCACACGGCGCGCAGCCACGACCGCGGCAAGGGGAGTGAAGCTGTAGCCGTTCACCGTATCCAGCACTGCGCGGGTTACGGTACCGTTGGCGCCGACTACCTCTACCGCTGCCTGGTACCGGTTGTCGGTGCGCTCCTGCGCGGTGGGACCATCCGGCAGTGCATCGATGCCGCCTTCGGGGAAAGCGCTGCCAGAAACATGTACGTAGGTTTCGATATCGCCCACCCCGGTTTGCCGGGCGATGGTGATCAGGTCAGGCAGCGTCACTGGAAAGCAACTCACCGGCCCGTTGCCGAAATCGATGTCGCGCAGCGCGTCCGGGGCACGTGCCGTGAGCACATCGTCCTTGCGCATAAGGCACGTGGCCGTTACGTGTTGGCTGGCGCTGATAGCCGATCCGCGCGACATCGAACCTGCTACATGCAACGCGATACGGATGGCCACCGGTGACGGCACACGCTCCACGGCACGCGCGGCCAGGCTGCCAAGCATCGCCACGCTGCCCCCGCTGCCCGGCATCAGCATTACCCCGGCCTTTGCGGCGTTCAGGTCATGGCGCTCGGCCAACTGGTAGCTATCCAGCTCGGCGGCAATATCCAGGTAGTGGACGCCGGCGCGCAGGCACGCCTCGATCAGCGCTCCTGCGGTATGCGCGAACGGACCTGCGCAGTTAAGCAGCACCGCGATATCCTGCAATCCGTAGTCCACATCGGCAGCGGAATCCAGCGCGAACACGCGGTACGCCACGCCAAGGCGTGTGGCCAGCGCCTGCAGCGGAGCTTCGTCGCGCCCTGCCAATACCAGCTTCAGCCCAGCTTCCTTCGCGTGTGCTGCAGCCATGCGCCCGGTGTAGCCGGATGCACCGTAGATCATCAATGTTTTCATGGTGTGTTCCTCGCCACCCTATTCGAGTGAGGCGTCAATGCGGGAGATGCGGCCTGCGGAATCCACGGCCACCAGAAGCAATCCGATCTCGTGACCGAAATCGCCGGTGAAATCGACCCGGACGCGTGCGCGTACATCGCCAAGGCGTTCCAGCGACAGCAGCCGGGTGACCGTGTGGTAACCCAGGAAGTACCTTTCCAGATAGTCGCGCACCCCGGCATGCTTGTTGAAGGTGGATCCGGTGGAAGGGTCATCGATCACTGCCGTCGTGCTGAACAACGCCAGGGCCCGTTCGATATCGAAGGCGTTCGTGGCGTTGATGAAGGCCACCACTGTGGCCTGCAGGGGGTGCGACTCGACGCCGTCATTCATGGCCGTGCTGCCAGCTCTTGTAGACGAACTCCAGGCTGTAGCCATCCGGATCGCGCACCTGCGCGGCGTAGTAGCGGGGGTCGTAGTGCAGCTGCGGGCCGGGCGGATGGATCTCGCTGGCGCCGGCGGCCATCGCGGCGGCATAAGCCGCGTCGACCATCGCGCTGGAATCCGCCACGAATCCAATATGTGCCGCCTGCGCTGCCGCCACGCCCTGGCGCAGCCAGAAGAAGACCCGGCCGCCTGCGCCGAAGCCCTTCAGGTCCGGGTGGCCGGGTGGGCCCTGCCGGCCGTCGTAGTCGAGCCGGTTGACGATTCCCAGCGGGGCCAGCGCGGCCGTGTAGAACGCGACCGAGCGGGTGGTGTCAGTGACAGTGAGGAAAATGTGGTCGAGCATGTCGTACTCCCGTTGCGAACTAGATGTTGTAGCCGCCTGCAACTTCAATGGTCTGCGCATTGACCCAGGCCTGCTCATCACCGAGCAGCCCAGCGATTACGCGGCCCACGTCGTCCGGCTCGCCTACCCGGCCCAGCGCCGTCTGCGCGGCCAGCAGGGCTTCGAACTCATCATTGAGGCCGCCGCCCAGTTCGGTACGGATCGCCCCGGGTGCGACGGCGTTGACGCGGATGCGGCGCTCGCCGAACTCCTTGGCCATGTAGCGGGTAAGCACCTCCAACCCGCCCTTGAAGGCGGCGTATGGCGCCACCCCGGCGGTGGCCACACGCGTGGTGGCACTGGTGACGTTGACGATGCTCGCGCCAGTACCCAGCAGCGGCAGCAGTGCCTGGGTAAGGAAGAACGGCCCCTTCAGGTGCACGTTGAACAGACCGTCGAACTGTTCCTCGGTCACCGTCTCTATCGGATTGAACAGCCCGAACCCGGCGTTGTTCACCAGGCCATCCAGCGCGGAGGCGCCCCAGGTGCCCTGCAAGGTGTCCTTCACCTGCGCGGCAAACGCCGCAAAGCTGCCGGTTTTGCCCACATCCAGCTGCAGGGCCACTGCCGTACCGCCCTCTGCCTGGATGCGCTCCACCACCTGCTGGGCAGCATGGGGCTGGGCGTTGTAGGTGAGGACGACGCCCATGCCGCGCTGCGCGCAGTGCAACGCGGCGCTGGCACCAATGCCACGGCTGCCGCCGGTGATCAGTACATTTTTCATGCAGGTACTCCTGTGCAGTGAAGGGTGATCCACAGGCTAGGCTCGCTGGCCGTGGAGCGCCGCCCTGATCCTCGCTATTTCCTGCCTATTCCTGCTCCTCGCCTTGCCAGCCCGCTCCGGTGGGTGTCCAATGTGGCCATGGAAAACGCACTGGATGAACTGCGCCGGCTCGCGGCGCATGCCGAAAATCGCCGCACTGATACGGGTATTCCCCGTGTGGCCATGGTGCAGGGGGAGATCCCGGAGCATGCCTTGGCGGCCGTATACGAGCCGATGATCAACCTGATCCTGCAGGGCACCAAATCCATGACGGTGGGTGAGAAGACGCTCCACTACGACCCCGCCACTTATTTCATCATGTCCGTGGACCTACCGGCGGTGGGTGCCGTGCACCCGGCCAGCAGCGGCGAACCGTACCTGGCGGTGAGCCTCACGCTGGACCCGAGCATCCTCGCAGCGCTGCTGTGCGACACCACCGATGCCGCCACCGGGCGCGGCGAGCCCTCCACCCAGACCGAGGCCTTCAACGTCGCTGCCGTCACCCCGGAGCTGATGGATGCGTGGGTGCGCATGCTGCGCCTGATGGAACGCCCCGGCGAGATACCTGCACTGGCCCCGGCCTACGAGCGCGAGATCCTGTACCGCGTGCTGCAGGGACCACACGGATGCATGCTGCGACAGTTGGCCACGCCGGATTCGGCGCTGGCGCGTATCAGCAGCGCGATCCAGCGCATCCGTAGCGACTACGCCAAACCGCTTCGAATCGCCGCCTTGGCCGAACAGGTGGCAATGAGCGAGTCGGCCTTCCACCGTCACTTCAAGTCCGCCACCGCACTGAGTCCGCTTCAGTACCAGAAGCAGCTGCGCCTGCTGCAGGCACGCCAGCTGTTGACGGCGCATGGCAAGAGCGTGACCGCGACCGCGCTTGATGTGGGCTACGAAAGCCCGACGCAGTTCAGTCGAGAGTACGTACGCGCGTTCGGTCTGCCGCCTTCCCGGGACGCTGCACGCATCATGGCGAGCGTCCGCGGACCTGCACTCGCCTAGCCGGCGGGTGCAGCCCTGCCCCCGGTCAGCTCTGGGAAGCGCCACCGTCAGCAAACAGCTCTACGCCATTGACGTAGCTGGCTGCATCACTTGCCAGGAACGCGACGGCCGACGCGATTTCCTCCGGCTCGCCGATGCGGCCCAGCGGACTTTTTGCCGTCAGAAACGCCATGCCCGCCTCGGCATCGTCTCCGAAAGCTTCGCGCAGCGATGGCGTATTGGTCGGCCCAGGGCTCAGGATATTGATCCGGATCCCCGTCCCTTTGAGTTCGGCCGTCCAGCTCCGGACCATGTTGCGAACTGCCGCCTTGGTACCGCCGTAGATGCTCATGGTAGGGCCCGGATCCATGGAGGACGTCGACCCGATGATCACCACGCTCGATCCGGAGCCAAGCAGGGGCAGCGCACCCTGCAGCGTCAGCACTACGCCCTTTACGTTGGTCGAGAACTGCTGGTCGATCTGCTCCTCGGTGATCTTTCCAAGTGGTGCATGTACACCACCACCTGCGTTGGCCACCAGCACGTCGATCCCGCCGAAAAGCCGTTTCACCTCGGTATACAGCGCCTCCAGGCTGGACGCGCTGCTGACGTCGGCGACCAGCCCGACCGCGTTTTCGCCCAGCGTGGCAAGCGCTTCATCCAGTACCTGCTGGCGCCTGCCTGTGATGACCACCCGGGCCCCCTCCTGCGTCAGCCGTTTGGCGATCGCCAGGCCGATTCCACTGCCACCGCCAGTCACAACAGCTGTTTTATTGTTCAAGTTGTACATTGCACGCTCCGCGTTGTAGTGATCACTAATCTAGTATATAGTGACCACTAAAGCAACGGACGCAAACATGCCACTGCGTCCTCGCAACACTTCGCCACCCACGCAGCTACGCCGACGTCGGAGGAAACCATGAGCCAGAAACTTCCAGGATCGACCCGCTTCAAGGATTCGCCTTCGTCGGCGCGGCCATCACGGCGCCCCTTTGACCGCGAGGCGGGCGTTCTCATCGCAAAAGATCTTTTCCACGAACGGGGATATGACGCGGTGGGCATCTCCGAGCTCGTCCGCGCGCTCGACATCAATCCACCGAGTCTGTACGCCGCCTATGGAAACAAGGCTGGCCTGTTCGAGCGATGTCTAGCGGTTTATGTGGAAGAGGCGAACCTGCCAGCAGACAGGATCCTGACGCCTGATCGGCAGCTGGGTGAGGCCATCAGCGACCTCCTGCTGCATGCCGCAGCCCTCTATACCAGATCGAAATCCCGGCGTGGCTGCATGGCGGCCGAAGGGATGCGCGCTGATGATCCGCAGGCGCGTGCATTGGCCGGTGCCTACGCGGACGCCTCTGCCACCTTCATCGAGCATTACATCAGCCGGTCAGAGCCGCAGCGTGCGCGCGAACTGGCCGATTACGTCGTGACGACATTGCAGGGCTTGTCTGCTTCGGCACGCGCCGGATTGTCCAGGCCCCGAGTGACTTCGGTCGCCAAACTTGCCGGCCTCGCCTTCGAAACGTTCTTAGCTACCTCGGAGCAATCCACGTCATGACGATCCTTGATCACATTGAGTTTGCGGTCAGCGATGCTGAGACATCCCGGCGCTTTTACGAAGCCGCCCTGGCTCCTCTAGAAATCCTCCTCGTCATCACCATTGGCCCCGAGCGCACTCGCACCGGCGGCTCCCGCCATGGTTTCGGCAAGGAGGGCTATCCATGCCTATGGATTCACGACCATGAGGCACCGGGGACGGGCACGCACATCGCGTTCGCGACCGACAGCCGGGCAGCCGTCGACGCATTCCACCGTGAGGCGGTGGCCGCTGGTGGTGTCGACAATGGGCCACCTGGCATACGGCTGCAGTATCACCCGCACTACTACGCCGCCTACGTGCTGGACCCAGATGGCGTCAACGTGGAGGTGGTCTGCCAACGTCAGTCCTGACCGTGCAGAAGCTTCCTGCCTTGGTGATCAGCAGTATCTGCTCCCGCATGTTTAAGGAACTAGTAGGAATAGTTGGACTAAGGGCTTTCTCTAGCAAACGGGGACGCGCGGGCGACGGTGTGGTCTCGTCAACCTTAGTCGTGATCTGGAGCCCTGATCCATTGCTCGGGGAACGCTTGCTTCTGCCAGTAGCGAAACTCCGCCTACCCCCGATAAACATCCCTAACCGATCCCGTTGAGCGAGAAAGCTAAGACCGAGCCTGCACCCCATTTTGGCCAGCGGACGCCCCGACACTTGAGACAGGCGCGGCGAGTGACCAAGGGTGCATCCAAATAGGGGCGCCTGTTGCCTCGTCACCAAAGCGATAAAATTGGATAGCAGGTCCCTTGTGCTATCCGTGGGGCCAAGGTCCACTTCTGGCCACGAGCGGATCCCAGGTAGTCCGCCGGGAACTGGCCGCCTGTGTGGAGCGCCATCGCATTGGGTGGCATGGGTGGCATGGCTGAGGGTCATGCGCTCGCTCATCTGAACCCTCTGCACCTTCGATCTCCCCCGGGGGTACTAGAGTCTAGTTGAGTTATTCCGGCTGGATAACACCGCGCAGGGAATCGATACCGTGTCCAGTCTCTTGTCATCAGCCATGGTCATCCCGTGAGCGCCCTTGGAAGCATTTGGGCGGTCGGCGTCACTGGCGCCGTGTCACTGCATCGCTAAGTCCGCGGCCGAGGTAAACAATGACGGCCGAACGGTGTGGGGGGCATAGGCCATCTCGCCTGCGGCTGCGATGACTTCCAATACGCGGGGCGCAACAGGGCCAAAAGCCTTCCGTACTCCGATGAAGTGGACCCACGAGCCCTCCACCTCCACCTTTGCTCCGGCGAGCTCTGAGCACTGACTCACCAATTCTCGGAGGTTCTTGATCCAGGCCTCGCAGGGGAGCGCGTCCAGCTGGACCACGGTGGTGTCATCGCCCACGTACAGATCAGCCATCTCCATCCGAGTTACCCGCGGCGTTGCTGCCGTAAATTGTGGATAAGCACTCATACGTTTCTCCTGACAAGGTTGAAGACGAATATCCGCTCCCCAGACGGCACGGCGTGTCAGCGTGGCGTCAAGGGTCCGTCAAACCGAGGGAATCTCAGGCCCGTCAAGCGGAACGGGTAAGTCCCTCGTGCCGAAAACACATCGTCGTGCGAGCGGCTTTTCTAGAATTTCCGGACCAACCGATGCTTGACCTGTCAGGAGGAATCGCTATGAGCTTTAGACGCAGCCGGACCTTCAACATCGAAAGCCCGATCCCGCCATGGACGTAACGGCCTGGCATGTCCTGTATGTCCTTTGGTTGGTTGCGGGCGCCATGGATTTCTGGCTGCACAGGGCCAGCAGTATCGAATCCACCTCGGGCATTCCGGAGTCAAGGCTGCACTTGGCTCAGATTGCGATCCTCGGGCTGGCGACGGCTCTTTGGCTGGGATTCGGAGCCTCGCATGGGCTTTTCGCCATCCTCTTGGCACTGGTGTGCCTGCACGCAATAACAGGCTATTGGGACACGCGGGTGGCCTATCCCAAGCGCGCGATTCGCCCCTTGGAGCAGCACGTTCACAGTATTCTGGACTTAGCGCCGTGGGTCGCGGTAGGTGCCGTTTACTGGTCACTGCCCAGCACCCATGTCGGACCAGTCGTGGCGTTTGACCCGGCGCCAGCCGCCTTATGGGCCTTTGCGCTTGTGCCCGCGATGCTTCTGGTGGTCTTGCCGGCCCTGGGTGAACTCCGTCGATGCTTGAGCTACCGGCGGACAAGATAAACCGGGCGTCCTCGTCGCCCCGTCGGAGAGTGAAACCCCTCCGACGGGGCGTCGGCAATGATGAGCGGGACTTTACTTCTTTGCCTCAACACCAGGGGCGGCATCGCGCACCAGGAACTCTTCGGTAACTTCCGGCAAATGCGTTGCAAGCCAGTCGGCCATCGCCTCTTCCTGGACCAGAATTTCCTGACACACGCGTGCGGTTTCCGGGTCACCGGCGGTCTTGGCCGCTGCGATCAAAGCGGTGTATGAGGCAATTTCAAAGTGCTCGAACACGTAGCCGGCCATCGCGCCTTTCACGATCTCGTCGGATGCGGTCATCCCACCCAGCGCCTGGCCGAATGCGGCCATTTTTCCCATCACGTCTTTGATGGTGGATGGAGAGCCGCCGAGGCGCTTGATGCAGCCCTCGAGCAGCTCTCGTTGTCCGATCGTCTCTTGGATGTGCTCTTCGATCCGCGCCTTCAGCACGGGATAGTGCTCAATACGGGACGCCTGCCCCTTCAACATCGTCTCCGCCTGCTGCTCCATTGCATGGGCGTCGCGCAGCCAGTCAAGCAGGTTCTCTTTGGGTTCGGCCATGGAAATCTCCTGGTTGGACAAGGGAGAACGCACCCTATCCAGCGAGGCATCGCCGGGAGGCGATGTTTGGGTGAAGACCAGGCGAAGTTATAAAGACCCGGTCAAGCCGACAGCTTCCCTTGAAGCTCAGTGATCGCGCGATGGATGTCTTTGAGACGAAACGGCTTCTCCATCAGAGGGGCGCGCTTGAAGCGCTCAGGCAAAGTGGTTTTACCAAACCCCGTTGTAAAGACAAACGGGATTCCCCGCTCCATCAGAACGTCTGCAACAGGGAAGGACTCTTGCCCATGCAGATTGACGTCCAGCATTGCCACATCGAACGCGACACTTTTCGCGCGCTCCAGAGCGTCCGGCAGGTACTCCGCCTTCTCAATGACCGCGTAACCAAGGGTCTTGATCGACTCCTCAAGCACATACATCAAGCTCGGCTCATCCTCTACCAGGAATACACTCACTGCTCCCATTCCGTCTGCCATACGGCCACCCTCCCGCGTGTCGCGTTCTGTCCATGCAGATACAGTGTGACCATGACGCAGCATCAGTGTGTAAAGGCCACATCAAAGCGAGCACGGGAGCACGCATTTTTACGATTTCTTTACAAACCATCCCTTAGGGTGACGCGATGCCGGGGAGATGGACGTGACACAGTTGGAACACCCCAAAGACGTGTTGAATGACGAGTCCCGACAGTTCGCCCTCTTGGTCAACTCCGTCACTGACTATGCAATTTACATGCTTGACGAGCATGGCGTAATTCGGACTTGGAACCCGGGCGGGCAGCGGATCAAGGGCTACACCGCCCAAGATGTCATTGGAACAAATTTCTCCCGGTTCTACCTCCCCGAGGATGCCGCTGCGGGCGTGCCTCAGCGCAACCTGCGGACAGCAGCCGCGGAGGGACGGTGTATCGAGGAGGGGTGGCGGGTCCGGCAAGACGGTTCACGCTTCTTGGCAAGCGTAGTGATCGATCCCATCTGGATCGACGGCACGTTGGTGGGATACGCCAAAGTGACCAGAGACATCACTGAGCGTCATGACGCTCAAGAGCGGCTAGAAAAGGTCCAGCACAGCCTGCTGCAAGCACAGAAAATGGAAGCCATCGGCAAGCTGACCCTTGGATTGGCCCATGACTTCAATAACCTCCTGACCATCATTGTCAACTGCCTTGACCTCATCAGCTTGAGGGTTAAGGACGGCCCTGCGTCGAAGCTGATAGAGACGGCCCTACGGGCGGCGGAGCGTGGGGCGCTGCTCTCGCGACAACTACTGACGTTTGGCCGAGGCCAGAAGCTGTCTCCCGAACCCTTGAATGTCGCCGCCGCGCTGCGAGAATCCCATGAACTCTTGCAGCGTTCGGCGGGAGACGGGGTCGAGGTGACCTTCGACCTCGACCAGCATCTCCCCTTGGTATTCGTCGACAAGGCACAACTTGAGGCAGCGGTCCTAAACCTCGTGTGCAACAGCCGCGATGCGATGCCCGACGGCGGCACTATCACCATCTCAGCCAGCGCCAAGGAGACCCTCGATCCTGCCTCAGAGGGTCACGCCCCTGCGCCTCACGTCTGCGTGACCGTTGCGGATGATGGTGAGGGCATTCCAATCGCCCAGCAGGCACGCGTGTTCGAACCATTTTTCACCACAAAGCCCGTGGGACGGGGCAGCGGTCTAGGGCTTAGCCAGGTGTTTGGTTTCACGAAACAATCAGGCGGCTTTCCCCAACTGAGCAGCGTTCCGGGAAAAGGGACCCGCATCGTGCTTTGCTTTCCTATCCACGAGCCTTGATATGCCCATTAATTTGCTGTTCGTTGAAGACGAAGCCGATTTGCGCTCGGTGGTGACCCAAGCGTTGTCCGATCAGGGTTTCGCGGTCACTCCCGCATCCGATGGAATAGAAGCGATCGCCCAGTTGAGGGGTGAAACGCAATACGCCGTGGTGGTTACGGATGTCAGCATGCCGGGTGGTGTTTCAGGCCTTGAGGTGGCGGCTGCGGTCGCCGAAACGCAGCCCGGCGCCCGTGTGTTGGTGGTGTCCGGGCTCCAGCGCTCCCAGCTCCCCCCCATTCCTGCGTCCGTGCGTTTTCTGCCGAAGCCTTACCGCTTCAAACAGCTCATCACTGCGATCCACGAACAATTGAATTGAGCCACGAATCCATCGCCTATCGGCGCGTGCATGTCAACGCAGAGCCAAAAGCCCTTGGCTCGACGTTGACACGTCGAAGAGGACGATTCGATTCTCTCCGCAACTTCATTAGTTCATGACCCGTCCGGCTGAATCTGAATCAGGCAGTGTCATTTTGGTAGTCGAGGACGAGATCGAGCTCTCCAGGCTTTTTGTCGAGGCTTTAGGCGATGCGGGATTTCGGGTCGTGCCTGCGTATTCTGTTGCCGATGCGCTAAGCTCCCTTGCCAGCCACACCGTTGATGCGGCCATTTTGGACGTTGAGCTGCGAGACGGGCCGGTGTTCCCTGTTGCAGATCAAATGGCGGCTCGTGGAATCCCGTTCTTATTCGCTTCCGCTGTCTACTTTCAAGCGGTTCCGAAGCGGCATCAGGGCGCGCCATTTGTCACCAAACCGTTCAGTGTCAAAGAGCTTCTGCACCTGGTGAGTAGGCTCAGGCCCTAGTGCAGCTATGGCGATTCAGGGCGCACATGAGCATCCCTGCTCCCACGTGCAACTTGGGGCTATTCGTAGATGCTCCAACTTTGCCCTCGTCCCGCTTTTCCACCTTGTGGACGAATGCCCCTCGCCCAAGATGGTCACGCGAGACCATGCACCCCCGGACTGCCGGGAGCTTGGAAAGCACCGGACATTGTCCCCGCATACGGAGACCGGGCAGCGGAGCCATCCACCTGGGGTCTGGACTTCCTCTGGCCTCAGCGTCATCGCACCAGTTCCCGCGATGGTAACAACGCCCCACCCGCTTCGAGCACTTCGCGTTCCAAGGCACGCAGGAAGCCACTGAACCCGTGAGGTGCCCTGGCTGACCGGCGGGCACTCGTGGTGACGACTGGTCGAGCTCGCCAAGCGATGCTGGCCCCCGAGCGCTGAAGCGCCTGAGCCAGCGCCACATCCTCCCCCGTGAACAGCGGTGAGAAGCCGCCCACCTCCCGATAGGCCGCAGCACTGACACCCATGTTGGCACCGTGGATATGGCGATGGCCTTCGCGCGCATGCTCGCGCCTAGCGAATGCTTGGCGCACGGCAGCCGGGTAATCAAGCCAGTCACGCACCTCCACTACGCCGCAAAACGCATCGGCCCCACAGCTTGCTTGTTTCCAGAGCCAGTCAAACGGGACGTGCGTATCGGCGTCAGTGCTGGCTATCCAGCGCGCACCCAAGCCAAGGGCATGGCTGGCAGCCGCCGCACGTGCCACGCCCACGCACCGTGCCTCAATCGAGATGGCCACGGCACCGTGGTGCAAACATACGTCTGGCGTTTTATCGGTGCAGGCATCGAGCGCCACGACTGCCACTACGGGCTCGCCTCGAAGTCCAGGATGCCTGGCGGCCACGGTGATTGATTCCAGGCAGCGGCCAATGTCTGCTGCCTCATTGTGGGCCGGAACTATCACTGCGATCACCGCAGGCCCTCCCTGGTCGGTCCATGCATCGTAAGGTCCTCCGTCCGTTGCGACGAACAGATACCCGCGTCAACGTAGCCAGACGGTGACCGCGGCGTCGTGAAAATGTGGAGTCCGCCCAAACGCCGTTCTCATGGCGGCGGGAGCAGCATAGAGGTTGACACCAACACGGAGCGACCCATGAGCAAACTGCCCCTTAATCCCGGCGCCGACGTGGATGACCAGGATAAAGCGCACACCCCGGACAAGCTCCGGAACGATGACGCCACGTGGAAAGACAAGGACATGCCTGAGGCGGAGCACACCGCCAAACCGGAAGATTACGAGCGTCCGGCAAAGCCCTGAGGGCCGGCTCCGGCGATTCCACCCTATTCAGGAGAGCCAGATGGCCTTGATCCATTCGATTTTGATGGGAGCCGTCGCAGGAATGCGCGCGATGACCCCCTTGGCCGCGGTGACCAACGCCGCGCGGAGCGGTAACTTGCCGGCCGATAACGGTGCCCCTCGCCTTCTGGCCAACAAGCTCGCTTCCGCAGGGATGCTCGCGTTGGCAGGCGGTGAGCTCGTTGGTGACAAGATGAAAACGGCCCCCGACCGCATCGTTCCGGCAGGCATGGTTGCGCGCGTCGCTACCGGGATGATTGCAGGCGCAGCGCTCGCTCCCCATCGGCAGCGAAAGCTGGGCGCGCTTCTGGGTGCAGGCGCCGCCGTTGGTATGGCCTACGTGACCTTCAACCTGCGCATGCGGGCGATCGCCCGCTACGGTCAAAGCAGCACCGGCGCCGTGGAAGACGCCATTGCCGTCGGCAGTGCTGCCCTCATCACACAATGGGCTGCCGGGGGCGCCAAGCCAAGGGGACGTCGCGGATGAACCTCAATGAGCGGACGTCCCTCGGTCGGCGGTGCTGGGCTATCGCCGAGGGCTACATCCCTGCGTGGAGCAACGGGCCGGAACCAGAGCTGCAAAGCCACGAGACCTGCTGCATCCTCAACACCGGTTCCACCGATGCGGCGATCACCCTGACGCTGTATTTCGAGGATCGCGACCCGCAGGGCCCTTACCGCTTCACCGTCCCCGCCCGGCGCACGTGTCACAAGCGCTTCAACGATCTCGAGGTGCCTGCCCCGGTGCCCCGTGGCGTGGGTTTTTCGTGCGTCATCGAATCCGATGTTCCGGTCGTCGTCCAGCACACCCGGCTTGATTCACGCCAAGCCGAGAACAGCATCATGACGACCATCGCCTACCCGCTCTGACCCTCCGGTCGATCCGACCCCTGCACATCGCATCGACACCACTGGGCCGCGACGTTTACCAAGGCGTCCGCACACTGACCTTCCTCAACCCAATAGAGGCTCAGCAAATGCCCGTGCCCAACTATCCCCGGCCGCCGTTCAAGGCGCAGCAGCAGTCGTTTCCCGGCAAGACCGACAAGCTCGATCCTCGGCCAGACCACGGTGAGGAAAGCTACGTTGGTCACGGCATGCTGAAAGGCAAGAAAGCGCTGATTACCGGCGGCGACAGCGGTATTGGTGCGGCAGTAGCCATTGCCTACGCCCGGGAAGGCGCCGATGTGGCGATCGCGTTCCTTGAGGGCGAGGAGAAGGATGCCGCCAGCATTGGGGTCCTCATAGAAGAGGCGGGCCAGAAGGCCGTCCTGTGCCCCTGCGACATCAGCGACGACGCCCAGGCTGAAGCGCTCATCGAGCAGGTCACCCGCGAACTTGGGGGCCTGGACATTCTGGTCAACAACGCCGCGTATCAGCGCTACTACGAATCCTTTGATGACATCACGTTGGACGACTGGCGAAAGACGTTCGATACCAATGTGCATGCCGTCTTCAACCTGACCCGTCTGTGCGTGCCGCACCTGCAGGACGGCGGCTCGGTCATCAATACCGCCTCCGTGAACTCCAAGAAGCCCACGCCCAACATCCTGCCTTACTCGGCCACCAAGGGCGCGGTGGCCAACCTCACCATCGGCCTGGCCGGTCTTCTCGCCGAGAAGGGCATCCGTGTCAACGCAGTATTGCCCGGCCCGATCTGGACGCCTTTCATTCCCGCCGGCATGGCCGCAGAGGAAGTTGAGCAGTTCGGCAGCCAGACCCCGTTCGGTCGTCCCGGCCAGCCGGCAGAGCTCGCCTCGGCCTACGTGATGCTCGCTGCCGACAGCGCGAGCTACACCTCCGGCGCACTGCTTACCGTCTCCGGCGGCGCGGTCACCCTGTAAGGCCTGTATCTCCCTCCTCCCCCAAGGATTCCAATGACGTCCCGCAACCAATACGACATGCAGAACCCGCTGACCCAGTTCCCACAGCCGACCTACCCGGCCCAGGTTCAAACCCCGCCCGGCACTGTTCATGAGCTCAAGCCGGCGGCCGACCATGGCGAGAAAAGCTACGTAGGCCTGGGGCGCATGAAGGGTCGCAAGGCGCTGGTGACCGGCGCCGATTCCGGCATCGGCCGCGCGGTGGCCATTGCCTTCGCGCGCGAAGGCGCCGACGTGGCGCTGAACTACCTGCCCGAAGAAGAAGACGACGCTGCCGAAGTGGTGGCGCTGATTGAAGCCGAAGGCCGCAAGGCGATCGCCATCCCGGGTGACCTCCAGGACGAGCAGTTCTGCGGCGACTTGGTGGCGCAGGCGGTCAAGGGCCTGGGCGGGCTGGACGTGGTCGCCAACATCGCCGGCAAACAGTTGGCCGTGGAAAAGATCGAAGACCTCACCTCCGAGCAATTCGACGCCACCTTCCGCACCAACGTGCACGCGCTGTTCTGGGTGTGCAAGGCTGCCCTGCCGCATCTGCCGGCCGGCGCCACCATCATCAACACCGCGTCCATCCAGGCTTATCAGCCCTCGCCCAACCTGCTGGACTACGCTCCCACCAAGGCGGCCATTGTGAACTTTACCAAGGCCCTGGCCCAGCAGGTGGCCCAGCGCGGCGTCCGCGTGAACGCGGTCGCTCCGGGTCCGATCTGGACGCCCTTGCAGCCTGCAGGCGGACAGCCGCCCGAGGCTATCCCGGAGTTCGGCTCGCAGACGCCGCTGAAGCGTGCGGGCCAGCCGGTGGAAATGGCGTCGGCCTACGTCCTGCTGGCCACCCAGGAGTCGAGCTACATCACCGGCGAGGTGATCGGCGCCACCGGCGGCATGCTGCTGCCGTGACCGCTGGCTCCAGCGATGCCGATAGCGTGCCTGCCGAGCGCGACGCGGACGGGTATGCGCCCATCCACTCCTACGCCGCCATTGGCGATGGGCGCTCCAGTGCGCTCATCGCGCCGGATGGCAGCATCG
>Ga0160461_1000368_pt1 | contig 36491 bp, 19 predicted proteins | sample HID1975I_E6MG_FD_108266 | JGI IMG/M metagenome (GOLD analysis project Ga0160461, IMG submission 108266) | Enriched soil microbial communities from UW Madison campus, WI, USA - HID1975I_E6 MG | ecosystem: Environmental > Terrestrial > Soil > Unclassified | place: USA: Madison, Wisconsin...
CTCTTGCGGCAAAGCTCGGCGGTCGGCGAGGCCCGCGCGTCGCTGCTACCCAATCGCAATTTCCTGATCACCGCGGGGACATTGATTCCCTGCACCCTCCAGACCGCGATCAATTCCGCGCAGCCCGGCTATACGTCCTGCCTGATCCCGCGCGATGTCTATTCCGAAAATGGCCGGGTGGTCCTCATGGAAAAGGGCACGCGCGTGCTCGGAGAGTATCGCGGCGGCATTCAACAGGGGCAAAATCGTCTGTTCGTGCTCTGGACGCGCGCCGTGACGCCGCAAGGCGTCAGGATCGACCTGGCCTCTCCCGGATCGGACGCCTTGGGCCGGGCAGGTCTGGCCGGCGCGGTGGACAGCTTCTTCTGGGCGCGCTTTGGGGGAGCGCTGCTGCTCTCGCTTGTCGATGATGCCGCCTATATTGCTGGCCAGTCCGTCTCGAGCGGCAATGGCAATTTTAACAATGTGACGCGCGCACCCAGCGAGGGGGCAGCGATCGCCTTGCAGAACAACATCTCGATCCGGCCTGTCTTGAAGAAGAACCAGGGCGAGGAGGTTGGCATTTTCGTTGCCAAGGATTTCAATTTCGCCGACGTCTACAATCTGGAACTGCGGCGGTGAGCGATGCGCGATACCGCCGTCCTTCGCCATTATCTTGCGCCGCTCCTGCCGCTGTTGGAGCCGGCGGATGTCACCGAGCTGGTGGTCAACCGACCGGGTGAGGCGGGGATCGAGGACGGCGATGGCTGGCGGTGGCACGCCTTGCCCGAGCTCGACAGCGATTGGCTGGCGACGCTCGCTGTCGCTGCAGCAAGCTTCACGCATCAGGATATCGATGGTCAAAGCCCGATCTGCTCGACGGTGCTGCCGGGCGGCGAGCGCTGCCAGATCGTTATCCCGTCGGTGACGCCGAGCGGTTGCCCCTCCTTCACCATCCGCAAGCCTTCCACGGTGACCCTGCCGATCGACGCGCTCGCCGGGGCCGGACTGTTCCGCACCACCCGCGCGAGCGCCAGGGGTCTCGCCGACATCGACGCACAGTTGGTTGCGCTGCGTGATGCCGGCGATTGGCCCGCCTTCTTCAAGGTCGCAGTGCCCGCGCGGAAGAATATTCTGGTCAGCGGCGCTACCGGCTCGGGCAAGACCACGCTGGCCAAGGCGCTCATCCAGCTGATCCCGCCAGACGAACGGCTGCTGACGATCGAGGACACGCGCGAGCTCGTCGTGCCCCATCGCAACGTCGTCCATATGGTCTATTCGAGCGAGGGGCAGGGGCTGGCCAAGGTGGGCGCCAAGCAGCTGCTCGAAAGCGCCCTGCGCATGCGGCCCGATCGTATTCTGCTCCAGGAGCTGCGCGACGGCACCGCCTTTTTCTATCTGCGTAACGTCAATTCAGGCCATCCTGGATCAATCACGACGGTCCATGCCGGTTCGCCTGCCGGTGCGTTCGAACAGTTGACGCTGCTGGTCAAGGAATCGGAAGGCGGCCGAGATCTTGCGCGCGATGATATTCGCGGACTGCTGCGCATGCTGGTCGATGTGGTGGTGCAGACCCGGCGCCAGGCAGGGCGGTTCGAAGTCGACGAGGTCTATTTCGAGCCGAGGATGGGCGATGCTGGCGCAGCCTAGCCGCTGGACCTTGGGCCTGGTGGCGCTCGGTGCGGCACTGCTTTGGTCGGGAATTACCCTGAGCGTTGCTTTGTTCGGGCTTGGCCAGATCGGACCCAATACCGATCTGGGCGCCTTGCCCGCTTGGCTGTGGTATTATCGTAGCGATCCGCTCCTCATCGACTGGCTTCGGCGCGGCGCGATCGCCGGGGCCGCCGTTGTCGCGCTGTGTATCCTCGCCATCGTGCGGCGCGGCCCCGCCTTGCACGGCACCGCCCGCTTTGCCCGCGAAGGCGAGATCCGGCGCGAGGGGCTGCGCGCGCCTGCCGGGATTGTCGTAGGGCGCAAGGCCGGGCGCTTCCTCATTTTCGGCGGGAGCGAACATGTCCTGCTCGAAGCGCCGACCCGCGCGGGCAAGGGCGTCGGAGTGGTCATTCCCAATCTGTTGACCTGGCCGGACTCGGTCGTGGTGCTCGACGTGAAGCGCGAGAATTGGAGCGCCAGCGCCGGCTACCGGCAGCGCGCGGGTCAATCGGTGCATCTGTTCGATCCGCTCGATCCTGAAGGTCGAACGGCACGCTATAATCCCTTGGCCCATATCCGCCGTACCGATGACATCGAAGTGGTCAACGAGCTGCAGAAGATCGCGGTGATGCTCTTTCCCGCGCCAGAACGCTCGGACCCATTCTGGGCCGAGGCGGCGCGGGCCGCCTTCACCGGCGTCGGTGCGCTGGTGGCCGCCAATCCGGCCCTACCTTTCACGATTGGCGAGATTTATCGCCGGCTGACGACTGGCGACCCCAAAGAGGATCTGCCCAAGGCGCTCAAGGAGGCGAGCAAAGCGGGCCAGCGCCTCAGCCAGGCCTGCGTCTCGGCGATCCAGGATTTTGCCTCGGCGTCGGACAATACCTTCTCCGGCATCAAGCAGACGATCACCGCGCGGCTCAATCTCTGGCTCAATCCGGTGGTCGATGCCGCCACGGCGACGAGCGATTTCGATCTGCGCGAGGTCCGGGTTCGGCGCATGTCGATCTATCTTGGCGTCTCGCCCGACAATATCGACCGCATCGCCCCGGTCTACAGCCTGTTTCTGCAGCAGCTGGTGGATCTTAACACCCGCGATCTGCCCGATGCTGCCAGCAATGTCCCGGTCCTGGTGCTGCTTGACGAGTTTGCCCGGCTCGGGAAAGCCTCGGTCATCGCCGGCGGCTTTTCCTATGTCGCCGGCTATGGCCTGCGCCTGTTGCCGGTAATCCAGAGCCGGGCGCAGCTGCGGGCGATTTACGGCCCAGACGTCACCGACGAGATCATCGCCAATTGCGGGCTTGAGGTGGTTTTCACGCCCAAGGAGCTGAAGGTTGCGAATGAGCTTTCCGAGCGGCTCGGCTTCTTCACGATGAATGTGAAATCGCGCAGCCGGACGATCCACGGGCTGCTCGCCAATCGCAGCATTTCGGAATCCGATCAGCGCCGCGCGTTGCTTCTTCCCCAGGAATTGATGCAGATGCCCAAGAGCGACCTGCTGCTGCTGCGCGGCGGCATTCCGCCCGTTCGCGGCCGCAAGCTCGCCTATTTCCGGATGCCGCGCTTCACCAAGCGCGTGTTGGCGCCGCCGCTGCTGCCAGCACGGCCCGTGCCAGCGGCCCTGCGCCCGGTTGCACCGCCGCCAGCGCCGGATCGGCCCGCTTCTGCTGACGAGAGCGGGCACCGGCCAGAGACGATCGAGACAGGCGGCATGCTGCAGGAGGAGCCAATAATGCGCGAAATGACCGATCGTGAACTTGCCGGCGCAGCTGAGATCACCGACGAGATGTTGGTTCTGGGCGAGCTGGCCGAACTGCCGCCGCCCGGCGATGAAGCTGCAGCCATCGCCTTCGTGTCATCGATGATCGAACGGGCGCTCGTACCGCCGCATAGGGAATCCCCCAGCCAGGAAAGGGTTACACATGGCCGCTAAGGAACCCACAGCTCCGCGCGGTGGCGCCAGTCCCGCCAATGCGATCGCCCGCGATGAAGCGCGCACAGCATCAGGGGCAGCGCCTGCCTTGCCTCAAGCAACGCCGATGGCGCCAGCGCCGGCGACCAAGGACCGAACGTCCCGAGATGCCGGCGACGTGCCGGAGGCTTTGCGCAAGCGCTATTTCTCGTCCACGAGCAAATGGTCAGGGGAGCCCGCCTATTTCACAACGGCGCAGGCTAAGGAACCGGCATTTCGCGATCAGGGCCGGCGTCTTATCACCGCCAGCGAAAGCGAAGAGGTCGTGCGCGATCTCGTAGCCATCGCGCAGCATCGCGGGTGGGCGCAGGTGCATGTCACGGGCAGCGAGACGTTTCGCCGGGCAGCCTGGCTCGAAGCCAGTCGCCAAAGGCTGGAGGTGCGCGGCTATCGGCCCAACGAACGCGACTTGCAGGAACTGGAGCGCATCGGGCGCGCGGCGAGCCGCAACAGCATCGCGCCCGCTGCCCCGGCGGCGTCTCCTCGGGCGGCCGATCACCGCGAGCGCGAGGCCAGCGATGGGACAAGCCGATCGCCCGTGGAGCGGGCACAGGCGAAAAATGCCCGCGCCGCGCAAAGCCAATTGCGTGTGATCGAAACGGTGGTGCGCACCGCCTTGTTCGACGATCCGGCGGCGGTCGCGAGGGTCATGAAGGTCGCGAACGATAAGGTGCAGACCCATCTGCATGCGGGACGGCAATTCGAGCCTGCCAAGGTGCGCGACACACCGGTGCGCACGGTGGAGCCTTCGGGTCCGAAGCGGTCGGACGCGGCCAAGATACGCGCGCCGCAGCAACGCGCGCGCAGTCGGTGATCGCGAGGGATTGAGCCTGGCCGGCAAGCCTTTTAGCATGCAGGTCATGGCCTATCGCTACCCTGCTGGCAGTCCGCTGCACCATGACGCCTTGAAGACCAAGCAACGCGAGCTGCGCGGCGGATTTCCCGAGCCGCTGACGCTCAGGGTTCATCGCGCGCTGTCCTGGCTGCGCCGCGCCGAGGCCGAGCAGAGCGACGAAGATGTGCGCTTCATCCTGCTCTGGATCGGGTTCAACGCTGCCTATGCCGGCGATGTCGAAGCCTCGCGCCTGTCGAGCGCGGCTGAAGGCGAACGGGGCTTGTTCCAGGCGTTTTTCACGACGCTGGTGGGCTTTGATGGCAAACACCGGATCTACGACATGGTCTGGCAGCGCTTCCCCCAGGAAATCCGCGTGCTGCTCGCGAACCGCTATGTCTTCCATCCCTTCTGGCAGCATCACAACGGCGCGCTGGGCTATGCGGATTGGGCGGACCGGCTCGAGCGGTCTCGCACTGCGATTGGCGCGGCCTTGCGCGATCATGACACGGCGAGGATTCTCTCGATCCTGTTCGACCGGCTCTATGTGCTGCGCAATCAGCTGGTGCATGGCGGTTCGACCTGGAACAGCGACGTCAACCGCGCCCAGGTACAGGATGGCGCGGCGCTGCTGGGGTGCTTGCTGCCGATCTTCATCGACCTCATGATGGACAATCCCGAGCATGGCTGGCCGATGCCGAACTATCCGGTGGTACAATAGGCGGTGGCGGAGGTCTGGTCCGACCGGGAGATTGATCTGATTGTCGCCGATTATGGCGCGATGCTCCGCGACGAGCTGGCGGGGCGAAGCTTCAACAAGGCGGCACGCAACCGCGACCTGCAGGCTGTGATCGGCCGCAGCAAGGGGTCGATCGAGTTCAAGCATCAGAATATCAGCGCGGTCTTGCTCGGCCTGGGGCAGCCGTGGGTCGAAGGCTACAAGCCGGCAGCCAATTTCCAGGGTGCGCTGGTTGATGGGGTGCTACGCTGGCTAGAGGCTCAGCCCGATTGGCTGCTTCCTACCCCGCAGGTTTCATTGGGCCAGGGTATCGCGCAACAGGGAACCGCGTTGCAGTTCGGTCCTCCACCGGCACTGCGCAACGAACCGCCCCCGATCGATCCTACGTTCATCGCCGCGATAGGCCGCAAATATGATGTGGCAGAGCGCGACGCACGCAACCGCGCGCTCGGCCGGGCCGGCGAGGAATGCGTGCTGCACCATGAGCGCGGAGCGTTGAAGACCGCGGGCCGCGAGGATTTGGCCGACAAGGTACGTTGGACATCGGTGCAGGACGGCGATGGCTTTGGCTTTGATATTCTTAGCTACGAGCCCGATGGGCGTGAGAAGCTGATCGAGGTCAAGACCACCAATGGGTGGGAACGCACGCCCTTCCATATCTCGCGCAATGAGTTGGCGGTCGCAGACGCCCGACACGAAGAATGGTGTTTGATGCGCCTTTGGAACTTTGCCCGCGCGCCAAGCGCGTTCACTCTGCGCCCGCCGCTTGGTGATCATGCGCAGCTGACAGCAACAAGCTTTATTGCCGAACTGCATTGAAAGTCAGGCATATCACGGCCTTTCGTGCTCAGGGCAGGGCAGGAAAATCCGCTCGCGCATAGCCAGCCACCAACGCCTTCAAGCCTGCGGGCTCGAGCACCTCGACCTTGTCGCCCCATTGATAGAGGTGCCAGGCCATTTCCAGCCAGCCAGCGGCCTTGAAGCGCACAATCAGACTGCCGTCATCCTGATAGTCGGCCGACTGGTTGGGATGGAACTGAAACTCAGCTGCGCGCGCGGCTGCCTCGGGCAGGAAGCGCCAGGCAATCTCGCCATATTGCGCGGGATCCTGATAGGCGCCGAACGCCTGCGCGGCATGGTCGCTCAAGGAAAAGCCCGCCTGGATCGGGAAGCTCTCATCGAGACACTCGGCGCTGACGATGCGGTCCAGGCGAAAATGCCGCAGCGCTTCGCCGCGGTCGGCCTGGCGTGCGACCAGATAGCTGCGCAGGCCCAGCAACAGACCGTGCGGTTCGACAATCCTGGGATCGCTTGAGCTATCACCGTAGCAAATGCGCATCTTGAAAGGCCCGCGCAGCGCCTCGATCAGCACATCGGTCACTTGCGGCTTCATCGCGACCTTGGGTCCAGGCCGAGCGACTTGTCCCAAGGCTGACAGGACCGCTTCTGCGTCCACTTCGGATCGCAGAGCATCACGCGGCGATAGCCTTGTGATCAGGCTGTCACGGATATCTTCCAGCGCCCGGGCATGCCGCAATCGGTTCTCGTCGCGCGCTGCCCGGGCTGCGATTTCGAGCGCCTCGATCGTGTTTTCCTGGCGGGGTTGCAGGCGTTCAGGCGCAGCGCTCTCAATGCGCCAGCGTCGGCGACGGTCGTCATCCTCGACAATCACGACATTAGCAAAATTATCCTCCAGCGCTGCGGTCATACGCTGCGCCGTGCGGTGCGAAATGCTGAATTCCTGGGAGATTTCCTCAAGGCTGATCCCAAGTCGCCGCGATGCGGCGATTTGCGCGAGGCGCAGCAGGTCGTTGGCCTTGGCGAAAGTCATGGCATGTCCATGTCACAGATTGACACCCTCGCATGCTAGGCATCAGGGTGCTGCGTGTCGAGGTGATTCCCGCACGGGGCGTAAGGGCAATCATTAAAGGGGGCTCAGGTGAGGACGATCGGCGATAGCATCCTGTTTTCAGCAACGGACCTGATGCGGTTCGTGGGCTGCGCGCACGCCACGTCGCTCGATCTCGCCTATATGCGCGGCGAACCGCTCGTTCCCCGGCAAGATACTGAGGATGCCGTGCTGCTCCAGCGGCAGGGCGATGCCCATGAGGCGGCCCATTTGGACAAGCTCAAAGTAGCGCACCAAGGCGTCATCGAAATCGCGCGCGGGGATCTGGCGATCAACGCCGAGGAGACGCGCGCGGCGTTGGGCGAGGGCGCGCCGGTCGTATTTCAGGGCGCGTTTCTCGGTGATCGCTGGGGCGGGTGGTCGGATTTTCTCGAGCGCGTCGAGCGGCCATCATCGCTCGGAGCGTTCAGCTATGAGGTGGCTGATACCAAGCTCAAGCGCAAGGCGCATCCCAAGCATGTGCTACAGCTGGTGCTCTATTCCGACCTCTTGGCCGAGATCCAGGGCGTGATGCCGGAGCACGCCCATGTCGAGCTCGGCAACGGCACGCGGGCGACGCTGCGCCTGGCCGACTACGCCTATTATGCCCGGGGCGCACGCGCGAAACTTGAGGCCTTTGTCGCGGCCCCGCAGCCGACACGGCCGATCCCCTGTGCCGATTGTTCGCTCTGCCGCTGGGCTGACCATTGCGATGCTATACTCACCGGACAGGACAGCTTGTTCCAGGTCGCCAACATCACGCGCGGTCAGGTGAAAAAACTGGAGGCCTGCGGCATCGATAGCATGGCCGGGCTTGCCGGGCATGCAGGGCCAATCCGCGGTGTCGCGGCGGGCACGGCGGAGAAGCTGGTCGGTCAGGCGCGGCTGCAACATGCGCGCAAGACCGGCGAACCTGCCTTCGAATTGCGACCGGGTGAGCCTGGTAAGGGATTTGACCTCTTGCCCCGCCCCCAGGCCGGCGACCTCTTTTACGACATCGAGGGCGACCCGCATTATGAGGACGGCCTGGAATATCTTCATGGTGTCTGGGCTGACGGCGATTTCCATGCGTTCTGGGCGCATGATCATGTCGCCGAAGCGCAGGCGCTTGAGCGGCTGCTGGCGTTCTTCAAGGAACGCCTGACGACGCATCCCGAAGCGCGCATCTATCATTATGCGCCTTATGAGATAACGGCGCTGCGGCGTCTCACCACGCGCTACGGCATCGGTGAGGCCTTTCTCGACCGGCTGATGCGCGAACGCCGTCTTGTCGATCTCTATGCCGTCGTGCGCGGCGGGCTCATCGCGTCCGAACCGAGCTACTCGATCAAGGCGCTCGAAGCCTTTTACGGGCTGAAGCGCGAGGGCGAGGTGAAGACCGCAGGCGGATCGGTCGTTGCCTATGAGAAGTGGCGCGAGACCTGCGATCAGCAAATTCTCGACGAGATCGAGGATTATAACCGGATCGACTGCGTATCGACGCAGCAGCTACGCGATTGGCTGGTTGCGATCCGCCCCGATCGGCCTTGGCCGGTGCTGGCCGAAGACGCCGCTGCGCAGGAAGCGGTTGAAGACGAGGAAACCACCGCACTGCGCAGCCGACTGGCAGCGTCCGCATTGGCGCCCGAGCGCCAGGACATGCTGTTCAATCTGGGGCAGTTCCACAAGCGCGAGGCCAAGCCCGCGCAGTGGACCGTGTTCGATAGCGCCGCACGCGATAAGGATGAACTGATCGACGATCTCGATGCCTTGGCAGGCCTCGAGGCGATCTCGACGCTTGAACCCATCAAGCGTTCGGTCATGCGCACCTATCGCTTTCCGCTGCAGGAGACCAAATTGCGCGCCGGGGGCAAGGCCACCGTGCCTGGGCTGGACGGACCACCAGCGACGGTTGCGATCGAGGCGCTCGATCGCGATGCCTGCGAAATCACGCTGAAGGTTGGCGTGGCCCGGGCCGAGCTCTTGGCCGACCGGCTCACCCTGCATCCAGATTGGCCGCTCGACACCAAGGTATTGGCGGCCGCGGTTCGCGACGTGATCGAGGACCAGTGCGGCGCGCGGCGCTACCGTGCAGTCGAGGATCTGCTCTCGGGCGCCGCGCCGCGCTTGAATGGCATCACCGGCGATATTCTGGGCGGGCTTGAACCCGTGGCGGGAACGATCACCGCGGCGCACGGCATGGACGAGACGGTACTGCCGATTCAGGGGCCGCCGGGCACCGGCAAGACCCATGTCACTGCGCGGGTGATCCTGGCGCTGGTCAAGGCCGGGAAACGGGTTGCTGTCGCCTCCAACAGCCATGAGGCAATCCGCAATGTTCTGCTCGGCGCGCTGCGTGCGCATGAAGAAGCAGGGCGCGCTTTTCCGGCCTCGTTCGCGCATAAGGTGTCGAGCGGCGAGGATGGCTATGCCGATGACTGTCCGGTGCACCGCACGACAGCCAATGATGACCTCGTCCTCGCTAAAGCCGATGTCGTCGGCGGCACCGCCTTCTTTTTCGCCCGCGATGAAAATGTACAGCGCTTCGATTGGCTGTTTGTCGATGAGGCCGGGCAAGTCGGTCTCGCCAATATGGTCGCCATGGGCCGGGCTGCGCGCAACATCGTGCTGGTCGGCGATCCGCGTCAGCTACCGCAAGTGATCCAGGGCGCGCATCCCGCGCCGGCCAATCTGTCGTGCCTGGAGTGGATGCTCGGCGATCATGCCACGGTGCCGGCCGACCGCGGCATTTTCCTTGCCGAGACGCGGCGGATGCATCCGGCGGTGTGCGACTTCATTTCCGAACAGGTCTATGAAGGCCGTCTTGCCAGCCATGGCGATACCGAGCGTCAGAGCGTAGCCGGCACCGCTTGGCCGACCGCCGGGGCCTTTTGGGTGCCCGTGACCCATGACGGCAATGCCCAGATTGCCGCTGAGGAGGTCGCCGCAATTCGCGGTGCGGTCGAGGATCTGCTGAAGGGGACCTGGTCGGACAAGGACGGCACTGCCCGCCCCGTAACCCCCGCCGACATCATAGTCGTCGCCCCCTACAACGCACAGGTCAACGCGCTGCGGGCGGGGCTGCCAAGCAGCATCCGGGTCGGCACGGTCGACAAATTCCAGGGCCAGGAGGCGCCGATCTGCTTGGTATCCATGACCGCGTCTTCGGCCGATGAGACGGCCCGCGGTATGGAGTTTCTGTTGTCGCTCAACCGCATCAATGTCGCCGTGTCGCGCGCCAAGGCGCTCGCTCTCGTTTTCGGCAGCGACCGCTTGCGTGAAGCGAGTTGCAACAGCATCGAGCAGATGCGGCTCGTCAACACGCTCTGTGCCTTGCCGGTACGGCCCAATGGGGGATCTTGATCCATGCGCATCCTGCACACCGCCGACTGGCAGCTCGGCAAACCGTTTGGCCGGTTCGATCCTGACATTCGCGCCGCCCTTGGCGAGGCGCGCTTCGATGCTATCGACCGGATAGGCGAACTCGCCGCTGCCCAGCAGATCGCGCATGTCGTGGTCGCCGGCGATATCTTCGACACCGAAGGCCCCGAGGACCGGGTGATCGTGCAAGCGGTATCGCGCATGCAGCGCTATCCCTGCCGCTGGTGGCTGTTGCCGGGCAATCACGACTATGCCCGCAATGGCGGGCTGTGGGACCGCGTTCGCAGCAAGACGTCCGACACCATTGTCCTGCTCACCGATCCGGTCGCCCACGAGATGGAAGCGGGGGTCTGGCTGCTCCCCGCGCCGCTCCTCCATCGGCATCATCTCGATGATCCGACCGCGCTGTTCGACACCATGGAAACGCCGGGCGCGAAACTGCGGATCGGCCTGGCGCATGGTTCGATTCGCGATTTCACCGCGCGCGGCGAGACCAAGAACCAGATCGCACCCGATCGGGCCAAACAGTCCAATCTCGACTATCTGGCGCTGGGCGACTGGCATGGGGCGCTCAAGGTCGATCCGCGCACCTGGTATGCAGGAACGCCCGAAACAGACGGCTTCCAGCGTGATGACCCTGGCCATGTTCTCAAGGTCGAGCTTGCCCCGGGCGCCGATCCCGTGGTTACGCACATACGCACTGGCCGCTTTCAATGGCTGCTCAGGGATTGGACGGTGCCGGACTCGGCCGCCTTCTCGGCAGAATGTGACCTACTGCTCGCCGGGATCGATCCGGCCGCAACATTGCTGCGCCTGTCGCTGGCCGGCATCACTGGCCTTGCCGACCGCGTTGCCATCCTGTCCCGGCTCGAAGACGATCTGCGCCACCGGCTGCGTTTCCTCGATGTCCGGGCCGATGACCTCGTCGGCCGGCCAGGCGAGCAGGATCTTGCCGATCTCAAGGTCGAAGGGCTGCTCGGCATTGCGGCCGAGAAGCTCACGGAAACGATCGAAGCGGGCGGGGCCGACGCCCTGTTGGCGCGCCGCGCTCTCGAGCGGTTGTTCGTCGAATATCATCGGGGAGCCCCAGCATGAGCCTGCAACTCCGGCGGATCAGCCTCAACAATTTCCGCAAATTCCGTGAACCGCTGACAATCGAAGGTCTGGGCGACGGGCTCAACATCATCATCGAGCCCAATGAGAGTGGGAAGTCCACGATCCTTGAGGCCCTGCGTGCGGCCTTCTTTGTCCGTCATGCCACGAAAAATCAGCTCGCCCAGAGCTTTGCGCCATATGGCGAAGCGGTCGCGCCTGAGATCGAGGTCAGTTTCGATGTCGGGGCAGAGAGCTGGAAGATCGCCAAACGCTTTCTCAAGAGCCCCCAGGTCGAAGTCACCGGTCCGCAGGGCCGTGCGCAAGGCGAGGAAGCCGAGAACCGCCTGCAGACGTTGCTGGGCTTCGTCAAGGACAGCAGCCAGCGCGGGGATCCGGCCACTTACGGCGCACTCGGGCTGCTGTGGGTTCCGCAGGCGCAGGCCCTTGAAGTGTCTGCGCCCGGCAGCATCGTACGCAGCAGCATCCAGGCGACGCTCGAGGCCGAAGTCGGGACGATCGTCGGCGGCGCGGCCTATGACCGCGTTCGCAAGCGCATCGACGAGCAATATGATATCTATTGGACGCCAACCGGGAAGGCGCAGGGCAAGGGGCGCTGGCAGGCCACGCGCGACCGCGACCAGCAGGCCCGGCAAAGCGCCACGGACGCAGCGGCGCGGCTCGATGCCCTCGAAAAAAGCTTTGGCGATCTGGAAACGGCGCGAGGGAGGCTCAAGGTGCTCGAGCGGGAACTCGCCGACGACACCGATCTCGAACAACGCGCCAACCTCGTCCAGGCGCTCGAAGTGGCCAAGGCGGCAGCGCAGATTCTCGAGACCCGCAAGGCTGAGCATGAGAACGCCTCGGCAACCCTCGATCGCCTCGAGGATATACAGGCCCAGCACGAAGCGGCAACGCAGGCGCTGATCACCGCGGAAGAAGGCCTGGCGGCGGCCACCACCAATCGCGCCCGGCTGACCGATCAGCTGGACGTAGCGCGCGCGAAAGTCGCCGAAACGAAGACCGCGCTGGACACAGCCCGCGAGCACCGCGCTGCAGCCCGCCAGGCCTTGGGGGAAGGGGAGGCGCGTCTCGCTGAACGGCAACGCCATACGGCGATCGCCGAGGTGCGCCAGCGGCACACTGCACTGCTCGATCTCGAAAAGCAGCTGGGTGAGGCCCGCACCATCGCCAAAGGGCTGATCCCGGCAGACGCGCTTGCCCGCCTCGACGCCAATGACCGCGCGATCGCCGAGGCCCGCGCTACGATTACGGCCGGCGCGACCGCCATTGAGCTTATCGGGGACGTCACGGGCATTACCTTGGATGGCGAGCCACTGGAACCCAATAGCCCGCGCATCTTGACCGGTGAGACCGAGATTGGACTGAAGGGCGGCGCGCTTGTCATCCGCCCGCCCGCGACCGCGGCCAGCGCGGAAGCCCGCCTTACCGAACTGCTCGAACGGCAGGCGCTGGAGCTTGCCGAATGGGATGTTGTGGATCTTGCCGCAGCACGCGCCCGCGCCGACACGGCGCGCGATGCGCAGACCTCAGTCCAGCTGCTTGAGGCCAAGCTTACTGGTCTCACACCCGCACAACCGCTGCTGGATCTCGCGGCGGGTCCTGAAGCGCTCAAGCTGTTCGTCGCTAGCGCGCCGGCGGAAGCACACGCACCTGACGACGAGGGCATCTCGATCGAACAGCTCTCCGGTCATGTCGAAGACGCGGAAACGGCCGCGGTGCGCGCGGAAACTCTGCACGATCAGGCGGTGCAGGATCTGCGCGAAAGCGAGGACCAGGACCGTCCGCTGGCCGCCGCGCAGGCGGGCGCGGAGCGCGACCAGGCCAATGCCGCGGATCGCATTGCGCAGATCGAAGGCAGGTCCGATTTCGCGGGCCTAGCCGATGCGATCGGCAAAGCCCGGGAGAACGCAGCGCAAGCCGGCGTCAAGCTGTCCGAGGCGACGCGCGACGCCACCGCCCATGATGGGCAGGCCATCACCCGCAAGATCGAAACGATCGATGGCCGGGCGCGGGCGAGCCAAGCCCGCCGGAGCGAACTCGAGAAGGATATCGCGCGGCTCGATGCCGTGATCGAAAGCGAGGGCGGCAAAGGCTTGGCCAGCCTCGCCGCCACTGCAGCCGAAGAAGCGGACGCCGCCACGCAGGCGCTCGCCCGGCTCGACGAGGAGGCCGCCACGATCAAACTGCTCAAGGATGTCCTTGACGAGGCGCGGGCCGAGGCATCACGGACATTCGTGGGGCCGGTGGCGCGACGTGCCCGCGTCCATATTGAACGCCTGTTCCCCGGCGCCGACCTCAGCTTCGACGAGGAGCTGGGTTTGGCCTCGGTTACCAGGGCTGGCCAGAGTGAAGCTTGTGGGACGCTGTCGAAGGGCACCCAGGAGCAACTGGCGGTCCTGACGCGCTTGGCCTTTGCCGATATGTTGCTGGAGCAGGGCATGCCGGTGTCGCTCATCCTGGACGACCCGCTGGTCTATTCCGACGACGGCCGGCTCGATCTGATGACCGAGATCCTAGAGGATGCCTCACAGCGCATGCAGGTAATCCTGTTGACGTGCCGTGACCGGGCATTCCGACATCTCAATGCAACTCGTGTACAGATTTGACGGCGGTGGGTCCGCCGAAAGCTTGCCGCACGCGACTTCAGGTGCTGTCATTAAAAATGGTTCCAAACTTTGCTCGGATCGGCCCCATATAACTTGGCCGCTAGTTTGGCGTTGCCGACGCTCTATCCATACAGTAAGTGTATCCACACAGAAACTGGTCATACCATGTTTCTTGGGGGCTTCGAGGAATGGATAGCGATTCAGGATTGCGACGTGGAGTTGAGAGCAGGCTGGAATTCATCGAATTCCGCTTGTTCTGGGAAGGTCACGTAAATCGCAGCGATCTCATTGAAGCCTTCGGCGTGTCAATCAATCAGGCTTCTGCCGATCTCAACAGATATCTCGGCCTAGCCGAAGCCAATATGGTCTACGACAAGAGCGCTCGTACATATGTGCGAAGCTCGGCCTTTAAATCGATCTTCCATAAGCCCGACGCGGGGAGGTATCTCTCCCAAATCAGGTCGATCGCCGATGGCATTGTCGCCCCTGACGAGGCCTGGATCGGAAGTGTGCCCAACTTCGCTTGCGCCCCAACACCGGCGCGCGGAGTTTCTGCGCCGATCCTCAGAGCCGTCGTAACCGCTATCAAGCGCAAAGAGGTGCTCGAGGTACTCTACCAATCGATGTCATCGCCTGAGCCGTCCTGGCGCTGGATCGCGCCGCACGCTTTGGTGTTCGACGGTTTTCGATGGCACGCTCGCGCCCACTGCGATCGGAGCGGCGTATTCAAGGATTTCGTACTTACACGCATTGCTGAAACGCGATCGAGCAGGGCGTCGGACATATTCGCTTCGCGGGATCAGGATTGGCAGGACGATGTCGACCTGATCATTGCGCCACATCCCGAATTGAGCGCGGGGCAGCGCAAGGCGATCGAACTCGATTATGGGATGGAAGGGGGCGAGGCCGCGATCCCGGTCAAGCGCGCGCTCCTCTATTACGCGCTCAAGCGGCTCGGGCTCGATACCGAGCCATCCGCACGGCGTCCGCAGGATCAGCAGATAATTCTACTCAATCGGGCTGACATCACGGGGGACATCCTATGAATTCCACGCCTCACCCCGGGGCCGTAATAGAGTTGCGCTCAGCGACCTGGAAGGTGCTAGGCACCTCAACGCTAAAGCTTGGGTACAGTGAAGTACATTGCCGCGGCCTCTCCGGTTTGGTTCGCGACAAGGAAGCCCGGTTTGTTTGGAACCTTGAGAAGGATGCACGTGTGTTGGATCCGACCGGGGTCCACCTCGTCCCCGACACGTCCCCGGGCCTCAGCGACACCAAGCTGCATCTTGAGGCGGCATTCCGCCACACGCCGACTACTACCCGACGCCCCATCACACTTGGCCGAGCGGCGATCGATAACCTGACGTTCCAACACCTCCCGGTTGAACGGGCGCTTGCGCAGGATCGCGTCCGGCTTCTGATCGCAGATGATGTTGGCCTCGGGAAGACGCTGGAGGCGGGGCTCATCGCTTCCGAACTGGCTCTGCGGGGCCGGGCGAACCGCATACTCGTGGTCACCACCCGGGCAATGCTGACCCAGTTCCAAAAGGAATTCTGGACCCGCTTTTCAATCCCGCTTGCCCGGCTCGACAGCGCGGCGATCCGGCGGATGCGGAACCGGATTCCAGCCCACTACAACGTCTTCGACCAGTTCGACCGGTCAATTGTCTCGATCGACACACTGAAGCGGGATGCTCAGATCCGGGACGCGATCCGGCACTCCTACTGGGACTTGATCATCATTGATGAGGCCCACAACGCTGCCGTCCGAAAAAATACGACGGGGACAAACTCCCAACGAGCCGATCTGGCGCGGCTTCTCTCGCGCCGGACCGATTCGCTCCTCCTGTTGACCGCTACACCGCACGACGGGTCCCAGGAGAGCTTCGCCAGCCTGATCGAGATGTTGGATCCGACCCGAGTCCCCGATCCGTCCCGCCTGTGCCGGAGTGACATTGAAGACCTGGTGGTGCGCCGGTTTCGGTCCTCCCCCGAGGTGGTCGCGGATATCGGCCGGGAGGTTCCGAAGCGGGAGCTGTTCCGGCGCTCCTTCCCGCTCAGCCCCCAGGAGGAGCTCGCCTATCAATCCGTCGCCGACCTGCATCTCGATTTGGACGAGGAGTCGTCCCGGGGACGTGCGATCGACTTGTTCCGGACCACACTCGCCAAGGCGATCTTCTCGAGCCCGGCCGCCTGCCGCGAAACCCTTGAACGGCGCATCCGAGGGATCGAGAATGGGACCGCCCGCGGCACTGCAAAGGACCGGGACCGGCTACTGGCTCTGGCAGGCCAGGTAGATGCGATCGATACCCGTGCTTTCAGCAAGTATCAGGATCTCCTGCAGCTGCTGCACGACCTTCGCTGGACCGGACGAGACCCACGAGACAGGCTTGTGATCTTCTCCGAACGGATTGCCACCGTTTCCTGGCTCACCGATCGCTTGCGGGTGGATCTGGGCCTATCGGAGGAGCAAATGGCCCGGGTCGACGGGGGCAGCGTCGAAGCAGACGTCCGGACCCAGCAGGTGATTGAGGCGTTTGGGCAGGAGCGGTCTTCGATCCGGATCCTGATCGCCTCGGACATGGCGTCCGAGGGACTCAATCTCCACTTTCAGTGCCACCGGCTAATCCACTTCGACTTGCCTTGGTCTCTCCTGCGTTTTCAGCAGCGGAACGGGCGCATAGACCGGTACGGACAGGACCGGCCACCCCAGATCACCTATTTCGTCGGGGAGAGCACCCATCCGAAAGTCCGCCAGATGTGGGTGCTCGAAAAGTTGGTCGCCAAGGACGTGGCGGCTCAGGAGGGGGTCGGAGATCCGGCCGTTTTCCTGGGCGTCGGGGACACCGAGGGAGAGGAGACCGTGGTCGCCGAAGCAGTCGCCGCAGGGATCGGCGCCGACGCGTTCGAGGCGCAGATGGACGCGCGGGCCGCGGAGGTTGCGACCCGCTTGTCCCTGGACGATGAGTTCGCCGCCCTTTTCGGTGACTATGCGAGCCCCGCCTCGCCGAAGGCGGAGGTGGCCACAGACTTGGCTCCTCCTCGCCTGTTCAAAGACACGTTCACCTACGCAAAGGCGATGATCGAGCGCCTCTCTCGCCCCGAGGACCAGATCTTCGCTGTCGCGCCGTCCGTCGTCGGGGAAGAGCGGATGATCCGGATGACGATCCCGGAGGATATGCGTTCCCGTGATGGCTTTGGATACGCGAGTGAAGGAGCGGTCGACGGTCGATACATGCCGGAAGAGGCGGTCGGGCCCGGAGACCGGATCGAACTGACAGACCAAGCGCAGGTCATCAATCAGGCTATCGATCAGGCGAAAATGCAGGAACGGTCTTGGCCGACCGTGCAATACCTGTGGGACGGGCATCCGATCCTTGAATGGTTTGCGGACCGGGCCAGCACCTTCTTTCCGGAGCACGCCGCCCCCGTTGCGTACCTGCACGGGCGGCTCGAGCCCGGCGAGGTGGCGGTGATCCTGCACGGAGCAGTACCCAACGCGAACGGAGCTCCGGTAGTGGACCGGTGGGCCGTGGTGATCCGGACCCCGGATGGGAAGCTCGACATCGAGGAGGTTCCTAACTTCCTGAGCCGGATCCGGTTCGCGGACAACACCCCGAGCCGGCCAATCGATGACCTGGACGCGGCGAGGGGAGTGATCCCCGCCGCTGTAGACCGGTTCCAGTCCCATCTGGTCGATCTGCGCCGGGCGCGGGAGGCGGACATCCAGCGGGACCTGGACAACGTCCTTGACCGGCTCGCGGAGTTGGAAACCCGGTTCAAGACGCAGCTCACGCTAGATCTCGGAGATGTGCTGGCGGATGAAGAGGCGCTCAGTTCCGCTGAGAAACGGCGCCTGACCCTGCGCCGGGCGAAAGAGCAGAAGATTGAACGGCTGTTCCAGGACTGGACGGAATGGTTTGAGCGGACGCGCCGCATGGTGTCCGATCCAAACCCGTATGTCGACGTCAAAGCCGTGTTGGTGGGGTGACGGGATGGACCTGATCGGGATCGAAAACGAGGCTGAATTCTTCCCGTCCGGAACCCTTTCGGACGTGCTGAAAGAGGAATTGCAGGACATCACGTCGCGATGGGGCGGCCTCGACAAGGGGGCTCATCCGGTGGAGCGGCTTTCCCGCGTCGCCACCCCGACCCTCGAGGCGCTACGGCAGGTCCGGAATGCCTCCGACCCGACACGGCAGTCGGAATTGGTCCGGGTCGCTCATCATGCACTCCTTGCTGCTCTCGGTTACACCTGGAGGCGGGAAACGGCGCTTACAGCTCTTCACGGAAGCCCGGTGATCCCTCTCGTTGGCCGGGTCGCGGACACATCCGGTCGTAACGCCCTCTGGATAATCGAGGCGCCGCTTACCGACGCCGACGATGAGGCGGCCGACCCACTCGGGGTCAAGTTCACGCCGGAGCAGTTCCCGGAGGAGCTTCGAGAGGCGGCGCTGCTCGACCGATCGGTTGAAGAAACGATCGCTGAGGGCGTGTTCGAGCTCCCTGACGGGCCTCGTCATCTCCTTGTCCTCGGCTTGTCCCAGATCGTGCTCGTCGACAAGCGGAAATGGCCGGCCCGGTCGGTACTCCGTTTCGACCTCCAAGAGATATTCACCCGGGCGGAGCGCGATACGCTCACCGTTATGGCCTGCCTCATCGCGCGCGAGGCGCGGGTTCCAGACCAAGGGGTGCCGATATCGGACCGGCTCGAAGAGGAGGCGCAGCGGAACGCCAACGCGGTCACCACCTCACTGAAGCGGACCGTTCGCGACGCGATCGAGCTGCTCGGCCAGGAAGTGCTCGAAGTAACCGGGGGCAAATACCCGTCTACCTTCCCGGAACCTGGTCGCCGTGGGGTCTGGATCGATGGACCAGAGCTCTCGCGCGAGTGCCTGCGCTACATGTATCGCCTCCTTTTTTTGTTCTACGCGGAGGCGAATCCCCGGCTGAACCTGTTGGACCTTCGGAACCCAATCTACGCGACCGGATACTCCCTGGAAGCGCTTCGCGAGCTCGAATCCGTTCCGCTTCGGACAACCACTGACCGCGAGGGGACGTTCCTCTGGAGCAGCCTCCAGCGAACCCTCGGCCTCCTCCACGACGGGCTGGACCTGGTCGACGAGGGGAAGGCGACCGGACTGCGCCTCCCAGCGGTCAAGGTATCCCTGCTCGATCCGGAGAGTACGCCGCTTCTCAACGGGCTCCAGCTCCGGAACGAGGCGATCCAGAAGGTGATCCGCCTCTTGTCGCTCCGGTCCACTGGGAAGAGCACCGGTAGGATTTCCTACGCTAAGCTGGGGATAGGCCAGCTGGGCGCGGTCTACGAGACCCTGATCTCTTTCACTGGCGTCATCGCCAAAACGGACCTGATCGAGCTGAAGCCGCGGAAGGGTCGATCGGCGGAGGCAGATGACGAAGGTGCCGGCGAAGCGGCCGAGGTTGATGAGGACGCAGAGGAAGAGGAGGTCACAGGGGAGGTTGATAGTGAACCGGAGGATGACGTGTTCCGCCGGGACAAAGTGGATCCGCTTGCGCCAAGCTGGTTTGTTCTAAGGAGCCGGATCGGTGAGTTCGCCGCCGACGAGATCGTCTTCAAGGGGGCTGAGGCGCTAGTCTACCCCAAGGGGACTTTCATCTACCGGCTCGCGGGCCGCGACCGCGAGAAATCCGCCTCCTATTACACCCCGGAGCCGCTGGCCCGCCTGCTGGTCAAGCACGCGCTCATGGAGCGGTGCCGCGGCCTGACAGCCGACGAACTTCTCGACCTGAAGATTCTCGAACCGGCGATGGGGTCCGCCGCCTTCCTCGTCGAGACGACGAACCAGCTCGCCGACCTCTATCTCGAACGGAAGCAGAAGGAGATGGGCCACACCATTCCGCAAGATCAGGTCGTCATCGAGAAGCAACGTGTCCGGGCTTATATCGCGGATCGGAATTGCTTCGGGGTAGATCTCAACCCAATCGCGGTCGAGCTAGGCGCGATCTCTCTGTGGCTCAATAGTCTGCACGCGAGCGATTTTTCGCCGTGGTTTGGCGATCAGCTTCACGCCGGAAACTCCCTGATCGGCGCGCGCCGCGCCGCCTATACGCCGGGCTTGCTTAGCGCGAGGGCGCAGGCGGACCTCTGGCTCAACGGCAAGCCGGAAGAGATCGGCTGGCGCAAGCGCCTGCCCGAGGGACATGTCTGGCAGTGGCTCCTGCCCGCCAAGGATATGGCGAACTTCGATAAGGACAAATCGATCGCCCCCTTTGCCAAGGACGCTCAAGATCAAATCAAGGCGTGGCGGAAGGATGGCTTTTTCAAGAAGCTCGAGCCGCACGAGATCAAGCTGCTCCAGAAACTCAGCCGCGTAGCTGAGGCACTGTTCGACCAGGTGGCTGATGATCTTGCCCGCTCTCGTGTAGCGGCAAACGACGAGATAACGATCTGGCCCGACAAGGTTATGCCCGGCAACAAGGGAATGGATTTCCATGACAAGGCGCGTCTGAACGCGCGCATCACCGGTGAGGACCGCGCCACCAATACATTGCCCTACAAGCGCCTGAAGACGGCAATGGACGCATGGTGCGCACTTTGGCTCTGGCCACTCGACAAGGCGGACCAGCTACCCAGCCGAGCGGAGTTCCTTCAGGGCATGGCGATGATCATCGAGGGTGGGTTCACCGCCGACGGCGCGCTGGCCGCGCCAAGCGTGGCGGAATTCTCGGAGCCCACGCCGGACTTCTTTGACCGGCTGGAGCCCGATGCACCGGCGCGCGACCTGTTCAAGGCTGCAGCCAAGCGGCAGGAGGGATTGTTCCGAGAAACGAATGTCGAGGCGCTGATCGATAATTTCGACTGGTTGAAGACGGCTGTCGAGGTCGCCGAGCGAGAGCGCTTCGTGCATTTCGACCTGATCTTCGCCGACGTGATGAAGGCGCGTGGCGGGTTCGATGTAATCGTCGGAAACCCCCCATGGGCAAAGCCCTCGTGGAACGAAGGGTTGGTACTGGCAGATATCGACCCGCTTCATGCGGGGTTGTCGGCGTCCGACGCAAAGAAGGTTCTCCCCGAGGCGCTGCCGAAGGCGCCTACCTTGCGGCGCGAGGGGCGGCTGGTTCCGGCAGTAGACGCCTTCCTTCAGGACTTCGTGTCGACCCGGGGGGCGATGGAAGTGACCTCGTCCGAGGTGATGAACCCCTTCGCTGGAGGCGGGTCGAACAACCTCTACCGCTGCTTCATCGACCTATCGTTTCGGCTGGTCGCGCCGGAGGGGTATGCGGCGCTAATCCACCAGGACGGCCATCTGGGCGACCCGAAATCGGGGGCATTCCGGCGGCACTGGTATGCGCGGATCGTGAAGCACTTCGGTTACATCAATACGATGAAGTCAAAAAACTTCGCGGATGCCGCGCATTACATGAGGTTCAGCCAAAACATCTATCGTGGCGTTGATAATGATGTGCGTTTCGACCAATTTACAACGGCATTTTTAGCGCAACAAGTTGAGGACTCATATGCGCATGACGGTTTAGGCGAAATACCAGATATCAAAAGTGCTGACGGCAAATGGGACACGCGGGGTCATCGTGATCGTGTTATTGAGGTCGATCGCACGGCTTTAGGAATCATTCATGCGTTGTCTGAAGAAGAGCATGTGCCGGTTGAAGAGGCGCGCCTTATCCAGCCCTACTCGACACGGACTCTTGATGTTTTTCGGCAAATGGCGCGCTTCTCCAAGCTGGATGCCGTGATCCCGAGGGTCAACCGAAAGATCAGCACTGATAATGGAGAACGAACGGTCGACGTTCAGCTTTGGCAGATGAACCGACTCTGGGATGAGACAGGCGCTCAAAAAGATGGCACCTTAGTTCGAAAAACAGCGTTTCGGCCATCTGACCAAACGGTGATCCAAGGGCCTCACATTCATGTTAGCAATCCCCTCTATAAGACGCCGCGAGCAAATGCGAAAAGCAAGGCTGACTACGATGTCATCGACCTCGTCACCCTTCCTGAAAAATATCAACCTCGGTCGAATTACGGACCAGGCCTTGAGCAAAACGAATACTTGGAACGCTTGACGCAGTGTCGCTGGGATCACACTAAGGCACACACCGATTTCTTTCGGGTTGCGCTGCGGAGAATGGTCAATCTCAACAGCGAAAGGAGCTTGATCACAGCAATCATTCCGCCAAAGTTTGCACACATCAACGCCGTAGAAAGTATCAGCTTTTTTGATGAGAAAAATGCTATATCTTTTGCCTGCATGTCAGCTTCAATAGTGTATGATTTTCTATTGAAAATTTCTGGAATTACTAATCTTTTTCAAGCGGACGTGGCTCGGTTTCCATGGGTACATCTGGCCGATACGGCCCTTCATCGAACGTTAAGGCTCAACGCCTTAAGTTCGGAGCATTCGGACCTCTGGATCCGCCACGCGCCTGCCCTAGTAGATGTCCTATCTTGGTCTTCATCTGATCCGCGCCTTAACCTCGAAGGTCCCGTCAAAGGCCCCGTCACATGGGATCGCACGGCCGGCCTGCGCACTGAATACGCTCGCCGTATAGCGCTGATTGAGATCGACGTACTCGTCGCGCAGGCACTCGGCCTGACCCTCGATCAACTGATAGAGATCTATCGGATATATTTTCCCGTCTTGCAGGAATATGAGGCAGGCACCTGGTTTGACCAGAATGGCCGGATCGTCTGGACCTGTTCTAAAGGTCTGCCTGGCATCGGCTGGCTCGACGGTCGCGGCAAGAGCCCCGGCCGCGCCGCCTGGGAGAAGATCCTCGCTGAGAACCCGTCGGAACTGACCTGCACCGCCATCGACGACACGATGCCCGGCGGCCCTCGCACTGTGACCCGCCACTTCGTCGGCCCCTTCACGCAATGTGACCGGATCGAGGACTACAGCCGCGCTTGGGCCCATTTCGAGCGGCTGAAATCCGAAAAGGCCGCCTGAGATGAACCCGATCCTCCTCGCTCGCCATGTTCAGGAGAGCCTGCGCGAACTGGTCCACACGACCCTGAACAGTTCGAGCCGCGCCTTTGAGGGCATGGTGGATCGGTTCCTCGAAGAACCCGCAAACTTCATCAAGGGCCCGTGGATTTCGGTCGATATGCCGTTCCGGCAAATCGAAGAGGCGGCGGATGGGACGTGGGCGCAACCCTTTCCTGAAGTACCGCTGCGCTTTGCCCCCTACCAGCACCAAATCGACGCCTTCGCGCGGCTAAGTGGGGAGGGGATGCGCTCGACCCTCGTGGCGACCGGGACCGGATCGGGCAAGACAGAGTCCTACCTCTGGCCGATCCTCGATCATTGCCGGCAAAACAAGGGAAAGCCGGGGATCAAGGCGATCCTGATCTATCCGATGAACGCTCTGGCGACTGACCAGGCGCGCCGGATTGCGGCCGCGCTATCCGGGATCGCATCCCTGCACGGGGTGCGCGCTGGGATTTACGCGGACGCCGAACCGAAGAATGCGACGCACGAGGTGACGGCGGACAGCATCATCACCCATCGTGAGACGATGCGGCGCAACCCGCCGGATATTCTGCTCACCAACTACAAGATGCTCGACTACCTCCTCCTGCGCGGGCGGGACAAGCCGTTGTGGCAGGCGAACGATCACGAGACCCTGAGGTTTCTCGTGGTCGATGAAATGCACACGTTTGATGGCGCACAGGGGGCGGACCTAGCCTTGCTACTGCGGCGCCTCAAATATCGGCTTGGCACCCCCCAAGAACACCTCGTCTGCGTTGGTTCCTCGGCGACGCTGGGTTCCGGGGACGAGGCGGCAACGGAGCTGCGGTGCTACGCGGAGACGATTTTCGGCGAGCCGTTCGATGCGGACGCTGTCATCCGGGAGACCCGGAAAACGCCCAACGAGGTGTTTGGCGACCCCGAATATGTAGACCGCCCTGATCCCGTTGGTATCCACACCGCCTTACGGGAGGCGGAGGAGCTCGATCAACCATTCGCGGCGCAGCGGCTGGCTCACTGCCTCTTCCCTGACGAAGCCGACCCGGACTTCGCTTTTCTTCGCGCCGAGAACCCTGCCGACCCTGCTTGGCGGATCGCGCTCGGAGAGCGACTCCTTCAGCACCACCTGTGTCAGCGCGCCCTAAAGATCATCGCCGAGCATCCGGGCCCGGCTTCGCTCGACGAGATCACAGCGGGTCTCGCGCAAGTGCGCGTGCTGCGGGAATGGGCGGTGGCCGACCACAGAGCTCTCGCCGAACTGTTGGTCGCATTGGTCGCCTGGGCGCGCTCTGGAGCGGTCGAGAACCCGCGCCCTCTGTTCAACGTCCGGCTCCAAATCTGGGTCCGGGAGATGTCCCGCATGGTGACGAACCTGCCGCGTCTTGAAGCGGTCGGGCGACGTTCAACTATGCACCTTTCCCACGCACTCGACCTCGACCGCCAGGCGCTCCGTCGTTCCCTCCCGGTTGTGAACTGCAATCGGTGCGGCGCAACGGCCCATGTTGGCCGCCTGAACTCGGGGTCAAAATCTTGCTGGGCCCCGCTCGACCAGCTTTATGAAGAGTTCTTCGATGAGAATGGTGCCGACCGGATCCGTCTTTTTTATCACGAATCCATCGATCGCATGGTACCCGCGAGCGGTGGGGGCGGTCAGATCGTCAAAGGGCTGCTGGATGCGGAGTCCGTCGACTTCACCCCCGCAGACCACGAGGGGCTCGAGCCAAGTTCAGCCTCTCCGGTTTGGATGTACAGCCCGACTGATGGTCAGGGACGGATAGATCGGACTTGCCCTGCTTGCGGTCAGGCTCGTGGCCTTCTCCTGTTTGGAATGCGGGCCGCACGATTGACGACCGGGATTACCGGAACCCTCTACACCTCGGCGCAGAATGAGGAGCGGCCAGAAGCGAAGCCGCGCTTCCTGATGTTCTCGGATTCGGTTCAGGATGCCGCGCATCGGGCCGCGATCGCGGAAACCCGAAACGCCCTCTCCGTCTATCAGAAGTCTCTGTTTACTGCGTTGACCGGCGCGGAGACACGGAAGATGACCCTTCGGCAGGTGATTGAGGAGGTCCCTGCTGCACATCTCGATGCACTCGGGGCTGACGATTTCACCGCGCTTTTCATCGCCAAGGAGCAGACCTGGCGCCGCAGGTACCAGGACCTGATCCGCGACGGGATTTCGATTACGGACCCTGTCTTCCTCGAGCAGATGCAGCTCCGCCTCGGCTGGGAGTACTTCGTCGATCTGAGCTACCGGGCGCATTTCAGCCACACGCTGGAGGTTAATGGTATGGCGGCTGCGGACGTCGCAGTGGACCTGTTGCGGTCCTCGGCCGAGCGTCTGGCGAACGAAATCCGCAACGCGTTCCCGGGCGCGCCGCAGATTAGTCCGAACGTGCTTACACAGTTCTTGTCCGGAATCGTGCAACGCATGCGTCAACAGGGGGCCATAGGCCACCCCTATGTTGTCAATGCGGTGGCGACAAGCCAAGCTGCGCGCGGATTGAACTGGTACCGTGCGGCGGTCCAAATGGGCCTTAGCCAAAGCAGAACTCTGCCTGTGCCGAACCACCGCAGAGGGCTTGCTCCCACTCCGATCACCCTCCAGGGCAGTCCGCCAGGATTCGAGCGGATCACCCGTAACCACGTCTCGAACTGGTACCGAGACTGGCTCTTCCGTGCACTGGGGCCAGTCGATCTGCAAGTCGGGACTGACCCCGACACGATCTACCCCATCGTCCTGAACCGGCTGGAAGCCGATGGCCTTGTCCGACGGGTAAATGGATCAGACGGGCAAAACTGTCACGCCTGGCTCCTCGAGCCGGAGCATGTCACCGTCTCGACGGCCACTCTCGGGCTTGTTTGCGGCCGCTGCGGGCGTCACGAGACCGCTCTCGCTGAGAACGCGGAGAGCGCGCTGGGGGCTCCCTGCGCCCGGATCGGATGTGACGGTTACTTGGAGGCCGCCTCCGTGCCGACGCGGCCAGCTCTCCGACGGTCACTCGCTTCCGACCGCAATCACCGGGTCGTGGCGCGTGAGCATACTGGGATCCTCGAGGCGGATGAGCGGCTGCGGGTTGAATCCGGGTTCATCAAGGGGGAAGCCCGTTGGGCCCCAAACCTGATTTCGGCAACCCCGACGCTCGAGATGGGAATCGACATCGGAGACCTGTCGACCCTGCTCCTTAGTTCCGTCCCACCAGAGGAAGCGAACTATGTTCAACGAATGGGTCGGAGCGGGCGCCGCGACGGTAATGCGCTGAATCTGGTCCTCGCTAACGCCCGCGCTCATGATCTCCAGTTCTGGGAGGATCCGACCCCGATGCTCGCCGGCCAGGTACGTCCTCCGGGTGTGTTCCTCGCTGCAGAAGAGGTGCTCTTGCGTCAGGTGACCGCGTTCACCCTCGACGCCTACGTAGCCGCCTCTGCGGAGAGTGGAGATTACGGGAAGGTCCGGGATGTCCTTAAGCGCCGCGCGGCCGGAGCGGCCGAGGGGTTCCCGGTAGAATGGCTAGACCTCGTGCGGGTACGCGGGGCGGAGTTTGCCCAAGTCTTCTTGTCCGGCCTGCCTCGGGAGGTGCAGGAGCGCGCTGACCTCGTCGAGCGTGTGAGGACCTATCTGACCGGCACTGACTCACGGTCGATCGGTTGGCGGGTCGGGACCGCATTTGATGCGGCGGCGGAGGAGCGGGCGAATCTTCTGCAGAAGCGGGAGGAGGCAACACGCGAGCTAGAACGGTTGCGGCGGCGTCGGGCCGAGCTGACGGATGAGGAGTTCGAGAAGCGGGAGCAGGAGATCTCGCGGGACCGGACAGAGATCAACCGGCTGATCAGAAGTGGAATTGACGACGTCCCGGTCATCAAGTTTCTGACAGACAAAGGCGTACTGCCAAACTATGCCTTCCCCGAGGAGGGGGTGAAGCTGACCTCGATCCTGTCCCGGCGCAACGATTCCGCCAAGGACGAAGATGGCCTCCTTTATCTCGAGTATTCCCGGCCAGCCAGCTCGGCGCTTTCTGAATTTGCGCCGGGCCAGTTCTTCTATGCAAACGGCCGGCAGGTTCAGATTGAACGGATCGAGATCGGCAAGGACGACCTTACCGCCTGGACCTTTTGTCCCTCCTGTTCACACGTCGCAGGCAGGATTGAGGGGACGGAGAGCCGCACCTGTCCAAAGTGCAGTGATGATATGTGGTCTGACATCGGGTCGCAGCACGAGGTCGTGAAGCTCAAGTCGGTAATCTCGGTTGATAGCGAGGAAAAAGCAGCCATCCGGGACTTGGACCAGCGGGATCAACGGCAGTTCGACCGGGTCCTGATGCCATTTCACAATCCTGAGGATATCGCCACGTCCTGGTTTACCAGCCGCGACACTGGAACCCCCTTCGGCTTCGAATTCATTCCATACTGCACGTTTCGCGACTTCAACTTCGGCCCGAAATCCACTCTTCCTGGGCCGAAAATCGCAGGCGACCGCCGACCTGCGCAACCGTTCCGAATTTGTCGGCATTGCGGGGGCCTGCAGAAGCCCCCACGAGACCCAGAGGATCGCGGAACGCACCCGCCGAACTGCCGTGTCGTGCGGGAAGCAGATCTGCCGCGGGACCGGTGGGAAACAGACGTTTTCCTGATGCGCGGGTTCGATACAGAGGCGATCCGGATCGTAATCCCCGTCGTGGGAGACGCAGATGACGACGATCTGAAAAGCTTCGTTGCAGCGATCAACCTCGGCATGCGGCGCCATTTCGCCGGGAAGGTGGACCACATCCGGTCCACGGTATTCGCGGCGCAGCTGGACGGGATGACCACGGTACGCAGCCTCTATCTTTACGATTCTGTTCCCGGCGGTTCGGGCTATCTGCGCCAGATCGGCGAGCATCCGGAAACGATGCGCTCGGTGATTACGCGCGCGGCGGAAGCGCTCCGCGACTGTCCGTGTAACCAGGAGACGGACCGGAACGGGTGCTTCCGCTGTGTTAAGCCTTACCGGTCACAGTTCGGACCCGGGGAGCCGGATCGGGACAGGGCGCGCCAGTTGATGGAAGCGATCCTTCAGAAATGGGACAGCCTGACCCGGACCGAGACCGGGATTGATGAGTCCATGCGCGGTGCACTGGTTGAGAGCGCGCTGGAGAAGAGGCTCCTCAGTGCCCTGTCTCAGCTTTACGGTGACGGAGCCCTGACCCCGCAGGTGCTCGCTGGCGGGCGCCGTGGCTTCGTGTTGCGGGCGGGGCGAACAGTGGCCCCGCGCCTCTGGACAATCGAACCGCAGGTCCAGATCGACGCTCGGTTTCGAGGTCTCCCGAAGAAGCGGATTGACTTCCTGCTCACTCCGATCGGACGCGCCGGGCACCTCCCGGTCGTGATCGAGATGGACGGACTCGAATACCACGCGGGCACCGTTGCCCAGGATCTGCTTGACCGGATCACCATGATCCGGTCCGGGGAGGTGCGCCTCTGGACTCTCTCGTGGCGAGACCTCGACCCGGAAGATCGAGGCCTACTCAATCCGCTAACAGAATCGGAGCTCGGCGCAGAGAAGATCGGGCGTCTCGGACGGGTCTTGGCCCATCCAGGGTTCGCATCCGTTGCTGACACCGTTCGGAGGTTCCAAACGGAAACCGCTCTCGCAGCGCTCCGGCGCCTGCTCGACGGGGAGGCGGAGGAGGATGCGCCAATCAGGTCTGTGTTGGTCCGGGCCCTCGTGGCTACGGGCAGGCCGCTGGATCAACTGCCCAGATCGGCTGCTCTCTCCGAGGAAGGACGCGGGTTCCTGCAAACCCCAGAGCTCGCAGAGCATGTCGGAGCTGGAGCGATCGATCTTTATTTGGCGTGCCAGAAGATCTCGCCAAGCGAATGGCTTCAAACCAACAAGGACCTACGGCTCGTTCTTCGGGCCGTGCTACCGGATCCGGGCGCAGCGCCCGCGGCGAAGGCCGTTTACACGGATACCTGGCGCGGTCTGTGGCGGCTTGTGAATCTGTTCCAAGGGGTCCGTGGGTTCCATGTTGAACTTGACGGACTCGATACCCTGTCACCGCCCGATATGTCCGATCGTTCGGATCCGTCTGATAGCGCGGTAAAGGCCTGGATGGAGGCGCGCGCCCTTTGCGACGAAGCTTTCCACCCCCTGATCGACGCGCTGATCGCTGCGGAGGCGCCTGCGCCGGATCGGTTCGGGGACGACCTGCTAGCCGGAGGGCGGGTCGTTGGAATGATGGAGTTTGGCTGGTCTGCGGCGGGGCTCGCCATCGCGGAGGAATTCCATGACGGCGTTGGCTGGAACCTGATCCTGTTCGAACCGGATACAAATCCGGTCGGGGAGGTCGTCACACGGGTTCTGCAAGCACTTGAAGAGGCACAATCATGACAGACACGATTACCAAGCGGGTCTCCTATGACATCGGCTGCATGAAGAGCCTGAGAAAGCTCCCAGACAAGGTGGCGATCCGGTTCATGGATATGATGACCCGCTACATGTCCGACCCATCCGGCAATGGGCTGAACCTTGAGACGGTCGAGGGGGCGAAAGACAGCTCGATAAAGTCCCTTCGGGTCGACCAGGCGTATCGCGCGATCGCCTTCGAGGTGGGGCGAGACATCATGTTCGTTCACGTCAACGAACACGACAAGGCCTATCGTTGGGCGGCAGGTCGGCGAGTCAAACTTGATCCGGATACCAATCGGATCCGGGTGATCGAGGAGATCGACGCGGCGGTGAAACCGGTCGCCGCTCCGATAGTGTCGGAGCGGCGACTATTCGCGGGGGTTGCCGACAAGCGACTCCATGCCCTCGGGGTTGCGGAGGAGGAGATCCCAGCAGTCCGGCTCGTCACAACCATCGAAGCGCTCGAGGCAGTCGAGGACCGGTTCGACCCGCTCACCTATCAGGTTCTTTACGCCGTTGCGGCCGGTTTCAGCGACGAGGAGATCCGCACGCTGACCGGAATCGGGGAGGACCAGCAGGCAGCGGCAGCAAAGTCGGACGCGGACCTGACGTTCGACCGGCTCATCGAAACAGAAGAGAGCCGCCAAACCATCTTCATCCCCGATTCAGAGGCTGAGCTGCGGCGCGTCTTTGAGGAAGGGCTGGAGGGTTGGCGGGTGTTCCTGCACCCGGAGCAGCGCAAGATTGCCTATCGCGACTACAACGGCCCGGCTATGGTGCGAGGCGGTGCCGGTACCGGCAAGACGGTCGTCGCCATGCACCGGGCGAAGCACCTCGCCGACCAGATCGAGAATGACCCCACCCGTGCAGGCCAACGTGTCCTGCTCACCACTTTCACGACCAGTCTCGCACAGGACATCGAGGCCAATCTCCGGACGCTTTGCCCAGGACATCTCGACGCCCGTCCTCCTCGGATCGAGGTGATTAACCTCGACCGCTGGGTATCCCAATTCCTCAAGCGCAAGAGCTTCGAACGGCAGGTGGCATACTTCGGTGAGGCGCGCGACCGGCTCGATCAGATCTGGCGAGAAGTATTCGATGATCATGAATTGCCCGAAGGGCTGTCGGAGGCCTTTGTCAGGGCAGAGTGGGCCCAGATCGTTCAGGCAAAAGGTCTGGCCGAGCAGCGTGCCTATCTAAAGGCGTCCCGTGCTGGCCGCGGCACCCCGCTTGATCGACGCAAGCGGACCCTCCTGTGGGACCTGTTCGCCGACTATCGGGCGCGGATGATCAGCGAGGGGCTCGCCGAACCGGACGATGCCTATCGGGAGGCGACCGACATCTTGTGCGCGGAAGCGCCGAATCTTCCCTATGCGGCAGTCATTGTGGACGAGGCGCAGGATATGGGGGAGCAGGCGTTCCGCTTGATCCGTGCGATCATGCCGGAAACACCCTCTGGGGACCGGAACTCTATTTTCATTGCCGGGGACGCGCACCAGCGCATCTACGCACGCCGGGCCAGCATGTCTGTCTGCGGGATCAATGTTCGCGGCCGGTCCCGGCAGCTTCGGCTGAACTACAGGACGACCCAGGAGATCCGGGCCTGGGCTGTCTCGATTCTTGAGGGGGTGAGCGTAGACGACCTTGATGAGGGAACGGACACGTTGCGCGGCTATGTGAGCCTCATGCACGGGCCCGCGCCTCAGCTTGTCGCGTGCCGGTCGGAATCTGACGAACTGGATGGCCTTATCTCCTGGGTTCGAGAACTTTCCCCGGAAGATATCCGCCTTGCCGATATCGGAATTCTGTGCAGCAGAAGGACAGATATAGATCGAGTTCAGGGAACGCTGAGAGCAGCGGGTATCGACACCGTGGTCCTCCAGGCTGGCACCGCCGATGATCGATCCGTCCCCGGGGTCAGGATCACCACGATGCACCGGGCGAAGGGGCTCGAGTTCTCCGCTGTGGCAATCCCGTTTCTATCCGAGGCGAACTTCCCACCCGCCGGCGCGTTGAGGGCGGCCGTCGATGCGGCGGACCGGGAGGATGTAATCGCCCAGAGCCGCTCGCTTCTCCATGTGGCTGCGACCCGTGCAAAAGGGGTATTGCGCATCTCCTTTTCCGGCGAGCCGACAAAGTTGATGTCAGCTTAGGCTGGTTGAGCGAGCGGCTTGTTTTCAGTAGGAGCCATGTCTACGCCAAACGACCGAGATGGGGCGCCATGCCGATGGTCCGCACCGACCAACATTATTGACCGCTTTCGTCGGGATCGGACCTTTCTGGGATCAGAGGCAAACGGGTGCGTCTGGTCGAATGCAGTCCATGCCCCGCCCCGGTTGCCCAGATCCGATGAAATTTAACATAAGATGTATTATCAGTTTTTGTCGTTTAATATCAATGACTTGACCAGTTTACGCCTGCGCCTTCAGTGCGAACCGACTGGCACGATCAAGGACGATTGTCGGAAGCTCGCCCAGACAAGCCCTGTCCTCGAGCCCTGGCACGGTGACACCCTCTGCGATGACCTCCTGGACCCGTGCCGCGAGCGCCGCGGTACGGCGGCGCAGAAACGGCAGGCCGAGCCCTGCATCCGAAGCAAAGCGCTCGAAACTCTCCCCATCCACCTCCTCGAGCGTTGCCGCACGCCCGAAGCGCATGGCGAGCTTTGCCGCTAGTTCCGGCCACATGTGGGTCGCCACCAGATCATAGAGCGGCGCCAGAACGACCTCGCCATCGGCCCGCCGGAGCAAGCTGTAATTCTTGGCGTGGGCATCGGCATTGCCGATGATCACATTGAACAGCGCGGCATCGGCGAGCTTGAGCACCTCGCGCGCGGGCCGCGTGGTCGCCTGACGGACCAGGGTAAAGCCATCGCGAAACGTCGGTCCGCCTTCGCTGGCATATTTCCGGTTCGACGGCACACCCAGCGCCTGCGCAAAATCCTCCTGATGCAACCGGAGGGTCTGCTCGTCCTGGCAAAGGCGATCGTAGCGGGTCACGAGCAGATAGGGCTTTCCATCGGCCTCACGCCACGCCGCCATGGCAGCATCGAGCCCCACCGCCCGCGCCAACGCCAAACAGAAAGCTTCATTGACGGCAAGGCCTGGAAAGCGGTCGGGCTCCGGCTTGATCAAATGGGTCGATGCCTCGCCGATGCGCGGCACGGCGATGGCCCCCTCGATCAGGACCACCGGCAGCTTGCCCTGCGCACCGGCGAGACTGAGCCTCGCCCCCCCTTCCCCGGCCAACATCGGTACGCGGGGCAAGCGGCCGATCAAGTCGGCCAGCGCTGCATCGGCCAGTGGCTCGGTAGGCTCGCCTTCGGGCGTGAGCGGCGGCTCTTCCCCGTCAGGCAGAAACGCCAACGCGCCGGCGACGTCACCGCCGAGCGCCGCCAGCAGACGGAAGGGATTGTCGGGCGATACACCGAGCGCCCGCGCGATAGCGGTGCGCTGCCCCTCTTCCGGCAGCAGCCCGCCAAAGACGGCTTTGCACAGCGCGTCCCCGAAAGCGTGCTCCTGCTTGGGCAGCGCGTGCGAGAGCGCCCGCGCGGACGGATCCGCCAGCCAATCGGCCGCATAACTGAAATGCATCGCGCCGCCGCGATCGATGGCAAGTTCGCCGGCGATACGCCGATCCGACCAGACCGTAAGACGATCGAGAATATCGCTGCTCATGCCGCCTGGCCCGCAATCACGATCCCGTCGGGACGCCGGATCTGAAGCTCGCAGCCCAGCGCGGCCAGCACCGTAATGACTTTGCCGATCTGTGCAGTCGCCTTACCTCGCTCCAACTCAACGATGAAGCGCAGCCCGACCCCGCTCGCTGCGGCCAGTTCGTCCTGGCGCAGGCCCAGTTCCTTGCGTTCATCCCGCACGATCTGCCCGATCGTCGCCATGTCGAGCATTTGCCCTCACTTTCCCGATCGGGAAATATTGCAGAAACCAATCCAGTTCAAGCGAGAAATTGCCCCGAACGGGAAACTCACCCGTGCCATCGGCCGAATTTCGTTAAAATGCACCGCTCGGGAAAAAATGCCGCTCATCGCCGCCTAGCGTTCGCGATCACGCTTAGTCCTCACCGGCGCATCGGACGCAGACTTCTCAGCCTCACTCGTTTGCGAAGATCGCCCGGGTTCACGCTGCCCAAGCTCCGACTGCAGAAGGACGCGCGCGCGCTCAAGCCGCCGCGACACCGCCGGCGGCATGGACGCCAGAAAGCTGGCGATCTCGCCGGACAGCGCCACGTCCTCGGCGCTACCTGTCCCGGCCAGCGCAACCGCAGCTTCCGCATAGGCCCCGCGAATCTGCTTCTGGCGCGACAGGGCCATGACATCCTCGACGCGGCGTTGCGTATCGCTGGCCCGCACAAACGCTTGCGCGCGCAGATCGTTGAGCTGATCGAGATTGAGCCCCTTGCCCTGCCCTTCAAGCCGCGCATCGAGATGAAAGGCGGGCGACCGGACCCGCTTCTGGACATGCCCGCGCGCGCGCCGCGGTGTCGCCTCCGCCGCCACGCCGCGCGCGCGCAGTTCATGCGCAAAGGTCTCACGCATATGATGCAGATCGGCCTTGCGCGGATTGAAGCGGCTACCGTCCCGCCCTTCCGCCGCCACGGTGAGGTGGACATGGGGGTGATCGGTATCGGTGTGGAGCGCCAGCATATAGGCATGCCGGTCTTCAAAGAGTATCCGCGCGAAAGCCTGGGCGGCATCCAGCACCGTGTCCGCATCGGTCGAGCCGCCCGGCATCGACAACACCAACGACAGCGAGGCGGGCCGGTCACGCCCATGCTCGTTCATCGCAGCGTCGAGCATCGCCCAGTCCTCAGCGATCTCCTTCAACCGCTGCGGATCGTCGATGATCTCGCCCTCGCTCGACCGCACCGCGAGCTTGCCATGCCGCCCAATATAGCTGAAATGCTCCCCAAGATGGTGCGCGCCATATTGCTTGCCCGACACCTTCACCATGACCTCGGGCGTTTTGCGCACGATGCGTTCAAGCCGAGCCCGCGCCTCAGACTGGCTCAGCCGCGCGCCCGTCCCACGCCGCCCTGCCCCGGTCTTTCCAACGCGGAGATAAGCGCCGCGCATTGAGCGCTTGCCGCCACTGGGCGGCCGCCAGGCTTCCATCAAGCTCGGCAGCGGCAGGACGCCGTCCTCATCATCATCCATCGTCGCTCTCCCAATAGGCCAGGTCGCCCTTGAGCGCAGCGCCAAGCCCCACCAGCGCGCCCCGGATTTCCGTCCGGAAGTCCGCGACCCGGGCCGCCTCGCGCGCGACATCGAGGCCAGAGTCCACCATGACCGACGCATTCAAGGCGCGGGCCGCCTGATTGAGGTTGATGCCAATCCGATTGAGTTCCCGCCACGCCTGAGCGACCGCGGTCCGCTCCGCCAGCGGCAACGGCGCTGAACCATTTAGCCGCCGCCGCACAAGCACCGTCACCCAGTCGGTGCGCTTCATGCCCAGGGCATCGGCCTCGGCATCCAGCGCGGCGATCTCTCCATCGGTCAGCCGGATCTCCACACGCCGCGTGACCCGATCACGCCGGGGCGCCGCCGCCGGCGCGGCTCCCTCTGGCTCACCGACCGCGGCGAGGATGAGCCGCCGCAACAACGCCGAGCGCCCGCCGGCGGTACCCGCCACAGCGTCGAAGCGCTGGGCGACATGATCGTCGAGCCGGAAGGTGAAGACGGGCATGCCCCAAAGGCTATTGTCATACATCCCCGGCGTCACGCCTATCCGGCCCTCACCTTCCTCAACTCATCCCATAGTCTGCTTGAGCAGACTTCGCCCATCCTTCGAAGCCCCGCCATCACCCCCACCCAGTCCGTGAAGGGGCGGCGCCAACGGCGCCGCTCCTGCCCTGCTCCACAGCAAAAGGCCGCACCCCAAAAGGGGCGCGGCCGACAACCCTGCAAACAGAATATGCGAACGCGGAGGAAGGGGTCAGAGTGTCGCGGCGTCTGGACCAGACGGACGCACAGCGCCAAGCCGCTCGGCCGCAATCTCTTGCCGCGAACCATCGCCGAATATCACCATGACCCACGCCGCCAGAACAAGCCGCGCCGGTTGGCCATCGACTTCGACCGCCAGGCTCGTCTCTGAACCGCGCGCCGCCGATCGGGTGACCGGCACCGCCGCTGGCAGATGCTCGGGCGGAGCAGCGGGCACCGCCATGATCGAAGTCGCCGTCTCCTGCCCAGGCCTCTCCGATCGCCCCTTCAGACCGGCGATGAACCGCGTCCCCTCCGCCAGCGTCGCGCCCTGATCATCCCACCCCTGCACATAGGCCTCGACATCGCCGGGATGATCCCTGGCCGCCCGGTGCAGGTCGTACAGCAGTCGGATCGGCGCACGCGCGAGCGCCGCCTTCAAATAGGCCGGCATGTCCCCATAGGCGGCATAGAGCGAGACGAACTGCTTCGAGCGGCCAAGCGCAGCAGCGATCTCGACCTGGCTCATGCCCCCTTTGAGCATCCTGGCAACCGCTTGGGCGAGCTCGAGCGACGACAGATCGGTACGCTGATCATTCTCGACGATCTGGTCCGCCAGAAGATGCGCGCCCTCCCCCTCGGCCGCAATGATCGCCGGGATCGTCGAGCGCCCCGCAAGCTGGGAGGCCCGGTAGCGCCGTTCCCCCAACCGGATACGATGCACTCCTGCAGCATCGGCAGGCGCAACCGTGATCGGCTGCAAGACCCCCCGCGCCGCGATCGAGGCGGCAAGCTCGGCCAGTGCGTCATCATCGAAACTGCGCCTGGGATTACCGGGATCGGCCATGATCCGATCCAGCGCGATATCCTCGACCCGCCGCGCACGCTCATGCGCGCCGACCAGCAGGCTGAACTCCTCGATACGTTCATCGAACTTGCTCATCAGGTGGGCGCTACAGGCGTTGGGTCGAGCCGCCGCGCAATCTCGGCGAGGATCGGGCGGATTTCTTCAGCCGCCGCCTTGGCCCCGCTGCCGCTTTCCATCCAGACC
>Ga0160461_1000375_pt1 | contig 35954 bp, 24 predicted proteins | sample HID1975I_E6MG_FD_108266 | JGI IMG/M metagenome (GOLD analysis project Ga0160461, IMG submission 108266) | Enriched soil microbial communities from UW Madison campus, WI, USA - HID1975I_E6 MG | ecosystem: Environmental > Terrestrial > Soil > Unclassified | place: USA: Madison, Wisconsin...
GACAGCGTCTGCGGCGCTGCCGACTTCCTTGTCGATCATCCTGCTCTTCCAGAATCGGGGGAGATGCGCGGGGCGCTATCGTGACGGGCCGGGCCGGGGGGCGACCGGCCCGTCACTCGGGCTTCAGCGCAGCGCAGTCTTGCCCGAAGTCTTTGCAGCCTTCTGTTCGGCCTCGTAATCTTCCCAACCTCGGTTGATCACATAGGCTTGCAGCGCGCGGACATCGTCGTCGCTGAACTGCTCGAAGCGGGGCATGCCGGACTGCTGAAGCGCGCCTTCCTGCAGGATAGCGCCCATGGCGGTAAACCGCTGGTCCTGGATCATGCGCAGGTCGGGCACATGGCTGGCGCCGGTGACGGCGGCGGGACCATGGCAGAGCGAGCAGCTGTTACGCCCGTATATCTGCGCGCCGCGGGCCGCGAGTTCCTTGGGCTGCGGTGGACGGACCGGACGGGTCAGCCGCTTGGGCTCGGTGGCAGGCAGACGCTTGCTACCGCCCAGCCCGAACGCCAGCAGACGGGAAGGGGCGAGGGTGTGGTTGGTGATCGAAAGGTCGCCACCCGCCTTGACGGTCACCGAACCGCCGCCGTCGCCGGCCGGCACCAGGATGACCTGCTTGCCCTTCACGGTGACGGTTGCGGGCGCGCCCAGGATGACGCTCCCGGTATCGTACGACCACAGTTCCTTGCCGGTATCCGCCGCATAGGCGAAGAATTTGCCGTCAGGCCGGCCTTGCAGCACGATGTTGCCCATCGTGGTCAGCGTGCCGCCGTTGATCGTCTGCGGCTGGTCGACATGCCAGCGCTCTTCCTGCTTGACCGGATCCCACGCGACCAGTCGGCCATGGCGCGGCGGGGTCTTCACCCCGTCTTCCGAACCACCGTAGACGTTCGGGAACAGAAAGGCGGGAATATACACCAGCCCGGTCTGGGGATTGTAGGACATCAACGTCCAGGTATGGGAACCCCAGCCCCCCGGGAAGCCGACGACCGGCTTCTTCTGCGGATCCTTCCAGTATTTCAGCTCTTCCTTGATGGTGAGCTTGCCGGTTTTCTGATCCATCGGCAGGTAATTCGTGACGGGAACGTAATTGTTGGCGGATATGAAACTGCCGTTCTTGGCGTCGAACAGGTAGAAGAAGCCGTTCTTGGCCGCCTGCATGACCACATGCCGCCTGCCGCCCGCCAGCGGCAGATCGGCCAGCACGATGTGGGCCGCGCCATCGCCGAAATCGAACAGGTCGCCCTGGACGAACTGATGGTGCCAGACATATTCGCCCGTCTTCGCCTTCACGGCGATGATGCTGTTGGAAAACAGCATGTCCTTGTCGCCGAACTTGGTGCCGTCACGGACATTCGGATTGCCGGTGCCGAAGATCAGCGTGTCGTTGACGGGGTCATATGTCATCCCCTCCCACGGGTTCGCACCGCCCTTGGTCGTCTTCCAGTAATCTGGCCCCCAGGTCTTGGACGCCATTTCCATCTGCTTGTTTTCAAACGGCTTCGCCGGATCTCCCGGCACGGTATAGACGCGCCAGACGTGCTTTCCGGTCTTTGCGTCGAACGCATCGACGAAGCCCCGTTCGGTGCCCATCTCATGATTGTTGTTGCCGATGAACACCATGCCGCCGCCGACCCGTGGAGCCATGATGATGCCGTAGTCGCCGGTCGGATCGCAGCTCTGCGATTCCCAGCGTTGCTTGCCGGTCGCCCGGTCGAGCGCGAAGAGTTGGCAATTGCCGCCGCTGACGTAGACGCTGTCGGCATCGACGGCGAGGCCGCGATTGTTGTTGAAGCCGTAAAGGGCGGTCAGGGTCGCCGCGCTGAGATCGAGGTCTGGCTGGAACTGCCACAGCAGCTTGCCGGTCTCCACATCGTTGGCCAGCACCACCCCGCCCGGGCCGCTCTGATAGACGACCCCGTCCAGCACCTGCGGATTGCCCACCAGGCCGTCCTTGATCGGCAGATCGGCGTACCACAGCAACCCGACATCCTTGATATTGCCGGCGTTGATCTGGCCGAGCGGGCTGTACTGCTGGCTTTCGACGTTGCCGCCGAGGAAGCTCCAGTTCTCGGTCGCTCCGGTCTGGGTTGCGGGGCTGGTTCCGACCGCCCAGGCCATGGTGGCCGCAGCGAGCATCGAAATACTGCAGAAGGCTTTCAGTCGAATTCGGTTCATGATCGCAATCCTGTCATTTGAAAAACACTCGGCTCATCGAGCATTCGGATCGTCGGTATGCTGACGCTGCGTTCAGGACATTCTCTGCGCTGACCCGATCAGCGTTTGCTGTCGGCAGCTTGCTGGGCCTCCCATCCTATCCAGGCCTGGTTGATGATGAAGGCCTGCAAACCGCGCACGTCTTCGTCGGTCAGATGTTCGAACTGCGGCATGCCGCCCTGGCGCAGGGCACCTTGTTGCAGGATCGCGCCCAGGGCCTCGTAGCGCTCCTTGCTGATCAGCCGCAGGTCGGGCTTGTGGCTGCCGGCGTTAGCGGCGCCGGGGCCGTGGCAGAGCGCACAGCTGTTCTGGCCGAACACCTTGGCCCCCCTTTCCGCGAGTTCGACCGGCTGACGCGGCATCGAAGGTTCGGCCAGGCGCTTGGGAGCGGTGTCGGGCAGCTTGGTGGTGCCGCCGATGGCAAAGGCCAGCAGGCGTGATGGGGCCAGGGTCCGGCTGGTCGTCATGTTGTCGCTGCAGACATTGCCACAGGGGGTGGCGCCGCCGTCGCCCGCCGGCACGAAGATCATCTGCTTGCCCTTGACCATCGCGGTGGAGGGCGCGCCCAGCGTGACGCTCTTCGTGTCATACTCCCACAGAAGCTTGCCGGTGTCGGCGGCATAGCCAAGGAAACGGCCTTCGGGCGTCCCCTGGATCACGAGATTACCGGCCGTCGTCAGCACGCCGCCGCTGAACGGGATCGGATAATCCACGCCCCAGCGCTCTTTCTGCGCGATGGGATCCCATGCCACGAGCCGCCCGCCATAGCGGAACTTGTCGCCCGGTTCCCGGCCATAGCTCTTGCGATCATTGCCCTTGCGGAGCGACGGGATCTGGAAAGACGGAATGTAGACCAGTCCGGTCTGCGGATTATACGCCATCAGCTGCCACGAATGCGCACCCGTCCCGCCGGGCAGGATCAGCGCCTCCTGATCGGGATGCAGCCAGTACTTGGCCTCTTCCTTCACCGTGAGCTTACCTGTCTTCGGATCGATCGGATTGAAGTTCGCGACACCCGAATAGGTGTTGGCGGAAATGAACTGTCCGTTCCTGGCGTCGAGCACGTAGAAATAGCCGTTCTTGGCGGCCTGCATCACGACGCGGCGCGATCCTTCCGGCAACGGCAGATCGGCCAGGACGATATGGGCGGCCGCATCGGAATCGAACCCGTCCTCACCGCCAGGCACCTGCTGGAAATGCCAGGCATATTTACCCGTGCTGGCGTTGACCGCGACGATGCTGTTGACGAACAGTTCCTCCCCGTCGTGCGATCCCCGGCGGGCGGGGTTGGACGGCGACGGGTTGCCGGTGCCGAAGATCAGAAGATCCGTGGTCGGGTCATAGGTCATTCCTTCCCACACCGCGCCGGAAGCGCCCTTGTTCAAATCCCAGTAATTGGCAGGCCAGGTCTTGGCCGCCATCGCCATCTGCTCGTTCTCGAACGGCTTCTTGGGATCGCCGGGCGTCGTGTAGAAGCGCCAGAGATGCTTTCCGGTCGCGGCGTCGAAGGCGTCGACGAATCCGCGTTCCGACCCGATCTCATGGTTGTTGTTGCCGATGAAGACCTTTCCGCCGCCGACGCGCGGGGCCATGATGATGCCGTAGTCGCCATGCGGGTCGCAGGACTGGCTCTTCCACAGTGGCTTGCCTGTCTTGCGATCGAGCGCGAATATCTGGCAGTCGCCGGTGGTCGCATAGATGCGCGTTTCGTCGATGCCGAGCCCACGCGAGTTGTTCACGCCGTAAAGCGCCGTCAGCGTGTCGGTCGACAGGTCTAGCTCCGGCTCGTAGACCCAGAGCTGCCGTCCGGTGGCGGCATCGTGCGCCATGATGATCCCGCGTGGCGCGCTCTGGTAGACGACGCCGTCGTCTACCAGAGGATTACCGACGAGGCCGCTCTTCACCGGCAGATCAGTCGCCCAGGCCAGGCCCAGCTGCGTGATGTTCTGCTGGTTGATCTGGTCGAGAGCGCTGAATTGCTGGCTTTCGGCATTGCCGCCAAGGAACGTCCAGGCGGTATCGGCGGGCGCTTCGGCGGATGGGGCGCTGCCGCAGCCGCCGAGCGCCACGGCAATGAGGCTGAGCGCCGCAACGGCCGCGGTCGTGGTCTTCGACAGCATTGGTTGCCCTTTCAAGAGTTCAGATGTGGTGATGCCGTTCTGGCGGCGGTCACGGCAGCTTGGTCCAGATCAGGTCGTATTCCTGCGTCCAGCTGCGGCCGCCATCGGTGGTGACGAGCGACAATTCGCTGATCTTGCCGTCCGGCCGCAGCATGAGGGACCACCGCTGCTGCCGCACGGTCCCGTCCGGCAGCTGGCGGGGAGGCGCTGTGTATTCGATCTTGTTCGTCCCGACGGCGCGGCCGAGGAAGTAGTTGCTGTTGTTGTAGTCGGTCGCGAAGGCATACAGCCACGCGCCGTTGTTTCGCGAATAGCTGAATACGCCGTCGACTGCGCCGCTTTCAGCGCCGGGTACGCGCCAGGTCTGGCGGATCGCACAATCGTTGAGGATTTTCGTCATGGTCACTTCGGCGGCCTTTCGATCGCCGCTGTGGACTTCCCATTTGCCCAGGGTGAAGTCCTGGGCGCGATAATTGGGGTCGGTCTTGCAGGCTGCCGCTTCGGCGGACTGGGCCTGGGCTGTGGAAGACAGCAGCAGAAGGGCCGCCGCTCCACCAAGGATAGATAGTCTCATTTCGCTGCTCCGATCAGGATCCGGATTGTTTCGACAACAAGACGGCGCTCAGTAGCGGAGCCGCACGCCCACCCGGATCACCCGACCGAAGACGTCGTGAAACTGGTCGGAGAAGGGCGCGTACCAGGCGTTTTGCGTGGTCGAGGTGACGACCGGCGGATCCTTGTCGAGCAGATTGTCGACGGCGGTGTACAGCTGGATACCCTCGGACAGGTTCAGCGAGCCGCGCAGGTCGAGATAGAAGATCGCCGGGATCTTGTTGTCGTCGACGTCCCGGGCCGTCCACTCCCGGTTCAGCACCGCGGCACCGACGACGCGGGTCTGGGCGGTCAGGCTCCAGGGCTCCTGCGAGTACGTGGCAGAGGCGGTAGCGCGGAACTTCGGATTGCTCTGGAGCCGCTGGTCTTCGCCGATGCCGCCAGCCGCGTTGAAGCGGACGCCCTGCGAGTCGAGGATGTCGTCGTACATATACGTTCCGACGAAGTGCACGCTCAGGTTACCGTTGCCGAGGCGGGTGTTGTAGTCGGCCGCGAGATCGACACCGGCTGTCTGCTGCAGCGCGGAGTTGATCGGCTGGATGAGAATCTGGGACAGCGCGCCGTTCGGCCCGTCGAACACCAGATTGTCGCAGAAGGCCTGCTCGCCGGCGATGCAGCGATTGATGATCGTGGTCTGCGACGTCGTCGTGATGACGTCCTTGATCTTCACCTGCCACCAGTCGGCCGAGAACTTGAAGCCCGGCAGGAAACGGGGCGTCAGGATAAAGCCGGCGGTCAGCGTCTTGCCGATTTCGGGGGTGAGGCCGGTGTTCCCCTGGGTGACGGCAAAGGTCGAGACTTGGTTTCCGGTGCGGGGATCGATCGCGCTCGTGCCGATCAACTGGCCCTGGTTGAACAGCTCGAACAGCGAAGGTGCCCGGATATCGCGCGAATAGGAGGCGCGGACACGCAGCATGTCGTTGACCTGGCTGATCACGCCGACCTTGTACGTCTCCACGCTGCCGCTGACCGAATAGTCCGTGTAGCGACCGGCAAGGTCCAGATCGAGCGACTGGACGATGCTGTCCTTCAGCAGCGGGATGTTGAATTCCGCGAACGCCTCCTTCGTGTTGTAGGAGCCGTTGAAGTCCTTGAAGTTGCCGGTGACGTAGAAGAGGTTGTCGCGGCCGGACTGCGAAGCGACGATGGTGCCGCTTTCCTTGCGATACTCCAGGCCCAATGCGGCGGAGATGTTCCCTGCGGGCAGGCCGATCGGCAACTCGCCCGATGCGGATGCGGCGGCGACCTGCATTTCCTGACGGTCGCGCACCCAAGCCTGGCCGGCGCGTGCCGCCTGGTTGATGTAATAAGCCGCGGCCGAGACGTCCTTGCCCGTTCCGAAGACGTCGAGCGGCTGACAGCCATTGCCGGGGCTGGCCAGCGTCGACCGGCAGGCGATGCTGCCGATCGGGAGGCCGGAGGCACCGACATTCTCCGCAGTCACGCGAACCGCGTCGACGGCATTGCGGATATTGGCGGTCTGCGGATTGTTCAGAACGTTGCTGCGCGACCGTGCGACACCCTTCTGGTAGTAGGCGTTCCAGGTCCAGTCGTTGCCGAACACGTCGACCTTGCCTTCCAGGCTGGCGACCGCGCGGTACAGCTGGCGGGTCAGCGAGACGACCGGCATGCCCAGATTGTCGGCCTCGGCCCGGATGCTGCCCTCGTTGCCCGGCACATCGCCGGTCAGCGTGGTGCCGAGCGGGAAGCTCGTGATACCCTTGTCCGCCATGGCCTGCAGAACCGAAGCCGGAATGAAGGGATTGTCGGCGTAGATGGTGAGCGAGCCGTTGTGGGTTGCCGACCAGCTGTTGCCCAGCGTGTGGAAGCGCCCGTAGTTCACCTGGACCGACGCCTTGATCCGATCGGTGATGTCGTAGCTGGCATAGCCGAACGCGGTCTGGCTATCGTTCGGGTTCGAAATGGCACCGAAGTCCGAATGGCTGAGGCCGTAATTGGGGGTGCCGCCCCAGGTGAACGACCCGCGGGAGGTGTTTCCGTAGTCGAAGGCACCCGGAGTGGCGTTGGGGCCCTGGAAGAATATGCCCTGCAGGGGGCCGCCCGTGATGATGCCGCCTGGCGTTGCCAGCAGCGGACCCGCACCATCCCGATGAATGTAGCGCGGCTGATTGTTAGTCTCGGTATAGCCCGGGTTCTCGACCAGGCGCGTGTGGCTGAAGTTATTGATCTTGTTGTTGAAATACGTGTCGGGTGAGTAATCGCCGCCGATGCTGACGATCACATGGGCGCGATCGTCCAGGAACTTGGCACCATAGGTGATTTCGCCCTGGTACTGCTGCCGCTCGAAATCCCAGTTGTTCGAAGCCTGGATGTTGGCGCGCAGCCCGACAAGATCGGTATCGAGCACCACGTTGACCACGCCGGCCACCGCGTTCGAACCCCAGGCGGCCGAAGCGCCGCCGGTCACCACGTCCATGCGCTTGATCACGGTCGAAGGGATCGTGCTCAGGTCGACGCCGCCGACGCTCAGGTTCGATTCCACGACGCGCTGGCCGTTGAAGAGCACGAGCGTGCGGCGCGACCCCAGGTTGCGCAGCGAAACGAGGTTGAGGCCCGCCGAACCGTCGGTGATATAGGTGCTGCGGACGCTGTTGCTGGGGCCGGACGAGGGGCCGAATGCCGGCAACTGACGGAGCACGTCGCCGACGTCCGGGCGAGCGTCCCGCTCCAGTGCGGCCAGGTCGACGACGGTGACCGGCGTGGGGGCCGTGTAGCCCTGCACCTGGATCCGCGATCCGGTGACGACGATGGTGCTGTTGTCCTCGGCCGCTGCCGTCGTTGCGGCATCGTCGGCGACCTCCTGTGCCAGCGCCGGTCCGCTCCCGACCAACGCAGTGACCGCTACAGTGCAAAGAAGATGCTTGCTCCTGATCATTCTAACCCCCTTAATTTTGAAGTTGATTTTATAAGTTTCTCTTTTTTATGGAATTTATGCCTTCTGCGGTTCATTTGAGCGCTGTTCGCGCGAACGTGCGAGGAACCTGTTCGCGGCGTAGGCGATGCCCACGATCGCGATGGTTGACGCCGTCGCCACGATCTGGCTGCGCATCTGCTCGATGAAGATCATGGCAACGAGGATCGCGACGATCGCGGCCATCGCCGTCACGTTGAGCCAGGGAAACATCCGCATCCGGATAGGGAATTCCCCTCCCCCCGCTTCCAACTGGCGGCGGTTCCGGAACTGGGCCAGTGCGATCATCAGATAGACGACCAGCATCACGGCGCCCGATGCGTTGAGCAGGAAGGTGAAGACGCCCTGGTAGCTGGCAGACGACAGCGTCATGATCGCGAAGGCGATCGCGGCGCTGAGCATCACGGCGGCGCTCGGTACGCCGCGGTGATTGAGCTTTGCCAGACCTGACGGGGCGTCACCCTTCCGCGCCAGCCCCAGCAATATCCGGGAAGCGACGTATATTCCCGAATTCAGGCACGACATCACGGCGGTGAAGATGATCGCCGCCATGGCGGGTGCGGCATAGGGCACGCCCATGCGATCCAGCGTTGCGACGAAGGGGGACTGGCCCGGGACCAGTTCTGCCCAAGGCACGATCGACACGATCACCAGAACCGATCCGAGGTAGAAGATCAGGACGCGGGCGATGACGGCCCGTGCGATCCGCGAGACGCTGCGGCTCGGTTCCGGCGATTCCGCCGCCGCGATCGCGGCGATCTCGGCCCCACACATGCTGAAGATGACGGCCGGTACGCCTGCCAGCAGGCTGAGCGGGCCATGCGGCATGAAGTTTTCATAGGACAGCAGCCCGGTGATCGGAGCGCCGGCCTGCCAGCCGACGCCAGTCAGCCACGCGACACCGGCGAGGATGAACAGGATCACCGCGACGATCTTGATCGACGCGAACCAGAACTCGAATTCGGCATAGGCGCCGACAGAGAACAGGTTCACTCCGGCCAGGGAGACCAGCAGGAAAAGCGCTATCGCCCATTGCGGGGCGCCGATCATCGGAGCCAGCATCTGGGCCCCGATCAGCGTTTCCACGGCCACGACGATGATCCAGAAATAGGCGTAGAGCCAACCGGTGGCGAAGGCAGCAAAGCCGCCAAGCGGCCGACGGGTGTACTCGGTGAACGATTCGATCTCGGGCTGGGTCGCGGCCAGTTCGCCCAGCATCTGCATGACGACGAAGACGATCGCGCCAGCAAGGGCATAGCTGACGATGGCGGCGGGGCCGGCCGTGGCGATTGCCGCGCTGCTGCCGACAAAAAGGCCCGCGCCGACAATTCCCCCAAGCGAGATCATCGTAATATGACGGGGGCGCAGCACTTTATGCAGCTTGCCGCTGCTCGCTTCGCCCATGTGCACCCCTGCTGCCAATTTCATCTCCCCGGTAGTTCCATTTTTCGGAACTCAAACCGATGTTTCGGATCATTAGACAATTTGAGCGTGTGTCAATCCCAAAGATGAAATTATATCGGGGTTTTTATCGCATGAGCGATGCCTTGACAGACGTCTTTTATGCCGTTTTATGGATTTATAACCGAAATACGGTTGAGCGTAAAAATTTTCGATGGAGACCGCCGTGGCCGACCAACTGCCTCGCGTTACCTATTCCAACACCGACATCGATCTGGATGCGGTGCATGCGAAGTTCGATCGGGATCTGCCGGTGTTCCAACAGGCTGCCCTTGGGCAGCGGCATGGCGAATCGGGTCTGGACGACGGAGTGCTTGTCGATGCCTGGGTCGATGAATTCAGCCCGATCGATCGGTCGATACGGACCGGAACCTTTCCGCGCGCCTCGGCGGCGGCAATCGATGCGGCGGTAAGCCTTGCGGCCGAGGCTGCGGTCCAGTGGGGGGCAAGGCCCCCTGCGGAACGCGTCTCCTTGCTGCGTCGATTTTCGGATCTGCTGGCGGAACGCCGTTACGACATGGCCTTTGCGTCGCTATTCGAAGTCGGCAAATCGCGGATCGAGGCAATCGGCGAAGCAGAAGAAGCGGTCGATCTGCCGCGGTATTACGCCGATGAGTACGAGAAGAACGGCTTCTATCGTCGGTCGCTCGAGCAGGTCCGGCCCGACGAAACGACTGAAAGTCGCTTGATCCCCTTCGGCGTGTTCGCCGTCATCGCGCCGTTCAATTTTCCGGTCGCGCTGTCGGTCAACATGATTTCAAGCGCTTTGCTCGCTGGCAACAGCGTGGTCTTCAAGCCGGCGGAAGGCTGCGGCCTCAGCGGGCGGATGATCGTGCAGGCTGCGATCGATGCGGGGCTTCCGCATGGCGTGATCAACATCGTCCATGGCGATGGCGATGTCGGTCGCCAACTGGTTGCGCATCCGCTGGTCGACGGCATCGCGTTCACGGGTTCCTATGCCGTGGGGATGCAGATCGCTCGAACGGCGATCGCGGGTGCCTATGCCAAGCCGGTCGTGGCCGAGATGGGCGGAAAGAACCCCGCCTATGTCACGGCGAGCGCGGATGTCGCGGTCGCGGCCGAGGGTGTGGCCCGGTCGGCATTCGGTTTACAGGGGCAGAAGTGCAGTTCCTGCTCGGTCGCCTATGTGGATGACAAGGTCTATGACGCCTTCGTCGCCGCGCTGACCGACTTCACCAGCCGGCTGCCGATCGGTGACCCGCGTGATCGCAAGACGTTCATCGGCGCGGTCTACAATGAAAAGACGCTGGCCCGCTTTTCGGAGGCGGTCGAAGAGGCAGGTCGCGTCGGTCGTGTCATCACCGGCGGAGCGCGTGTGACCACGGGTGCGCTCGGTGCCGGATGTTTCGTCGAACCGACGATCGTCGAGCTGCCTGCCGGCACCCGGCTGACCACCGAAGAACTGTTCATGCCGTTCCTTGCGTTGCGACGGGTCTGTTCGCTCGAAGCGGCGATGATCGAGGGCAATGCCGTGCAGTATGGACTTGCTGCCGGGGTCTTTGCGGAAGACGAGGCCGATGTCGCCTATTTCCTCGATCACGCGCAAGCCGGGGTCGTCTACGCAAACCGCTCCAGTGGCGCGACGACCGGTGCCTGGCCCGGCGTCCAGAGCTTCTGCGGATGGAAGGGATCGGGCGTCAGCCACAAGGGCGGGCTGGGACCGTATTTCCTGCCTCAGTTCATGCACGAGCAGAGCCGCACGCTGATAGCCGCGAATGCGCGTCGCGCCGGCTGAGGGATCGACGATGTATCCTGACAATTCCTCGCGGTCGCGTGCGCTGAACGATCGCGCGAAGGCCTCTCTCCCCGGCGGCAACACGCGCACGACGGTCTACATGGCACCCTATCCGATCTACGCGGCGAGGGGCGAGGGATGCCGGGTGTGGGATGTCGATGGCGAAGCGCGCATAGATTGCATCAACAACTTCACCGCCGCGATCCACGGCTATGCCCATCCGGTGCTTACCCGGGCCGCGCAGGAGCAGATCGTACTCGGCACCGCCTTCGGCATGCCGACCGAATCGGAAATCGCTCTGGCCGAATTGCTCGCGGCGCGCGTGCCGTCGGTCGATCAACTGCGCTTCCTGAACTCGGGCACGGAAGCGGTGATGTCGGCGGTCAAGGCTGCGCGCGCCTTCACCGGCCGCCCCAAGATCGCGAAATGCGAAGGGGCCTATCACGGCTCCTATGATTTTTCCGAAGTCAGCCTCGATTCGCCACCGAGCAGCTGGGATGCCGGTGCGCCCACTTCGCAGGCTTATGCGCGCGGAACGCCTCAGGGGGTTCTGGATGACGTCATCGTCATCCCGTTCAACGATGTCGACGCCGCGGTTGAAATCCTGCGCGCTCACGCGAAGGATCTCGCCGGCATCCTGGTCGATCCCATGCCGAATCGCGCCGGCCTGGTGCCCGCCGACCGCGCCTTCATCCAGGCCCTGCGGGAAATCGCGGATGAGATCGGGGCTCTGCTGATCTTCGACGAGGTGATCAGCTTCCGTCTCGGCTTCAATGGTGCCCAGGCGATCTGGGGCGTGGATGCGGACCTCACCGCGTTCGGCAAGATCATCGGTGGCGGCTTTCCGGTCGGAGCGATCGGCGGACGGCGCGAGGTGATGGCGGTATTCGATCCGAGTCATGGCAAGCCGCCCCTACCCCAGGGGGGCACCTTCTCGGCCAATCCGATGTCGATGCGGTGTGGCCACGCGGCGATGTCGCTGCTGGACGACGTCGCCTTCGCCACCCTTGCGCGGCAGGGGGACTGGCTTCGGGCGGAAATCGATCGCGCGTTCCAGGATACCGGAATTCCCGGTTACGCGACCGGAATGGGATCGCTGCTGCGCCTCCATTTCACCGATCGGCCGGTGCGTGATTATCGAACCGCCTACCCGAATCCGCAGGCAGCGGGACGTCTAGATCAGCTGGTGCGCCATGCCCTGAACGAGGGCGTGATCATGGCTCCCTATGGCCTGATGGCGCTGTCGACCCCGATGACGGACGACGACATCGCGCAGATCGGCAGCGCGATCACGTCCTCGCTCCAGCACATTTCCAGAACTTCCAATTGAGGTGTCCTTCCTTGTCAGCGCAAACGACCCTCCGAACATCGCCCGGGGCGGGCTTCGCCGAAGACTTCAGCGACGAGCCGTACTGGTGGCGTGCGGCTCGGCCGCAGCATATTGATACTGGTATCGGCTCCGATCGCTATGACGTCGTCGTGGTCGGTTCCGGGATCACCGGTATGCGCGCCGCGCTGGACCTCGCGCGCGGCGGGGCTTCCGTACTCGTGGTCGATCGCGACGCCGTCGGCTTCGGTGCCTCACGCCGCAACGGAGGTTTCATCGGGCGCGTGCTCAAGAAGACCTACAGCGAACTCAGTCAGCGATATGGCGAAAGCCATGCGCGGGCCATCTATTCGGAACTGGGCGAGGCCTATCGCGCGACCTTCCGGTTCATCGCCGACGAGAATATCGCGTGTCATGCGGTCGAATGCGGCCGTTTCGTCGCAGCGACGTCCAGCGCCCATCAGAAGGCACTGGTCGACGAGACCAGGGCGCTTCACGATGCGTTCGGCTATGACTATACGGTCATCACCCCCGCGACCATGCATCTGGCCATGGGAACGCGCGCCTATCAGGGCGGCGTGGTCGTGCCCCAGCTGGGTTCGCTTCACCCAGGCAAGTATCATCAGGCTCTGACCGATCTGGCGCTGGCGGCCGGCGTCGCGATCCGCAGCGGCGTCGAGGTCCGCCAGATCGAACGCAACCGGCAGGGTGATCGCTTCACCGTGACGGCGGAAGGGCTCGGTGCGCTGCGCGCGGATCACGTCATCATCGCGACCAACGGATATACGACGCGCAAGCTGCGCTGGCATGCCCGTCGGGTCGTGCCGTTCACCGGTTACATGGCCGCCACGGAGGAACTGCCCGCAGCCCTTATCGAGGAGCTGGTGCCGCACAACCGGACGATCATCGATACCAACACCAACATCGATTTCTTCCGGCAGGCACCGGATTCGTCGCGTCTGTTGCTGGGCGGCGATACCGGCTGCGGCGTGGAGGGAACCGAGGCCGTCGCCGAACGCATGCGCGATATTCTGCGGCGGGTTTTCCCGCAGATCGCGGACGTACGCTTCAGCAACGTCTGGTCGGGGTTGTGCGCCGGCACCTTTGACATGATGCCCCATCTGGGTGGGCAGGATGGCCTCTGGTACGGCATGGGCTACAACTTTGCGGGTGTTCCCATGGGAACGTATTTCGGGGGCAAGCTCGCCGAGCACGTCCTCGATCCGAGCGCCGCGCCCAGCATCTTCGCGCAGCAGAGTTTCGGCACGATGCCGTTCTACAACGGCAACCCGTGGTTCGTGCCGATGGTCATGCGGTTCTTCGACTGGCAGGACAAGCGGCTTGCCCGCCGTTCCGCATGACCGATCACGTCGAACGCATGGTCGATCGGTTGATGGTGAGGATGGCCGAAAACTGCTTGGCCGCCGATCGCAGTACCGCGACATTCTGCTCCAGCCGCGCCATCACGCGCTGTTCGGGGCCCGTCATCCCTACGCCATAGACGATCTCGGGCTCGGAATCCGTGGAGATCGGCACGGCGATCGTCCCCAGGCCCACGACATGCTCGCTTCGTTCGATGGAGTAGCCATTGATGCGGATTTCCGAAAGCACGTTGCTCAGCTTTACCGGATCGGTGACGGTATTGTCCGAAAAGCCTTCGAGCCCTTCCATAGGCGGGGTCTCACGCGACATCGCGGTCAGCAGCTTGCCTGAAGCGGTCGCGTGCCAGGGCAGGGTGTGGCCGGGCGTCACGTATATGCCCACGCTCGCGTCCGGGGATTCCATCGCCACGGATTCGATCCGCTGCTGGAACCGTCGGGCGATGAAACAGGTCTCGTTGACCGTTTCTGCCAGTTCCTTCAGCCGCCGACGCGTCGCGATCTCGATCCAGCCGGTTTCGGAATAGAGCACCCTGTTCAGTCGGGGTCCGGTGAAATATCGACCGCCGCGTTTGCGATCGGCGGCGATCAACTCCGACGCTTCCAGTGCATGCAACAGGCGATTGGCCGTCGTCTTCGGCAGATTCAAGATCTGCTCGATTTCCCCTGCCAGCAAACCGTCTGGAAAAGCGGTCAATAGTTCCAGAATTCGAACATAGCGTTCCAGCGGCTTGGATTGCCGGTCAGCCTGAAGTCGCGTCAACGAGCATGCTCCCCTATCTCCGATCGATGCCAATGCCCGATCTGATTGTCAGTTCAAATAGAAAATGAAATCGATCCACAGGCAGTTTCCCGCGGCCTTGAACCAGCCGCGGGGCCATTATCCCGAATACTCTCGTTACGCGCTTCAGAACATCTCGAGTGCGACCTTCCAGTCGTCTCCGACCTTTTTCCAGACATAAAGTATATGATATTTCTGGTTGGGTTCGGCGGTGGTCGCGTCCTTTCCCCGGCACGAAAAATTGATGAAGGCGGCCGTTACCTCTGCGGTGCGGGTGACGGGATCCACCGGCTCGAAGGTGCATTTCCGTTGCCCGGGAGGGGCCAGCGAGTCGAGAAACGCGGCGATCGATACCTCTTCCGCCGCGAGCCCTTTTCGTGGCGGCGTCGGCCCGTGCGTCTTCACGACGGTGTCGGGCGTGTACATCTCAGCCGTAAATTCCCGAGCTGACATGCCTTGCTCGATCAAGGCCTCTAGCCTCCGGAGCGAGGCGTCAAAACTGGGATCATGCGAAGCCGCATTGGCGTTCGTCGCCAGTGCCACGGACATCATACCGAGCAAGCTAAGGAGGCGCATATTCCGTAATCCGGTTGTGGTTCCGATTTACGGAATATCGTTCACGGCTGTGATGTCAATGCCATTATCACCGTTCCCTCGGTGCGAAGGCTTGAGGCGGGCGGCGACATATGAGCCAGAGCTTGAAGCCGGCGCTTCTTACCAAAAGAACGGTCGATCAAGTGCTTGGGCCTAGTAAAATCGGTCGACACGCGACGCGGTCCAGGCACCGCCACCCGACATGCACTGTTGGCAAGCTCCGCGCTTGGAGGAAGGTCTGCGTAAAAACGGAGATGGAATGGATAGCGCCAAATTGGAGTGGATCGCTACCGAGGTCATGCCGCACGAAGCGCAAATTCGACGGTGGCTGCGCCGGGGGTCGTTCGCTCAAGACGAATCAGATATTGTCCAAGAAGCGTATTACAGAATATGGCGGTTGGACGGTTTCAAAGCCATCGTCTCGCCGAAAGCCTATTTTTTTCAAGTGGTGCGAAATATCCTGCTCGAGCGCTCGCGGAAAATGGCAGTCGTCGACATCATTTCGATGACGGGCTTCGATGTAGCCGGGATCTCCAGCGGTGACCTCGGTATCGATCGTGTGCTGGCCGGGCGAACGACGTTGTCGCTGGTCGAAGCTTTGATTGACGAGTTGCCCCCAAGATGCGCGGCTGTGATCAGGCTGAGGAAAATCGAGGGCAAGCCCCAGCGCGAAACCGCCTCGATCCTCGGCGTGTCGGAGAATGTCGTCGAGAAGGACGTGGCGCAAGCGATCCGCTTTTTGACAAGGAGATTAAGTGAGCTGGAAGCGGACACTCATGTGGCCCATGAAGCGGCGAGCCAGTCCGTCAGACCCAGGCGAAAACGAAGCTGACCGGATCGCCGCCGAATGGGCGGCGCGGCTCGACGGCCTGGGAGACGGCGAGGCGGACCATCCGGCGCTGCAGCGCTGGCTGGATGCGGACGTGCGGCACCGGGGTGCGTTCATCCGCAGCCAGGCGGCTCTTCATCTGCTCGGCAGCGCGCGCGAACGCGGTGGCGCAGCCGAGGGGGGCGGCCGGCAGGTTTATCAGCCGGAGCCGGTGATGGGACGCCGGGCCGTGATGGCCGGTCTTGCCGCCTGCGCGGCAGGAGCCGTCTGGTCGGCTGTGTCCTGGCCGCAACGGGTCGAAGCGAAGACGCTCTCGACCGGGCTGGGCGAGGTGCAGCGATTTCGGTTCAAGAACGGCTCTTCGGTGATGCTCGATTCCAATAGCCGGATCGAGCTGCGGACAGAAGCTGACGGTGACAAGATCGATCTCCTCTCCGGCGGAGCCTGGTTCGACATTCTGGAGCAGGATGACCGAGCGGTGCTGGTGGCCAGCAACGGCCTGACGGTGCGCGCGACAAGATGCGCCTTCGCGGTGAATTTGATCCCTGCGCCGGAAGTCATCGTGACGCGAGGAGCGCTGGACCTCGAGCGTTCCAACCGGCTTGTTGCCGGCTTCCGGTTGGCGGCGGGCACGCGCGCCACGGTGGAGCCTAACGGGCAGACCAGTATCGCGGTCATGTCCCAGGCCGAGATCCAGCGCGTTCTGGCATGGCGTCAGGGCGGACTCAGCCTCGACGGGGAGACCGTTGCGGTCGCCGCCAGCCGCTTCAACCGCTACAATCGTCAGCAGTTGATCATCCGTGACGATCAGATCGGCAGCCAGCCGGTGGTGGGGTGGTTCGATATCCGCAATCCCATGCAGTTCGCGCAGGCGGTCGCCCTCTCGTTCGGCGGCGTGGTTGAAGCTGCCGACGGTGAAATCCGCATCGCGAAAAATTAATTTCCAGAAGTTCGGCGGATAATCCGCCGCGTCTCATCTTCCTAATGCCTCACTAAGAAGGCGTATGGGGGAGAGTATCTGATGACAAGGCATTTGGCTGCGCGACGACTCATGTTCGCGGCGACATCAATCACCGCGCTGAGCTGCTCGACGGTTTCACTTGCCGAGACGCGCCGGTTCGCGGTTCCGGCCCAGCCCGCAGCCTCGGCGATCCGCCAGTTCGCACGGCAGGCCGGTGTGCCGATCCTGTCGCCCGCCGGGCTCGTGACGAGCCGTCGCGTGAACGCCGTCCATGGCTCGATGGAGGTGGATCAGGCGTTGGAGATGATGCTGCGCGGGACACGGATCACGTCCTCCAGGGCGCCGGGGGGCACCATCGTCCTCAAGCAGGCAGGCGGTTTTCAGCAGATCGCACAGAACTTCTCCCAGGAATCTGGCAGCCGGCCGGTGAGCGATTCCCGTTCCTCCAATCAAACGGCAGCACGGGAAGCCGTCGAGCTTCCGCCAGAGCCGCTATCGGCGGACATCGTGGTCACTGGTTCACGGACCGTCGCCAACGGCAACAGCTCCCCCACGCCGATCACGGTGCAGACCATCGGCCAGTTGCAGACGACGACGCCGACGACGGTCGCTGACGCGCTGAACAAGCTGCCGGCGTTCGGTGCGGGCGGAAGCGCGCAGCAGTCACCCAGCGCATCGGGCAATGCCAACGGCAACTATCTCAATTTGCGGGGGTTCGGTGTCACGCGAAACCTCATTCTTCTCGATGGTCAACGTGTGACGCCGACCACGGTTAACGGCAGCGTCGATGTCAATTCGCTGCCGGAACTGCTCGTGCAGCGGGTGGACGTGGTCACGGGCGGCGTTTCCGCCGTCTATGGCACGGACGCAGTATCGGGCGTCGTGAACTATGTCCTGGACCATCGCTTCAACGGGGTGAAGGCGGTGGTGAACCGCGGCATATCGTCTCGCGGGGACAACGCTTCCTGGAAGGCGGGGCTGGCGGTCGGGACGGGATTGCTCGACGATCGCGTCCATATCGAGGGCAGCTATCAGCATTTCGCTTCGGACGGCCTTCCCCGCAAGGACGCGCGAGCGTTCGGGGCGGCGCGGTGGTGCAGGGTCGGCAACGGATCGGCCGCGGCACCGTATCGCATGCAGGACAATTGCGCATGGAGCGGCGGCGCCTTGGCTCCGCTCATCAACACCGGGCCGGGGCAGGGCCTCGTTTTCCGGGAGGGCGGCGTACTCACGCCATTCGTGCATGGCGCGCTCACGGCAAGCCCCGGGACGGAGGTCGGCGGTGACGGAACCGCAGTTACCCAGTCGCAGCTGCTGGCATCCACCGAGGTGGATCAGGCGTTCGCCCGCGCCGACATCGCGTTCGGGGGAGATATCAACGGCTATGTTCAGGGCTCCTATACCCGGAGCAAGAACAAGGGCGCTTTCGGGCCGTTCGCGATCACGTTCTTCAACTTCCCGACCTCCAACCCGTATCTCACCCCGGCCGCGCGGGAGCAGCTGAGCCAGGGCGGGGCGACCTCGTTCCTCGTGACCGCACCGTTCACGCAACAGGGGCTGTTGACACCGCGATCCGTGAGCCAGACCACCAGCATCACGGCAGGTTTCAACGGAAAGCTGTTCGGCGATTTCAAGTGGAACGCCTTCTATACGCACGGCGTGAGCGATGTGGAGATCACGACGCTCAACAATATCGATCAGACCAAGCTTGCGGCCAGCCTGGATGCGGCGGTCTCGCCATCGGGCCAGATCGAATGTCGTGTCACGATCACCAATCCAGGCCTCTACCCCGGCTGTCGCCCGCTCAACATCTTCACCCCAGGTGCGTTGACCGCGGCGGACTATGACTACGTCACGGTGGATACGAGCCAGACCATCAAGAATACGATGGACAATGCGGGTGGCACCATCGCCGGTAGCCCTTTCGAATTGCCTGCCGGCCCGCTCGTCGTCGCCTTCACTGGCGAATATCGCAAGATGAAGCTCAAACTCGATTCGCCGTTCCCGACGGTCACCGCAATCGATTGCACCGGGCTGGCGCGGAACTGTCCAGCCCCGACTTTCTCGGCACTTTACTATCTGAACGCCACCTCGAAGGCTTCGGCCTCGCAGACCATCTGGGAGGGCGCGGCGGAGGCCACGGTCCCGGTGTTGCGAAACTCCTTCCTGGGCAAATCGCTGGAGATCAATGGCGCGGTGCGTTACGCCGATTACAGCGTGAGCGGCAAGGTGACCACCTGGAAGCTCGGTGCCAACTGGGAGCCATTCGACGATCTGCGCATTCGGGTAACGCGGTCACAGGACATCCGGGCACCAAGCCTGTACGATCTCTTTCAGCCCGCGACCTTCAGCTCCACTGGATTTGCCGAAGATCTTCACACAGGCCAGAGCGGTGTCCTTCCGCTCGTATCGACGGGCAATCCGTCGCTCGTCCCCGAGAAAGCGAAAACCTGGACGGCCGGGTTGGTCTACCGGCCGGGCTGGGCGCCTCGCTTCTCGCTGGCGGTGGATTTCTACAGCATCTCCATCAACAACGCGATCCTGAACGTCGGACCGACCCCGACAAGCAATCGTCTCTGTGAAGAAAGCGGCGGGACGTCGAGTTACTGCTCGCTGTTCGAGCGCCCGCTTCCTTTCGAGGACCGCAGCCCCGCCAATTATCCGACGCGTCTCTTTTCGCGGCCGCTGAATGCAGCCCTGCAAAAGGTTCAGGGCGTCGATGTCGAGGCGAATTACAGACTCGACCTTGGCGAAATGGCCAATACGACAGGCGTGATCGATCTGCGAATGCTGATGTCGTACCAGCCGCGCTTCTATTTCAAGACGGATCCGACGACACCACGGTATCAACAGTCCGGATATGCGAACAGCGCTTTCGAAGGACCGGGGCCGACCTCGAAGCTGAAATTCACCCTAGCGGCAGACTATTCGTCCGGGCCGTTCCGCCTGAGCGTTCTGGAGCGTCTGAATTCCGGGCTGGGTCGGGATTTCAATCCCAACGTCGTGTGGGCCCAGGGGCGCCTCCCGTGGATAAGCTATACCGATGTATCCGCCAGCGTGGATATCGGATCCAAGAAGTTCATGACCATGTTCTTCAACGTACAAAACCTGTTTGATCAGCAGCCACGTATATACAGTCTCTACAATAGCTTCCTCATCAACTTTCGTAGCCCGATTGCGGCGGGTGACGATGTTGTCGGTCGTTATTTCACCGCGGGAGTTCGAGTGCGCTTGTGACCATGCGTGTCGGCCGGCACGAAATATCGTGCCGGCTACTTTGTAATACGACAAAATGGAGTGATATGACGTGACGAGATCGGGTGTAGTAAGCTCAATCGGCTTCTTGCTGGTCATCTCGATCTGCAGCCCCTCGCTCGGGCAGATGCAGCGCTCAGTCGAAGCACGCCAGATGTCGATGAAGGAACTCGGGCGCGCAATGAAGACGACCACCCCTCTGGTGGCTGCGACTACCCCGATCGATCAGGCGGCTGTCCGGAGCAATATGGCCAAGATCGTGAAAGAATCGACGCGGCTGCAGAGCCTGTTCGCCTCGGCCGATGCCGGCAGCACCAGCTCGACCGCCGACGCGCGTATCTGGACCAACAAGCGCGATTTCGACCGGCGCCTGGTCGAACTTGGCAGTCTGGCCAAGGCTGTGGGCGCGGCGCCGTCAAGAGACAGATTGACGTCGGATTTCGGTAAGCTGACCGAAACCTGCCGTTCTTGCCACCGGATCTACCGCAAGAAGCAGAGTTCCTGATGATGCGTCGTTTTCGCCAGCCTTGTCGAAGAGACTTTCGATGCCGCTCCCGCGCGTAAGCAAGCGATCCGGGATCGGCGCGGCGATCATTGGCTTGCTGCTGGCTGCGGGCGGGTGGTTTCTGATGGGGCCACGCCCTCTCCCGTCATCAGCGCTGACGCCCGGCTATCGTGCTGATCTTGCCAACGGACGAACCATGTTCGTGATGGGAAACTGCGTGGCATGTCATGCCGGACCGACGGCCGAAAACCCTGACATGCTCGGCGGGGGCAAGCTGCTCTCGACGTCGTTCGGCGAATTCGTCGTGCCGAATATCTCCTCGGATCCGGCCTTCGGTATCGGCTCGTGGAGCGAGCTCGAATTCGTGAACGCGATGAAGCGGGGGGTTGGGCGGAACGGAGAACATCTGTACCCCGCATTTCCCTACACCTCCTATAGCTTCATGCAGACCAAGGATGTTCGCGATCTATATGCTTATTTGAAGACGTTGCCCGGAGTTGGTGGAGCGTTGCCGGCGCACCGCCTGAAGTTTCCGTTTGCGAACCGATTCTTGATCGGTGCCTGGAAGCTTTTGTACTTTCGACCCCAGGAGTTCAGCTATGACGAAACGCGGCCCGCTTCGTGGAATCGGGGGAACTACCTCGTAACGGGAGCCGCGCATTGCGGTGAGTGTCACACTCCCCGTAACGCGCTGGGCGCGCCCAGGGAGGATCTGCGTTTCAGCGGGGCACCCGCCGCGGAGCAGGGCGGTCGCTTCGCAGGCAACATCACGCCTCATGCGGACGGTATCGGCGACTGGAGCGCGGCGGATATCGCGAACTTCCTCAAGTCCGGCACCGACAAATGCTACAATGACCCCAGCGGCATGGCCGAGGTGATCGCCAGTACCAGTCAGGCGGTCGAGTCCGATCTCGATGCGATGGCCGAGTATCTCAAGTCGCTTCCAGCCATCGCCGGAAACAAGGCGCACAAGTCATGCTGATACACGACATGATGATCGTCGCATTCGCGAAGCAATCAGAATTCACGCGGTCGGGGCCGGTGTTCGCCACGGCCGTTCCACAGCGCCGAAGCAGCATAGATGGGGTGAGCCGGAATGCCGGATAGATCGTTCATGAGATGGGTCCGCCTTTTTGTGTCGGGAGCGGCGCTCGCGTCGTTGGCGTCCCTGGCGTCCACTCAGTCTCCCGCAGGTGATGCTGCGGCGACCTCGGCGGCATCGGCTCCCGCCGCGTTCGGCGCCTGCACCGAATGCCACGCGACGACCAAGGGTGCCGCCGCGCTCGAAGGGCCAAATCTTTGGAATGTCGGAGGGCGGACGGCCGGGATAAATACCGACGAGGACTTTCCTTATTCCGCGGCGATGAAGTCATCCAATATCACCTGGAATGCCGAAAATCTCACGAAGTACATAATGAGCCCGTCGCAAATCGTTCCTGGCACGGAGATGAACTATCGCGGGCAGCCGGATCCGGCTGCGGCAAAGGCGATCGCCGATTATCTGTTGACGCTGAAAGACCCTGTGACCGGTTGAATTCTATCGGCCCGCCGTGGCGCGTTACTGCGGTCGCCGATCCGATATTGGAGGAAGGTGGATGTTTGTGACTGGAGACACTCCGTGAAGCTACGGCATTTCGCACGACCATCCCTGCAAGTCGCATTGGGTCTCGCGGCGGCCTCGATGGGAGTGTGGTTCGCACCGGAAGTGGTGGCCGGGATCGCTAAATCGGCCCAGATTGCGCACCCGTCCGCCGAGGCGGCCGTCTGGCAGACGTTCCTGAATTCCAATTGCACGCGGTGTCACTCCGAACGGGTCAAGGCGGGTGGCCTGGTGCTGGAAAACGTCGCATTCGCACCGATCGGCCCAAACGCTGCCCTGTGGGAGAAGGTCGTCTCGAAGCTGACGACCGATGAAATGCCGCCGCCCACCGTCGACCATCGCCCGGATGCACAGCAGAGCGCAGCGTTCGTCGCGTGGCTGATCACCGCGCTCGACAAATATGCGGCGCTCAACCCCGATCCCGGCCGACCGGTCATTCGCCGCCTGACCCGCTTCGAATACAGCAATGCGGTGCGTGATGTCTTCGGCATCGATGTCAACGCCGGCGCCGATCTGCCGAGCGAGACGATCGTACGGTCGTTCGATAACAATGGCGATGCGCTTTCGGTATCACCGCTTCTGTTCGAGAAATACATCTCCGCAGCGCGGCGGGTCAGCCGCATCGCTGTGCGTGACGAGACGATCCCCAGGGCCACGACCGAATATATGGCGTCGGACCTTCAGGACGCTTGGGACGACGGCGCGCCTTTCGGAGGCCGGCGGGCCTTGGCGGCCAAATCGGACTTCGCGGTCGGCGGCGAATATGAGCTGCGACTGTATTTCGCGGCTGATGTCGTCAACTTCGGGATTTTGCCGTCGACGGAAGGCAAGCGCATGTTCCGCGTGCGCGCGACGATCCCGGCCGGCGTGCACAGCATCGTAGTGGCTGCACCGGTGCAAAATGCCGTGGCCGAAGGCGCGTCCTACAATGTCCGCGGTCCCGGCGGCCTCGTCGGCGGCCCCGTAGATCCGCTGTTCAGCGCCACGCCGCAGTTCGTCTACGACGTGTTCATCGACGGCAGGCGGCTCAGTTCGATCTCGGTGCCACCGCCCTCCGCGGAGGAACTGCTGACGCCGGTGGTGATTCCGCCCGGTCCTCCGATCGTTCGCAGCCTGGAGGTCGAGGGTCCGTTCGGGAAGCCGGCCGCGTCCGCGGCTTCGCAGGATATCTCCTCGTGTCGTTCGGCGGCCACGGCCGACGACGACGCCTGTGCCGAGACGATCATATCCACGATCACCCGACGGGCCTTCCGCCGCGACGTCACGACGCGCGACATATCGCCCTTCATGGCGATCTATCGAAAGGCGCGCTTGGCCTCCACCTTCAAGGAAAGCGTTCGTCAGGCGCTTGCGGCGGTTCTGGTTTCGCCTGCCTTCCTCTTCCGCGTCGAGGCCGAGGCGCCCTCGGCAAAGTCGGCGTCGGGGCAGGCGCAGGCCCTGAACGATTTCGAACTCGCGTCGCGGCTGTCGTTCCTGATCTGGAGCAGTGTCCCGGATGACCGTCTGCTCGATCTTGCGAGCGCGGGCAAACTCCGGTCGCGCAAGGTGTTGGCTGAGGAGACGCGGCGTCTTCTGGCCGATCCGAAGGCCAGCGCGCTCGCGTCGAACTTCGGTATGCAGTATCTGGGGCTTCAGAACCTGGCGAATACGATGCCGGACAAGCGCGCCTATTTGAGCTTCTCCCAAGCTACCCGCAATGATTTCGTGGAGGAGAGCCGGCTGTTCCTGGGCGAGGTGTTCCTGAAGAACCGAAGCGTGATCGATATAATTCAGGGCAACTATTCATACCTGAACGAGCGGCTTGCCGGGCACTACGGGGTGCCCGGCGTACGCGGCGGACAATTCCGGCGGGTCGAATTCAAGCCGGGCGACGTCAGAGGAGGCGTTCTGGGCCAAGGCAGTATTGCCCTGATGACATCGCATCCGAACATCACATCGCCGGTGCTTCGTGGCAAATGGGTGCTGGCGAACCTGCTGTCCGCACCGCCTTCGAACCCGCCCCCCGGTATCCCCGCGATCAAGGCTTCGGACCCGAGCGGCAAGCCGCTCACAGGGCGTCAGCAGATGGAACAGCATCGGTCGCTGCCGGTGTGCGCATCATGCCATTCGCGGATGGATCCATTCGGTTTCGCGATGGAAAACCTGAACGTCGTGGGCGCGTGGCGAACCAAGGACGAGGGGGGAGCGATCGACCCCGCCGTCAGCATGGTGAACGGGTACAAGTTCAGCGGTGTCCCCGGGCTCAAGCAATGGTTTTCCGGACATACCGAAGAGTATGCGCAGGCCTTCACGGTCAGTCTGTTCACGTTCGCGCTCGGCCGTCGGGTCGAAGCGCATGACATGCCTGAAATACGCGAAGTCGTGAAGGACGCCGCACGCGGCGGCTACAAATTCCAAGACCTTCTGATGAGCGTAGTGCTCAGTCCCCAATTCCAAATGCGGAGGATCGGATGAACGCGACCTATCTCACCGGCAAACATATGCATCGCCGCACACTCCTGCGCGGGCTTGGCGGGGCGACATTGGCGCTGCCGTTCCTGACCGCGATGGCACCGGCCGCCCATGCACAGCCCGCGCTTCTCAAGGCGCGTCGCTTCGTCTTCGTATTCATTCCGAATGGATACTGGAAAGAGACATGGACCCCACAGACAAGCGGGCGCGGCTATGACATGCCGCCGGCGCTTCAGCCGCTGGCCGCCAGTCGAGAGAAATTCTCCGTTCTGACCGGCCTGGCCGCCGATCCCAGCAAGACAATCTCCGGCTTTCACGATCGGGCATCATGCTCGGTCATGACCGGTGTCGAGAAAGCGAAGGATGAAGTTCGCGTGGCTCCGTCGATCGATCAGATCGCGGCACCCTATCTGTCGAAGGACACGGCGCTGGCCTCGCTCGAACTCGGGATCGAGCAAGGCGATTCGCACTATGGACCGGTGTTCAAGACCGCGACCAACCCGCTGCCGATGGAGCGGAACCCGCGCTTCGTGTTCGAACGCGTGTTCGGTGACGTGGACAGGCTGGACCCGCGCGCGCTGGCGGAGAACCGGGCCCAGCAAAAGAGCCTGCTCGACCTCGTTCTCGGCAGCGCGAACGATCTGAAATCGACGCTCGGTGCCGCCGATCGCGTCAAACTGGACCAGTATCTCGATTCGATCCGGGAGGTCGAACATAAGATCGAGACCTCGGAACGCAGGCCGGTGCCGGTGATCACGATGGAGCGGCCGGCGGCAGCGCCGACCCTGTATTCGGACTATGTGAAACTGATGTTCGATCTCCAGATCGCCACGCTGCAGGCGGACGTCACGCGGGTATCGACCATCTGCCTGGGTGCGGAAGCCAGCAACCTGACCTATCCGGAGATTGGCTGCAACGATTCGCATCACCTGACATCCCATCATGGCGGCCAGCCGGCCAAGACTGCGGCCATGTCCAGGATCAACGGGCTTCAGACCAAGCTTTACGATTATATGCTGAACCGCATGAGTTCGATCGAGGAAGCCGATGGTACTCTGCTAGATTCGACCATCTCGGTAATGTTCAGCTCGCTCGGCAACCCGGATCTTCACATGCAGGTCGACCTGCCCGTGCTCGTCGCGGGCGGTGGCACGATGGGCTTCAAGCACGGGAAGCATGTCAAATTGCCGGACAACACGCCGATCACGAATTTGTATGTCAGCATGCTGGCTGCGGCACGCATCCCGATCGATCGCTTCGGCGACAGTACGGGCGCGATACCCGAATTGCTGGAGGCCTGACATGAATCGCCATCTGGTCTGGGTCGGCGTAGCGGCCGCGTGCCTGCTGGCGGACACGCCGGCCCTGGCGGCTGAGACCAGCGCGGCATCGCCAACGATCCTCGATGCGGCAAAGGCGGGAGACCGGCGTGCGCTTGCCAAGCTGGTCAAACGCGCCCGGGCCGAAGTGAACGAAGCCGACCAATGGGGCCAAACCCCGCTTGCCTGGGCGGTGAACCGGCTCGACAGGACATTGGTGGCGGATCTGCTGCGCGCCGGAGCGGATGCGAACCGTGCGAACATCTACGGCATCACGCCGTTGATGATGGCGGCGACATCGGGCGACGTGCCGATCGTGGAGGCGTTGCTCGCTGCCAAGGCAGATCCGAACGTCCGTAACCAGGCAGGTGAGACGGCGCTCATGCTGGCGATACCGGTCAAGAAGCGGGTGTTCGGATCGAACTATCAGGGCGCGTCTCCGCTGCAGCTCCCCAGCGACGCCACCGAGGCCGAGCGGGTCACGCCGGATGCGACCGCGCAGCAGACCGCGCTTGCCATCGTGGATGCCTTGCTGAAGCGCGGTGCCACGGTGGATGTGCGCGACACCGAGTTTGGACAGACCGCGCTGATGCGCGCGGCGGCATCTTCGAATGCCGACATCGCGAGGCGGCTGTTGAGTCACGGTGCCGACACCAACCTCGCGACGCCGGTGCGGGACGTCAAGATGCCTTTCGGTCCCGAATTCGTCGCGACCATCAAGGTGATCAAGGTGGGCGGGTTCACACCGCTGCTGCTTGCCGCATCGCAGGGAAATCTCGCGACGGTGGCGGCCCTTCTGGACGCCGGAGCGGACGTCAAGCAACGATCGGCAGACGGTTCGACTGCTCTGCTCCTGTCGGTCTATCGGCACACGCCGCTGTTGGCGACATGGGCGCTCGATTTCGGGATATATCCCGATCTCGCGATGGCGAAGCTGCTGCTGGACCGCGGGTCCGATCCAAGTGCGGCAAACGTCAACGGCGTGACGCCTCTGGCGGCGGCGGTATTCGCGGCTCATGGCGCGGAAATGCGTGGGCAATCGCTTGACGAGAAATTCACCGATATTTCGAACGAGGCGATGGGTGAAGCGGCGGTTGCGCTGCTCCTGGAGCATGGTGCCGATCCCAACGTGCCGATCAGGAACTTCATCGTGCCCGGCATCAACGGGCAGGACGCTCGCCAGGCGTCACGGTTCAATCATGTCTCGCCTTTCCTGCTGGCCGCCGCCTTGAACAAGCCTAAGCTCCTGACCGCGATGATCGATACCCGGCGGGTTCAGATCAACGCACGGCGTGAAAACGGCAATACACCGCTGATGGACGCGGTGCAGCTTCACAGCCTTGTCGGCGTGGAGGCGTTGATCGGCGCCGGTGCCGACGTGTCGGCTACGAACAATGACGGCAGGACGGCCCTCCACTTCGCCGCATCCGATGCGCCGGGGGGTGGGGCCATAGCGCGATATCTGCTGAAGAGCGGCGCTCGCGTCGATACGATCGACAAGCAGGGACAGTCCCCGCTGGATATCGCGCGGCTTCCGCTGGCGGAGGGTGGCAGGGTAGGCGCGTTCCGTATGACCCCGCCCCCCGATGTCGCGCTGGCGCTGATCAAGGGCCTGTCCGGGACGGGGGAAAGCGGTAGGGAAGTTCTTGCCGCGCTCAAGCCGTCCACGCTTGCGCTGACGACGCAGGGGAAGCGCCGCCCGCTGCCATAACCTGGCACCGGGAGGTACGGCGGCGCGAAGCCGAATTCGCGTCCGTCACCGCGCCGACATCCCCACGCTCTCCGGGGGCCGTTCAAAGCGACTTGATCCGAACAGTTCAAGAGCCTCGGAAACCTGTCCGCTCGGTACGCGCGGGATGCACAATATCACCGGTCAGTGCACGGAATTCGTGGAGCGCGGATCACCTATGGGCGATACGAACGCTTCGTCGATCAATCTGTCAGTCGTTTGCCGATCGGGTCGCCGCTCCAGTATTCTCCCGTCACCGGATGCGGATAGTGGAAAGGAACCACGCGCGTGTCCGGCCATGCCTTGGGCAGGGACTCGAGCAGTTCGTCCGGACCGTTGGGGTCTTCGGGGAAGGTCCGGGTCAAGGGAGGGAGCAGGACGCCGCCGCGCGACCAGCCGTCGCGATAATCGGCCTGCCACAACACCGAATAGTCGTAGACGCCGATTTTCCAGACCCCGTCTTCCTTGACGTACTGGTTCTCGTAGATGCCCGCCTCCCAGCAGTCTCTGGGCATGCCTGGGACCGGTGCCCGGCTCTCATGAGTCGAGGCGAGCATCTGGCACGGGAAACGGCCCCTGGCAGTCAGCCCGTCCGGCGCTACCGTCACGATATCCTGCAGGATCAGATGATCCAGGATGAACCCATAGACCGGGCCATTATGGCCATGCGCGAAAAGCTCTTTGAACCAGCCGCTCATCAGGCGACGGACGCTTTCCTTGCCCCGAAAGACGCCGTTCAGAAAAGTCGCGACCCCGTCCGCCGCAAAGAGATCGACCACTTCGTCATAAAGGCACTTGTCGAGATAATATCCGTATTTGAACTGGAGCGCGCGGATCTCCTCGCGATCCCGATGACGGCCGAATTCGCGGCGAAGCTCGTCGAGCTGGACCTCGAGCTGGTCAAATCGTTCCTGCATATCCCCTCCTATGGACTCTTGTTCGGCCCGGTGCCCTGTCGAGGTCAGTCGATCTTGTAGTATCGTACAAAATTTCCGTCCTTCAGCCTTGCACCGGTTCCAACGAAGACATGGCGGCATAGCCAGTCATGCTTGCCGGCTGGCGCATCGAAGGTCGTCATGGTCCTGAAGTAATATTCGGACGGCTCGACCATCTCGGTGCTACGGCCGTTGGCGAGGGCGCTGAACTTCTCCATGGCGCCCGGATGACGGCCCCAAACGAAGCCGCGATTGTAGAGGAATATCGACGTACCATCCTCTTCGGTGAGCATGTAGCGCGCATCGAGCATCACGACGCCGTCCGCGCGGAACGTCGCGAAGTCGCCGCCACTGGCCGGGACCACGCTGCCGCGCAGGGCAGGGCCGTCAAACTCGCCGGAGCGCACGACGACGATCCCCTTGTCGCCCCCGGTGGGAACGCCCCGCATTCTCGGCAAAGGGTCGAAGCGGAGCCGGACTTCGAGCGCGAGTTCCAATCGGGGCGTCGCGGTGGTGATGTTGCTGAAATCCTCGATCACGGGCGCCCCTCGGAAGATGAAAGTCGTGACGAACGGCTCATGGGCGCTCGAAGAGAGGGCAGTGCCCATGTGACGGTGTTCGGTCCCCGGTCCGGAGCGTCACCGTAGTGGTCGACGATGCCCGGCGCACTTCTATCACACGACATCCGGCCCCTCCCTGGCAAACTCAAGCCCGTGCTGCCGATATCGTTCCGGCTAGCGCTCCACACGGCGGCAAGGGCAACGCCCCGCCCAACACCTTAACGACGGCCCCGCAAATGCATGCGAGCATAGGTAATTATACGTTCGTACGTATATAGAATGGAACGCCGCCATAGTCATAGAATAAAAGGGCGCAGGAGCCGCATGAGGTTGGCGACGCAGGCGGCGCTTTCCCGCGCCCGATCCGCCGGTGCGTGATCGCGCCCTGGAAAACGGAGCGACCTTGAAGGCGGCATCGATATCTCTCCTGGAAATCGATGCGGGGCTCCGCATCGCGCGCAACGACAATGCGGGTGGCGACGACGCGGAACTCGTCAGGACGGCGGCGCGACTATTGGACCCGGCCAAATCCTCCGCTAGGCCGCTCGCATGCAGGGGCTGGACATTGCGATCGCAGGCTGTGGTCCATGCGGACTGACGGTGGCGCTGCTGCTCCATCGGGCCGGGCATCATGTCACGCTGTTCGAGCGGTTCGACGTGCCACAGCCCATCGGTTCGGGCCTGATGCTCCAGCCGACGGGGATGGCGGTCCTTTCCCGACTGGGATTGCTGGATGCGGCGATCGCGCAGGGGGCGCGGGTCGATCGGCTGTTCGGCAGGGCGGGCGATCGGGTGGTGCTCGACGTCCACTATGCCGCGCTTCGTCACAGGGGGATGTTCGGGATCGGCATCCATCGCGCCAGCCTGTTTGCGATCCTGCACGAGGCGGTCGTGCAGGCGGGCATCGCCATCCATACCGGGCGCACGCTGACCGGCAGCGTCGTGGTGGGGGCGAAACGTGCGCTGCGCCTTGCCGATGGCGAGACGAGCGACCCCTATGATCTCGTGGTCGATGCCCTGGGGACGCGCACCCCGCTGGCACCGCCAACCGGCCGGGAGCTGGCCTATGGCGCGCTGTGGGCCAGCCTCGACTGGCCGCAGGATGCGGGCTTCGATCCCCATGCGCTTGCGCAACGCTACGAGCGGGCCAGCATCATGGCGGGCGTCCTGCCCATCGGGACACCGCCGCACGCGACGGTGCCCAAGGCGGCTTTCTTCTGGTCGATCCGTGCGGACAGGCTGGAGGACTGGCGCAGGAAGGGGTTGGCATCCTGGAAGGCGCGGGTTCTGGCGCTCTGGCCCGACTGCGCGCCGCTGCTCGACGGGATCGATGATCCCGGCCAGTTGACCTTCGCGCGCTACGCCCATCGGACGCTCGCGGCACCGGCAGAACCGGCACTCGTCCACATCGGCGATGCGTGGCATTCCGCCAGCCCGCAACTCGGGCAAGGCGCCAACATGGCGCTGCTCGACGCCTGGGCGCTGTCGAAGGGACTGGCGGAAAAGGACAGTATCGATGAGGGGATCAGGCACGGCATCAGCCTGCGCCGTCGTCATGTCCTGACCTATCAGTGGCTTACCGCGCTGTTCACACCGGTCTACCAGTCGGATAGCCGCATGCTGCCGCTAATCCGCGACCGCGTGGTCGGACCGCTGTCCAAGCTATGGCCCGCCACCACGATACAGGCCGCGATGGTGAGCGGGCTGGTCGGCAATCCGCTGCCGCCGCTGGGGCTCGATCGCGATGTCGGAACGGAGACGCCGCACGTCACCGCTCGCTGCTAGTCCATCTTGGCGAGCATGTCCGCGATCGCGATGAACGCGAAGGATACCGAGCTGTCGGCGATCCCGTACGGCAGGAATATCTTGTCGCCGATCCTGGTCGCGCCGCAGGTGTAGATCACGTTGGGGACATAGCCCTCGCGATTGTCCTCGGTGGGCGAGAGGACGGGTTCGCGGCTGCGCGCGAGCACCTTGCGGGGATCCTGCTTGTCGAGCAGCACCGCGCCGATCGCGTATTGGCGCATCGCGCCGACGCCGTGGGTCAGCAGCAGCCAGCCCTCGTCGATCTCGATCGGCGCGCCGCAATTGCCGATCTGGACGAGTTCCCACGGATAGCGCGGAGTGAGGAAGCGCTCGCCCTCGTCCCAATGCGTCAGCTCGTCCGATGCGATCAGGTAGAGATTCTCGCCGTCCTGCCGGCCGATCGTCATGTAGCGCCCGTCGACCTTGCGCGGGAACAGCGCCATGCCTTTGTTGCGCGCCGCACTGCCGGTCAGCGGCACCAGATCGAAGGAGCGGAAATCGCGGGTGCGCAGCAGCTCGGACTGGATGTACCGCCCATTATAGGCGGTGTAGGTGCCCAGCCATTCGGGCGGCGCATCCTCATGCTCGAAGCGGAGGAGGCGCAGATCCTCCAGCCCGTTCGACTGGGCGGCCGTGATCGGGAAGATCACCGTACCGGAAAGCGTGCTGTCCGCATGGCGATAGATCGTGACAGGGCCCTCGATCCCGTTTTCCTCTTCCAGTCGCGCGTCGGCGGCGGTGGCGAAGGGCGGTTCGGGCGCGAGATCGAAATGGCCGTTCCTGGTGATGATCCCCTCGCGGAAGGCGATCGAGCTGATATGCCCTTCGCCGACGGCGCGCAGCGAGAGTAGGATGCGGCAGCTATCCTCGGTCATGCCGGTCTGGTCGGGATGGGGCACGACGCTGGGGTTCATCAGCGCGGCCGCCGCATAGCTGTATTCATGGCAGAAATAGGCGCCGATCAGCTGCTTGCGCGCCTCGCTCAGCCCGCCCTGATCGAGCTTGAGCAGATGCGCGATCTCGTCGAAGCGGGTCATGAAGACCCTGCGTGTCTGCCAGTGGCGGCTCTCGAAATCGCGCAGGACATGGGCGAGCTGGGTCGCCACCTGATCGTCGTCGAGCGCGAGCACGGCCTCGGTTATCCGCTGGGTGCGGCTGGGCGCGCGGCCGTTGCTCTGCCAGGCGAGGTGGAACGGACGCACGACCACGCGCGCGGGGTTTGCCGTCAGGTGAAGCGGCAACGCGTCGATATCCGACAAGTCCAGTTTTCTCCGCGTAGCCAACTCGTTCAGGCGGAGATCGGCTCGACTTCCGCTCGGCGATCCTTTGCCACGAGAGAGGCCGGCGCGGAAAGCCTGTTCATCGCGCAGGAGGCGAGTTGCAACGCAAGGATGGATTCGGCGCCCTGGTTCTGGTTCACGCCGCGCGGGGTGAGACCGTCATAGCAGCCGCCATCGAGCGGCGTGGCGAGCGGGGTGGCCAGATCGTTCTGGCCCAGGAACCAGCGATAGGCGTTGTCCGCCACCGCCAGCCATTCGGCCGATCCGCTGACCGCCCATGCCGCCGCCGCCGCGTCGATCGTCGCTTGCGCCTCCAGCGGCTGTTGGTCGAAGGGGAGGGGATCTTCGAAGGCGCGCCCGAAGCTCTCGGAACCGACCGCACGGAAATGCCCTTCGGGCGCGCGCTGGTCGGCGACGATCCATTCGAGCGTGTCGAGACCGACCTCGACCATCGCCGCGTCGCCCAACCGATCGCCCGCGACGATCAGTGCTTCCGGCAGGCGGGCATTGTCATAGGCCAGCATCACCTCGAACCAGGCCCAGTCGGGCCGGCGCGTCCGTTCGACGAGCGAGAGCAGATTGCGACCGAACTTCTCCAGCAGCGCCCGCGCCCGGGCATGGGCGGGCTGTACATCGAGGATCGCGGCCGCGCCGAGGATGATGAACGCCTGTGCGCGCGGCGATCCCGTTTCGGGAAGGCTATCGACGATCCGGTCGAAGAAGGCGGCGGCCCAGCGGCGGTGCTTCTCCAGCGGCGCGTCGCGCGCGGTTACGCCCAGCGCCCAGACTCCACGGCCGCCGCTGTCCTCCGACCCGACATCCTCGCACCAGCGCCTGTCGAACGCCATGAAGTTGCGGAAGCGGCGGGCGTCGCGGTTCCAGGCATGCTGTACGAACGAGGCGTAGACGGTGGTCCACTGGTCGCGCACGACGGGATCGAGATCGGGGATGTGGCTCATCATCATCAGCGCGCGGGCGTTGTCGTCGATGCAATAGCCATGCTCGCGATCGGGCACGGAAAGGATGCCGTGCTGGAGCATTCCGGTCGAGTCGCTCATCCGGATCACCGCCGTGGCGTCGGGGGCCAGCGGCTCGTAGTTGCGACGCGGCACCAGCCGCACGGGCTGCGCGGCGCGAGCACCGGCGAGGGCGCGGCCGACATTGCGGGCCAGTTCGCTCCAGATCATGCCCCGGCCGAGCGCATAGGCGCGATCCGCATAGCTGCGCCGGAGGATATCGTCGTCGAGCAGCGCGGACAGCGCGTCGGCAAGCGCCGCTTCGTCGCGGAAGGGCACGATCACGCCAACCTCGTCGGCGAGTACCTCCGTGGCGTTGACATAGGGGGTCGAAACCACGGGCCGGCCCATGCCGATCGCATAGCTGAGCGTGCCCGAGGTGATCTGCGCAGGGTTGAGATAGGGCGTCACGTAGATGTCGGCTGCCTGGAGATAATCGAGCAGCTGTTCCTGTTCGACGAACCCGTCGAGGAAGGCGACATGGCGCTCGACACCCAGCGAGCGGGCGAGTTCGGTCAGTTCCTCGCGCAGCCGGTCTCCGCCCTGGTCGCGGACGAGGTTGGGGTGGGTCTCGCCCAGGATCACGTAGAGCGCGTCGGGATGGCGCGCGGCGACCGCCGGCATCGCACGGATCATGACGTCGATGCCCTTGTCCGGCGCAAGCAGGCCGAAGGTGAGGATCACGCGCCGTCCCTGCCAGCCGAACAGCGACTGCAGCGTGGCGGGATTGACCTGGGGCCGATCCGGAACGCCATGGGGGATGACGACGATCTTGTCGGCGGGCGCGCCATAGACCTCGCGCAGGATCTCGCGCCCGCGCTCGGCCATCACCATGATCCTGCTCGACCGTGCGATCAGCTCGTCGGTCACGCGGCGCTCGTCGCGGTTGGGCTGGTCGAGCACGGTGTGGAGCGTGGTCACCAGCGGCAGGCCGGTGCGATCCAGCAGGCGCAGGACCAGATCGCCGGCGGAGCCGCCGAAGATGCCAAATTCGTGCTGCAGCCAGATCGCCTGCGCGCCGCTCTCCTCGATCTCCTTGGCGGCCTGCGAATAGGCGATCACGTCGTCCTGTGCGATGCGGCGAATATCGGGCGCGTAGGCGATGCCCGGCATGCCATCGTCCATCGCGTAATGATCGATCCGCATCGCCGGGAAGGCGGCGGCCAGCGCGTCGTGGCAATGGCTGGTGAAGGTAGCGATTCCGCAGCGGCGGGGCAGGCTGTTGCCGATGAGCGCGATATGGGCGGGAAGATCGGGGATGGAAGCCTGGTTCTGCAGCTGATCGGACATGCGCGCTCTTTCGGCTGAGGGATGACGACGCCGGTGTCATGAAACGGAAGCCGAAGCGGACTATCCGTCAGTGTCCATTAACCGTCGTTCATCAAAACTCGCTGCAGCGCGGAAAGTTGCGTGGCGAACGACCCATGTGCACTCGCTTCATCGCTTAAATATTGGGCTCTTGATCGAGATCAGGAAAAGTCCATCGCGGCCTTGTCGACATGGGTTATTCGGCATGCGAGGTCCGCTTCGCCCGAAGCGACGATGTAGCGATCGTCCGCCTCGACGATGCCGGTCGTGAAGACGATGTCGTGCAGGTACATCTGATGGTCGATCGGCCGGGTGATCTCCGCGGAGGGTTCGATGATCGGCGTGTGCGTGGTCGCGAGCGTGCGCGAGGGATCGCGGGGATCGAGCAGCGTCTTGTAGGTGCGGTAGATGCCGACTTCGCCATGCGGCTCGACCCCATGCCATAGGCTGAGCCAACCCCGGTCGGTCAGGATCGGCGGCGCACCGCCCCCGACACGCGCGGTGGACAAGGTGCTCGCATGCGGACGGATGCCGGGGCGGCGGCAAGGCTTCCAGTGCAGCGCGTCCGGCGATGTCGCGAGGTTGATCGACGGGCCGGCCCGCCATTCGCTGCCGGGCGGATAGGCGAAATAGAGGTCGCCGAGCGGACGGGTCTGCGCCCAGTACTGCCCGTCGATCAACCCTTCGAAGATCAGCATGTCCTTGTTCTGGTGATCGAGCACGATGTCCTCGAAGTGCCAGTCGAGCCCGTCGCGCGAGCTGTAGAGCGTGGTCGAGTGCCGCTGGGGGCTGACCGAGCAGGTCGTCATCAGCCAGCGGTCGCCGACGCGGCTGATCCGGGCGTCCTCGATGCCATAGCACTGAAAGTCGTGCGACGGCGCGATGGCGCGGTCGTAATGGATGGCGAGGCGCTCGCGTCCGTCAGGCGATAGCTCGACCGGCAGCAACCAGGACAGCGACGTCAGCGCGATCACCCGCCAGCCGGGTTCGATCATGCGGAAGACGCGCGGATCGGCGGTGTCTACCCGCTCCAGCGGCCAGGCGTCGATCCGATAGTCGCCCGGCCCGGCCCAGCGGATCGAATGGACGTGACCGTTGCGGATCGGCTGGCGAAGCGCCTCGGCGATGCGGACCATCAGCAGCAGGTTGCCGTTGGGCAGGCGCGTCATGCCGGGGTTGAACGCGCCGAGCACATAGGTCTCGACGCCCAGACCGGCGAGC
>Ga0160461_1000380_pt1 | contig 35301 bp, 31 predicted proteins | sample HID1975I_E6MG_FD_108266 | JGI IMG/M metagenome (GOLD analysis project Ga0160461, IMG submission 108266) | Enriched soil microbial communities from UW Madison campus, WI, USA - HID1975I_E6 MG | ecosystem: Environmental > Terrestrial > Soil > Unclassified | place: USA: Madison, Wisconsin...
CCGCGTGAGTCGGCCATGGATGGCCGGCGTTCGGTGACTGAGTACAGGGACGTACGCCGGAACCGACACGCGGGCCCCGGAGGGGTCGGGGCCCGTAACGTAAGGCGACAGCAGCTACCGCTCGGTGCAGGCTTCTCGCGGGAAACCCTTGCCGCCGCAAAAATCGTAGATGGCAGTCAAGGCTGAGAGGCTCACCGCCATCCGGAAATAAAGAAAAATCGCATTAGGAAGTAGGCAAAGACCCCTGCCGGAATTAGGCGGCACGCCTTCACCATCTCATGCAGAATGACCTCGCCCCCCCTCCCATCACCAGGACAGCGAATGGCAGAGATCATCGAGTGGTTCGGCGGCATCATCTGGAGCAAGGCACTCATCTTCATGTGCCTGGGCGCTGGCCTGTATTTCAGCTTCGCCACCCGCTTCATGCAGGTGCGCGGTTTCATGGAAATGCTCCGACTCACCGTGCGCGGGCAGAAATCAGAGGCCGGGGTCTCCTCGTTCCAGGCCCTGGCCATGTCCATGGCCGGCCGCATCGGCATCGGCAACATCGCCGGCGTCGCTACCGCCATCGCCTTCGGTGGCCCCGGCGCGATCTTCTGGATGTGGGTCATGGGCTTCCTCGGCGCCTCCACTTCCTATGTCGAGTCCACGCTCGCGCAGATCTACAAGGTCAAGGACGCCGATGGCCGTTATCGCGGCGGCCCGGCCTATTACATCGAACGCGGCATGGGCATGAAGCGCTACGCCATGGTCTTCGCCATCGCCACCATCATCGCCGCCGGCTTCCTCATGCCCGGCGTGCAGGCCAATGCAATCGCCGACAGCGCCGCCAATGCCTGCGCCGGCACCGCGCTGTGCGGTCCGCTCGATGGGCAGTGGCTCGGCATGCCGGCGCGTGATGCGCTCAAGTTGGGCATCGGCATCACCGTGGCGTTGATGCTCGGCGTCATCATCTTTGGCGGCGTCAAGCGCATCGCCAATTTCGCCGAAGTCGTGGTGCCGTTCATGGCCGGTGGCTTCATCCTGATGGCCGTCACCGTGATGGTGCTCAATGCCGAGCAGGTGCCGCAGATGTTCGGCATCATCTTCAGCAGTGCGTTCGGCTCGCATGCGGCCTTCGGCGGCTTGCTCGGCCTGGCGGTGGAGTGGGGCGTCAAGCGCGGCATCTATGCCAACGAAGCCGGGCAAGGCACCGGCCCGCATGCCGCCGCCGCCGCCGAGGTCTCGCACCCGGCCAAGCAGGGCTATGTGCAGGCGTTCGCCATCTACTTCGACACCATGCTGGTGTGTACTTCCACGGCGTTCCTCATCCTGACCACCGGGATGTACAACGTGCATGCGCCCGATGGCGGCGCGCCGCTGTTCCTCGGCCTGCCGGGCGTGGAAGAAGGGCCGGGCTTCGCGCAGGCCGCGGTGGAGTCGGTGCTGCCTGGCTGGGGCGCGGGGTTCGTGGCGGTGGCGCTGTTCTTCTTCGCGTTCACCACGATCATGGCGTACTACTACATGGCCGAGACCAACCTCAGCTATTGCAATCGCGATCGCCACCGCCCGCTCACCGTGTTGCTGCTGCGTCTGGGTATCCTGGCGATGGTCATCTTCGGCGCCTTCCACAATGCGCGTCTGGCCTGGGGATTGGGCGATATCGGCGTGGGCTTGATGGCCTGGCTCAACATCGTCGCCATCCTGATTCTGCGCAAGCCGGCATTGCTGGCCCTGCGCGACTATGAGCGGCAGAAGAAGGCCGGGCTGGACCCGGTGTTCGATCCGGACGCCGCCGGGGTGCGCAATGCGGACTTCTGGCAGCGGCGCGTGGACTGAGGCGCGCCGGGCAGTTCGCCGCGCCAGGTGACGGGCGCGGCGGGCGGCGGCATCATGCCCGGCCATGGCCAGGTTTTGGCCCGAAATCAGGAAAGTGCAGTGAACGATCCCTGGAAGTCGCGACGTCCGCCCCGTCCCGAGGCGCCGCGCCAAGACACACCGTGGCGCGACGCGCGCCCCGCACGCGCCCCGCGTGAAGGCGGCGGGGGTGGGGCCGGCAGCAGTGGGTCTGGGAGTGGCCCCGGTCCCGGTCGCCAGGAGGAGCTGCGCCTGTATGGCGTCAACGCGGTGCGGGCGGCTTTCGAACGACGCCCGTCGGCGATGCGCAAGCTCTATCTCAGCGAGGCGATGATCCCCAAGCTGCAGCCGCTGCTGAAGTGGTGCGTGTCCAATCGCGTGGGCTACCGCGTGGTCGAAGCCGAGGACCTGGATCGCCTGGCCGGCAGCCAGCACCACGAAGGCGTCGTGGCGGACCTGCTGCGTGAGCCGGTGCCGGCGTTGGCCGATTGGCTGCCCACGCTGCGTCGTGGTCCTGCGTTGCTGCTGTGGCTCGATGGCGTGGGTAATCCGCACAATTTCGGCGCGATCCTGCGCTCGGCCGCCCACTTCGGCGTGGCCGCCATCCTGTTGCCCGAGCATTCGCCGCTGGCGCTGTCCGGTGCGGCGGCACGCGTTGCCGAGGGCGGGGCAGAGGCGGTGCCGCTGGTGCGCCTGCCGCGTGCCGCGCAGGCCGACGAAATGCTGCACGATGCCGGCTTCGTGCTCGCCGCCACGCTCGTGGAAGGCGGCGATGATCTGTTCGCCACGCCCGCGCCGCAACGCCTGGTGTATGTGATGGGCGCTGAAGGCGAAGGCATGGACCGCGCGCTGGCGCAAGCCTGTGACCTGCGCCTGTCGATCCCCGGCAGCGGCGCGGTGGAAAGCCTCAATGTCGCCAGTGCCACCGCCGTGCTGCTGGCGCATTGGCGCGCGCGCGTTCCGCAACGCTGAGCCCAGGCAGGTCGGTCATGACCTGCCTGCGCCCATCGGCCCCGGTCTGGATTACCTGATCGGGGTGAATCGCACTGCAGCGCCGCCGCTTCCGGCCAAGGCCAGCGACAGCGGCGCGGAAGTCGCATCGACTTGGCGAGACTGCACGACCACGCGGTCCGGCGCGTCGCCATCGAGATACAGCGTGGCCCGCCAGCGGCCAGGCCCGAGGAAATCCAGCGGGACCTGCACGGTGCGGGCCCGGGCGTTGGTCATCGCGCCCAGATACCAGTCCGTGCCCTGCCGTCGAGCCACCACGATGTGTTCGCCGATGACCCCGTCCGGCACCCGCGTCTCGTCCCAGCTGGCTGGCACGTCGCGCAGGAACTGCACGCCTTCGGCGCCCTCGTAGGCTTGCGGGCTGTCCGCGACCACCGCGAACGGACTTTCGTACACCACGTACATCGCCAGCTGCTGCGCCCGGGTGGTCATCACCAGGGGCGCATCGTTGCGCGCGATGAACTGCGCCGGGGTGACGTTGCGGAAGCCGCCGGGCGTGTAGTCCATCGGGCCCAGCAGCATCCGGGTGAAGGGCAGGGTGACGTTGTGCGCGGCCGTGGCGCGGTTGCTCCACTTGTTGTACTCCGCGCCCTGCACGCCTTCCTGCGTGAGCAGGTTGGGATAGGTGCGCGACAGTCCGGTCGGCCGATAGGCGCCGTGCAGGTCCACCAGCAATCGATGGGCGGCAGCGCGTTCGAGCAGGCGATGGTAGAAGTCCACCATCTGCTGGTCGTCGCGGTTCATGAAGTCGACCTTGATGCCCTTGATGCCGAGCTGCTGGTACCAGGCCAGCGCTTGCTCCATGTGCGCATCGAGCGCACGCCAGTGCACCCACAGCCACAAGCCGACGTCGCGCTCGCCTGCGTACTGCACCACGGCGGGCAGATCGACCTGCGCAATCGGCTGCAGGATGTTCGCATCCAGATGGTATTGGCCATCGCCGGTGCTGCCGTGGTACCAGCCATCGTCGATCAGCATGTAGGCCAGGCCCAGGGCGTGGGCGTGGTCGATGTAGCGCTTGAGCGAGGCGGTGCTGGTGGTGGTGCCGGCCGCGATGGCATCGTCGGCGCGCCAGCCCGACCACCAGTCCCAGGCGGATTTGCCCGGCACGATCCACCCGGTGTCGGCCATCGTGCTCGGCGGGTTGAGGTTGTCGATCAGCGTCGAGGGGATCAGGTCTCCAGGTTTGGCGCCGAGCATCACCACGCGCCAGGGCGTGGCGAAATCCTCGCCGGCCGCGTCGAACTTCACCGCCAGTTCCGGCGTATCCAGGCGGGGCGAAAGTTTCGCCACGACGCCGAGCGCGCCGCTGTCCGGGCCGGCCAGATACAGGCCGGCATAGTTGCGCAGGTCCGCTTCGGTAATCGCCAGCGTCGTGCCGCTGGCATCGACCTGGCACACCAGCGGCAGCTCCAGGCGATTGTGCGAACGCAGGCGCGAGGCGGCGATCGGATCGAACTCGCCTTCGTGGCTGGTGCCGAACTGGCCGAGGTTGAGCGCCCAGCATGGGTGGTCGGCGGTGAAGGCAAAGCCGGTGAGCTCGTCGCGGATCCGCACGGCCTGTGCTTTCGGCAATACGTAGCGGAAGGCGATGCCATCGTCGTAGGCGCGGAACAGCACGTCCATGCGCGCGCCCTGTGCGTCGACCAGGTTGACCCGCAACTGGCGATAGTGGTCGCGTGCCTGCGCGGCCTTGCCGGCCGGCAGCCGATAGCGCTCGTCGTGGGTGGTCTGCTGGCTGCCCTGCAAGACCCAGTGGCGCGATTTCGGTGCGTCCTGCTCGAGCAGCCCCAGGCGCGAAGGTGCCAACACTTCGCGCCCGGCGTAGGCCACGCGATAGCTGGGCTGGCCGTCTTCGGACAAGGTGAAGTCCACGCGGCTGCGTTGTCCCGGCGACTGCACGCTTAGCGTCTGCGCGGCAGCGGCAAGGCTGGCGGCCAACAGGACGGGTAACAACGCCACGGCAAGGTGATGAGGTCGAAACACGAAGGCTTCCTGTGTACAAGGTGCGCGCATGTGCGGCTCGATTCGGGGCATAACGTAACCCGAACGCGCCGCAGCGCCATGTACGAGGGCAAGCCTCACTGCAACCTGTGACGCAGCGCGCGGACCTGGGCCGCGCGCGCTGCGCCTTTGCCGCGCTTACTCGCTCGGCGGCTGGGTCGGCTTGGCTTCGCTGCCGAAGCTGCCGTCGGCCTCTGCGGCCAGATAGGCGAACACCGCGTAGGCGGCGGCGTTCTGCGCCAGCGCCTTCGGATCGATCTTGTCGAGCGTGTCGTCGGCGGTGTGGTGCAGGTCGAAGTAGTCCGTCCCGTCCTGCGCCAACCAGGCCCATGCGCCGCCCTTGGCCGCGATCGGGCCGATGTCCGGACCCGGGCCACCCTTGGTCGGCATGTATTCGATGCCCAGCGGCGCCAGCACCTCGGCGATCTGGCGCGTCGCTTCGCGCGAGCCGTCCGGGTTGCCCGAGCCGGTGTTGAAGCCGTAGATGCGCCCGGCGCCGAAGTCGCTTTCCGCGCCGATCTGGTGCAGCGGGATTTCCCCCGCCTTGGCCCGCGCTTCAGCGTAAGCCTTGCCGCCGTACAGGCCTTGCTCCTCGTTGGCGAAGGCAACCACGCGGATGGTGCGCTTGGGCGCCTGCTTGAGCTGGCCGATCAGGTGACCGGCCGCCATGCTGATGCCCACGCCGGCGCCATCATCGATCGCGCCGGTGCCCAGGTCCCACGAATCCAGATGGCCGCCGATGACGACCACTTCCTTCGGCTTGCTGCGGCCCGTGATCTCGCCGATCACGTTGTACGAGGTGGCGGTGCCATCCCAGCCACAATCCAGGCTCAGGCGCACACGGGTGGGGCCGATGGCCAGCAGGCGGGCGAGCTGGTCGGCGTCGGGCACTGCCAGGGCCGCGGACGGCACAGGCGTCAGGCCGTCGTCGAAGCGGGTGATGCCGGTGTGGGGCACGCGATGCGAGTCTGTGCCCGCCGAGCGCATGACGAAGCCGATTGCTCCCTTGCGGATCGCCTCGGACGGTGCGCGGCTGCGAACGCCGCTGCCCGGGCCGTAGTCGGCGCCATCGCGCTTCTTGGTCATCTGGTAATCGACGAAGGCGATCTTGCCCTCCAGCGAACCCTCCGGCGCGGCCTTCAGCGCGGCCAGGTCGGCGAAGCGCACCACTTCGCCTTCCACGGTGCCGCCCGGGCTGCCGCCCAGTGCGGTGATGTGCAGCGGCTGCGGGTGGGCGCCCAGCACCTGGGCCTGTTCACTGCGGCGCTCCCACTTCGGGAAGGTGACCGGTTCGGTGTAGACCTTGTCGAAGCCCAGGGCCTTGAACTTGGCCTTGGCCCAGGCCACCGCGCGAGGATCGGCCTCGCCGCCGGCCATGCGCGGGCCGACCTCGGTGGTGAGCGATTCGGTGACCTTCCACGCGGTGTTGTCGGCCAGGGCCTGCTCGCGCAATGTCGCGGCGGTCTCCAGGGCCTTGGCGGGAATCGAGGTGGTTTCGGCGGCGAGCGCGCCGGAGGTGACAAGCAGAGCAGCGATGGCGACAGCAAGGCGACGCATGGAAGGCTCCGTGGAGGAAAGACCGCGAGCCTAACAGCGCGCGGTCACGGTGCCCTGTGCGGGAGGTCACCCTCCCGCAATACCGCTCACTTTTTCAGCGCATCGCGGATATCACGCAGCAGCAGCACTTCCTCGCTGGGCGCTGCCGGGGCGGCGTCCTTCGGCTTGTGCAGGCGGTTGATCGTCTTGACCAGCAGGAAGATCGCAAAGGCCACGATCACGAACTGGATGATGGCGTTGAGGAAATCGCCATAGCCGATCACCACCGGTGCGATCACCGTGCCGTCGGCGGCAGTGCGCGCCGGGGCCAGTACCCAGGCCAGCTTGGAGAAGTCGATCCCGCCGATCAGCAGCCCGATCGGCGGCATGATCACCTTCTCCACCAGCGCGGTGACGATCTTGCTGAAGGCCGCGCCGATCACCACGCCGACGGCGAGGTCGATGACGTTGCCGCGCATGGCAAATTCCCTGAACTCCTTGAGCATGCCCATGAGGTCTCCTGTTGGCGGTGTTCAATCCATCGTAGCGAGGGGGGTGTCAGGACGTGATCACGCCGTGGCGTTCGGCCACGTTTTCCAGACGCGCGCTGAAGCGATCGCCCGGCTTGAGCGCGGCCACGCCCGCCGGCGTGCCCATGAAGATCAGGTCGCCGGCCTTGAGCGCATAGAGCTTGGACAGTTCGTGCAGGATTTCCGGCACGTTCCAGATCATCTGGTCCAGCAGCGATTGCTGGCGTACTTCGCCGTTGACCTCCAGCGACAGGTTCAGCGCTTCCAGCGCGCCAACTTCGCCGGCATGCACCAGTTCGCTGATCGGCGCGGAGTGGTCGAAGCCCTTGGCGATGTCCCACGGCAGGCCCTTGGCCTTGGCGGCGGCCTGCAGGTCTCGGCGGGTCAGGTCCAGGCCGACGGCGTAGCCGTAGACCAGCGCCTCGGCATCGGCGACGGGCAGCACGCCGGCGGGCGCGTCCTGGCCCAGCGCCACGACCAGTTCCACCTCGTGGTGCAGGTCCTGGGTGCCGGACGGATAGGGGATGGCATCGCCGTGACCCACGACGATCGCGTCGGCGGGTTTCATGAAGAACACAGGCCGGCCGCGATCAGCCTTCGAGGCAGGTGCCTGCGCGCCCATCTCGCGGGCGTGGTCGGCAAAATTGCGGCCGACGCAGTAGATCCGGTGCACGGGGAACATGCCGCCGCCCACGACGGGAATGCGTGGGATCGGCGAGGCGGGGATTACATCGGAAGTCATGCGGCACGTTCTCGATCAGGAGCGTGCGAGTCTAACGCGCGGGTCTGCGGGGTGGGTGGCCGCCGCCTGTGCGGCGGCGCGCCGGTACTCAGCGCGACAGCGGCAGGGCGGCTTTGCGCACGACGCGGTACTCGCCTTCGACCACGCCATGCGGGGCGGCCGGCGCGCGACGCGCGCTGCGGCTGAGCAGCTTCCAGGCCACGCCGATCAGGATCATCGCCGCGCCCACGAACACGCTGAAAAAGATCAGCACGGCCAGGATGGCCAGGCCAGCGATACCCAGCGCCAGGCGGATCAGCGGGTGACGCGGCTTGCGGGGCTCGAACAGCGAGCGGACGTTGCCGAATTGAAAATAGGAAGTGCGCATGGGCGGTGGTTTGCCGGGATGAGCCAGCCGGCAGTATCCGACCCGTGACGGTGGCGTGAGTGAAAAAAGCGTTAACGCGCGTGTTGGGCTTTGCAAATCAAAAGCTTATGCGCGCCAAAAAATCGGCGCCGAAGCCTCCGGTGCCTGCGTGCCACAATGACGACCTGTCCGCGCCCTCTGCTCGTCATGTCCTTCGGTAACTCTGATCCGCTGTTCCTCGCTCGCCTCGACCAGTTGCCGGAGGGCGGTTTCCTCGAGGTCGAGGCCTTGCTGGAAGGCGATGCCGAGTCCCTGGTGCTGTTTCGCGAAGGCACCCAGGTGCGGGCCTGGTTGAACGTGTGTCCGCACGCCGGGCGGCGCCTGGATTGGGCGCCGGGACAGTTCCTCAAGAGTGCCCAGGGCCATCTGGTCTGCGCCGCCCACGGTGCCTCGTTCGAACTGGTGCATGGCGACTGCGTCTCTGGCCCCTGCCGGGGTGATCGCCTGCGCGCGGTGCCGGTGACGGTGGCCGAAGGCGCGATCCGCCTGGCCTGAGCGATCGCTACAGCCCGCCCCACCAGGCCATCAGGTGGATGACCAGGACCATCACGATCACGTAGATCAGCGATAGCGGCGCGCCGACGCGCCATAGCTCGCGCGGTGTGTAGTTGGCCGGGCCGGTGACCATCGAGATCACCGGGTTGGAGGCGGTCATCAGGTTATTGGACGCCGACAGGGCGACGATCAGTGCGAATGCGGTCGGGTTGCCGCCAGCAGCCAGCGCCAGGTTGACCGCGATGGGCACCATCACGATGGTCGCACCGACATGGCTGATCACCAGCGAGAACGCGGTGGTCAGCAGGGCCAGCGCCACTTCCAGCACCCATACCGGGATACCTTCGGGCAGGCGCTCGATGGTGTGGCCGGCCACCCAGGCCGCCGTGCCGCTGCTGTCCATGGCCCAGCCGAGCGGAATCAGGCCGGCCATCAGGAACACGGTCTTCCAGTTGATCGAGGCATAAGCCTCGTCCATCCGCAGCACGCCGGTGATCAACATGCCGGCCACGCCGGTCATCAAGGTCAGCGACACCGGCAGGCGCGAGGTCAGCGCGATCAGGATGGTGACGGCGAAGATCGCCATGGCGATCTTGAACTTGTGCGGGCGCTGCTCGCCTTTCGGGTAATCGGTGACGACGACGAAATCGCGTGTTTCAGCCGCCTGGCCCAGGTCCTGCCAGATGCTGTGGAACACCAGCATGTCGCCGGCGCGCAGCTTTTCCTGGCGCACGTCCTCGCGGATGACCTGCTTGTCGCGATTGATCGCCAGCAGGCTGATGCCGTTCTGCTTGCGCAGGCGCAGCTCGGCCGCGCTCTTGCCGATGAAGCGCGAGTTGGGCGGAATCAGCGCCTCGGAAATGCCGGCGCGGCTCGGATTGAACAGATCGCCCAGGTGGCGTAGCCGCGAGGACATGCGCAGGAACTGGTTCTGCGCGAAATCCGATACCTGCGGCCGCGCGCCCATCACCCCGAGCACGCTGCCCACCCAGATGCGCATGTCCGCCGGCGGCGCCAGGCGGGTGTCGTTGCCGGTCTTCAGCGCCAGCATCAGCGGCGCATCGTGCACGCCTTCGGCCTCGCCCAGGGTCATGCCCACCAGCGGACTCTCGGCGCTGACCACCAGTTCGAACACGTCGCCCTCGATGCCGTAGGTCTTGGCGAAGTAGCTTTCCGTGCGCGCCGGGGTGACGCCGTCGTTGGCCAGCGTCTCTTCTTCCACCAGCTTGCGGTCACCGTAGAAGCGGAAGTACAGCAGCGCGGCGACCAGCAGGCCAACACCGATCGGCAGCGGCGCGAACATGCGCAGCGGCTCGATGGTGGCCATGCCCGAAGGCAGGTTGTTGTTGGCCGACATCAGCAGGTCGTTGAGCAGGATCAGCGGCGAGTTGCCGACCATGGTCAAGGCGCCGCCCATCACGATGGCCGCGGCGATCGGCAGCAGCAGGCGCTGCAGGGTAAGCCCGGTGCGCGCCGCCAGCCGCGAGGCCACCGGCAGGTACAGCGCCATCACCGAGGGGTTCTGCATGAACGATGAGTTGAGCCCGGAAATGGCCAGGGTCATGGTCATCAGGCGCTTTTCGTTGCCGTGCGAGCGGCGCAACAGCCACGAGGCCAGCCGGTTCAGCGCGCCCGTGCGCTCCAGGCCGGCGCCGAGGATGGTCGTGGCGATGATGCTGATTACCGCATTACCGGAGAAGCCGCCGAAGATTTCCTCCGGCGCGATCAGGCCGGTCACGCCGAGCACCACCAGCACGATCAGCGCCACCACGTCGGCGCGGATGCGCTCGAACAGGAACATCGCCATCGTGAAGCCGACCAACGCCAGCACCAGCTTCATGTCGTTGGTCAGCGTCAGCGCGGTTTCCATGTCGCGGCGGGTTTCCTTGTGCGAGCGAGCCTGGGGTCAGGGGCGATCGTAGAGCAGATCCCACACGCCGTGGCCCAGCTTCTGCCCACGTGTTTCGAAATGGGTCTGCGGGCGCCACGCCGGACGGGGCACATGGCCGCGCGCACCTGCGCGATTGACCAGGCCGTCGGTGGCATCGAGCACGTCCCACATCTGCTCGGCGTAGTCCTGCCAATCGGTGGCCGCGTGCAGGCGGCCGCCGTGGCGCAGCTTGCGCACCAGCAAGGCGGCGAACGCCGGCTGGATCAGGCGACGCTTGTTGTGGCGCTTCTTGTGCCATGGATCGGGGAAATAGATCCGCACCTCATCCAGCGTGCCGTCGGCGATTTCCTTTTCCAGCACTTCGACTGCGTCGTGGTGGTAAAGGCGCACGTTGTCGCTGCCGTCCTCGGCCAGCGCGTTGAGCAGGCGGCCCACGCCCGGCGCATGGACTTCGATGCCGATGTAGTTGCGCGAAGGATCCTGCTGCGCGGCGAAGCGCAGCGCGGCGCCGTTGCCGAAGCCGATCTCCAGCACCCTCGGCGCAGCACGGCCGAACGCGGCATCGAAATCCTTCGGTTCGCCGCTGAAATCCAGGCCGAAGCGCGGCCAGCGCTCATCGAACGCGCGCTGTTGCGCCGGCGTGAAGCGGCCCTGGCGCAGGACAAAGCTGCGCACTTCGCGGCGGCCTTCGGTCACCGTGAACGGCTTCGGCGGCGCCTTGGCGCCGGTGCTGGAAAACGGGTCCGTCATCAGCCGATCAATCCATCCACGGGCGAGGACGCGCTGGCATAGCGCTTGCGCGGGATGCGGCCGGCCAGGAAGGCTTCGCGACCGGCCTCGACGGCCTTGCGCATCGCGCTGGCCATCAGCACCGGCTGGCTTGCCCCGGCAATGGCGGTGTTCATCAGCACGCCGTCGCAGCCCAGCTCCATCGCGATGGCCGCGTCCGAGGCGGTGCCCACGCCGGCGTCGACGATGATCGGCACCTTGGCGTTGTCGATGATCTCCAGCAGGTTGTAGCGATTCTGGATGCCCAGGCCCGAGCCGATCGGCGCAGCCAGTGGCATCACCGCCACGCAGCCAATCTCCTCCAGGCGCTTGGCCAGGATCGGGTCGTCGCTGGTGTAGACCATCACGTCGAAGCCATCGGCGACCAGGATCTCGGCTGCCTTGAGGGTCTGCACGACGTCCGGGTACAGGGTTTTCTCGTCGCCCAGCACTTCGAGCTTGGTCAGGTTGTGGCCGTCGAGCAGCTCACGGGCCAGGCGGCAGGTACGCACGGCTTCTTCGACGGTGTAACAGCCGGCGGTATTGGGCAGGTAGGTATAGCGATCGGCCGGCAGCGCATCGAGCAGGTTCGGCTCACCGGCGTTCTGGCCGATGTTCACCCGGCGAATGGCCACGGTGATGATCTCGGCGCCCGCCGCCTCGGTGGCGATGCGGGTTTCCTCGAGATCCTTGAACTTGCCCGTGCCCGTCAGCAGGCGGGAACGGAAGGTCTTGCCGGCAATCACCAGCGAATCGGATGGGGTAGGGGAGCTCATCGTTCAATTATCACCCATCCCGACGGGGGCCGCCCACGCCGGAAGCGTCGTGCGCCGAGCCTCAGCCGCCGCCGAGCGCGTGCACGATCTCCACCCGGTCGCCCGCCTGCAGCTGGTGTTCGGCGTGGCGGCCACGCGGCACGATCTCGCCGTTCACCTCTACCGCAACGCGGCGCTCGGCCAGGCCCTCGGCGCCGAGCAGCGCGGCCAAAGTGGTGTCGGGGGCGACGCGACGGGATTGCCCATTGAGCTGGATGTCCATGCGATCATTGTCGCATCGCGCGCCGAACACCGGCGCGCGCTTCGTTTTCATGCCGCAGTGCAGCGTGAGCGGGCAGGGCCTCGGTGGAAAGATGCACCATGCGCCTGCGTACGCTCGCAGCCAGGCGGTGGCTCAATCGATCGCATCATCAAACAGGGAGTTCCCCGATGTCCTCGTCGTTCCGTCCGATCCGTTCCCTGATGGCTGTGGCCATCGCGCTGGCATCGGCGCCGGCTTTCGCCGATTCCGCCTTCAACCAGACCGTCTTCTTCGGCGACAGCCTCACCGACAGCGGCTATTACCGCCCGCTGCTGCCGGCCAGCGTGCAGCCGGTCACCGGCAAGTTCACCACCAACCCGGGCTGGGTCTGGTCCGAGTACGTGGCGGACTATTACGGCACCAATGGCGCGCCCAATGGCAATGGCCAGACCGGTGACAACTACGCCGCCGGCGGCGCACGCGTGAATGCCACCTCGGTGAGCGCGCTGGGCTCGGCGCCGTCGCTGGTCACCCAGGTCAACAACTACCTCACCGCCAACGGCGGCAAGGCCAATCCGAACGCGCTGTACACCGTGTGGGGCGGCGCCAATGACCTGTTCGCCGTGGCGGCAGGTGCACCGGCCCAGGCCACGATCGGCGGCGCGGTGACTGCGCAGGTCGGCATCGTCGGCCAGCTCGAAGCAGCCGGCGCCAAGTACGTGATGGTCCCGACGATCCCGGACATCGGCCTGACCCCGTCCTCGCGCGCGCTGGGCGCCGCGGGCATGGCCCAGGGCACCGCACTGGCCACCGCCTACAACAACGCCTTGTTCGCGGGCCTGGCCAGCGCCGGCCTGCGGGTGATCCCGGTCGACACGTTCCACATCCTGCAGGAAATCGTCGCCGATCCTGGCACCTACGGTTTCACCAACGTCACTGGCATGGCCTGCACCGCGGCACTGCCGACCTGCAACCCGACCAGCCTGGCCGCGCCGAACGCGCAGAACACCTGGCTGTTCGCCGATGGCGTGCACCCGACCACCGCGACCCACCAGATCCTGGGCCAGTACGCGATTTCGATCCTCGAAGCGCCGCGCCTGCAGCAGGTGCTGACGCACTCGGCCGCGGTCACCGGCCGCGCCCGCGCCGACCAGGTCGCCTGGCACCTGGACGGCAAGCCGGACGCTGACGGCACCCGTTGGTGGGGCAGCGTGCGTGGTGACTACCAGCGTTACGACCACGCCGACCTGTATGACGGCCTGGCCCCGGCCGGGCTGTTCGGCGTGGACTGGAACCGCGGCGACCTGGTGTTCGGCGGTTTCGCCGGCTACGGCCGCATGGACGCCGACTTCGGCAACAGCCGCGGCGACTTCACCCAGGACGACACCACCCTCGGTGCGTTCTTCGGCTGGTACACCGGCCCGGTGTGGGTCAACGCGCAGGTCAGCTACAGCTGGCTGGCGTATGACGTGAACCGCAAGGTCCAGCTCGGCCCGGCCACGCGCGAGCACAAGGGTTCGCCGGACGGCAGCAACCTGACCGCCGCGTTGAACGCCGGCTACGAATTGGGCGAGGGCAGCTTCAAGCACGGCCCGGTGGTCGGCCTGACCTGGCAGCAGGTCAAGCTGGACGGCTACACCGAGAGCAACGAGAGCGCCACCGCGCTGGGCTATGGCGACCAGGACGTCGACTCGCTGGTCGGCCGCGTGGGCTGGCAGTTCCGCCTCGACGGCGCGGCGATCAAGCCGTACCTGCAGGTCACCTACGACCACGAGTTCGAGGACAACAAGGAAGCCAGCGCCTGGTTGCAGACCATGCCGGGCGTGGGCACGTTCCGTGTGCCGGGCATCGACTTCGACCGCAACTACGCCAGCGTCGTGCTGGGCGCGCGGACCGGTCTGTGGGGCCTGCAGAGCAACTTCGGCGTGACCGCCACCACCGCGCAGAAGAACGCCAGCGACATGACCTTCTTCGCCAACTTCAGCGGCAGCTTCTAACTGCCCCTCACCCCAACCCCTCTCCCGCGTGCGGGAGAGGGGCTTGTCACTGCTTTCACCCCAACTCTTCTCCCGCGTGCGGGAGAGGGTTGGTGCGCCGTCGAGGGTGCTGCTTGCGTTGCTTATGTGGGCATCGCCCCCTAGACTTGCGCCAACGCCGCGCGGGCGTAGCTCAATGGTAGAGCTGTAGCTTCCCAAGCTACTGACGTGGGTTCGATTCCCATCGCCCGCTCCATCTTCCAGGTCGCCAGCCGCGCCTGAGGCAGCATCCTCACCGGGCCGGGCAAGATGCGTCCGGGCCGCTCCGCGAACGGCCGCGATGAAGCTCGCCATCCTCTCCCGCAACAGCAAACTCTATTCCACGCGCCGCCTGGTGGAAGCCGCGCGCCAGCGCGGGCACACCGTGCGCATCCTCGACCCGCTGCGCTGCTACATGCGCATCGCCGCCGGCCAATTCTCGCTGCACTACAAGGGCAGGGCGATCACCGGCTTCGATGCGGTGATTCCGCGCATCGGCGCCTCGGTCACCCGCTACGGCACGGCGGTGCTGCGCCAGTTCGAGATGATGGGTACCTATACCCCGAATCCCTCCGACGCGATCCTGCGCGGACGCGACAAGCTGCGCGCGCACCAGCTCCTCGCCGCGCAGGGCATCGACATGCCGGTGACGGTGTTCGGTGACAACCCGGACGATACGAAAGACCTGCTCTCGATGCTGGGGCCACCGCCGCACGTGGTGAAGCTCAACGAAGGCGCCCAGGGCGCCGGCGTGATCCTGACCGAGAAGGCCAGCGCCTCGCGCGGCATCGTGGAGGCCCTGCGCGGCCTGTATGCCAACTTCCTGGTCCAGGAGTTCATCGGCGAGGCCGAAGGCGCGGACCTGCGTTGCTTCGTGGTGGGCGACCAGGTGGTGGCGGCCATGCGCCGCCAGGCGGCCGAAGGCGACTTCCGTTCCAACCTGCACCTGGGCGGCACGGCCGAGGCCGCCATCGCCACCGCGCAGGAGCAGGACGTGGCCGTGCGCTCGGCCCGCGCGCTGGGGCTGGAGGTGGCCGGGGTGGACCTGATCCGTTCCAAGCGCGGCCCGCTGGTGCTGGAGGTCAATTCCACGCCGGGCCTGGAAGGCGTCGAGGCGGCCTGCGGGGTGGACGTGGCCGGCGCGATCATCACCCGGCTCGAAGCGGCGGTACCGCCGGTGCGGCGCCGGGCGACTTCTTAGTGAAAATTTAACGACGGTTTAATTCTGCCCGGGCTAGTCTTCATCAGACCGCAGCTCTGCCCTCGCAGGAAACGGTGAATCGGGATGTTTCGGCCCAGGCGCGGCCAGCGCCTGGGCCTTTTTCTTGCCCGGCCCCGGCGTTGCCGGGCTCGTTCACTTTCGCTTAGAGTCGACGGACATTTCACAAGGAAGGAATCCTGATGTTGCGCTCCCTGGCCCTGCTGTTGTTCGTCGTTTCCGGTTCCGCCCTGGCTGCCGCGCAGCCCCCGCTGGACCTGCATCAACCCACTGCCCAGGTGAAAGCGCAGATCGACAAGATCAACGCGGACCTGGCGGGGGGCGAGGTCTACTCCGAAATCTCGATGGATGATCGCAGCCAGGTGCGCGAAGCCCTGACGCGGATCACCAGCCGCATCGATCGTAATGGCGAAGGCACCCTGCCGAGCCAGCAGGAAGCCACGACGATGAACGACCAGGAGCTCGTCAACACCATCTTGACCAAGGCTCGGGAAGATAGTCGCCTGGTGTGCATCCGGGAGAAGACCATCGGCTCCCATCGGGTCACCTCAAATTGCATGACCGTGGCGCAGCGTCGACGTGCGCAGGCCGACAGCCAGGAACGCATGATCAAGATGCAGCGCACCGGCCACGGTGAACTCCTGTAAACAGCTCTAGAGGTTCAAGTGCGAATTCTGGTAATCGAAGACAACAGTGACATCGCCGCCAACCTGGGCGACTACCTCGAAGATCGCGGGCATACCGTGGACTTCGCCGCCGATGGCGTGACTGGCCTGCACCTGGCAGTCGTCCATGACTTCGATGCCATCGTGCTCGATCTCAACCTGCCGGGCATGGACGGCATCGAGGTCTGCCGCAAGCTTCGCAATGAAGCGCGCAAGCAGACCCCGGTGCTCATGCTGACCGCCCGCGACTCGCTGGACAACAAGCTCGCCGGGTTTGATTCCGGCGCCGACGACTACCTGATCAAGCCGTTCGCGCTGCAGGAAGTCGAGGTGCGGCTCAACGCCCTGTCGCGCCGCGGCAAGGGCGTGCATACCCGGGTGCTGGAAACCGGCGATTTGGAATACAACCTCGATACCCTCGAGGTGCGTCGCCGCGGCAAGCTGCTGCAGCTCAACCCCACGGCGCTGAAGATCCTGCAGGCGCTGATGGAGGCTTCGCCGGCCGTGGTGACGCGGCAGGAACTGGAGACCCGGGTGTGGGGCGAAGAGCTGCCGGACTCGGATTCCCTGCGGGTGCATATCCATGGCCTGCGCGCGGTGGTCGACAAGCCGTTCGACGTGCCGCTGATCCAGACGCGCCACGGCATCGGCTACCGGATCGCCTCGCCCGATGCCTGAGCGCGGTAGCGCTGCCGCGCCCGCTGCGAACAAGCGCGGGCGGTATCGCCGGCGGCTGCGTAGTCGAATCATCCTGTCGTTCGTGCTGTTGGGCTTCTGCCTGACCAGCCTGTTCGCGTTCGCGACCAAGTGGACGCGCGCGCGCGTGGAAAACCAGCTCGTCGAAGACGTGATGGAGCGCAACATCGATGAGTATGTGCGCCGTTTCTACGCCGACCCCAGCCACAACCCCCCGGTGCCGATCGACCAGATCCGCGGCTGGGTGTACTCGCGCGACAAGTTCGACCGGGTCTATGAGGAGCATCCGGACTGGGTAGACCTGAAGCCGGGCGTGTACCGCATCGTCAGTGGGCTGGACGAAGAAGGGCGGCCGTTCGCCTATCGCCTGGCCGTGCGCAAGACCGACGAAGCCTGGTTCTTCCTCGCCTATGACATGACCCAGTCGCAGCGCGGCGAAGTGCAGCTCAACCGCACGCTGCTGACCTCGGTACTGGTGTTCAGCCTGCTGTCGCTGGTACTTGGGTGGTGGTCGGCTTCCAAGGTGATGCGGCCGGTGTCGGACCTGGCGGCACGGCTGCGCGCCTATCGCGGCGGCACCAGCGAGCCCAAGCCGCTGGCGCCGCACTTCACCGACGACGAGGTCGGCCAGCTGGCCGAGGCCCTGGACGACTACTCCAACCGGCTGACCGAAGTGGTCCAGCGCGACCGCGAGTTCAACGCCGACGTCAGCCATGAGCTGCGCACCCCGCTGGCGGTGATCCGCGGCGCTACCGAACTGTTGCTCGCACGTTCGAACCTGGACGACAAGGTGCTGCAGCGCCTGCAGCGCATCCAGCGCGCCGAGCAGCAGTGCAGCGACTTGATTGGCGCGCTGCTGCTGCTGTCGCGCAACGAGCGCGGGCAGGGCAGCAGCAACGTGGCCAAGGTGGCCGAACAGCTGCTGGACGCCCACCGCGCCCAGCTCGGCGGCAAGCCGCTGGAGTTGATGCTGGAGGGCTCGCGCGAATTGGTGATTGATGCGCCTGAGTCGGCGTTGTCGGTGGCGCTGGGCAACCTGATTGGGAACGCGGTGAAGTACACGCAGGAAGGCCAGGTGCGCGTGCACGTGTACGACGACCTGGTGGAAGTGTCCGACACCGGTCCTGGGCTCAGCGAAGAGGACGCGGCCAAGCTGTTCCAGCGCGGCTACCGCGGCACCCATGCAGGGCATTCGCAAGGCGGCGGCATCGGGTTGTCCATCGTCAGTCGGCTGTGCGATCTGTACGGCTGGCGGGTGGGCGTGCGGCCGGGTGAGCATCGCGGCGTCGTGGCGACGCTGTATTTCTCGGCAGAGGCCGCGCCCTTGCTGGAGCCGCCAGCGACGGGACCTGCGACTCAGGCCTGAGCGCTGAGTGCGGCGTACTGCGCCGCCAACGCTTGGGCGCGCGCCTGCAGGTGCGCCGGATCGCCATCGTTGACCACCACGTCGTCGGCGATGGCCAGGCGCTGTTGGCGCGAGGCCTGGGCGGCGATCATGCGATCGGCCAGGGCGGCATCGATGCCGTCGCGCTGCATCAGCCGCTCACGCTGCAGGCTGACGGGTGCGTCGACCAAAAGGATGCGATCGAGCCAGGGATAGACGGCGCGTCCACCGGCTTCGGTCAGTAGCGGGATTGCCGCGATCGCGTAGGGCCCGGTTGCTGCGACGCACTGGGCATGCAGCCGCTCGCGAATAGCTGGATGGGTGATGGCCTCCAGCGCCAGCCGCAGCTCCTCGTCGGCAAACACCAGCTCGCGCAGGGCGCGGCGATCCAGCGTGCCGTCGGATTGGAGGATGTGCTGGCCGAAACGCTCGGCGATCCGTGAGAGCACCGGTCCCGGCGCCACGACGTCGCGGGCGACTACATCGGCGTCGACGACGGTGATGCCCAGATCCTCGAAGTGACGGCCCAGCGCGCTCTTGCCGGAGGCGATGCCGCCGGTCAACCCGATGACGAAGCCACTCATGACCGTGGGCTGGCGCTCAGGCCAGACCGGCCAGGTGCATGTAGCCGCCGACGATCTGGTCGCCCCAGAAGAAGACGATCCAGCCGGCGATGGCCAGGTAAGGGCCGAACGGGATTGGCGTGGCGCGATCGCGGCCCTTGGCGGCGAGCCAGATCGAGCCAATGATCGCCCCGACGATGGACGAGATCAGGATGATCGGCAGGATGCCCTTCAGCCCGCACCACGCGCCGAGCGCGGCGAGCAGCTTGAAGTCGCCATGGCCCATGCCTTCCTTGCCGGTGAGCTGCTTGAACAGCCACCACACCGCCCAGAGCGAGAAATAGCCCACGGCAGCGCCCAGCAACGCCGGCTTGGCGTGCATGTAGAGGTTGTCCATCGAGCCGATCAGGCCCAGCCACATGAGTGGCAGGGTGAGCTGGTCGGGCAACAGGCGGGTGCGCAGGTCGATGCCGGACAGGGCCACCAGGAAGCAGCTGAGCACTATCGCGCCGAAGCCCTGCCAGCCGAACCCGAAGCGCCACACGCTGGCCACGACCAGCAGCGAGGTGAGCAGTTCGACCAGCGGGTACTGCATCGAGATGGGCGTATGGCAATGGCGGCACTTGCCGCGCAGCGCCAGCCAGCTGAATACCGGGATGTTCTCGAACCAGGACAGCTTGTGCTTGCAGTGCGGGCAGTGCGAAGGCTCGACCACGATGCCCGGCGGCGGCGGCTCGTAGATGTCCGGCTCGTCGAGGATTTCGCGTGCGTCGCGCTTCCACTGCCATTCCATGCGCTTGGGCAGGCGCAGGATCACTACGTTGAGGAAACTGCCCAGCAGCAGTCCCAGACCGGCCGCGGCGGGGAAGCCGAGGCCGGGGTGCTGGTCGAGAAATGCCATCTAATTCTTATCCGACGACGGAGGCGAGCTTGAAGATCGGCAGGTACATGCCGATGACCATGCTACCCACAATGGTGCCGATGAACACCATCACCATGGGCTCGATCAGGCTGCTGAGCGCGTCGACGGCGTTGTTGACTTCCTGCTCGTAGTACTCGGCCACCTTGAACAGCATGGCGTCGAGCGCGCCGGCTTCTTCACCGATGGCGGTCATCTGGATGACCATGTGCGGGAAGAGGTTGACCTGCTTCATCGCCATGTTGACCGGATAGCCGACCGAGACGTCGTCGCGCATGTGCAGGACGGCTTTTTCGTAGACCGAGTTGCCGGTGGCGCCGGCAACGATGCCGAGGGCTTCGACCAAGGGAACGCCGGCGCGGAAGGTGACGCCAGTGGTCCGGGCGAAGCGGGCGATCGCGCTGTTGTGCATGATCTGGCCGATCACCGGGACCTTCAGGATCAGGCGGTCCATGCCGTGTTGCATGGCGGGGGAGCGCTTGTAGGCGAAGATGAAGCCGAAGATCGCGCCGGCTACCACGAACAAGATCAACCACCACCAAGCGACCATGAATCGTGAGGCAGCGACGATCAGCTGGGTGAAGGCGGGAAGTTCGGCGCCGAAGCCCTTGAAGACGTCCTCGAACTGCGGCACCACCCAGATCAGGAGGATCGAGCTGACCAAAAGGGCGACCGCCATGACCATGGCGGGGTAGAACAAGGCCTTCTTGATCTTCCCCTTCAGGGTCTCGATGTTTTCCTTGTAGTCGGCGATTGTCTCGAGCACTGTCTCCAGTACGCCCGCGCCCTCACCGGCTTTGACAAGGTTGCGGTACAACTCGTCGAACTGCACGGGATGCTTGCTGATGGCCTCGTAAAGCGAGGAGCCGCCTTCGATATCCGTGCGGACATCGTTAACCATCTTCTTCATGCGCGGGTTCTTGTGCCCGCCGCCGATGATTTCGAGCGCGCCCACGATCGGCACGCCGGACTTCATCATCGTCGCCATCTGGCGGCTGAAGAACGCAATGTCTTTCGGGCTGATCTTCGAGCCGGCGGCGCCGAACAGCGGCTTACCCTTTGGCTTTACCACGCTTGGCGTGATGCCTTGCTTGCGCAGCTCGGCACGAAGGACGTTGGCGTTCTTCGACGCCTGTTCGCCCTTCATCTTCACGCCACGCTTGTCCGTCCCTTCCCAGACAAACGGCTGCAGCTGGCTGGTGCTGCGGTTGACAGGTTCTTTCTTGACGGCGCTGCGCGCTACTGACATGTCGTTTCCCCGAACGGCCATCCCCAGGCCGCTATCCGCTGGCATGGTAGCCGGTTCCGGGGGGAGTGGCACGGGGGGCGCGTCAAGCGTGCCCAGGGTCACTCTTTCTTGAGTCCCGGAGGCGTCCGCGGCACTGGCACCGTACGCGTAGCCCTCCTGGGGCCAAAAGTGACCTAAAGGGTCACATCGCCAGTTGGGTCGCAGTTGTGCTTCCGTGGGCTTCCAATCCTTGCGGTAGCTGCGATCATGGCGCCGGGGAGTCATGAAGGGGGTGCCAGAAACTTGGCACGCAACCTGCGACTACGTTCCGGCAGGATCTTCCTGCCGGGCACCGTAGGCCGCCCGGATGGACGCCTTTCACCAACCAACCTCTAGGGGATGTACTCATGAAGAAGCAGCAGGGCTTTACCCTGATCGAACTGATGATCGTCGTTGCGATCATCGCCATCCTGGCCGCCATCGCGCTGCCGGCCTACCAGAACTACGTCGCCAAGTCGCAGGTCACCGCTGGTCTGGCCGACATTCGTGGCGGCGTGACCGCGTACGAAGAAGGCATTCAGTCGGGCAGCACCCAGGATCCGACCGATCCGGCGGTCCTCGGCCTCACGGCAAGCACTCCGCGTTGCGCTATCGAAGCAACTGGTACGTTTGAAGACGACGGCGGCCAGACCATCTCCTGTGAGCTGAAGGGCAACCCGAAGGTCGTGGGCAAGACCGTCACCCTGACCCGTAGCCCGTCGGGCACCTGGGACTGCACCGTCACCGGTGGCCTGGACGAGAAGTTCCTGCCGGGTGGTTGCACCCTGTAATCGTCTGCAAGTTGGACGAAAGAGGGGGGCGTGCGCGCCCCCCTTTTTATTGCGGCGAATTTCCTGAATCGATTGCCATTAGAGTTTGGGGGCTTTATGGGCAAGGAACGCGGTTTTACTTTGATTGAGCTGATGATCGTGGTCGCGATCATCGCCATCCTGGCGGCCATTGCGTTGCCGGCCTATCAGAACTACGTCGCGAAGTCGCAGCTCACTGCGGGGCTTGCCGAGGTCACTGGTGGGCGCACGATGTTCGAGGCGCAGGTGATCACCAATAGCCAGAATACATTTGCACTTGCGGATATCGGTCTTCCCGAGAGCAGTCCGCGATGCTCGACGCTTAGCATGGATCCGGGCGAAGACGGTTACATTCGCTGCGTGCTCAAGGGCAATCCAAAGCTAGCTGGGAAAACCATCGAAATCGCACGTACCGCATCGGGCGAGTGGCATTGCAAGGTGGATGCATCGATTGACGAGCGCTTCTGGCCGACCGGCTGCGGAATCTGAAGTTCGTAACGCTGGGCGCCAGCGGGGAGCAGTCTTGAGTTCATTGCAGCGCTGGGGCGCTTTCGCTCGTCTGCCCATCCTGTTGTTGCTGGTGGCTCTGGTCTATTGGGCTGGGCTGAGTGGTCCTTTCGTTTTCGATGACTTTCCGGCCATCGTCAACAATGCCCGCATCCACGTGCCGGACCTTGGCTGGATGTCCCTGCGCCGGGCCCTCTTCAGTTTCGATCCCGGTGGCACGGGGCGCCAGCTGTCGATGGCGACCTTTGCGATCAATTATGCGTTTGGAGGGTTGCATCCCTGGGGCTGGAAGTTAGGCGGCCTGCTGGTGCATCTGTTCAATGCAGCACTGGTCTACCTGCTCTGCTTGCGGGTGCTTGCGCTCGCCGGTGTGCGCCAGTGGCTGAAAGCCTCTGCCTGGACCATCGCCTTGTTGTGGGCGATCCATCCTTTGCAGGTGTCGACGGTTCTGTACGTCGTGCAGCGCATGGAAACGCTGTCGCTGACTTTTGTGCTGCTCGCGCTGCTCGCCTACCTGCAGGGGCGCCGCTTACAGGCGGAAGGCCGTAACGGTTGGGGCTGGATCGCAGCGTGTTTGCCTTTGCTAGCGCTGTCGCTCGCATGCAAGGAGTCGGCAGCCTTGTTTCCCGCCTATACCCTCGCGCTGGAACTGACCTTGCTGAATTTCGGCGCGCAGAGCGCGCGCATCGGGCGGTTCTGGCGTTGGGGTTATGGCGTTGGCGTCGCTGTTGCGGCGATCTTGTTCGTCGCGGTCGTGATTCCGCATTACGCCAGCGACGCCGGATACGCCATTCGGCCCTTTACCGCGTGGGAGCGTTTGCTGACCCAGCTGTGGTTGCTGCCGTTGTATTTGCTCCAGATGGTGCTGCCAGTGCCTCGCTGGATGCCCTTCTATTACGATCACTTGCAGGCATCCACCTCGCTGTTCGCGCCCATGATCACGTTCTGGGGCGGCGCACTGCTGGCCACGCTGCTGGCAGTCGCCATCTGGCTGCGCCGGCGGATGCCATTGTTTGCGCTGGGTGTGCTGTGGTTCTTCGCGGCCCATTTGCTGACGAGCAACGTTATTCCCCTGGAACTCGCATTCGAGCACCGCAATTACTTTGCCCTGCTGGGCGTGTTGCTCGCGATCGCGGATCTGGTGCGCCGCATTCCTGTGCGAGATGGTCCTGGTATCAAGGTCGCCGGCATCGCAGTCGTGGTCGTGATGTTTGGCCTCTTGGCTACGCTACGGTCGGCCACCTGGGGTAACCCCCTGTTGCTTGCCACAGAGCTTGCTTCTCTCAATCCACAATCTCCGCGCGCGGCGCATGACCTTGGCGTGGCGTATTACGCCATGTCAGACGGCTACGCCAACTCGCCTTTCCGTGACCTGTCGCGCCGCGAGTTTGAGCGCGAATCTTCGCTGCCCAACGCATCGATCCTGGCAGAGCAGTCGCTGATCCTGATGGACGCGAGCCAGGGGCGCCCCAGCGACCCTGCACTCTGGGCTCGTTTGCACGAGCGTCTGCGTACCCAGCCGGTGACGCCCCAGACTACGGCTGCGCTGTTTGGCCTGCTCGAGAATCGGGAGAAGGGCGTTGCACTAGACGATCAAGCGCTGGACAAGGCGTTCTTGCTGATGTTCGCCAAGGTGGAATTTCCGGCATACAGCTACGCATTGGCAGCCGATCATGCGCTTCGCTATAGCCACGATGAACCGCTTGCTCGACAGCTGTTGTTGATGGCGGTGCAGCGCAGCGCGGAGGATCCCAGTTACATTCCGATCATGACCCGCGCCCTGCGCACCAACGGGCACCCGGAGCTTGCGCTGTACGTGGAGCACCGGGCACGCGCGCTTGGCATTGCACCCAAGTGATGGTCCGGGGAGGCGCAGGTATCGTGGATGAAGACTGGTGCGCCCCCGTGCACGTGTGCGAACGAACTGGGTCCAGACATGCAACTTGAACCAACCGGCGAGCGAATGATCGTCGATGCGTACCAGTCCAGCCCGGAAGGCCGGCTGATCTACCTGATGCATATCGCGACCTACCAGTTTGCCGAGGCCTTCACCCGCGGACGTCGCGTACTCGACTTCGGCTGCGGCAGTGGTTACGGCACCGCGATGATCGCCCGCACTGCGCGGGAAGTCGTAGGCGTCGACGTCGCGGAAGAGGCGGTCGCGTTCGCTCGCGCCGAACATGTCGCGCCGAACCTGTTGTTCTCGCGTATTGCAGCCGACGCAAGGCTCCCCTTTGACGACGCTTCGTTCGATACCGTGCTGTCGTTTCAGGTCTTCGAGCACGTGGAAGACGAGCAGCAATATCTGCGTGAGATTGTTCGCGTGCTGGCGGAAAATGGGACCCTCGTCCTGGCTACGCCAGACCGAATCACTCGCCTGTTCCCGTTCCAGCAACCGTGGAACCGCTGGCATCTTCGCGAGTACAGCGAGAAGTCGTTGCGCCGGCAGCTCGAACGACAGTTTGCCGATACGCAGATCATGAAGATGGGCGGCAACCGCGAGGTCATCGACATCGAGTTGCAACGTTGCCGCCGTCTGAAGTACCTCAGCGTCCCGTTTACGTTGCCGTTCTATCCGCGCGCACTGCGCGTTGCCCTGCTGAACCTCGTGCACAAGCTGCGAGGAAATCCCGGGGCGGGTGACAGGCCGCTCGCGGAAGTTGCGACCTTCGACGAGAGCGCTCTTTCGATTGCACCAGGTCTATCGCCATCGCTGAATCTTGTCGCGGTCGCGCGGCGGTCATCGGTGCCTGCCAGCGACTGAGTCGGCCATATTGTTTCTCGCGCGCCGTCGCCGATGCGCTGGAATCAGGTCAGCCAGGCACGCCAGTGCGCCGCGATCCGTCGTGCGCTGAGGTGCTCTTCGAAGAACTGATTCGCGCGCGAGGACAAGGCCTCCCGTGATGCCTCCGCTCGCGCGAGTTGCTGGATCGCATCGGCCATCGCGGCGGGTGCTGCTTCCACCAGCCGTGCGGGAATGGCGGGCACACCATCAGGAAGTCCATAGTCACGCTGAGTGATCACTGGCTTGCCAGCCGCCAGCGCAGCGTAGAGCTTGAAGGGCAGCACCCGGCTTGCCTTGCCCGAGCCCCCGAATACGCCCAGGCAGATATCGGTGCTACGCATGTGCGCTTCGATCTGCGCAGGTGACATCCAATGGCGAAGCCAGCTCACGCGAGGATTGCTCAGGAGCGCATCTGCGACTCCAGCTGCGTCCTGGCCGTCACCGATCAAAGTGAATCTCAGCGTTTCATCGTCTCGCAACAACGCAATCGCTTCGGCAATCTTCGCAGTACCTTGGAGCGGAACGAAAGTCCCGACAAACAGCACGTTGATGATTCCGTCGCTTTCAGCGAGAGATGTCGCAGCCGCATGGTTGGGTGTATCTATTGCAAGCGGAATTGCGCTGACGCGTGACCGATGCAGACCAAAGCGTGCCGAAACATGGTCGGCATTGGCGGTGGTATCGACCACAACGCGCTCGGCGGCACGCAACGCCCTTGATTCTGCGCTAAGGAGCACCCTGGACGCCCATCCGGTGGAGGCGCCTCCCAACGATCGATCCTCGAAAAGCGTATCCCACAGGGTGATGTAGGCGTCGCAAATGCAGTTCGGCCGCCATCGCCGCGGGATCCACGACAATAGCCACAGCAGGAAAATGCTCGGATAGGGCACGTAGACAATGTCATTGCGTCTCGCTCGAGCCAGCACGAGGATTGCAGAGGCGAGGTTACCGAGCAGCAATCTCGTCAACCAGAAGGCTGCCTTGGATTTTCCCGCACGCGCCAGCCGCCACAGGTGAAAGTCTTCGGGTAGCCGGAAGCCGCAGCTGATGACTGGAAGATCGAGATGCTCGCGGAGAATTCGAACCGTATTTCGGGCGTTCGGATAGCCGTCGCCCCACAGCGCGTAACCGGCCACCAGCAACCTGCGAGGGCGCGCGCGATCGCGGCGTTGCGGTCCAGGGCTACTCGCCATTGGGGTGATTCTGCGCGGCCATGCGGCTTGCGGCAGGCAGCCACCAAGCGAGCAAGAAAGAAAGCAGATCGCCAGCGAGGGTGGCAACGCGGGTCAGTAGTACCAGGAGCAATAGATCCTCGCTGCGGCCATGGCCTTGAAGCACGAGCAGCATCATGCCCTCGCGCGCGCCCAGCCCGGCCGGTGCGCCAGGGGCGAGGAAGCCCAGTGCCCACGAAAACGCGAAGGCGGCGGTGGCAAGGGGAAAAGTCACTGTCTCGGCGAGGCCCAGTGCCGCGGCCAGCACCCATATGCCTGCACCGACGGCCAGGTAGTTCACGGCGTATGTGGTAATGGCCATCAAGGCCGTCGCCGTGCCCGGTGGGCGGCCCAGCTTGCGCAACCACTTGATCAGTGGACTCTGGCTCGTCTCCATGCGCCGAGCTGGCCAGTTGAGGCAGGCCAGCAACGTGGCCCCGGCGACGACGCAAGCGAACAGGCCCAGCTGAGGCGGCAGCCCGGCCCATCCCAGGGGAGAAAGCGCCGCCATGCCACCGCCGACCAGCAGGCTTGCCGAAACGCTCAGCAACGCCTCTTGCCATGCTGTCGCCAAATAGGGCGTCCATGCGATGCCTTGCTTGAGGGACAGGGCGGCGCGGCTAGCGTGCTGGGCGATGTTGCCCGGAACGTACTTGGCCAACTGCGTCAGCGCGATGATCCGGGTGAGCACCCATGCGCGCTCGTTTACGCCTTGGCGTCGCAGCAATCTCTGCCATGCCCAACCGGCCAAGGGATAGATGAGGCAGTAGGCCAGCGAGGCAAACACGAGCGCCACCGGTACAGCGGGCCGCTCGAATGCATGGGCAAGACTGTCCAGTTGCAGATGGCGTAGCGCGAACCACAGCACATAAGCCGCCAGTCCCGCAGCAATGAGCCGGGAGACCCAGCGCCATGCTGTTTTCATTGCTTTCTCGCCAGCACGAGGTAGCCGCTACCCCAGTCGGTGTGGCATGTCGCCGCCTGCATCGCCATCGCCCCGCGCAGGGCGAGGCGACCCAGGGGCGAGGCAATCGCTCGCGACAGCTTCGAGTAGGCGCGGCGATCCGTGCCGCTGTGCGCCGTCGCTTCATCGCGCGAAAGGTCTTCTCGCTGGTCGATCATGCGTCGATAGCTTCGCGCACCCGCCATCTCTGTCAGATTGGCCAGTGGAAATCCGTAGCACTCCAAGTGCTCCACCTGCAGGCGGCTGCTGCGTAGTAGATCAAGCAGCATTGGACGGCTGTATCGCCGCCAGTGCCCGGCCCATTCGTCGCCTGCACTCCAGCGCGAGGGGTGTGCAGGCACTGATATAAGCACTGCGCCGCCCGGTCGCACCCAGCCGATCCATTGCGCGAGGGCCTCCGAGTCGTGCTCTACATGCTCAAGCACATCGAAAGTACACAGCACATCGAAGGTATCGTTCCAATCCTGGCCGGGAACAGCCATGACGCGTGGACCTGCTGCATCCAGTGCCGCAAGGCGCTGGCTCATGGCGAGCGCCGACGGGGAGGTCTCCAGGCCCTCGGCGGCAAATCCCATGCGCGAGAAATCTGCCAGCAGCGCCCCCGCGCCACATCCGACTTCCAGCAATCGCCCGCGCGCAATACGGGTGGCCAGGCGCAAGATGCGCGCGCGCCGCAACAGGTAGCGCAGCGGGGGGGTCCATCCTGCGTTGGGCGCAGATAGCCCCAGGAGGGGCGAGTAAGTCGCTTGCCTGGCGACGGGGACCTCAACCATCACGCCGATACGTCAAATTAGTAATCTGCTCCGAGATTAACCCGATCAGGAACACGATCACCGAAGCACTGAACAACAGCGCGCTCATGTTCGTAAACCGGTGCATCGTCGCAAACGTATACCCGTAGTACGCCAGCCCCAGCGCAAAGAACACCGCTGCCACCGGCGCAAACAATTTCAAAGGCGAATACAGCGTCGCGATCTTGAAAATGATCAGCAAGAACCGGATGCCATCCTTCACCGGCCGGATATGGCTGCCATTGCCCACCCGCTTGTGCACCGGAATCGGCACATACGCCACCGGATACGCGCTGCGGAAGAACGCCATCGTGCTCGTCGTCGGATAACTGAATCCGTTCGGCAGCAGGTGCAGGAACTCGCGGAACTTGCTCGCGCGCACCGCGCGGAACCCCGAGGTCAGGTCCTTGATCGCAAAGCCCGTCATCCGGCTGGCCAGCCAGTTGTAGAACGTATTGGCCGCGCCGCGATGGAAGTTGGCCTGGCCGCTGCCATCGCGCGCGCCCACCACCATGTCGTAGCCTTCGCCCAGCTTGGCCAGCAATGTCGCGATCAGCGCAGGATCATGCTGCCCGTCCGCATCCATGAATACGAGAACTTCGCCACTGGCTGCACGCGCGCCACGCTTAATCGCCGCGCCGTTGCCCATCGAGTACGGACTGCCCAGCACGCGCGCGCCATGGCTGGCGGCCACGGCGGCGGTATCGTCGGTCGAACCGTCATCCACGACGATCAGCTCGGCCATGGGGAACAGCCCGCGCAATGCCGGCAACGTCTTGTGCAACCCGGCCGCCTCATTCTTGGCGGGCAGGATGATGCTGATGTCTTCCAAATGCTGTCCCCAGGAGTCCCCGGCTGACATAGTAATGCCTGCCTCGCCGCCGGTCAGCGTGCCGCGCGGGGTCGTCCTGGGGAGGGCGGTTCGCCGGTTGGCAGGGAAATTGCAGTAATCTTGACAGGCAATGGGGAAATCTCGAACACGATGAACGCCGTTACCGCAAATCTGGTGGGGATCACGGGCCTTGCGCGCCGCCTGGTGCAGGACGGGGCCCTGGAAGAAACCGCTGCCCGCGCCGCCATGGACCAGGCCGCACTGGCCAAGATGCCGCTGCCGCAATGGTTCGCCGAGAAGAAGCTGGTCAGTGCCGCCCAATTGGCCGCCGCCAATGCGGTCGAGTTCGGCATGCCGCTGCTGGATGTCTCGGCCTTTGATGCCAGCCAGAATGCGCTCAAGCTGGTCAGCGAGGAGCTGCTGCAGAAGCACCAGGTGCTGCCGCTGTTCAAGCGCGGCAACCGGTTGTTCGTCGGCGTCAGTAATCCCACCCAGACCCGCGCGCTCGACGACATCAAGTTCCATACCAACCTGGTCGTTGAGCCGATCCTGGTCGATGAAGACCAGATCCGCCGCACCCTGGAGTCCTGGCAGGCCAACCACAACAACATCGGCGACGCCCTTGGCGGCGACGATGAAGGCATTGCCAACCTCGACGTGGATGGCGGTGGCGATGAAGACATGGGCGGCAGCGAGGCCGGCGTCGACGCCAAGGGCGACGACACGCCGGTCGTGAAGTTCGTCAACAAGGTGCTGGTCGATGCGATCCGCAAGGGCGCTTCGGACATCCACTTCGAGCCCTACGAAGACGACTACCGCGTGCGCTTCCGCATCGACGGCCTGCTCAAGAACGTGGCCAAGGCCCCGGTCAAGCTCAACCAGCGCATTGCTGCGCGCCTGAAGGTCATGTCGCAGCTGGACATCGCCGAAAAGCGCGTGCCGCAGGACGGCCGCATCAAGCTGAACCTGTCCAAGAGCAAGCAGATCGACTTCCGCGTCAGTACCTTGCCGACGCTGTTCGGCGAGAAGATCGTGCTGCGTATCCTCGACGGCAGCGCGGCCAAGCTCGGCATCGACAAGCTCGGTTACGAGCCCGTCCAGCAGCAGCTGTTCCTGGAAGCCATCCACAAGCCCTACGGCATGGTCCTCGTCACCGGCCCCACCGGCTCGGGCAAGACGGTGTCGCTGTACACCGCGCTCGGCATCCTCAACGACGAAACCCGCAACATCTCCACCGCCGAAGACCCGGTGGAAATCCGCCTGCCCGGCGTGAACCAGGTGCAGCAGAACAACAAGCGCGGCATGACCTTCGCCGCGGCGCTGCGCTCGTTCCTGCGTCAGGATCCGGACATCATCATGGTCGGCGAAATCCGCGACCTGGAAACCGCGGAAATCGCCATCAAGGCGGCGCAGACGGGCCACATGGTGCTGTCCACGCTGCACACCAACGATGCGCCGCAGACCATCGCGCGCCTGATGAACATGGGTATCGCGCCCTACAACATCACCAGCTCGGTCACCCTGGTGATTGCCCAGCGCCTGGCTCGGCGCCTGTGCTCGAACTGCAAGAAGCCCGTGCAACTGCCGGAGAACGCGCTGCTGGCCGAGGGTTTTACCCCCGCGCAGATCGCCGCCGGCATCGATCTGTACGACCCGGTGGGCTGCGAGGAGTGCACCGAGGGCTACAAGGGTCGTACCGGCATCTACCAGGTCATGCCGATGACCGACGAGATCTCCACGATCATCCTCAGCGGCGGCAATGCCTTGCAGATCGCCGAGGCCGCGCAGTCGATCGGCGTGAACGACCTTCGCCAGTCGGCCCTGCTCAAGGCGGCGCAGGGCACGACGTCGCTGGCGGAGATCAACCGCGTCACCAAGGATTGAAGTTCCGGGGTGGAAGCAATGGCAGAAGGCCGCCCAAGGGCGGCCTTCTGTTATCGGGCATCGGGTGCGCCGCGCGGACGGCGGCTACTCCATTCCGAGCTTCTTCAACTTGTAGCGCAACGCGCGGAAGGTGATACCCAGCTGGGCCGCCGTGCGGGTCTTGTTCCAGCGATTCTCTTCCAGCGCCTTCTGGATCGCCGCGCGCTCCAGCTGCTCGATGTAGGAGGGCAGGGCCGCCGCGCCGGGCTCCACGTCCACCACGGCCTCCTGCGGCTCGGCGTTCGCACCGCCCGCGCCACGATGGCCATTGTGCTGGGGCAGGCGCAGGTCGCTGGCGCTGATCTGGTCATCTTCGGCCAGGGCCAGGGCGCGTTCGAGGATGTTCTCCAGTTCGCGCACATTGCCGGGGAAGCGGTAGTGGTCCAGTGCTTCCAGTGCCGAAGGCGACAGCAGCGGAATCGGTCGCGCGTGGCTGCGCGCCAACCGGGCCAGGATCGACGCGGCCAGCTGCGGCAGGTCGCCGCCACGCTCGCGCAGCGGTGGCACCCGCAGCTCGATGACGTTGATGCGGTAGTACAGGTCGTGGCGAAAGCGCCCTTCGGCGACCAGGTCGGCCAGGTCCTTGTGCGTGGCCGAGAGGATGCGCACGTCCACCTGCACCTCGTTGGCCGCACCTACCGGGCGCACCGACTTCTCCTGGATGGCGCGCAGCAGCTTCACCTGCATCTGCAGCGGCAGCTCGGCGATTTCATCCAGGAACAAGGTGCCGCCGTTCGCGGCCTGGAACAGGCCCGGCTTGTCGGTATGCGCGCCGGTGAAGCTGCCCTTCTTGTGGCCGAAGAACTCGCTCTCCATCAGCTCAGCCGGGATGGCGCCGCAGTTCACCGGCACGAACGGCCCGACACTGCGCGCGCCCTGTTCGTGGATCGTGCGTGCCACCAGTTCCTTGCCCACCCCCGATTCGCCCAGGATGTAGACCGGCGCCTGGCTGCGCGCCACCTTGGTGATGGTCGAGCGCAGGGACTCCATCGCCACCGAGTCACCCAGCAGGCGGCTGGCCTGTTCCGGCGGCGGGGGTGGCGGGGTGGGGCGCTCGCTGTTGTTGAGTTCCAGCGCGTGCCGCACCAGCCCGCGCAGCACGGCGATGTCCACCGGCTTGCTGACGAAGTCGAAGGCGCCGGCCTTCAGGGCCTCCACCGCCAGGTCCATGCTGCCGAAGGCGGTGATCATCGCCACCGGCGTGCGGGGGTAATTGCGGGAGATCTCGGTCACCAGCTCGATGCCGTTGCCGTCCGGCAGCCGCATGTCGGTGATGCACAGGTCGTAGGGGTTGTTGGCGAGCAGCTCGCGGGCTTCGGCGAGGTTGGCGGCGGTGCTGATTCGCAGGCCCATCCGGCCCAGCGTCAGGACCAGCAGTTCGCGGATATCGCGTTCGTCGTCGACGACCAGGGCGCTTCGGCTTTCGTTCATGAATGTGGAAGATAGCCGAAGGGGCCAGATGCGACAAATAGTGCCGGTTTGCGACGGCTCGCGTCAGGGGTGCCGGCGCGTACCGGGATGCACATCGCTCAGGCCGGCAGGATCGTGTGCGGCCCCGGCAGCGTGATCCGGAAACAGGCGCCGCCAGCGGGTACGGCCACGTATTCGAGCCGGGCCTGGTTGGCGCGACACAGCTCCCGGGCGATGTACAGGCCCAGGCCGGTGCCATGCTCGGAAGTGGTGAAGAACGGCCGGAACAGTTGCGCGGCCACGGCCTCCGGGATGCCCGGCCCGCGGTCCATCACGTCGATCACCGCGGTGCGCTCCTGCGCCGCCACGCGCAAGCGCACCCGCGCCGGCTCTTCCATCGAGCGGCCATACTTCAGTGCGTTGTGGACCAATGCGGTCAGGATCTGGTGCAGGTGCTTGGGATCGACCAGCGCCTGCACGGAGCTCTGCCCGATCACCGCCTCCAGGCTGTCGTTCTCCACCGACAGGGTCTGCCGGTATTCGAGGACAAAGCGGCGCACGAACGCGGCCAGGTCCAGGTTTTCCGGATTGGCGCGTTCGCGCCGCGCCAGGCCCAGCACGCTCTCGACGATGCCATTGGTGCGCTGGCACTGCTGGTGGATGATCTGCAACAGGCGGCGGTCGGCCTCGCCGATTGCCGGTGACTCCTCCAGCAGCTGCGCGGCGTAGTTGATCGCGGCCAGCGGGTTGCGGATCTCGTGGGCCAGGCTGGCGGAAAACCGGCCCAGGGCGGACAAGGTCAGCGACTCGGCACGGCGCGACACCACGGTGGCGTCATCCAGGAACACCAAAGTCAGGTCGCTGTCGGCCAGCAGGCGGGCAAAGCGGGGCTGCACCTCCGGCTGGTCCGGCGAGAGTTGCAGCGGCGCATCGTCCTGTTTCCAGCCATTGCGCCAGCGCTGCAGCCGCCGGGCCAATTCCGGCGCCGCGCTGGATAGTTCCAGCTGGCCGCTGGCGGTGTTGCCCTCGGCATCGCCCACCAGGGTGGTAGCCGCTTCGTTGGCCAGGGTGATGCGGTTGCCCGCATCCACCACCAGCACGCCGGTGCGCATGCGGCGGATGATCAGCTCGTTGACCTCGAACAGATTGGCCACTTCCGCGCCGCGGCGGTCGGCCAGTTGCTGGTTGCTGCGCGCGCGCTGGCCAATCTGGTAGCAGATGTAGGCCATGGCCAGGTAGCTGGTGACGAACATCGCCAGTTCGGCCAGGCTGCGGCTGCTCTGGCTGCCGTCCACCGCGCTCCACACGTACTCCAGTACGGTCGCGGCGCTGGCCATCAGGGCGATGGTCAGCGCCATGCGCAGCGGCAGCAGCATGCCGGCCGCGGCGATGTTGAACAGCAGCATCATCGAGATGCCGGCGCTGGCGGCGGGCAGGGCGTGGGTCATCAGCGTGGCGGCCACGATGTCCGCCGTCACCGAGCAGAACACGATGGTGTTGAGCCATTTCTCGTTGCGGCCCCAGATCAGCAAGGACACGGAAAGGATCAGGTAGCCCACCGCCACGGCCTTGGCCAGCGGCGGCACGCGCGCGTCGCCGATCAGGCTCGACAGCGGGCTGAACACCAGCGCGGCGATCAGGCCGGCGACCAGCACCCGGTACAGGGCGAAGAAATACAGCTCGCGACGGGGAACCGATTCGATCCGGTCGATGAGCGAAGCACTGGGTGACAAACCGAACTCCCCTTCGGTTGGGCAGGCTTCGAGTATAGGCGCGTGCCCGGCCACCCAGCGGCCCCGGCGGCGGGGTCACCTGTCGTTGCAAAGGGCCCCTGCCTGAATTTTGCGCCGCGGGGCGCCGTGGGCGACAATAGGCGGCCCGCTTGTGCCCCCTGGCCTCCTTTTCAGGCCCCTGGCGCACGCTCCCGGCGGTCGATTTCCCATTCCCACGGTGACGCATGAATTTCCACGAATACCAGGCAAAACAACTGCTTGCCGAATACGGCATCCCGGTTCCGGCCGGCAAGGTCGCTGCCACGGCCGATGAAGCAGTCGCAGCGGCCCAGTCCCTCGGCAACGGCCCCTGGATGGTCAAGGCGCAGATCCATGCGGGCGGTCGCGGCAAGGCCGGCGGCGTCAAGTTCTGCAAGACCGTCGACGACGTGAAGGCCGCCGCCGGCAAGATGCTCGGCACCAAGATGGCCACCTACCAGACCGCTGGCGTCGAGCTGCCGATCAACCTGGTGCTGGTGACCACCGCCGGCGAGATCGTCAAGGAACTGTACCTGTCGGTGCTCGTGGATCGCGGCACCAAGACCATCAGCTACATCGCCTCGTCCGAGGGCGGCATGGAGATCGAACAGGTCGCCGCCGAAACCCCGGACAAGATCCACACGCTCAACGTGGACTTCGTCGAAGGCGTGCAGGGTTACCACGGCCGTGACATCGGCTTCAAGATGGGCCTGACCGCCAAGCAGGCCGGCCAGTTCGCCAGCATCATGGTGAACCTGTACCGCATCTTCAACGAAAAGGACCTGGCCCTGGTTGAAATCAACCCGCTGGCCATCCTGGACGACGGCAACCTGTACGCGCTGGATGGCAAGTTCAACAGCGACGACAACGCCAGCTTCCGCCACAAGGAACTGGTCGCGATGCGCGACAAGTCCCAGGAAGACGAAACCGAAGTGACCGCTTCGGAGCTGGACATCAACTACGTCACCATGGACGGCAACATCGGCTGCATGGTCAACGGCGCCGGCCTGGCCATGGCGACGATGGACATCATCAAGCTGTACGGCAAGGAGCCGGCCAACTTCTGCGACGTCGGCGGCGGCGCCGGCAAGGAGAAGGTCGCGGCGGCCTTCAAGATCATCACCGCCGACCCGAACGTCCAGGGCATCCTGGTCAACATCTTCGGCGGCATCATGAAGTGCGACGTCATCGCCGAGGGCGTGGTCGCGGCCGTGAAGGAAGTGGGCCTGAAGGTGCCGCTGGTCGTCCGCCTGGAAGGCACCAATGTCGAACTGGGCAAGAAGATCCTGAACGAGAGCGGCCTGGCCATCACCTCGGCCGATGATCTCGACGACGCCGCCCAGAAGATCGTCGC
>Ga0160461_1000393_pt1 | contig 34574 bp, 30 predicted proteins | sample HID1975I_E6MG_FD_108266 | JGI IMG/M metagenome (GOLD analysis project Ga0160461, IMG submission 108266) | Enriched soil microbial communities from UW Madison campus, WI, USA - HID1975I_E6 MG | ecosystem: Environmental > Terrestrial > Soil > Unclassified | place: USA: Madison, Wisconsin...
CTGTCGAAGCGCGATGCCTTTCTGGAGATCGGCGCAGACTTCGCCGCCCGCTTCGGCAAGCTCTACGCTGTGATCAACAACGCGTCGGTGCTGGTCTATGAGCCGATCGAGGCGATTACCGAGGAGACGCTCGACCGGATGATCGCGGGCGGGCTCAAGACGGTATTCTGGGGAACGCAGGCCTATCTCGCCCATCGTGACGAGACGGTGGCGGGGCGGGTGATCAACTTCTCCTCGCCGGTCGCCTATCGCGGGCGGGCGAACACCGGGGCCTACAGCGCGATCAAGGGCGCGGTGGCGGCGCTGACCAACGTGCTGGCAGGTGAGCTCGGTCCGCGCGGCATCCGCGTCAACGCGATCGCGCCGGGCTCGGTGCCGACTCCCGCGACGCTCGGCTTCGTCAGCGAGGCGGAATACGAGAAGCGGGCGAACTCGATCCCGCTGCGGCGGCTGGGCCGCGCGGACGACATCGCCCGGGCGATCGGCTTCCTGCTCGGCCCGGACGCGGATTTCATCAACGGTGCGATGCTCTCCGTCGACGGCGGCATCATCGCCGCCGGCTGAACCGATAAAGAAAAGGATCTTCGAATGGCGTCTGGCGGCATGTGGCAGGATCGGCTCGATCGGCTGAAGGAAGTGATCGAGCAGGACGTGGCGCGCGGTGACTACTTCGGCGCGGTGCTGACGGTCGGCCGGCACGGCAAGCTGGCGTTCCAGGAGGCAGTGGGCACGGCGGACGGGGCAGGTACGAAGCCGTTGGCGAAAGACAGCGTTTTCAGCGTTTTTTCGACCAGCAAGGCCTTCACCAATGTCCTGATCCTGCGCGCGATCGAGGAAGGGCGCTTCGCGCTGACCACCAAGGTCAAGGACATCCTGCCCGAATTCACCGGCGCGCCGCGCGAACAGGCGACCTTCTTCCACCTGCTCTCTCACACCACCGGCATGCCGGGCGTCTGGATCCCCAAGCCGGGGATGTATCTCGATCGGCTGGACGAACTGTTCGCCGCGGTGGTCGAGAATGTCCACGGCGCGATCGAGCCGGGGCTGCGCTGCGACTACTCGCCGCTCGCCAACCATGTCCTGATGGGCGAGGCGCTGCGCCGCACCGATCCGAAGGGCCGGCGCTTTCGCGATATCCTGCACGAGGATCTCTTCGCGCCTCTGGGCATGAAGGACACCTCGATGGGGCTGCGGCCCGATCTCAAGCCGCGCCATGTTGCGCCGGACATGCGCGGCACCGTTCCGATCAAGCATCTCAGCCGTACCATCCCGGGCGATAACGCACTGTTCGAGGATCCCGATGTCGAGGCCCCGCACGTCGGCTGCGCATCGACCAGCGGCGATCTCTGGCGCTTCGCCGAAATGCTTCGCCGCGGCGGCGAGCTCGATGGCGCGCGTATCCTCTCGCCCCGCACGATCGCAATGGCACGCAAGGTGTGGACCGGCGAGATGCCGAACGAGCTGTATCGCGGTGTCGCCGTCCGCGCCGGGTGGGAGACGTCGCCCGCCTATATGGGCCTGGGCTTCAATGTGCGCGGCACGCGGATCGTCAACCACCAGCTTGGCACGCTGACCAGCCCGGAGACCTACGGAAACTATGGCGCGGGCAGCACGTTGTTCTGGGTGGATCCCGAACTCGACGTCAGCTTCGCCTGCACCAGCGCGGGCGTGATGACGCAGGCCGCCAATATCGAGCGCTTCCAGAAGCTCTCGGACCTCGTCGTCTCGGCGGCAATCTAAGGAACAGCGCATGAGCGACGTCGATATCATCGCCATCGGATCGGGCCATAACGGCCTGGTCGCGGCCGCCTATGCGGCGGTCGCCGGCAAGAAAGTGCTCGTCCTGGAGCGCAACGCCTGGTTCGGCGGCGGCGTCGTCACCCGTGAGCTGACGCGTCCTGGCTTCCGGCACGACCAGCATTCGATGAGCCACATCTTCATCCAGGGCAATCCGATGCTCCTGAACGATGAGCTCGGCCTGCACGGGCGCTATGGTCTGCGCTACATCTTTCCCGAAAAGCCGATGATGTCGGTGTTCGAGGACGGGACCACGCTGTCGCTCTATCGCGATCCTGCGAAATCCTACGCCGAGATCGCCAAGTTCTCCGCCAAGGATGCGGAAACCTACCGCGCGATGTCGGCGCAGGCGGCGCAATGGCTGCCGATGATCCAGGCGCAGCTCTATACCCCGCCGATGCCGGTCGGTGCGTCGAACATGATGCTCGACCAGAGTCCCGAGGGGCGCGCGATCTGGCGGATCATGCAGATGAGCAGCCACGACGTGCTGTGCGAGTTGTTCGAGAGCGACAAGGTCCGATCGCATTTCGCGCGCGTAGCGGGCGAGAACCTGGTCTCGCCCGACGAGAAGGCGACCGGCATCGGCGTATACGTCTTCCTCGGCTTCCTCGAACGCTTCGGCTTCGGGGTGCCGCAGGGTGGCAGCGGCAGCCTGACCAATGCGCTGATCGCCTGCATCGAGGCGCATGGTGGCTCTGTCGTCGCCAATGCGGAGGTTCGCGAGGTCGTGGCCAGCGGCGGCCGCGCGACGGGCGTGGTGCTCGATGACGGAACGCGCCATAACGCGAAGGACGCGATCATCGGCGCGATCCACCCGCATCTGCTGCCCGATCTCGTGCCGTCGCTGCCCGCGGCGGTGGGCAAGGCGGCGAAGCGGACGCAGATTTCCGAGGCCGCCTGCATCACCGTCCACGCCGCGCTCGACGGTCCGCTCAAATTCCGCACCAGCGATCCCGTCGACGCGGTGATGATCGAGCTGATGCCGGACAAATACGAGACGCTGCGCCGCGCCTTCGACGACCTGCGTTACGGCGAGTTCGTGCGCACCCCGCTCGTCGGCCTGGGGTCGCTGTCGATGTTCGATCCCTCGCGCGTGCCCGAGGGTAAGGGCGTGCTCCACGCCTGGGACTATGTCCCCTATATCCGCCCGGATGGCGCGGCCTGGGACGATACGAAGCGCGATTACGCACAGGCGATGATCGATCGGATGTCGATCTTCATCGAGAACGTGCCCGAGGTGATCCTCGACTATCACGTCGACAGCCCGGTCGACATGGAGCGGACCTCGCCGAGCTTTCTGCGCGGCGACCTTCACGGCATCGCGACCACCACCTATCAGTCCGGCGCGCACCGGCCCACGCCCGAACTCGGCCAGTATCGCGTGCCGGAGGTCGATCGCCTCTATCTGGTCGGTCCGTTCCAGCACCCCGGCGGCGGCGTCTTCGGCGCGGGCCGGGCGACGGCGCAGGTGCTGTTCGACGATCTCGGGCTCAACTTCGACAAGGTCAGGGTCGCCTGATGAAGATCTATTCCGCCGACAAGAGCGAGCTGATGCAGGTCACCACGATCGAGCGCGACGGCGACGATCTGGTCCTCAAGGGCAAGGTCTTCGGCACGATGCCGATGTCCGCGCGGCTCCGCCCGGAAGAGGCGCGCGCCGCGATGAAGCTGCTGACGCCTTCGCTCGTGTGGTTCCTGCTGACCATGCCCTTCCGCAAACCAAAGGCGTAACGAGATGACCCTCCACACCGGCAAATCGATCATCGTTACCGGCGGCGCGGGCTCGATCGGCTTCGCGACCGCTGAGCTGCTCGCGGCGCAGGGCGCCCAACTGACGATCGTCGATATCAACGCCGATCGGCTCGAGGAGCGCGGTGCCGCGCTGCGCCATGCCGGTGCGGCGGTCGAGCTGGTCCAGGCCGATTGCAGCAAGGAAGATGCGGTGCGCGGCTATGTCGATCGCGCGGTGGCGCGCTTCGGCAAGGTCGACGGCTTCTTCAACAACGCGGGGACCGAAGGCAAGCTTGGCCCGATCTGGGAATATTCGGTCGAGGAATTCGATCGGATCATCGCGATTAACCTGCGCAGCATGTTCCTCGGCCTGCGCTTCGTATTACCGCTGATGGTGGCACAGGGCTATGGCGCAGTCGTCAATACCGCCTCGATCGCGAGCGAACGCGGGCTTGGCGGGGCGTGCGCCTACAACGCCACCAAGCACGGCGTCGTCGGGCTCACGCGTACCGCCGCGACCGAGGCGGGGCCGAAGGGCGTCCGCATCAACGCGGTGATGCCCGGCGTGATCGAGACGCCGCTGCTCCACGCTATGCTCGAACAGATGTTCGCGGGCGACGTCGCCAAGGGCCTCTCGGTCCTCGGCCGGGTCGCGACGCTCGATCGCTGCGGCCAGCCCGCCGAGATCGGCAAGGTGGTCTCATTCCTGCTGTCCGACGACGCATCCTTCGTCAACGGCGCGTCCTGGGCCGCCGACGGCGGCGCGATGGCGACGATCCGGAACGATTGACGGCTCGAAAATCGGCTGGGCGGCGGCTGCCCGATCGACGGCCTCAGTTCAGCGCAACCGCCTCGACCCGGCTCCGCCGCAGGCCTGCGCGATAGTCGCGGGGCGATACGTCGAAGCGACGGCGGAAGGCGCGGCAGAAGGAGCTTAGGTCGTTGAAGCCGACATCGAAGGCGACGTCGGTAATCGCTGCCTTGGCCCCGTCACGCTCCAGCCGCCGCGCCGCGAGTTCGAGACGCTGGCGCTGGATGAAGGCGGTCGGCGTGGTCGAGAGTTCAGCGAACAGCATCTGGATGTAGCGAGCGCTCACCCCGAGTCGTCGTGCGATCCGGCGCGCGTCGAGATCGGGATCGCACAGATTTTCCTCGATCACGGCGAACAGCGCGCGACGGCGTTCCTCGCGCCGGGTGGCATCGGTCGCCTCCGCCCGTTCTGCAGCATAGGCAATGTCGAGCAGCGGCCACAGCACGTCGTCCAGCGCGTCGGCCCAATCGCCGTCGTCGGTCTGGAGGTGTCGCCAGGTGTTGCGCAGGAACGCGGAGAAGATCGCCGACGCGCCGGAATCGCCGCGCATCTTGATCCCTACCATCTGCTTGAGCCGCGGCAGGCGTTCCTCGGTATAGGCCAGCGGCAGGCGCAAGGTGAGCACCTGGGTGAACTCGGTGAAGCTCACCTCCAGCGGCTGGGCGGGATCGTAGAGGACGAAATCCCCCTCATCGAGTTCGCAATGCCTCCCACCGGTGAAATTGGTCGATCGCCCGATGTGCTGCAGTTGCAGGTTGAGCACGCCCACATTTGCTCCCTCCGCGCTGCATATCCGCGCAGGCGACGAGCAGGGCGAGACGATCTCGATATCGCGGAAGCGCCGACGATACATCCTTCCCTGAAAATCGTCGGGCGATGCGGTCTGCACCCGCACGGGCGCCACCATTCGCGATGCGATCTCGTTCCAGAACGACAGGCGGTCGCGCGCTGCCAAGTCGATCGTGCTGAGTTCCTCCAGCAAGGCCATCGGTTCTCTCCAGTCGCCGCCGCGTCGTGAATCACGCGGTCTGCCGCCCCGGCCGTCCGGGGCGGTTTCGTCATACTGTATGACGAAACCGGAGGCCAATCATAGTTGTTGCCGTTCGTCGATTTCGCGCGATAAAATCAATCATGCCGGCCGTTCGGGATCGAGACCGGCGTCGACCTCGACGATCTTTGCCATGGCGGTGAAATCCGAATCCTCGCCGTAATCCTGCGCGGTGCGTTCCAGGATCGAAAGCACCACATCCCCGAATTTCAGCGGCACGCCCAGCGCCTCCGCCTCGACCGAGCAGAGCCGCATGTCCTTGAGACTGAGGCCGGTCGCGAATCCGAAATCGAACGTGCGGGGCAGCACCGATCGGGGCCATTTGTCCTGCGTGGCGGAATTGCGCCCGGTGGACTGGTTGAGCACCTCGATCATCCGCGCCGGATCCAGCCCGGCCTTGATGCCGATGGTCATTCCTTCGGCGGTGACCGCGATGGCGACCGCGCCCATCAGGTTGTTGACCAGTTTCATGGTCTGGCCGTTGCCGGGATTTTCACCCATATAGAATGGCTTGCCCAGCCGCAGCAGCAGCGCCTCGACCTCCGGCCAGCCCTCCTCCGGGCCCGAGGCCATCAGCGACAGCCGCCCCTCTTTCGCGGGCTTCACGCCACCCGATACCGGCGCGTCATAGGAGGCGATGTTGCGGTCGGCGAGCGCGGCCGCCAGCTTCTGCGCCATCTGCGGGCCGGATGTCGACAGGTCGACGATGGTGCGGACCTTGCCGCCTGCGGCGATGCCGTCCGGGCCGAGCAATGTCTGGTACACGATGTCAGGCTTGGGCAGGCTGACGAGCACGATCTCGGCCTGGTCGCCGACCGCCCTGGCCGACCCGGCGGCCACCGCGCCCTGCTCCGCCAGTGCATCCACCGCGCGCTGGTCGATGTCGTGAACGATCAGGCTCGATCCCGCGCCGATCAGCCGCGCGGCCATTCCTGCGCCCATCCGCCCGAGGCCGACGAAACCGATGCTGGTCATAAATTCTCCTCGATGGGGCTGCTGGGGGCAAGGTCGATCCGCACGACATCCGGCGCAACGGCGGGAAACAGCCGCAGTACCAGCGGATCATGGCCGGGGATCACATGGTCGAGCGACGGCGCGATTTCGGTGAGCCGGCGTAGCCCGGCAAGATAGGCGGGCACGTCGACGACGATGGGGAAGGGGATGGCGCGGGTGATGTTCGCATAGAGATGCGCCGCATCGGACGCGAGCACCACTGGTCCCCGCGCGGTCGCTACCTCGACGATCTGCAGCCCGGCGGTGTGCCCGCCCAGATGATGCAGGGTGATTCCCGGTGCGATCGTCGAGGTGCCGGCATGGAACACGACCCGATCGCCGAAGAGCATGCGCACCATGTCGACGACCGGCTCGGCATCGAAAGGCGCACGCATCATTCGCTCGGTCATCGCCCGCCCGGTGCAGAACGCCATTTCGGCATCCTGGATGTGGAAGCGCGCTCGCGGAAAGAGGTTCAGGCTGCCGGCATGGTCGAAGTGCATGTGCGTGATGATCACGTCCTCGACCGAGGCGATGTCGATGCCGGCCGCCGCCAGCCCGTCGCCGACCGGGCGAAGCAACTGACGCCCCCGCCGGGCGGCGGTTTCCGCATCGAAGCCGGTGTCGACGACGATCGGCGGCAACCCGTCGCGCAGAATCGCCCATACATAGTAGTCGAGCGGCATATCTGTCGCGTGATCGTCGCCGCCGATGAAGTTGGCGGCCGCCTTGCGGGTGTGATGGCCATAGCGGATGGCGAGGATGCGGTGCGCGTTCAAACCGTCAGCCCTTTATCGCGATGCCGCCGTCGACGTGCAGCGTCTCGCCGGTGATGAAACCCGCCGCATCGCTCAGCAGATAGAGCATGGCGCTGGTGCAGTCATCCTCCCCGCCGATCCGCCGTAGCGGGATCGCGGCGGCACGGCGCTCATATTCCTCGCGCGGGGTGATCGCGACGGCGCCGGGGGTAGGGATCGATCCGGGTGCCACCGCATTGACGCGTATCCCCTGCGGACCGAGCTCGACCGCGAGCGTGCGGGTCAGCGCGGCGAGCGCGGCCTTGACCATGGCATAGGCAGCCGTCCCGGCGAAACCACGCTCCCCCACCGGCGAGGTCAGGTTGATCAGCGATCCGCCACGATCGGAATCGCGATGGCGGATCAGCGCCTGCGCCCCCCAGACCGCGCCCTTGATGCCGATCGCGAGCATCCGTTCGAGGGTCTCCTCGCTCAGCCGGTCGATCGGTTCGTACCGGATCAGCATGGCATTGTTGACGACGGCGTCGATCCGCCCGGCCTGCCTCGCGAAATCAGCCGCCGCCGCCTCGAACGCGGCGCGATCGGCGACGTCGACGGCATAGGGCGTGATGGCACCCTCGTCGGCCAGGCCGTCGAGCAGGTCGGCATCGATATCCAGCGCGGCGATCCGTGCGCCGGCCCGGCTCGCGCCGATCGCGAGCGCGCGGCCGATGCCGCGGCCCGCGCCGGTGATCAGGATGGTCTTGTCGGTCAGGTCGAAACTGGTCGGCATCGCCATCCTTCTTCGTAGCGTATCGTCAGAACGTCTTGCGCAGGGTCAGGGCGTAGCGCCGGGGCATGCCGGGCTGGCCGTTGATATAGCCCGCGTTGCTCGGCACCTGCTTGGTCAGCAGGTAATATTTGTCGCCCAGGTTGGTGACCTCGAGCGAGGCCTGCCAGTTCTGGTCGGGCGACCGCCAGGTCAGCCGCGCGTTCCACAGGGTATAGCTGGGCAGCACGTTGAGCGGGCTGTTCGCCGCCAGCGAATAGGTGGTCGACTGATAGGCCCCGTCGATGCGCGTGGTGATTGACCCGATGTCGCCGACCGGAATCTCGTACTGGACGCCGATGCTCCATTTCCACTTGGGGGTGTAGGGCGAATAGAAGCCCTTGCGCACGCCGGTTTCGCCGGCCAGCTCGGTATAGTTGAAATCGAGATAGCTGGCGGCGCCGTCGATCAACAGCCCTTCGATCGGGCGGATGGTCGTTTCAGCCTCCAGCCCCTTCACATGGGCGCTGCCCACGTTGAGCGGCGCGAAGCAGGGCGCGCCGGGAAAGGGCGAAAGCTCGTCACAGCGCACGGTGGTCAGCTGGATGTTCTTGTAGTCGTTGTAGAAGGCGGAAAAATTGAAGCGCACCTTGCGATCGAGCAGGTCGGATTTGAAGCCGACTTCGAACGCGGTCATCGTTTCCGGCGCGATCGGCACGATCTGCGACGGGAAATACGGACGTGGGTTGACGCCGCCGCCCTTGTAGCCGGTCGCGACCTGGGCGTAGGTCATGAAGTCGTCGGTCCAGCGATAGGTCGCGTTGAGGCGATAGTCGGAGCGCGAGCGCTTGTAGCGGCCGACCTGCCCGTCGAGGCCGAACAGGAAGCCGTTGGGGGGAATATACCCGGTCTCGCCGTCGATCGGCTGGATATCCGTCCCGTCGGGATTCTTGCGCGAGAAGAGATAGGTCTTCTTGTCGTCGGTCAGGCGATATCCGGCGATGATATCGAACCGGTCGGTCAGATGCGCGGTCAGCTGCGCGAAGCCGGCGATGCTGCGCGATGGCGTCGGATCGTTCTGGATGAAGTCGAGGTCGCCGCCATAGGGCAGGTCCACGCGCGCCGAGCCATTGCCCCGCGACTTTATATAGAAGCCGCCGACCGTGTAGTCGATCAGGCTGCCGATCGATCCGTTGAGCCGCAGTTCCTGGCTGAACTGCCACTGGCGGGTATGGTTCACGACCAGCTGCACCGGCAACGGCGAGCCATCGGTATCCTCGGCGAAGTCGTTGCGATACCAGCGATAGCCCGAGATCGCCTTGACCGACAGGCCGTCGCCGAGATCCCAGTCGATCGTGCCTGATACGCCCCAGCCCTTGTAGTGCTGGATCGGTTCGGCCGAGAAGGGCCGCCACGGGTGGGTTGCGTCGGCGGGGCGGCGATCGTCGAAGGTCGAATAGGTCGAGTAACGGTTGGGCGGCAGGAAGCGCGCGTCATAAGGCACGCCGTCGAAGACGATGCCGTTGGGCGCGTAGATATCGGTGACGACGCTCGCGCCGACCTCGGATTTATCCTGCGTGAAATCGCCCGCGACGTTGACTTCGACGGTTTCGCTCGCGACCCAGCGGATCGCGAGGCGGCCGGCCGCGACCTGCTTGCCGCCCTCGGTGCCGAGCTTGCATCCGTCGCCCGTGGTCGTGGCGGCGACGCCCGATCCGGGATTGAGGCAGCCGTAGTCGAGCCGGTCGACATAGCCGTCCTCGTTATGTGTCATGCCCGAGAGCCGGGCGAAGAGCTTGCCCGGAACCAGCTCCATGTTCGCGCTGCCCCGGAAATCGAGCCTCGAATAGGAGCCGACGGTTGCCTCGACGAAGCCGCCGTCACCCGATTGCGGCTTCTTCGAATAGAGCTTGATAGCGCCGCCGATCGAATTCTTGCCGGCCAGCGTCCCCTGTGGGCCGCGCAGCACCTCGACACGGTCGACGTCGAGCAGGTCGAGCAGGGTGCCGGTGAGCGAGGCGTAATACACGTCGTCGACATAGATGCCGACGCCCGGTTCCAGCGCGAAGCTGAAGTCGTCCTGGCCGACGCCCCGGATATAGGCGATCATCGACGATCCGAAGGCGGTGTTGTTCGCCCGCAGCGTGACGTTCGGAGCCTGGGCCGAGACCTGCTGCACGGCGGTCTGGCTGCGCGCCTCCAGCATCGCCGAATTGACCGCGGTGATCGCGATCGGGGTGTCCTGCAGACGCTGTTCTCGGAATTGCGCGGTAACGACGATGTCCTCGTTGGTGGACTGGCTGGTGGTCGGCTCGGCCTGGGCCGTCGTGCCGGTCGTCTGCGCCTGCGCACCCCCGGCGGCAATCATCGCGAAGAGACTGGTCGATACGACCAGAGCAGCAATTTTCATGAAGACCTCCCCTGACACCGGATTGTGTCCGGCTTGTATCCAGAGTTATCGCATCGCCGCGTCGCGCCGCTTGGTGGCGCGCGAATGGAAGTTGGCCGCAGGTGAAGTCGCTTCGCGGGACAGCAACTTCACTTCGGTGCCGGTATCTTCAGCCGATCTTGCGATGTCTGGTCTCCACCAGCCCGGCCGCCAGTATCGTCGCTGCCACGGCCAGCGCGATCATGAGCAGGAAGGGCGCTTCGAGCCCGTGGCGATCGGCCAGCCACCCGGCGAGCGGTGGCCCGCCGAAGCCGCCGAGCAGTTCCCCCATCCCACCGACCACGCCGATCGCCGCGCCGAAGGACGCGGCGGGGACGCTTTCGGCGGGGATCGTCGCCATGAAGATCGAATAGGTGCCGGCGGCGGTCCAGCCGACCAGCATGATGATGCCGACGATCCAGGGATCGGCCGGGCCGTAGAGCACGGCGATCGGCGTCAGCACCCCGATCGCGCAGAAGATCACCACGATCGGCTTGCGCCCGACGCGATCGGACAAGGCGGGCAGAACGAGGCCGGAAACCGCCGAACTGATGCCGAGCGAACCCATCAGCACGCCCATGGTGGCGGGGCTGAACTGGCTGACCTCGGTGAAATACAGCGGCAGGAACGCCCAGGCGATCACCATCCACGAAACCATGCACACGCTGATCAGCATCGACAGCGCGATGTTGCGGACGCGCAGCAGCGAAAGCTGCGACAGGGTGACGACGTGGCTGCCGGTGGAGCGCACCTCCGGCTCGCGCACGAAGCGGAGCATGACAAGCGCCATCACCAGCCCCGGCACTGCCGCCACGAAGAACGCCGTGCGCCAGCCGTGATCCGCCGCGATCGCAACGAGCAGGACGGGGGCCGCGATATGGCCGATCAGGCTGGTGATCGTCGCCTGCATCAGCCCGGCGTTGAGGCCGCGCCGGTGCTCCGACGATGCCAGCGCGAGCAGGGTCTGGCTGAGCGGGAGCACCGGACCCTCGGCGACCCCCATCACCAGCCGGGCGGCCAGCAGCATGGCGAAACCCTGCGCGAAACCGGACAGCAGCGTCGCGGAGGAGAACAGGAAGACCGCCGCGATCAGGAACGGCTTGCGCTTGCCCACCTTGTCCGAGACCACCCCGACCAGATAGCCGGAGATCGCCCAGGTGACCGACAGACCGGCGGCAAGGATGCCGACCTGCGTGTTGGTCAACCCGAACTCGCCCCGGATGAAGGGCATCAGCGTGGTCAGCGCATTGCGATCGATGAATACGATGCCGAAGGTGACCCCCAGCATCAGCAGCAGGCCGTTCTCGTAGGTGAGCAGCCCGTTGCGACGTCCGGCGACGCCCCCGCCCGCCACGTCAGTCATCGAAGCGCAGGCGTACCGGCAGGCTGGCCGGGCCGTGGCCGACGGTCGTCATCCACGGTTCGGCGTCACCGGCGGGCTCGACCGCCGCGACCGCGCGGCTGATCGCGCCGAGCAGCGCGCCCGCTTCCAGCTGGGCGAGCGTGCGGCCGACGCAGGCGTGGACGCCATATCCCCAGCCCAGGCTGTGGCGAACATCGCGCGAGGCGCGATAGCTCTCGGGATCCTCCCAGAAGCGCGGATCGCGGTTGGCAGCGGCGAACATCAGGCCGCAGCGGGTGCCGGCCGGCACGACATAGTCGTCGATCTCGACATCCGCGACCGTGATCCGCCCGGCCATGCGGGAGGGCGAGTCCCAGCGCAGGCTCTCGTCGAAGGCGTTTCGGATCAGCTTGGGATCGGCACGGACGCGCGCATACTCGTCGGGAAAGAGCGACCACGCGCGCAAGGCATTGGCCATGGTTATGTAGGTCGTGTCGGCGCCTGCCGACAGCACCGTCTGCAGCAGCAGCTTGGCCTCGGGCAGGGTGATCTGGCCGCGATCCGCCGCCTCGAACAGCAGCATGCCGACGCCGTCGGGCCTGATGGCGTCCCGCTCGCAGGTCCGGTCCAGCCAGGCGACGACGGGAGCGAAATCCTCCGCCATCGCCTCTTCGTAGAGCGCGTTCTGCGGACCCATCGTGGCCCAGACCATGTGGCTGAAGCCGTGCATGTGCTCGCGCCCCTCGTCGGGCAGGCCGAGCGCGTCGGGCAGCACCTTGTAGACGAACCGCTGGGTGATCTCGCCGACGGCATCGATGACCTCGCCCTCGCGCGCGCGCAATTCGGCGACGAGCGCATCGGCCTGTTCGACGAACTTGCCGCGCAATATCTCCAGCACGCGCGGCGACAGGGCGTTGCCGATCACGGTGCGCACGCGGGTGTGCGCGGGCGGATCGTCGGTCAGCAGGATTTCCGGCCGCAGCGAATTGGGGTCGTGCCACGGGCGCGACGTGGAGGAGAAGCTCTTCCAGTCCATCAACCCGCGCGAGACATGCTCGTGCCGGCCGATCATCACCGTTCCGTCGGCCAGGCGCACCACGGGGGCGTATTCGCGCAGCGCATCGTCCACCGCACGTGCGTCGCGCACCGCCTCATGCGTGAAGATGTCGATGGGATAGTCGGGGATCGGGCGGCTCATGCGGGAACGGCTCCCTTTTCGGGGACATGCGCGCCGATGAACTGCGTGTCGGCGCCATCTCCCCGGATCCAGCCCGCCGAGGGCTCGGCGAAATGGCTGCCGATCACGAGGACGTCGGTGTTGCGATAGCGATCGACGAAGCGGACGCGCGTGGCGCGGCCGGCCTCCTTGTCCATGTCGAAGGTCGCGGTGCGATGCGGCATCGCGCACTGCATCGGGTGGTGCATCAGATCGCCCGTGATCACGGCATCCTCACCCTTGGACGAGATGCGCACATGGACATGCCCCGGCGTGTGGCCATGGGAAGGCTCCAGCCAGATCTCGTCGGTGATCCGGTAATCGGCTTCGACGAATTCGGCGAGCCCCGCCGCCACGATCGGATCGACCGAGTCCTCCAGATGGCGGACGTCGTGGTCGCCATGGGCGCGCATCTCCGCCCAGCCCTCGGCCTCGACGCGGCCGAACAGGTAGCGCGCATTGGGATAGGTCGGCACCCAGCGATCGCCCTCGCGCATCGTGTTCCAGCCGACATGGTCGTGGTGCAGATGGGTGCACATCACGATATCGACAGCCTCGCGCGACACGCCGAGCGACGCGACGTCGGCCAGGAAGCTCGTCTGCAGATTGGTGAAGACATCGAACGGGCGTTGCCGTTCGTTGCCGATGCAGGTGTCGATCATCAGCGTCTTGCCGGGCGTCTGCACGACGAAGCCCTGGAAGTTCATCCGCTGCCGCCCGTCGGGCGTGGCATAATGCGGATGCAGCCAGCGCAGCGCGATCACCTCCTCGGCCGTCGCGTCGGACATCGTCATGTTGATGTGGTCCTGGAAGTCCCACAGCTCGACGATGGCCGTCACGGTCACGTCGCCGACCTGCCAGCTCCGCATGTGCTCGATCGCCAATTCTCTCTCCTTCCGTGTTTGTCGTTATCGATGCGGCTTCTCAGGCGGCATGTTTCCGGGCGACCGACTCCGGGGGCAGGTCGACGGCGGGCAGGGCCGGTCGGCCCAGGATGAAGTCCGCCGCACGCTCGGCGACCATCACCGTCGGCGCGTTGGTGTTGCCCCCGACGATCGACGGGAACACCGAGGCATCGGCCACGCGCAGCCCCTCGATCCCGTGAACGCACAGCGATGCCGGATCGGTCACCGCATCCCTGTCGGTTCCCATCCGGCAGGTACCGACGGGGTGGTGGACGGTATAGCCGGTGCTGCGGATGTAGCTGTCGATCGCGGCGTCGTCGGTCACGCCCGGTCCCGGCGCGACCTCGACGCCATGATATCGCGCGAAGGCGGGTGCCGCGAATATCCGCCGCACCAGCTTGATCGCGCGGATCAACGGATCGATGTCGCCGGGTTCGGACAACAGGCGCGGATCGATCAGCGGCGGGGCCGACGGGTCGGGGCTGCCCAGCGACACGCGCCCCCGGCTCTTCGGATAGAGCGCGACGGGGCTGAGCGCATAACCATGGCCGACGGGCAGGGGGATCTTCGTCGTCAGCCGCTTCGCCGGCTGGAATACGAACTGGATGTCGGGCCGCGACAGGCTCGGGTCGGTGCGCAGGAAGGCGACCGATTCGAAGACGTTGCCGGCGAACGGCCCCTTGCGCGCGGCCAGATACTGCAACACGTTCCAGATGCCGCGCGGTAGCGCCTTCAGCGATATGCCATAAGATGTGGCGACTTCGGTTTCCATGTGAACCGGCGACGCGACATGATCGTGCAGGTTGCCGCCGACGCCTGGCAGGTCGTGCGCCACCGGCAGGCCCATCGCGCGCAGGTGATCGCCCGGCCCGATCCCCGAAAGCATCATCAGCTGGGGCGTCTGGATCGTGCCGCAGGCGAGCACCACCTCGGCACGCGCCATCACCTGGCGGCCATCGGTCAGCTCGATACCGATCGCGCGCCGCCCGTCCATCAGGATGCGCGCCGCTCGCGCATCGGTCAGCAGGTGGATATTGCCCCGGCTCAGCGCCGGCCGCAGCAGCGATCGCGACGTCGATTCGCGCAGTCCGTCGCGGATCAGCCCTTGGCGGAACCCATAGCCTTCGGGATCGACGCCGTTGAAATCGGGACAATGCGGAAACTGGAGCGAGGCGAGGGCCGCCTGGAAATCGTGGTTCAGGCGGTTAGGGTTGTCGACATAGCGCACGTTGATCGGCCCGCCGACGCCGTGGAACGCCGATGCCGGGAAATTCTCGTTGTTCTCGGTCCGGGTGAAATAGGGCAGCACCTCGCGATAGCTCCACCCCGTGGCCCCGGCATCCGCCCAGTCGTCGAAATCGGTGGGATGGCCCCGGAAATAGACCATGCCGTTGATCGATCCCGATCCGCCTAGCACCCGGCCGCGCGGCACCGGAATGCTGCGACCGTTCATGCCGGGCTGCGGCACGGTGGCGAAGCGCCAGTTGAATTTTTCCATGCCGATCGCCGCCGCCACGCCGGCCGGCACCTGGATGAAGGGGTGGCTGTCGCCGCCGCCGGCCTCGATCAGGCACACGGTGCTGTCCTGCTTTTCCGACAGCCGCGCCGCCAGCGCCGCGCCCGCCGTGCCGCCGCCCACGACCACGTAGTCCACCGTCAGGATCTCGGTCATCGATCGCCCCGCACCGGCCGGGCGCGCACGACGCCATTTCGCAAGATCCCGCACCTGTCCAACCCGGCTCTCCTTCGGCTCTGTTCTCCGATCGGATCAGCCTAGTCGCGCGCAGGCAAGCCCGCTTGATACCGGGCGAACTCTGCTTGCCGTGGAGCGAAAGCGGGGGCGCGCCGGATCAGTCCGCTGCGCGGCGATAGGTCATGCGCGTGCCGTCACGCTCGATGGCGAGGGTGTCGTCTCCGATCGCGAACGGCATGTCGCGCAGGTCGAGCTTGCCGACGTCGTTGGCGTCGAAGCGGAACGCCATCCGGTTGCCGACCGCCATGTCGACGGGGAAGGGGTCGGACGCGAAGTCCATCACCGCGAAGCCCAGCCGCAAGGCCGTGATCCGGCGGCCCGCCGGTGGCGTCAGCGCGAAGCCCTCAGCCCCCGTCGCACCGATCTCGACCTCGCCATCGTCGAATTCGACGAGTACGTCGACGTCCGGCACCGGCTTGCCCGTGCCGTCGGCCACCGTGACGATCAGCGTGCCGGCGGGGTCATGGGTCGCGGAAATCCGCTCGAACCTCGGCGGCACGACCGCGGGCTCGCTGGTCAGCAGCACCCGGCCGCCTTCGATCCGCCACTTGCCCTCGGCGGTCTCGTCGAGCGCGCCATAGCTGCGCTGCAACCCGAAGCGGCCGTTCCGGTCGAGCCGGATCTCGGACGCCATTTCCATCACGTCCTCCAGCACATAGCGGCCCGCGACCGTTTCCGTCGTCGGAGCGGCGACGGCGGGCAGGGCACCGGTGGAGGCGATGACGATGACGCTCTCGATGGCATGGCGGAACAGGGGACTCATGGCCCCTTCTTCGCCGGATCATCGCGTCAAGGGAAGCGCCTTCGCTGGTTCTCGATCACCATGGGATAGATGTTCTTAAGACTCCATGGGTTAGCGTTTCCGCAGGATCGCCCAGGGGTTCGACGGACAGCGCCATTGCCTTTGCTTCGCCACAAGAGCCTCGGTGCGCAGGTCGCCCTGCCGGTGGTGGTGGCGTTGCTGGCGACGACCGTACTGGTCGCGGCGTTCCTGCTGTGGTCGACCAGGCAGGCCGACACGCTCGCCCGCGAAAGGCAGGTCCGCATCGTGGCCAGCCTGCTCGACCGCCGGATGGGCGACATGGCGCACGACCAGGAGGCTTCGACCGTCTGGGACGAAGCCGTGATCATGCTGCGCCAGCCGAAGCTTGACATCGACTGGATCGACATCAACCTCGGCGTCTGGTTCCACCAGTATTACGGCCATGACGCGGTCGTGATCCTCAAGTCGGACGGCACGCCGGTCTATGCGATGCGCGGCGGCAAGCGCACCGAGCCCACCGCTTTCGCGGATGTTGTGAACGGGGTGATGCAGCCGCTCGTCGCGGAACTGCGCGGCAAGCTGTCGCGGCCTCAGGATATACGACTGACCGGGCGTTTCCGGTCGGCGACCGCCAATGATCTCGCGGTGATCGGGGGGCGGCCCGCGATCGTCAGCGCCAAGCCGATCGTGCCCGAGACCTCCGCCGTGCAGCAGCTTCCCGGCCAACAGGATTTCCAGGTCGTGATGCGCTATCTCGACGGCGACTTCCTGACCGAGCTCAGCCGGGAATATCTGATCGACGACATCCGCTACTCGTCGACGCCGGCAATCGGCGCGGGCGAAGCCGCGATCCCGCTGCGCTCGAAGCGGGCGGGGGTGATCGGTTATCTCATCTGGAAACCCTTTGCGCCGGGATCGGCGGTGCTGCGGCAGCTCGTGCCGGCGCTCATCCAGGCACTTCTGCTCGTCGGGATCGCGGTGGCGATCCTGCTGGTCCGCGTCCGGCGCAGCGCGCTGGAGGTGGAGGCGAGCAAGGCGCAGGCGCAGCATCTGGCCTTCCACGACGCGCTGACGGGTCTCGCCAATCGCGCGCTGTTCGAGGATAGGCTCGACGGGCAGGTCGCCGCGCTCCGCCGGGCGGGCGGCACTGACCCCGGCATAGCGCTGCTCTACCTCGACCTCGACCGGTTCAAGACGGTGAACGACACGCTCGGCCATCCGGCGGGAGACGAGCTGATCCGTGAACTGGCCCGCCGGCTCGCCGGCATCACGCGCGAAACGGATACGGTCGCGCGGCTGGGCGGCGACGAATTCGCCATCATCCAGACCGGGGTGGACGGCCCCGCCGATACCGAGGTGCTCTGCCTGCGCATCATCGAGGAGGTGAGCCAGCCGTTCCAGATCGCGGGCGGCCAGATCGGCGTCGGGATCAGCATCGGGGTGGCCTTCCCCGATGCCGATGCCGATCGCATCGAGCTCAGCCGCCGCGCCGATATCGCGCTTTACCACGCCAAATCCTCCGGGCGGGGTCGCTTCGTGGTGTTCGACGCGGCGATGGACGCGGGCATCCGGCTGCGCGGCATCGTCGAGCAGCAGCTGCGCAGCGCGCTCGCCGCCGGCGATCAGTTCGAACTGGAGTATCAGCCGGTCTATGACGCGCTGACGATGCGTCCGGTCGCGGTCGAGGCGCTGGTGCGCTGGCGGCACCCCACGCAGGGGCGGGTGTCACCGGCCACCTTCGTGCCGATCGCGGAGGAGACCGGGCTGATCGAGCCGCTGGGCGAATGGGTGCTCCGCCAGGCCTGTCTCGACGCCCGCGATTGGCCTGTGGCGACGCTCGCGGTCAACGTGTCGACCGTGCAGCTGCGCAACCCAGCCTTTGCCGCGACCGTCATGACCATCCTGCAGGAGACCGGTTTCGACTCCTCGCGGCTGGAGCTGGAGATCACCGAGACGTCGCTGATCGAGGATGCGCCGCTCTGCCAGCCCAACATCAGCTATCTGCGCGGACAAGGGATCGGCTTCGCGCTCGACGACTTCGGAACGGGCTATTCCTCCTTCGCCCATCTGCGCGAGTTCGAGGTCGACCGACTGAAGATCGACCGGTCCTTCGTCGCCGGCATCGACGGCCCCGATGGCGGCGGCGCGATCATCCGCGCGATCGTCGACCTCGCCCATGCCGGCGGCATGGCGGTGACGGCCGAGGGCGTCGAGACCGAGGAGCAGGCCCGGCACCTGATCTCGGTCGGCTGCCAGGCGCTGCAGGGTTATCTCCTGTCCTGCCCGATCGCCCCCGCCGCGATCTCCGATCTGCTGACCGCGAAAGAAGGCAATCAACGCTCCGTCGCGGCGTGATTGCCCCGCCGCGCTGCGCGCCATATGAAGCTCCCCGTCCGGCCTCGTCCGGCCACCGGATAGACGACAGGGGGCCGATGGATGGCGATGGCGCGGCTAGTGGAACCCGGCGAAGCCGTCAGCCACCGATCCAACAATTTCGACTTCATCCGCCTCGCGATGGCGCTGGCGGTGATCTGGTCGCACGGATTTGCGCTCTATTATGGCAATGAGGATCGGGAGTGGGTGAGCCTGCTGCTCGGCGAATACCAGAATGCCGGCAACCTGGCGGTCATGGTGTTCTTCATGATCAGCGGCTTCCTGATCACCCAGAGCTGGATGCGCTCCCGTTCGCTCGCCTCCTATATCGAGAAACGGGTAAGGCGGATCTATCCCGGCTATCTCGTCGCGACTTTGGTCTGCGCCTTCGTGGTGGTCCCCGTGTTTTCGACGATCATGAAGCTCGACGTCGAGGAAATCCTGCGGACGATCGGTTTCAACCTGCTGTTCCGCAATTATTTTCCGCCGTCGAATGCCTTCACTGCGAATCCCGTGCCCAATGCGGTCAACGGGTCGCTGTGGAGCATCCCGTTCGAGATGTGGTGCTATGTCGGCGTGGCCGCGCTGGGGCTGATGTCGCTGCTGCGCCGGCGCTGGCTGCTGGTGGCGTTGCTCGTCGCGGTGCTGGTGCTGCGCGTCGTGCTGGACCTCCAGGGGCGCAAGCCGGGCCTCGGGCTGATCGGGGTGGTGTTCGGCTGGCCCTATATGTGGGTCCAGATCCTGCCGAGCTTCCTTCTGGGGATGATCGCCTGGTCCTTCCGCGAAAGCCTGCCGCGCCATCCCGCGATCCTCGTCGGGTTGGCGGTCGCGGCGATCGGCGCATGCCATCTTGAACAGAACATCGCCAAGCTGCTGGTCGCGCCGGCACTGGCCTACGCCGTGTTCTACCTCGGCTTCAGCCGGCGGATCTCCCTGCCGGATGCCGCGCGCCACGGCGATTTCTCCTATGGAACCTATCTCTACGCCTATCCGATCCAGCAGATGATCTGGGCGCTCTGGGGACACCGGATCGGCTTCCCGTCCTATCTGGTCCTGTCCTTCGCCTTGTCGCTGCCAGCCGGAATCGCGAGCTGGTTCCTGGTCGAACGCTGGTTCCTGCCCCGGCGACGGTGACCGTCAACCGGGGCGGCACAAAGCGCGTCCCTAATTATCATCCCCCATGCGAAGGGCGGCGATGAACGCTTCCTGCGGGATCTGGACGCTGCCGTATTCGCGCATCCGCTTCTTGCCTTCCTTCTGCTTCTCCAGAAGCTTCTTCTTGCGGGTCGCGTCGCCGCCATAGCATTTGGCGGTCACGTCCTTGCGCAGCGCCGCGATCGTCTCGCGCGCGATGACCTTGCCGCCGATCGCGGCCTGGATCGGCACCTTGAACATGTGGCGCGGGATCAGATCCTTCAGCCGCTCGCACATGTGCCGCCCGCGCGCCTCGGCGGCCGAGCGGTGAACGATCATGCTGAGCGCGTCGACCGGCTCGTTGTTGACGAGGATCGACATCTTGACCAGATCGCCCTCCCGATAGCCGGTCTGGTGATAGTCGAAGCTGGCATAGCCGCGCGTGATCGATTTCACCCGATCATAGAAGTCGAACACCACCTCGTTGAGCGGCAGCTCGTAGGTCGCCTGCGCGCGACCGCCGACATAGGTCAGGTTCTTCTGGATGCCGCGCCTGTCCTGGCAGAGCTTGAGGATCGAGCCGAGATACTCGTCGGGCACGTAGATTGTAGCCTCGATCCACGGCTCTTCGATCGTGTCGATCCGGTTGGGATCGGGCATGTCGGCCGGGTTGTGCAACTCCATCTCGCGTCCGTCCGCCTCGCCGGCGGCCTTGGCGAGCTTGAGTTTGTAGACCACCGACGGCGCGGTCGTGATCAGGTCGAGGTCGTATTCGCGGGTCAGCCGCTCCTGGATGATCTCCAAGTGCAGCAGGCCAAGGAAGCCGCAGCGGAAACCGAAGCCGAGCGCGGCCGACGTCTCCATCTCGAACGAGAAGCTGGCGTCGTTGAGCCGCAGCTTGCTGATCGATTCGCGCAGCTTCTCGAAGTCGTTGGCATCGACCGGGAAGAGGCCGCAGAACACCACCGACTGGACTTCCTTGAAGCCCGGCAGCGCCTCGGCCGTGGGCTTCCTGGCATCGGTGATGGTGTCGCCGACGGCGGTCTGGCTGACTTCCTTGATCTGCGCGGTGATGAACCCGATCTCGCCCGGGCCGAGTTCGCCGAGCTGCTCGATCTTCGGCCGGAAGCAGCCGACCCGATCGACCAGATGGATCGTGCCGGCATTCATGAACTTGATCTGCTGGCCCTTGCGGATCGAGCCGTCGATCACGCGGATCAGGATGACGACGCCCAGATAGGGATCGTACCAGCTGTCGACGAGCATCGCCTTGAGCGGGGCGGTGGCGTCGCCCTTGGGCGGCGGGATCTTGGTGACGATCGCCTCGAGGATGTCGGCGATGCCGATGCCCGATTTCGCGCTGGCGAGAACGGCTTCGGAGGCGTCGAGGCCGATCACCTCCTCGATCTCGTTGCGTACCTTCTCGGGCTCGGCGGCGGGCAGGTCGATCTTGTTGATCACGGGCACGATCTCATGGTCGTGCTCGATCGACTGGTAGACGTTGGCGAGGGTCTGTGCCTCCACCCCCTGCGCGGCATCGACCACCAGCAGCGCGCCCTCGCACGCGGCCAGGCTGCGCGAAACCTCATAGGCGAAATCGACATGGCCCGGTGTGTCCATCAGGTTGAGGACATAGGCCTGTCCGTCGCGCGCGGTGTAATCCAGTCGCACGGTCTGCGACTTGATCGTGATCCCGCGCTCCTTCTCGATGTCCATGTTGTCGAGCACCTGCGCGGACATCTCCCGCTCGGTCAGGCCGCCGGTCGTCTGGATGAGCCGATCGGCGAGCGTCGACTTGCCATGGTCGATATGCGCGATGATGCTGAAGTTTCTGATCTTGTCGAGCGGTGTGGCCACGGGCGCTGTTTCTGTCCGGCTGGGAAGGGATAGCGGCCGTTAGCATTGTGCGGCGCGTTCACAAAGGCGTTCCACGCGGCCCCTTTCACGCCGGGCGCGAGGCCTCTTGACTTGCACCCTCTGCAAGTGCCGACATAGGCCCATGTCGGAACTCTTTATCGATGGCCGCTGGACGGCCGGCAGCGGCGATGCGTTCGCCTCGATCGACCCCGCCACCGGCGGCACGGTGTGGGAGGGGGCAGGGGCTTCCTCGCGGGAGACCGAGGCCGCCATTGCGGCGGCGCGTGCGGCCTTTGCTGGATGGTCGGTAACGCCGCTCGACGACCGCATCGCCGCCGTCCGCCGCTTCAAGGCGGTGCTGGAGGCGCGGGCTGGGGCGATCGCGGAGGATATCGCGCGCGAAACCGGCAAGCCCTTATGGGAGACCAGGACCGAACTCGCCTCGATGGCCGGCAAGGTCGAGGTGTCGATCGCCGCGCAGGCCGAACGCGCGGGCAGCCGCGAAAACGCGCTGGCCTTCGGCCGCGCGGTGCTGCGCCACCGGCCGCATGGGGTGATGGCGGTGCTGGGGCCGTATAATTTTCCGGGCCACCTGCCCAATGGCCATATCGTCCCTGCGCTCCTTGCCGGCGACACGGTGGTGTTCAAATCCTCGGAGGAAACTCCGCTGACCGGCCGCCGCATGGCGGAGGCATGGGAGGAGGCGGGGTTGCCGCCGGGGGTGTTCAACCTGGTGCAGGGCGGGCGGGAGACCGGCGCGGCGCTGCTCGCGGGAGAGATCGACGGGCTGTTGTTCACCGGATCCGCCACGGCCGGTGCACATTTCCGTCGGACTTTCGTCGATCGGCCGGAGATCATCCTTGCGCTCGAACTCGGCGGCAACAACCCGCTGATCGCCTGGGATGGCGATCCGCAGGCGATCGCCTCGATCGTGGTCCAGTCGAGCTTCATCACCACGGGGCAGCGCTGTTCCTGTGCGCGGCGACTGATCGTGCCGGAAGGTACGGCGGGCGACGCGATGATCCACGCGATCGATGCGCTGGCGGGCCGGCTGGTCATCGGCGCGTGGGACGACGCGCCCGACCCCTTCATGGGGCCGCTGATCTCGGATCGCGCCGCGGATGGTGCGCGCACGCGTGTCGCCGCGATCGAGGCGCTTGGCGCGAAGGTGATCCGCCCGTTCGAGGCGGTCGGCAACCGGCGCGCCGCCTTCGTGACCCCCGCGATGCTCGACGTGACCGGCGTAGCGGTGCCCGACGAGGAGATATTCGCGCCGGTCCTCCAGATCACCCGCGTTGCCAATTTCGACGCCGCGATCGCCGCGGCCAACGCTACCGCTTATGGCCTTTCGGCAGGGCTGATCTCGGCGGACGACGGCCTGTGGGCGCATTTCCTCGATCGGTCGCGCGCGGGCGTCGTCAACCGCAATCGGCCGACCACCGGGGCGGCCGCCGCCATGCCGTTCGGTGGGCTCGGCGCATCGGGAAACCATCGCCCGAGCGCCTATTACGCGGCCGATTACTGCGCCTATCCGGTGGCGAGCTTCGAGGCGGCGGGCGTGGTGGATCAGACGGGCGACATTCGCGGGCTGCGCGGCTAATCCCACCCACGGCCATCGCGATTCGCGGTTGGCCTGGCGACATTGCAGGGGATATTCGGGCGTGATCAGGCGCTACTACACCGGTTCGCTCATCTTCACGGCGATCTGTCTCGCGCTGGCAGGATGGGTCGGCTGGGAACTGACCGGCAGCGTGCCCGGCACGCTCGGCATCCTCTGGATCACGCTGGTGCTGGGTGTGCTGGAGGTCTCGCTCTCGTTCGACAACGCCGTCGTCAACGCGACGGTGCTGCGCGACATGGACGAGAAGTGGCGCCGGCGTTTCCTGACATGGGGCATCATCATCGCGGTGTTCGGCATGCGGATCGTCTTCCCGCTGGCGATCGTGGCGATAGCGGCGCATCTCGGGCCGATCGATGCCGTCAAGCTCGCGGCATCGAACCCGGCGGAATATGAGCGGCTGATCGGCGAGGCGCATATCGGCATTGCCGGCTTCGGCGGCGCGTTCCTCGCGATGGTCGGCCTTACCTTCTTCTTCGACCAGGAAAAGGACGTTCACTGGATCCGGATCGTCGAGACCCAGCTGGCCCGCCTTTCCGGCGTCACCGCGATCGAGATCGGCGTGGTGCTGCTGGTGCTCTACTTCGTGTCGACGCTGCTGCCGGCGGCGGACGCGATGACCTATCTGGTGTCGGGCATCTTCGGCCTGCTCACCTTCATTGCGGTTCATGCTATCGGCATCCTGCTGGGCAAGCCGGACGAGGCGACGGGCATGGTCGCGCGATCCGGCATGGCGTCGTTCCTCTACCTCGAGGTGCTGGACGCTTCCTTCTCCTTCGACGGGGTGATCGGGGCCTTCGCGCTCTCCAACAACCTGTTCATCATCGCGCTCGGCCTGGGCATCGGCGCGATGTTCGTGCGATCGATGACGATCATGCTCGTCGATCACGGTACGCTCGCGCAGTATCGCTATCTGGAGCACGGTGCCTTCTGGGCGATCATCGCGCTGGCCGCGATCATGCTGCTGTCGGCGCGCTGGCATATCCCGGAAACGATCACCGGGCTGATCGGCGCGGCCTTCATCGGCCTGTCTTTCCTCTGGTCGGTCCGGCATAATCGAAGCAATCCGCAGACTTGAGGACGCCAGCCCAGAAAGGGCGGTGTCGCGCGTGAAGGAGAGGTTGGCGCATGGTCGGACTGTCGAAGGAGCCCTGGATCAGCTGCGCGGTCGAGGTCGCCCCGCCGCAGATGTTCGGAAGCCCGCAGGGTTTCGAGCGGCGCTGCGTGCCGATCGTCTCGGCGGTGATCACCGGGCGGATCAACGGCCGCGGCCTTCCCGGCGGCACCGACTGGCAGCGCATCCTGCCGAGCGGCGTGGCTGAGCTCGAGGCGCATTACGCGCTGGAGACCGATCAGGGCGAACTGATGGAGGTCTATTCCAACGGCATGCGCTCCGGCCCGGAGGAGGCGATGCGCGATCTGCTGGCGGGCAGGCCGGTCGATCCGGCGCTGATCTATTTCCGGTCCGCGATGCGCTTCATCAGCGATGCCCCACGACTGCGCGATTTCACGACGCGGCTGTTCATCGGCGTCGGCCGGCGGGATCCGACGCGGGTCTATCTCGAGGTTCACGCCGTGGAATGATCGCCGGCGGGTCGGTTGCGCCCGGCATCGCGCCTCGCATCGCGCTTCGCCGCCAGTGGAGCCACGGCCACCCGGCTCCACCATCCACTGGACGGGTTCGAGGCGGCGGATGCCCAACAACGGCGACGCGCGCGGACTATGGCGTGGGGAGTAACTATGACGGATCTGAGCGGCAAGGTCGCCTTCATCACGGGCGGCGCGTCCGGTATCGGCCTGGGCATCGCGCATGCGGCCGCCAATGCGGGCATGATCGTCGCCATCGCCGATATCCGGCAGGAGAATATCGACAAGGCGCTGCCGACCTTTGCCGAGGGGCAGAGCGTGCGGGGCTATGTTCTCGATGTCACCGATCGTGCCGCCTATGAGGCGCTGGCCGATCGGGTGGAGGCGGATCTGGGGCCGGTGTGGCTGCTGGTCAACAACGCCGGTATCGGTGTCGCCGGACCCGCTCATCTCGCCACCTGGGCGGATTGGGACTGGATGATGAACGTCAACCTGGGCGGCGTCATCAACGGCGTGAAGATCTTCGTGCCCCGCCTGCTGGAGCGCAAGACCGGCCATATCCTGTCGACCGCGTCGATGTCCGGCCTGCTGCCGCATCCGGGCACGATCATGTACACCACCGCCAAGGCCGGGGTGATCGGCATGATGGAAAGCCTGGCGTCCGAACTCGGGCCGCAGGGGATCGGCGTCAGCGCCTTCTGCCCCGGCCCGGTCCAGTCGGATATCGCCAACAGCGCGAGCACCCGGCCTTCCGAATATGGCGAGACCGGCTATGCCGAGAGCGACAAGCGGCGGCAGGCGCATGGATCTGTGATGCACCTGTTCAAGCCCGCCGACGAAGTCGGCGAGCGCGTGATCGAGGGCGTTCGCAACAACGAACTCTATCTGCTGACGCACAGCGAATTCGCCGAAGGGGTGAAGGCGCGGGCGGAGGCGATCGTCGCATCGGTGCCGACCATTCCGGAAGACCCGGCGATGAAGGAACGGTTCGGCATGTTGATCTGGAACCCGATTCATGCCGAAGAGCGCGATCGGCAGAACGCATTGAAGGGCAGGGCATGAAGGATTTCGCGGGCCGGACGGCCTTCATCACCGGTGGCGCCTCCGGCATCGGGCTCGGGCTGACGCGCAAGCTGCTCGACCTCGGCGTCAAGGTGGCGATGGCGGATGTCCGCCAGGAGCATCTCGACAAGGCACTGGCCGCGCTGGACAATCGCGACGTCATCGGCGTTCGCCTGGACGTTGCCGATCGCGCCGGCTTCGCGGCGGCGGCAGATGAGGTCGAGGCGCGGCTCGGGCCGGTCTCGCTGCTGGTCAACAACGCCGGCGTCAACCTCTTCGCGCCGATCGACGAATGCAGTTATGACGATTGGGACTGGCTGCTGGGCGTCAACCTGCACGGGGTGATCAACGGCTGCCAGACCTTCGTTCCCCGCATGAAGGCGCGCGGGCAGGGCGGGCACATCGTCAACACCGCATCGATGGCGGGCTTCCTCGCCGGTCCCAATGGCGGCATCTACACCACCACCAAGTTCGCGGTGCGCGGCCTGAGCGAGAGCCTGCGCTGGAGCCTCGCCAATCACGACATCGGCGTATCCTGCCTCTGCCCCGGCCTGGTGAAGTCCGCGATCTACGAAAGCGACATGACCCGGCCGGACGCCCTAAAGACCGAGGCGACCAGCACCGATCCCGAATTCATGAGCCGCCTGGCCAATCTCCATCAGGTCGGGATGGACCCCGACGAGGTGGCCGAGGTGGTGATCGGCGGGATCATCGGCAACAAGCTCTACATCTTCCCGCATCACGAATTCCGTGAGGAGATGGCGGAGATGTTCGACGAGATCCTGAGCGCCTTCCCCGAGCCGGGCGAGAGCGACCCCCGCCGGTTGCAGTTCGAGGAGATGCGTCGCAACAGCTATACGGCGGCCCGTCGCGCAGCCGGGAGTTGACGTTTCAATCCCGGTCGGCATAGCGGCTGTGTCGATAGCGGGAGGATAGCAGCTTGACACCGATCGTCCTGGATTTCGTGGCCCACAACGCCCGCGTCTCTTCGACCCGCCTGGCGATCCACGAGTTCGCGACCGGCAGGTCATGGACCTTCGCGGAGTTCGCCGCCGATGTCGGTCGCGCGACCGCCTTTCTGCGGGAACGGATCGGCGATGCGTCCGGCGCGCGGGTGGCGATGATCAGCCGCAACTCCACCGCGATGCTGATCCTGCAGCAGGCCTGCATCCGCACCGGCGCGATCTTCGTCCCGCTGAACTGGCGGCTGGCCGCGCCGGAGATCGCCTTCCTGCTGCAGGATTGCGAGCCCGCGCTGCTGTTCCACGAGGATGTGTTCGACGCGCTCGTGCCGGCCGACGCGCCGCCCTGCATCCGCATGGGTGCCGATCGCGACGAATTCCTGGACGCGCTGCCCGGCTATGAGCCCGGCGCGATCGGAAAGGGCCTGCGGATCGATCCCGAGACCGAGATCACGATCCTCTACAGCTCTGGCACGACGGGCAAGCCCAAGGGCGCGATCGTCACCTATCTGAACGGCTTTTCGGGCGGCCTCGGCTTCGCGCTGGGCGTGAAGCTCAACGGTGCGTCGGGTATGCTGATCGACATGCCGTTGTTCCACACCGCCGGCCTGTTCGGCGCGTGCTGGTCGACGATGATCGCGGGCGGCACGCTGTTCATCAGCCAGAAGTTCGAGGCGCCGATCACCTATGGCCGGCTGGTCGACACCGAACTGGGCGTCACCCACTATTTCTCCGTTACCCAGATGGCGATGATGCTGCGCCAGCTGCCCGACTTCGAGGGCGCGCGTCTCGCGCGGCTGGACGCGTATATCACCGGCGGATCGCCCAACCCGGCTGCGCATCACCGCGCCTGGCTGGAGGATGGCGTGCAGATGCTCAACGGCTGGGGGATGAGCGAGACCTGCTCCAGCACCTTTACCCCCGGTGGCGATCTCGATCTGCTGCTTAGCAAGGCGGGGACGGTGGGCGTGCCGCATCTGTCGGTCGAACTGAAGATCATGCGCAACGACGATGCCGAGGCCGGCCCCGGCGAGGTCGGCGAGCTCTGGGCGCGAGGCGCTACCGTCACCAAGGGTTATTGGAAGCGACCCGAACTCAACGCGGCCGCTTTCGTCGACGGCTGGTTCCGCACCGGCGATGCCGCCTTGTGCGACGAGGACGGGTATTTCGAGCTGGTCGACCGGATCAAGGACATGTTCATTTCGGGTGGCGAGAACGTCTATCCGGCCGAGATCGAGGCTGCGATCGTCGAGCTGGACGGAGTCGGCGAAATTGCGGTGATCGGCGTCCCCGACGATCGCTGGGGCGAAGTCGGCTGTGCCTTTGTGATACCCGCGCCGGGCTCTCCGCTGACCGCCGAGGATGTTTTGCTGCACTGCAAGAAGCGTCTTGCGGCGTATAAGGTGCCCAAGCGCGTGATCGTCGCGGGCGATATCCCCCGTACTGCTTCGGGCAAGGTTCAAAAGCATGTCCTGCTGGACCGCTGGCGCGAGCAAGTCGTTGCTGCATAAGCTAACATAGCTGCTACGACTTCGCATCTGTTCAAAAGGATGCTAGGAAAATCGGGACATTTTTGTCGCTCTGGAGAGGGTGATGTTGAACTATTCCACTGCGACCGTTCCGACGAGCAACAAGCTCGCCTTCTGGAACGAGATCACCAGCGAAGTCTTCGTGCCGATGGAGACCAAGCCGTTGGACCGCGACGGATTCGAGGCGGAATGCGATTGCGTTCGTCTCGGCCGGACGATCTTCGCCAATCCCCGTTCGACGCCGGCTGTCGTGCACCGGCATCCGGGCCATCTCGTCAAGACGCGTGACCGCCCGTATTTTCTGCATCTCCAGCTCAAGGGCCGGATGAAGGTCGTCCAGGATGGGCGGGAATCCATCCTCGACGAAGGCGACATGGTGCTGGCCGACAGCGCGATGCCCTACACGTTGCGCTATGAGGAAACGGTCTCCACGCTGGTCATGATCCTGACCGCCGGCGACCTCGCCAATCGGCTGCCGGCACCCGACGACCTGCTCGGCGTGAAGCTGAGCGGCAGGGACGGGCTGGCGGCAACCGCTTCGTCGATGATCACGGGCATATGGGATCAGGCGCGGACGGGTATCATCCCGGACACGACCGGCGATACGCTCGCTTCGGCGGTGCTGGACGTGTTCGCGGCTTCCTGGGTCGCGGCGGGCAACGTCAAGGTCGCGGAGTCGGCGGTTTCCATTTCCCGCCGCATCCAGATCCGCCGCCATGTCGAAGCGCATCTGCGCGATCCCGAACTGTCGGCACGCACGGTGGCCGCCGCTTTCGGCATCAGCCCACGCTACCTGCACATCATCTTTTCGTCGGGCGACGAGACGGTTTCCAATCTGATCCTGCGCCGCCGGCTGGAGGAATGCGCCAAGCAACTGCGCGATCCGCTCTGGCTGCGCCGGACGATCACCGAAATCGCCTTTTCCTGGGGTTTCAACAACGCGACGCATTTCGCGCGGGTGTTCCGCGAAAAATACGGGCTGAGCCCGCGCGACTATCGGGCAGCGCAGCTATCGTCCTGATCGGGGCCGGCCTTGGCCGGCTCCGGTTCAGACCGTAGCGATCTCCTCCGGCTGGGCCTCGTGGGTCGAGCCGACCTCTCCGGTTTCGACGATCTGGTTGTACAGCTCTGCCTGTCGCGCCCGGAGAGTCTCGCCGATCGCGTCGAGGTCGAGTTTGCCGTCCTTATGCGCCTCTATGCACTCCTCGAAGAGATCCTCGTCCTCCTCGTCAATATGATGGACGGTTTCCTCGCCGAGAACATGCACCTTGGATCGGAACAGCGGCTCCGTTCCTGAGAGTTGCTCCAGTTCGGCGATGATGCGCTTGCCGGACTGATGCTCGACGATCCCTTCGTCGACTTCCTCCGCGCCGATCGCATCACGGGCCGCAGGATAAAGTATCTCCTCCTCGATCGTCATGTGAACGGTCAGCCGCATGCACAGTTCACGCGCGATAGCCACGACCCGGTCATCGGTAGCATCCTCTGCTTCATCGAACAGGTTACGAAAAACGTGATGCTCTTCCTTGAGCAGCGCGATCGCGACTGGATCATCGCTGGCGATTCGATGCTTTCCATCGTCGTTGCGCTTCGAATATTTGCCGGACATCGTCTGCTCCTCGGTGGATCAACGCAAAACCGTCTGCAGCCAAAGACGTTCCAGACTGCCGTCCCATCCATTCCGGATTGGATTTTTGTTCGTTTTATGTTCCTATCACTCCCGACAAGCGCTCAAGCATCCGTAATGGAGGAGCTTCATGGAGACGTTGGTTCATTCTGGCGGACAAACTTGCGCCTTCGGACAGGCTGGGCGGCAGGGGGGCGCTGTGATGCAGGTCGGCGATTATGATGACGCGCCGGGCGTACTGGTCATATCGAGCTCGAGCCTGGGCGGCGGAGCGGCGGCCGTGGCGCGGGCTGGCGGCGCTCGGATCATGGCGGTGGTTCCGCTCGATGCATCGGTGGAGCAATGGAGCGAGCATCTCGGCGCGGCGGCCCTGCTCGTCGAATGCGACAGCGCGCAGGAAGAGCGCATGGCGAAGTTCCTGCGCGAACTCGCCGGGCAGGAGCGGCCCCGATCGCGGAATGTGGTGATCGGCGTGCCGATGCCGCTGATCGATCTGGCGTTCAGCTATTTCGGCGCGACCGATGCCGTGCTGCTCTGCGATCCGAAACGGGGTGACTGGGCCGAAGCGATCGCGCTCGCCACCGCGAAGCGGCCGAACCGGGTCGCCGATATCGGTGCCGAGGCTCGACGCTTGATCGATATCGGGCGCGAAGTGGAGCGGATCGCGGCGTCGCTGACCGCGATCGGTTCGCAGGCCGACCTTACCGACGCCGTTCCCGATCCGAGGCGGGGTGCGGTGGCGATCGACGCCCAGGCCATTCGATCGGTGATCCGGATGCGCCGGCTGCGAGACGAATATTTCGCCGCCAACCTTTTCGGCGACCCTGCCTGGGACATGCTGCTCGATCTGATGGCGGCTCGCCTAGAGAGCAAGCCGGTGGCGGTGTCGAGTTTGTGCATCGCCGCCGCCGTGCCTGCTACGACCGCGCTCAGGTGGATCAAGCGGATGACCGACGAAGGCCTGCTGGTTCGACGGAGCGATCCCGAGGACGGGCGGCGGGTGTTCATCGAACTGTCGGATGCCGCCGCCGATGCCATGATGCGCTACATTGAGACAGCCCATCGGCAGGGCCATCACCGCGGCTAAGTATCTATCCGGCAACGGTGCTGATCGGCACCGTTGCCGGATCGATCATCCCCTTCAGAGGATGACGGCCGCGCCTGAAAGAGAGGTCGTGTTCTCGATGCGGAGCGCGAAGTCCGAGACCCTGTCTCCGTTGACGTCGCCCATCAGCACAAGGTCGCCCTTGTTGACGGCATACCGCAGTTCGCCGGCCGCCCCCGAGAAGGCATCGCTGCCGATGAAGGCGAACGGCTGATCGCCGGAAAGGGCATTGTTAGCGTCGATCTGAGACAGGTCGATGCGGTCGCCGTCTGCCTCCTTGAATCCCGTGACGACGTCGCGACCGGCAAGGGCCTGCGTGCTGTCGGCCAGGCTGGTCAGGACGATGATATCGGCCCCCGCGCCGCCATAGAGGAGGTCGGCCCCGATCCCGCCGACCAGGACGTCGTCGCCATTCCCGCCTTTCAGCACGTCATCGCCGGCACCACCGATCAGCCGGTTCGCCTGCCCGTTGCCGGTCAAGGCGTCGTTGAACTCGGAGCCCTCGAGATTTTCGATCGAGACCAAGCGATCACGCCCGGCGCCGATGGTGTCCTGGGGGCCCGAAGTCAGGTTTACCGTCACGGCACCGCCCGCATCGAAGTAGCTGGCGGTATCGGTCCCGTCACCGCCGTGAAGCAGGTCGTCGCCTTCGCCCCCAATCAGCACGTCGTTGTCGTCACCACCGTACAAGCGGTCGTTCCCACCATTGCCGCTTACCCGGTCGTCGCCGCCTTCGCCGTAGATGATCTCGTCCCATTCGTCGGTGACGGTAAATTCGTTGCTCAAGTTGCCGAGATAATATTCCTCGAAGCCGCCGAAATAGAAGTTATAGAATTCGCCCATGTGAATGACATCATATCCGTCGCCACCGGAAAAGCTGGAGCCGAAAGCGTCGCCAGATCCGGTCATGATGACGACGTCGTTACCGTTCCCGCCCTCCAGCGTGTCGGTACCGCTCGTATAATGGAGGGTATCGTTACCCTCGTTGCCGTCGAGATAGTCGTCGCCCGTCCCGCCGTTCAGCGTGTCGTTGCCGACGCCGCCGTAGAGATTGTCGTCGCCCGATGCGCCCGTCAGGCTGTCGTCGCCGCCGAGGCCCCAGATCGAATCGTCGAAATCCGATCCATCGAAATCACCCAGAATGGTGTCGGCACCCACGCCGCCAGATCTCGAACCCATTGCACCCCTCCCGCATCCAAAGCGTCCCGTGACATCCGGTCTAGCGTCGGAAAGGGAGTCATCGGATCACGTCCGAGCAGACGGATCGGCGCATGTGCGACATCGGGGAATCTGGTGGGCGGTGACGGTCTCGAACCGCCGACCCTCTCGGTGTAAACGAGAGGAAACGGCCGAGAAATCAGCGTTTCCGGGACTTTCGGCGGCGAACGGAGCACGATCATATCAAATACATAGCGTGTCTTGCGGGCCATTTGCTGTCCACCAGATGCTATGACATGCTCCCCCAATGACCCGCGCCGGGCGCCCTTGGCCCATACCGCCGATCGATCGGCCTGTGGTGATCGAGCGCGGCGTTCGCTCTACGTTCTCGCCATGAGGGCGATTCGCGAGGAGGATGATCTACGCGCCTGGTGCTTCGCCTGCGCGCGGGGCGGGATCGTCGACAGGCGGCATCTGCACCTCGGATTGGAAGAGGCGGCGAAGCGTTACGTCTGCACCGAATGCCGGTCATCGGCGGATGTGCTCCTGCTACCGGCAAGGGCGCGACAATGGACCGGGGCGGACGTTGTGGCGACCTTCTTCCACATGAGCCGATCTGCGCGGAAGAAGCGCCATGACCCGAAGGCGGAAAAACTTTACGCGGCGCTGCAAACGTACTTGACCATCATGCACTAAAAGTGCATAACAGTCTCACAGCGGATGGATGGCCAACCGCGATAGGTACGGAGACCTCAGATGAACTACAATGAAAAGCTGAACGCGATCGTCGAAGCGATCACCCCGGTTCTCAAGAGCGATCTGGATGCCAATCGCTACGCCGCCGGCCTGATCGAAGAGGCCGATGACGACTGCGATCATTTCGAGGTGCGCGGGTTCCACACCAAGAGTGGTGCGCCGTTTGTGGTGTCGCTTTGAAAACACTGTACGCGGCCTGCCTTTCCCGCCTCGGTCTTTCCCAGACTGAGGCGGCGGCGTTCCACAATGCCGGGCTCCAGTCGGTCAAGAACTGGTGCTCTGGACGCAGCCCCGTTCCCGATGGCATCTGGGGCGAATTGCGGGCCTATGAAGCGCGGATCATTGATCGATCGGAAGCGATGCGTGAGGGCTGGGAGGATGCGGGCGAAACGCGGGACATCACGATCGACTGCCATGGCGATCCGGTCGCGCTGATGGCAGCAGCTGACTTTCTGCTCGGATCGAATGAGGATCCGCCTCTGCGGATCGCGCTGGCATAGAGGGGGCGCTTGAATGGACGAGAAGCTCATCAGAGTGGCCCGCGCAACGAGAGCGTGCCGCAAACGAAAAAGCCGCCCCCTAAGGGACGGCCTTCCGTAGTTTCAACCGGGCGCTAGGCGCTGCGATTTCCACCGCTCTGGAAAAGCCGGAATCGCACGTCTGGCGCCCAAATTCAAGGGTGTCGGTTATGACGCGAGTTCGCTCATACCGCCGCATCCGGTTCCGCAAGGTGGAACAGGTGCGGACTCACTACCGACGCCGCTAATCTAGCGGCTTCGCCGGTCGCTTAGGCGGCTTATCGTCCACACTGGGCGGGGACTGCTCTGGCGGTCCCCGCCTTTTTCTTTGCGGCCGCGACATTCTCGGCAAGTTCCTGAGGGCTTGTCTGGACGAAGCGACGCAAGGCCTCGTCAAATCCCATATCCAGCCCAAGGGGCGGCTCCGCTTTCCCTTTCATGCAATCAGGTCGTCCTTGTAGCGGAGGCGACCGCCGGTGCTGGCGAGCATCGTGTTGACGCGCTCGCCCTCGCCGATGCCACGAAGATTGAAGCGCCATGCGCTCTCGTTGACGTAGCGGTTCAGGTGCTTCGGCGAGACGAAGTGGTGAATGCCGATGATCTGGCGCTTCAGCAGCGACCAGTAGCCTTCGATGCTGTTCGTGTGATGCCCGCCCGCAACGTACTCGCCTGCGCTGTGACGGACGACGCCGTGGTCGAACGTGCGGCCAAGGTGGCGATATCCGCTGTGTTCGTCGGTCGAGACGACCGCGCCGGGGACGACATCGGCATGAGCGCGCGCCGGCCCGTGATCCCGCCCGGCGCTCAAGCCAATGTTGCGGATCTGCGCGCCGAACTGATGCAAATGCCGGGCGATGCGCTGCTGTCGATCAACGGTGAGGCGGTCTACGGCTATACCGTGGCTTACGACGCTGGCGGCAACGTCGCAGCAGGAGGGGTCAACATCGCCGTGGTGGATTAGAGCCCCAACCCGATCCCCAACCCCAGCGTCCGCC